>Ga0209382_10005151_pt1 | contig 17082 bp, 15 predicted proteins | sample SoiMetdeltSBSDD5_FD_187599 | JGI IMG/M metagenome (GOLD analysis project Ga0209382, IMG submission 187599) | Bulk soil microbial communities from a Populus tree surrounding site in Tennessee, USA - Soil MetaG P. deltoides SBSDD5 (SPAdes) (version 2) | ecosystem: Environmental > Terrestrial >...
AAGAAGTAGGCAGTAGGCAGTAGGCAGTAGGCAGTAGGCAGTAGGGAAACGCTCAGCTCACTGCCTATTGCCTAACGCCTAATGCCTCTTTCAGGCTGCTTCGCCGGCCGCGCCTTCGCGCAGCACATAGCCGCGGCCCCACACCGTCTCGATGTAGTTCCGTCCACCGGCGGCCATCGCCAGCTTTTTGCGCAGCTTGCAGATGAACACGTCGATGATCTTGAGCTCCGGCTCGTCCATGCCGCCATAGAGATGGTTGAGGAACATCTCCTTGGTGAGGGTCGTGCCCTTGCGCAGCGACAGGAGCTCCAGCATCTGGTACTCCTTGCCGGTCAGATGCACCCGCTGCCCGGACACCTCGACCGTCTTGGTGTCGAGATTGACGATGAGATCGCCGGTCGCGATGACCGACTGCGCATGACCCTTCGAGCGGCGCACCACCGCGTGGATCCGCGCCACCAGCTCGTCCTTGTGGAATGGCTTGGTCATGTAATCGTCGGCGCCGAAGCCCAGGCCCCGCACCTTGTCCTCGATGCCGGCAAGGCCGGACAGGATCAGGATCGGTGTGTTGACCTTCGAGACCCTGAGCGACTTCAGCACCTCGAAGCCGGACATGTCCGGCAGATTGAGGTCGAGCAGTATGATGTCGTAGTCATACAGCTTGCCGAGATCGATTCCCTCCTCGCCAAGATCGGTGGTGTAGATATTGAATCCTTCCGATTTCAGCATCAGCTCGATGCTTTGCGCCGTCGCTGAATCATCCTCGATAAGAAGCACGCGCATCAGCAACCCCTTCCCGACATCCGCGACTTCTGGACCCCGCATCCAGGAGCAATTCGGATCCGCAATGATGGACCCTGGTTAATCTTCGTGGTTAAGATACCCGCACAAAAGTTAACAAACCCTAAGCCCCTGCCGCGAAAATGGCGCAATCACCTGAATCGCGATTCGTCTTTACTCCAACTTAAGCCAGTGCCGGCACCATGCAGCGAGATCGGGAGATTGACGCTAGTCGATTCGTGGCGGTTGCGGGAGGCCGTTCATGCGTTCGAAAAACACCTATCTGCGACTTCAGCGCTTTCGTGTCGAGGAACGGCGCCGCCAAGTCCAGGCCATCGAGGCGATGATTGCCGACTTTCGTCGCAAGCAGGACGACCTCGATCACCAGATCGCTGCCGAGGAGCAGCGCAACGGCGTCACCGATCCTGGTCATTTCAGCTATTCGATGACCGCCAAATCGCTGCGCGGCCGCCGCGACAACATCCTGCGCTCGATGAGCGAGCTTGAGGCCGAGCTCGATGACGCCAAGGAGCGGTTCGCCGCCGAGGAGAGCGAGCTGCGCAAGCTCGAGCTGCTCGCCGAGAAGGAAGGCGGCGTCGTTCAGGTCGCAGCACCCGCCACCGACAGTGGCGGCGACACCAGCCGGTGGCGCAACAGCTTTTCATAATAGGGTTGCGCCGCATCGGCGATCGCCGCAAGCCCGCCCGTCATCGCCGGTCTCGCCGCCGGCCGTTGCTCGAAGCCGGTCGACGTCCATACCGCATTGTACCAATGCGGCGCCCACACGCCGTCGAATGATTTCGGGCCCGCCGGCCATGACAGCATCTGTTGACGGAATTCGATTCCGAGCGCCGCGCACAGCACCCTGAGCATGCCTTCCGGATCGCTCAATATGTCGTCGGCATCGACCACCGGCGGCGCCTTGCCGAGCCGTTCCGCCACCATGTCGAAGATCTCCGCCTGCTCGACGAAGCCGATGTCCTGAAGCGTCACCGTCGACCATTTCTTGACATAGCTTTCGAGCACCCGTTCTGGCGAGCGAATCAGGAAGGCGTTAGTCAGTCCGTGTACGAAGCTGCGGTCGAAGCCCTTCAGCATGTGATGCGTCATGTGCTTCTGATAGAACACCGGCCGACCCTGCGGCGCCGGTTCGAGGCAGCGCTTCACCAGCACCTCGAAATCCGAGCCCCATGCCGCGATGATCTCGTCCCTCAGCGGATGGTCGTTGCCGCGCGCCTTGAGCGCGAAGCCGTAGAACGGCTCGTCCCAGCAGGTGCAGTCGGGTCGGTTGCCGAAGGAATACATCATCGCGGTCGAGATGTTGCGCGGCCCCGACCACATGGCGATGTTGACGCGCTTCTCGGTCATCGCCGCACCGCTTCCTTCACGGCGAGCGCCCGATAGAGGGCGCTCAGTCGCTGCGTTATCGGCCCGGGGCCGCTCCACGCTTCCGGCGGCGCGAGGGGATGGCGGATCGGCCGCCCGTCGACCTCGCGCACCGCCGCGAGCCCGGCAAAGGTTCCGGTGACGAAGGCTTCGTCGGCGCCATAGACGTCATAGAGCGAGAAGGCCTTCTCATGGATCGGGATGCCATTGCTGCGGCAGAGCGCGATGACGTTCCCGCGGGTGATGCCCGGGATGCAGTACTGCCCTGTCGACGTCCACACCTCGCCGCGCCGCACGATGAAGAAATGCGTCGAGTTGCAGGTGGCGACGAAGCCATGCGGGTCCAGCATCAGCGCTTCATCGGCGCCGGCATCGGCCGCCTGGATGCAGGCGGTGATGCAATTGAGCTTGGAATGCGAGTTGAGCTTCTGGTCCTGGACATCGGGATAGCCGCGCCGCACATGGACGGTGTGCAGCCTGAGGCCCCGCGCCGCGACCTCCGGATCGGCAACCTTGTATTCCGGGATGATGACGACGGTCGCCGGCGAGATGGTCACCCGCGGGTCCTGATAGGGTGTCGCCTTGACGCCGCGGGTGACCATCAGGCGGATATGAACGCCGTCGGTCATGCCATTGGCCTCGAGGCAATCGAACAGCCGATCCCTGAGCTCGGCCGGCGTCAGCCCGATATCCATATGGATCGCCTTGGCACCCTCATAGAGCCGCTCGAGATGCTGGTCGAGGAACGACACCCCCCCGCCATGCATCCTAAGGCCCTCCCACACCCCGTCGCCCAGGATGAAGCCGGAATCGAACACCGAAACCATGGCCCTGTCGCGTTTATGGAGCACGCCATTGACCGAGATGAGGATCTCGGCATTGCGCGGATCCTGGCGAAAATTATGGGTGCCCTGGACCATTCCTCGACCATCCTCCATCATTGCCCCTCAGCCGAATAAGGCCAAGCCGGCGCGCGCGCAAGCATCACGGGATGGGTTCTTGACGCGGGGCGCGTCTGGCGGTGAGCTGGCGGCCGAGACTTTCCTTCCCGAGGCAACCGGCGACCCCACCCATGAGAGACAATCCCATCGTTCCGACAATCGATCTCGCCGCCGACGGCGTCCGCCATGGGTTTCTGCGGCTGCCTTACAGCCGCGACGATTCCGCCTGGGGCTCGGTGATGATCCCGCTCACCGTGGTCAAGAACGGCAGCGGTCCGACCGCGCTCTTCGCCGGCGCCAATCACGGCGACGAATATGAGGGACCGTTGGCGCTCCAGGAGCTCGCCCTCGAGCTCGATCCGGCGAGGATCCAGGGCCGCGTCATCATCGTCCCCTTCATGAACTATCCGGCCTTTCGGGCCGGCCTGCGCACCTCTCCCATCGACCGCGGCAATCTCAACCGCACCTTCCCGGGCCGTCCCGACGGCACGGTGACCGAGAAGATCGCCGACTATTTCGCCCGCACGCTCCTGCCTGAGGCCGACATCGTCCTCGACTTTCATTCCGGCGGCCGCACGCTCGACTTCGTGCCCTTCGCCAGCATTCACCACCTCCCCGATGCAGCGCTCCAGGCGCGCGCCCATGCCGCCATGGCGGCCTTTGGCGCACCCTATTCGATGATGCTGCGCGAGATCGATGCTGTCGGGATGTTCGACACCATCGCGGAGAAGATGGGCAAGGTGTTCGTCACGACCGAGCTTGGCGGCGGCGGCACCGCCACCGCCCGCTCCGTGGCGATTGCGCGCCGCGGCTGCCGCAACCTGCTGATCCATGCCGGCATCCTGCAAGGCGAGATCGAGCGGCGCGACTCGGTGATGCTCGACATGCCCTCCACCGACTGCTTTATCTTCAGCGAGGATGACGGAATGATCGAGCCGCGCGTCGACCTCGGTCAGCAGGTCAGGAGCGGCGATGAGCTCGCCCGCATCTGGCCGGTCGATCGCACCGGCAAGCCGCCGCGGTCCTACCGCGCCACGATGGACGGCCTGCTTGTCGCCCGCCACTTCCCCGGCCTGATCAAGCCCGGCGACTGCCTGGCGGTGTTGGCAGTGGAGGTAGGCAGTAGGCAGTAGGCAGTAGGCAGTAGGCAGTAGGCAGTAGGCAGTAGGCAAGCACACTGTTCACTGCCTTTTTTGCCTAATGCCTACTGCCTTTTTTCCTAACGCCTACTGCCTTTACTGCGGAATTGTCACCGTCGCCTTGAGGCCGCCGCTGGCGCTCCGGTCGAGCGTGATGTCGCCGCCATGGCTTCGCGCCACATCGAGCGCGATGGCAAGGCCGAGCCCGGTTCCGGGCGTGTCCTGGTTGCGGGCATCGTCGAGCCGGACGAACGGCTTGAAGACGTCGGCATAGCGCTCCGGCGGGACCCCCGGGCCGTCATCCTCGACGATGATGGTCAGCGCCCGGTTCGCGAGCGACGCCGTGACGGTGACGACCTTGCCGAACCGGATCGCATTGGCGACGAGATTGGCGATGCAGCGCTTGAGCGCCTGCGGCTTGACCGACGCCATCAGGCTGTCGGGGAGAGCGAGCGTGATGGAACCGCCCGAGCGGGCGAAGTCCTCGCCGATCTGGCTGATCAGATTGGCGATGTCGGTCTCGCGCGATTCCTCGCCGCCATCGCCGCGGGCGAAGGAGAGATAGCCCTCGAGCATCCGCTGCATCTCGGCGACGTCCTCGCGCATCGCCGCCGTCTCCGCCGTCTCCGGCATCAATGCGAGCTCGAGATTGAGCCGCGTCAACACGGTTCGAAGATCATGCGACACCCCCGCCAGCATGGCGGTCCGCTGCTCGACATTGCGCTCGATGCGCGCCTTCATCATGATGAAGGCGTTGGATGCCTCCTGGATCTCGCGCGCTCCCGACGGGCGGAAATTGGCGACGTCGCGCCCCATGCCGAACGCTTGCGCCGCCTCGGCCAATCGCAGGATCGGACGGATCTGGCCGCGCAGGAAGATGATCGCCAGGCTGAGCAGCACCAGCGACGAGCTCACCATGGCGAACAGGAACAACGGCCGGGTCGGCGCGTGGGCCCGCGCGATCGGCGTCACGAAGCGAAACACCGTGTTGGGCTTGACCTCGATCCGGAGATCGACGAAATCGGGCGTGCCCGTGGTGTCGAGCCAGAACGGCAGCTTGAGATCGCTCCAGACATACCGCCTGAGCTTGCGGTCGACGCTGGAGAAGGCGGGCGTGGGGATCGGCTGCGGCAGCGACTGCTTGTCGAGGATCGACAGGCCGAGCTTGAGATCGCCATTGGCCATGTCGAGAATGCGAGTGGCCGCTTCCGGGCTCTGGTCGCTCCTGTTGTAGAGATTGATCAGCAGCACGACCTCGCTGATATAGGATTCGGCCAGCGACCGGGTGACCGTCTCATAGTGGCGCTCCATGAACATGTAGGACATGATGAGCTGCAGCACCACGACCGGCGTCACCACGATGATCAGCGAGCGGGCATAGAGCCGCTCCGGGAAATGACGCTCGAGAAAACGGTCGACATGGTGCCGCAGGCGGTGCAGCGCATGCACGATGCCGCTCGTCCGTGACGTTTCCGATACCCCGAATGCCGATGAATTCACATCCCACCTCGATCCCCCTATTATAGCCGCCCGATCAGGGAATTGGAGAACGAAGTTGCGGGGGACGGTTGACCCGGGATTGCGGCCGACCGGCGAGTTTGTCGCGCTGATTGCGCTGCTCATGTCACTGGTCGCCCTCTCCATCGACTCGATGCTGCCCGCCCTCGGCGACATTGCCGCCGAGCTCAGGGTTCGCAACCCCAATGACCGTCAGCTGGTGCTGGTGGCGTTTTTCCTGGCTCTCGGCATCGGGCAATTGTTCTACGGACCGGTCTCCGACAGCACCGGCCGCAAGCCGGCGGTCGCCTTCGGCCTCGCCCTCTATCTCTGCGGCACGCTGCTCGCCCTGCTGGCGACACGGTTCGAGATCCTGCTCGCCGGCCGCTTCCTCCAGGGCGCCGGGGCTGCCGGGCCGCGCATCGTCTCCCTGGCGCTGATCCGCGACCGGCATGGTGGCCGCGAGATGGCCCGCGTCTTCTCGCTGGTCATGGCGGTGTTCATCATGGCCCCGGTGCTGGCGCCGGCGCTCGGCCAGATCATTCTGCACTTCGGCTCCTGGCGCTGGATCTTTGTGGCCCTCTTCGTGCTTGGCTCGGTGGCGCTCGCCTGGTTTCTCTGGCGCCAGCCCGAGACCCTGCCGCCGAACCGTCGTGCCGAGCTGTCGTTGCATTACCTCGCCACCGCGATGCTGGAATGCCTGCGCAGCCGCGTCACCTTGGGCTATGCTCTCACCTCCGGCCTCGTCTTCGCCGCCTTCGTCGTCTATCTCGTGACCTCGCAGCAGATGTTCCAGGAGATCTATGGTCTCGGTCCGCTGTTTCCGCTTGCCTTCGCGGTCCCCGCCGCGGCGATCGGCTGCGCCTCTCTCATCAACGCTCGCCTCGTCATGCGCTTCGGCATGCGGCGGCTCTGCAGCCTGGCTCTGCGCAGCGCCAGCGCCTTGTCGCTCGTCTTCGTCCTGCTGGTGGCGCTCGCCGGCGGCGTGCCGCCGCTCTGGCTGCTCATGAGCTATCTGGTGATCTGCTTCTTCTTCGTCGGCATCAGCTTCGGCAACCTGAACGCCCTGGCAATGGAGCCGCTCGGGCACATTGCCGGCGTCGGCGCGGCAGTGGTGAGCTTCATTGCGACCATCGTTTCGGTCGCCATCGGCACGGTGATCGGGCAAAGCTACGCCGGTACGCTCTATCCGCTGGCCCTGTCCTTTGCCGGGCTGGTGCTCGCCTCCGTCCTCGTCATGGAGTGGACCGAGCATGGACGAAAGGAGCCATCTCGACCATGAACCGCCCACGCTCTCTCGCCATCGACTGCGATCCCGGCCTCGACGATGCCGTCGCCATCGCGCTTGCCGCCGCCTCGCCGGACCTTGTCATCGACCTCGTCACCACCGTCGAAGGCAATGCCCCGCTGGAGATGGTCACCGCCAATGCCGGCACCATCATTGCCGCGCTCGGTCACGCGGCGCCGGTCCATCGCGGCCACCGTGCGGCGCGCCGCGATCCGTCACGCTTCTCGACCGCGATCTGGGGCGGCGACGGCGCGCTCGCGCATGAGCCCGCCCCATCGCCGGCCTCGGATGACGCAGTGGCCGCCCTAGGCGGCTGGCTCGATCGGCGCAGCGAACCGCAAGGCACGCTCATTGCCCTCGGGCCGCTCACCAACCTTGCCCGCCTCCTCCACGCACGTCCCGGCCTTGGCGGGGAGATCGCCGAGCTGGTGGTCATGGGCGGCGCCATCGGCCGCGGCAACGCCACCCCGGAAGCAGAGCTCAATATCTGGGTCGACCCGGATGCGGCAGCGACCGTGCTGGCTGGCGCGATCCCCGCCACCATCGTCCCGCTCGACGTCACGCGCAAGGTCATCGCCGGCCCGGACTTCACCGCGACTCTCGCCCGAAGTCGCAGCAAACCCGCCGAGCTCGTCGCATCGCTGATGCCCAAGGCCGGGATCGACAGCCACCCAGCCGCCATCCATGATGCCTGTGTCGTCGGCTTCCTGCTCTGGCCCGAGCTCTTTCGCCATGAGCGCGGCAAGCTCGACGTCGTCACCGAGCCGGGTCCGCGGCAGGGGCGGACCGTGTGGACCCGCGACGCGAGCGGGCCGCACCGGCTCGTTTCCGAGCTCGATATCGGCGTGTTCCTGAGGCGCATGGCGGAACGCCTGGCGGGCGGCGAGGAGGCGTGACATGGCGATCGCGGTGGTCGGCAGCATCAATTGCGATGTCATCGCCTATGTCGAGCGCCTGCCTGAGCCCGGCGAGACCCTTCTCGCGTCGGCCTATCGCCTCGGCCTTGGCGGCAAGGGCGCCAACCAGGCGGTCGCGGCGCGCCGCCTCGGCAGCACCGTCGGCCTGGTCGGCCGGGTGGGCGACGACGCTTTCGGTCACGCCGTGCTCGACGAGTTGCGGCGGTTCGCGGTCGACACCGCTCTGGTCGCCGTCGATCCTGATGGTGCAACCGGCATGGCGATGATCCATGTCGCTGCCGATGGCGAGAACACCATCGCCATCGTCCCCGGCGGCAATGGCGTCCTCGGCGCGGCCGACCTCGAGAAGGGCAGGGCGACGCTCCTTTCGGCAGGGGTGCTGCTCCTCCAGCTCGAGGTGCCCTTGGAGGCGAGCCTCGCCGCCGCGGCGCTCGTCCGCTCTCACGGGGGTGTCGCCATTCTCGATCCGGCGCCGGCGCCGGCCGGCGGCCTCGCGCCCGAACTGTTGGCCGCGATCGACATCCTCACCCCCAACGAGACCGAGACGGCGGCGCTGACCGGCGCCCTGCCGCGCTCGGCCGATGACGGAATCGCCGCTGCCCGGGCGCTCCGGCAGCGCGGCGCTGCCACCGCCATCGTCAAGCTCGGCGCGCGCGGCGTCGCCTTCAGCAGCGCCGCCGCGGAGGGGTTCGAGCCACCCTTCAAGGTCGAGACCATCGACAGCGTGGCGGCCGGCGACTGCTTCAACGGCGCCTTGGCCCACGCGCTGGACCGGGGATCGGGCCTCGCCGCCGCAGTGCGCTATGCCGCTGCCGCCGGCGCCCTGTCGACCACGCGAAAGGGCGCGGCGGCCGCCGCCCCGTCGGCCGATGAGGTGGCGCGGCTCCTGTCCTGACATCTTCATGCTCTAATTGCGGCTGGCGGAGGCTTTCGATAATGTTTCGGCCCACGGTTCCCGCCATGCTTGGCCCCGATCAGGAGTGATTTCCATGCCGTTGTTGACCGTTAGCCGCCGCCTGTTCATGTCCCTTGCGGCCTCTGCCGCGGCGCTTGCAGCCTTCCGACCTGCCGCCGCCGCCGAAGGAGAGCTCAAGGTCCTCAATTGGCAAGGCTATGGGACGGACGAGAAATGGGCCCTCGACATCTTCGAGAAGAAGACCGGCCTCAAGGTCGTCCACGACTATTTCAACTCCGAGCAGGAGATGTTGACCAAGCTCAGGACCAGCCCCGGCACATATGACGTTGTATTGATGAACAACATCTACGTCATGGATGCGGTGAATGAAGGGCTTGTTCAGCCGATCGACACCGGCAAGATCACCAACTTCAACGATTTGACACCGGCGCTGCGCGATTCCGATCGTTTCGTCAAGGACGGCAAGCATTGGGCCATCTCCTGGGTCTGGGGCCTCACCTCTTTCGCCTACAACACTAAGAAGGTCGCCGAGCGCCCCGACTCGATCGAGGTGCTGTGGGACAAGACCCATGCCGGCAAGGTGGGCTGGCGCGACGACGCTCTCGAATCGATCCAACTGGCGGCCCTCGCCACCGGGCAGGACATGAACAACCCCGCCGATCTCGACAAGATCAAGAGCAAGCTCGAGGCGCTGAAGCCCCAGATCAGGACCTTCTGGTCGTCCGAGGACGAGTGGAACAAATACATGGCCGCCGGCGACTATGATCTCGCCGTCTACTGGTCGGGCTCGGCGGCGCGCTCGAAAAAGGCGATGAAGCTGCCGGTCGAGTTCGTCGTTCCGAAGGAAGGCGCGATCGGCTGGTTCGACGGGCTTACCATCGCGGCCAAGGCGCCCAATCCGGAAGGCGCCGCCAAATTCATCGATTTCATGGTGAGCCCGGAATTCTATGTGCGCTGGGACACCGATGTCGGCGCCCCCGCTTCCGCCAATGCCAAAGCCAATGGCGAGCTGCCGGCCGATGCGATGAACCGCACCATTCTCGGCGATCCCGAGGTGGTCAAGCGCGTGCAATGGATGGCGCCGTTGAGCGACGAGCAGCGACAAAAGAACCAGGAGCTGTGGGACGAGGTGAAGACCAAGCTCGCGCAGTGATCGAAGATGGCGGCGCCGCCGCGTCAGCGCCTGGAAATCATCGCCCTGACGGCGCCAGCCTATCTGTGGCTGACCGCGACCGTTTTCCTGCCGCTGATGGCGATGGCCTATTTCAGCTTTCTCACCACCGTTCCGGTGGGTGGCCGCATCGCCAGCTTCACCCTTGCTCACTATGTCAGCTTCTTCACCAAGCCGATCTACTGGTTCAACGCCTGGCGCTCGATCGAGCTCGGCATCTATGTCACCGCGATCTCGCTCCTTGTCGGCTATCCGGCGGCGCTGGCGCTGTCGCGCTATGTCAGGGGGCGCTGGCGGGAAGCGATCTTTCTCCTGATCATCCTGCCCTTCTGGAGCAACGCGCTGGTCAGGACTTTCTCCTGGACCATGGTGCTGCGCGAGCCCCTGAACCTCCTCTTCACCTATCCCGCCATCGTCATCGGGCTGGTCCATGCCTATCTCCCCTATGCCATCCTGACCATCTACATCTCGCTCCAGGCGATCGATGAATCGCTGATCGAGGCTTCGCGCAGCCTCGGCGCCACGGCGCTCCAGACCTTCTTCCGCGTCATTCTGCCGCTCAGCATGCCGGGCGTGCTCGCCGCCATCTTCCTGATCTTCGTACCCGTCATCGGCTCGTTCATGGAGCCGCGCATCCTCGGTGGCAAGGATGCGATCATGCTTGGCCCGATCATCGAGGGTCAGTTCACCGCCGCCTTCAACTGGCCGCTCGGCGCGGCGCTTTCCTTCATGATGCTGGCGATCGTGCTGCTGATGCTGGCGATCGCCGCTCCACTGCTCAAGCGCCAGCTCGGGAGCAGCTGATGCGGCGTCTGTCCCATGCCTATCTCGGCCTGGTCTTGGCCTTCCTCTACCTGCCGATCCTGGTGATGGTGGCGATGGCGTTCAACCGCTCGGCGCTCTACGAGCTTCCCTTCACCTTCGACCTCGTCTGGTTCCGGGCGCTTGCCGACAATCAGCGGCTCCTCGCGGCGAGCTGGAACAGCGTCTGGATCGCCGCCTGCAATGCCGTGATCGCCACCTTTCTCGGCACCCTCGCGGCCATCGCCTTCGCCCGCTACAGCTTCCGCGGCAAGCAGTTGATGCAGTTGCTGCTGTTCCCGCCGATCACCATTCCCTGGCTGATCATCGGCACCTCCATGCTGATCTTCTTCTTCTGGACCGGGATCGGCCGCGGCCTCCATGCCATCTTGCTCGGTCATGTCGCGCTGTCGCTGCCCTATGTCATCGTGGTGGTCGGCGCCAGGCTCCAGAGCTTCGGGCCGACCCTCGAGGAGGCCGCCGCCACTCTTGGCGCGACGCCGGTCCAGACCTTCCTGCGGGTGACCCTGCCGATGATCGCGCCGGGCGTCGTCACTGCCGCCCTCTTCGCCTTCGCCGTTTCCTTCGATCAATTCGTCATCTCCTATTTCCTCGCACCGCCCGGCACCTCGACGCTGCCGGTCGAGATCTACACGGCCATCCGCAAGGGCTTCACGCCGGAGATCAATGCCGTGTCGTCGATCATCATCGTCATCTCGATGGGGCTGATGCTGGCGGTGGCGCGCAACTACCGTTTCGGCGGGGACTGATGAGCCGGGTCGACGTCGATCGCGTCAGCAAGCGCTACGGCCAGGTCATTGCGCTCGACGAGGTCACCATTACCTTCGCCGATGGCGAGTTCTTCGGCCTGCTCGGCCCCTCCGGCTCCGGCAAGACGACGCTGCTGCGCGCCATTGCCGGCTTCGTCATTCCCGATCACGGCACCATCGCCTTCGATGGCGAGCAGGTCGAGTCGGTGCCGGTTCATCGCCGCGACATCGGCATGGTGTTCCAGAATTATGCCCTGTTCCCCCATCTCACCGTCGCCGACAATATCGGCTTCGGCCTCGACGTCCGCCATGTCGACCGCAGCGACCGTGAGCGGCGGCTTGCCGACCTCCTGGCACTGGTGCGCCTTGCGGGCTTTGGCGCCCGCAAGCCGCGCGAGCTGTCGGGCGGCCAGCAGCAGCGCGTCGCCCTGGCGCGCGCGCTCGCCACGCGACCGCGGGTGCTCCTGCTCGACGAGCCGCTCGGCGCCCTCGATCGGCGGCTGCGGCAGGAGATGCAGGTCGAGCTCAGGGACATTCAGCGCGAGACCGGTGTCACCACGATCTTCGTCACCCACGATCAGGAGGAGGCGCTCACCCTCTCGGACCGCATCGCCATCATCAATGAGGGCAGGCTCGTCCAGGTCGGTGCGCCGGTCGAGATCTATGAACGACCGCGCAGCCTGTTTGCCGCCCGGTTCCTCGGCGATGCCAATATCCTGCGCGGCACGGTCGTCGATCGATCGACCCTGCGCCTTGCCGACGGGACCCTGATACGGAGCGCCCTCCCGGCTGCTCCTGTTGCGATCGTCCGTCCCGAGAAGATCGCCGTGCTGCCGGCAGCGGCGCCGGCCGCCGGCAATGTCCTCGTCGGCGAGATCCTCCAGGCGGTCTATTCCGGTGCCAGCATCACCTACCGCATTCGCGTCGCTGCGCTCGGCGACGAGCCGCTGCTCGCCTTCGTCCAGTCCGCGAGCGGCGATGTCCTCACGCCGGGCGCACCTGTGCTGGCGCGCTGGAGCCCCGAGCAGACGATCCCGCTGTAGGAGTGAATGGTTACCACTTGAGATTGAAAATCCGTTGCATGACGGTAGCCATTGGGCTACTTTCCGCGATGAACAAAGGAGTCGTGCAATCGTGAATCGTCATCATGCTTCGTCGGCGGGAGGAGACCGTCCTACGGCTGTTTGGCCCTTTCTGTCGTGTGCAGTTGCGATGGTTAAGGCCGGGCTGACCGGTGCAAGCTGCGCAATCGCGCTGCTCGGCCTGCCGGTGCTCTTTGAGCTGGTGACTGGTATCCGCTTGATCTCTGAAGCGAGGGCCGAGGTTCTGATCAATTATTTCATGATCGGCGGCGCTGCGGCGGCCGCGTTTGCTCAGGCCGTCAGCTGTTGGGCGAACCGCTGACTGTCTGCCATGGAATGGGGCGATTTCTTAACCTGTGTCGTTCGGCCGTCTTCGAGTAGGCAACTGTTCATCTTCTATGTAGCCTGGATCAGCCTGTTTCTCGCAATCAACTTGCTTTGGGACGTTCTTTCGCCACTCACGCCAGTCTTCCATCTTCACCGCATTCGCGACAAGGTCGGCACCCTCTACGCTGCTTCGACATTCTGCAGCTCGTTGCTGCTGCTGATCTCGCTCTTTGATTCCGATGTTGCAAAGGTTGCCGGAGATACATTGCTCCCGATGATTCAAGCTGGAATGACCGGGCTTCTCCACTCCGTGGGAGAAATCTGCCCCTATGACTCCGCTGCCCGAGTGCAATCGGCATGACTCTGCCAACTCATCTCGCCACCCCCAATGTGCCGCTGTCGCGCGCCTGGAACACCTGGACCGCCGACCGCTATGTCGAGATGAATTTCCTTCCCCTCGGCTTGCGTGTCACGCCGCTCGTCTACGCCGCAAGCCTCGGCCGGGTGTCGCGCTTCGCCCCCGGCGATGAAGTGACGCTGGGCACCCATGCGGTCGATGGCAGCCTCGTCGAGGCACGGCTCGACCATGGCGGCACGGTTCTCGACTGGCGCTATCGCAAGCCATCGCCTTTCGACCTCATCGGCAGCTGGCAGACGATCCGCACCGGCGAGTGGGGCTTGCGCTTCTGGGTCGTGCTCAGCCTTTCCGCCGACCAGGGCGGCGCCTGGCATTTCGATGAGGAGGCCAAGGTCGCAAGCTTCACCCGCGGGCCGCGAACCGTCGCCCTGATCGCCAAGAAGGCGCCGCTGCTGGTCACCGGTCATGACAGCATCGCCGCGCTGGTCGAGGAATTTGAGCGGAAAGGTTATTGGCACCTCGCCTCCCGCAGCATCGGCGCGCCCGTGCTGGCGTTGCGCTTCAATCTCGACGAGGCGCCGGAGCTGACCTTCGCCGCCGGCATTGCCGACCGGCCGGACCGCGCCGTCGAGCGGGCGCGGGCGCTGCTCGAATTACCGGCGCCGGTCGAGCAGAGCCCGACCGCCGATGACCCGGTCGCCGCCATTCGCGACGTCATGGGCTGGAATGCGCTCTACGACCGGACCAATCACCGGCCGTACATCACCTGCTCGCGCAACTGGGATCTCAACAAGTTCGGCGGCTTCGGCTTCTGGCTCAACGATACCCTCATCAACGCCTTTCTCGTCGCCCTGTTCGATCTCGACCAGGCACGCGAGAACCTGTCCCTGGTCTTCGCCGGCGCGACGCCCGAAGGCAATCTGCCCTGCATTCTCACCGGCAATGATCAATGGGTCGACCGCACCCAGAGCCCGATCGCCTCGCTGATCCTGTGGATGCTCTGGCTGCGCTCCGGCGAACGGAGCCTGTTGCGCGCCGCCTGGCCGCTATTGTCGCGCAACAATGACTGGCTCTTTGCCACCCGCGACGGCAATCGCAACGGCATCCTCGAATTCGGCTCGAGCCCTCTCGGCATGGGGCTCTATCGCGGCACCAAGCTTGCCGCAAAGGATGAGTCCTTCATGGACAATTCGCCGATTCATGACGAGGCCCGCTTTATCGATGAGACCGGAACGCTCGACTGCGAGGATGTCGGGCTCAACTGCCTCGCCTGCCTTGACAGCGAGATGCTGGGGCGAATTGCCGATGTGCTCGGTCTCGACGATGCGCGGAAATATCATGAACGCGCCGCCACGCTTCGGAGCACCATCGCCAGCCATTTCTGGGACGACCGGCGCAACATCTTCGCCAATCGCCTGTGGTCGGGAGCATTCGTCAGGAGCCTCGCGCCGACCAGCTTCTATCCGCTGCTCTGCGGTGCCGCCAATGACGCGCAGCGCGACCATCTGCTGGCCCATCTCGAGGACGAGCAGGCCTTTGGCGGCCGGTTCGGCCTCCCCTCGGTCGCGCGCGCCGATCCGGCTTTCGGCGACAACATCTATTGGCGCGGGCGGATTTGGCCGATCCTCAATTGGCTGGTCTGGCTCGGACTGCATCGCTCAGGTGAGCACGATGCGGCAGCGCGGCTGGCCGAGAAGGGACGTGCACTGTTCTTCGCATCCTTCCGCGATCGGCGGCTCTGTCCGGAGAACTATCACGCCGTAAGCGGCGAGGGGCTCGACCAGCCCGACACCGACCCGTTCTATTCCTGGAGCGCCCTTCTCCCTTACATGGACCTGGCGGAGCTCATGGACATCTCGCCCTTCGACGGCTGGACCCTGACCAACCGAGCCGAGGATGATGGAGCGCTCGCGCCGGTGCTGACGCCGTCGGGACCGGTCGCGGTTGAGCGGCTGAACGGCGTCCTGACCCTGTTGCGGCATGGCGAGCCCTTCTTCACGACCGATGTGACGGGCCGCATCACCCATCTGGTCCTGACCGAGGAGCAGGTCGCGTGCGCATTGCCGGCGAAGCTCGCCGCCGGTGCCAGGCTCAGGGTGCGAAGCAAGGGGACAATCCTGCTGTGCCGACAGGCGAGCCTGACCCTCACGCCCCAGGTCGCGGATGGCTGGATCGAGATCATCCTGCAGGCAACCGGCGAGCATCCCGAGTCCTTCCGCCTGCTCCTTGCCTGACGAGGGGGCAAATCGAGGCAGTAGGCATTCGGCATTAGGTCGTGACCAGAGCACTCCCCGACTGCCTACTGCCTATCTGCCTACTGCCTATCTGCCGACTGCCTAGGGAAGCTCGCCGTCATCGATCTCCTCATTGAGGATCGCGGTGCTGGCCGCCCCGAGGAGCGACACCACCGCCATCAGGGCCAGCACGACGGGGACGCCCCAATCGGCCTTGATGATCGGCAACAGGAAGACGCTGAGCGTCGCGCCGAGCTTGGCGACCGCCGCCGCCAGGCCGTTGGCGCTCGCCCTGTGCGTGGTGGGAAAGAGCGCCGAGGCCATGGCGAAGGTCGTCGAGTTCGGGCCGGCATTCATCGCCAGGTTGAACAGCACGAAACCCGCGAAGATCCACGCCGTCTTCGTCGAGCTGTCCCCCGGCATCTGCACGGCCATGAACAGGACGCCCATCGCCGCCGCCATCAGCAGAAGGCCTGTGACCTGCATCCTGACCCGCCCGAAACGCGGCACCACGAAGAGGCCGATTGCGAAGCCGATCAGCAGGAACAGGTCGATGGCGCCCGAGCCCTTGATGTCAACCGACTCGGCGGCGATCGTGCCGGAGGCAGTCTTGCCGAAATGAATGGCGGCGAGAATGACCGGCGTGAACAGGCCGACGCCATAGGTGGCGATATCCATGAGGAACCATGGCAAGGCGGCGAGCGCCGTGCGCTTGCGATAGGCGCGGGAGAACAGGACGCCATAGCCCGGCGCTTCGCCTCGCATCGGCGTCGAAGCCGCTGCCGCGAGGCTGGCATCGGGCGCTGCTGCGACGACCCGGGCCAGCGCCGCCCTCGCCTCTGCCATCCGGCCGATGCTGGCGAGCCATCGGGCGCTCTCCGGAAGGCCGGATCGCATGAGCAGGAATAGCGCCGCCGTCGCCGCCTCGCCGAAAAAGAACCACCGCCACAGTGCGGGCGAATGGCTGATCGAGACCAGGAGCAGGCTGAGCGCCGCCGCCACGATGAAGCCGACCGACTGGCAGGCGATGGTCGCAACCATCATCCGGCTGCGGATCTGCCGCGGCATCCATTCCGCCACATAGGAGGCGCTCACCGGGAAATCGATGCCGACCCCGATACCCACCAGCAGCTGTCCGGCAATCAGCATGGTCGCATCGGTGGCGAGCGCGCTGATCACCGCGCCGGTGAGGATGATCAGCATGTCGAGCAGCATCATCGGCCGGCGTCCGAGGCGATCGGCCGCCGGTCCGCCGATCGCCGCGCCGGCCACCGCGCCGAACACCAGCGCTGCCGCCAATAGGCCTTGCACATGCGGTGGAATCGCAAAGCGCGTGATGATCAGCGGCATCGCCACCCCGAGCGTGAACACCGCCATCCCGTCGATCAAGGTGCCGCCGGTTGCCAGCAACCACAGCCAATAGTCGATGCGCCGGACCCGGGCGCCGTCGATGATCGCGGCGATGCTGCCCTGTA
>Ga0209382_10005155_pt1 | contig 17075 bp, 12 predicted proteins | sample SoiMetdeltSBSDD5_FD_187599 | JGI IMG/M metagenome (GOLD analysis project Ga0209382, IMG submission 187599) | Bulk soil microbial communities from a Populus tree surrounding site in Tennessee, USA - Soil MetaG P. deltoides SBSDD5 (SPAdes) (version 2) | ecosystem: Environmental > Terrestrial >...
TCGGCTCCGCAGGGTTGGCTCCGCAGGAATGCAGGAGGAACGGGGATGGCGAAGCAGCGGCGGCGCCCGCAGCAGATCGGCATCATGACGGCGCTTGTCTACACCAGGGTTTCGTCGGACGAGCAGGCACGGGAGGGGCTGAGCCTCGACACCCAGCTCCAGGCGTGCCGGCGCTACGTCGCGGACCGGGGCTGGCTGATCGGCGGGGAGTACCAGGACGTGATGTCGGGCAAGCGCCCGGACCGTCCCCAGTACCAGATGCTCCTGACCGAGGTCCGGCGGTTGCGGGCCGAGGGCAACGCCGTGGCCGTCGTGATCGCTCGGCTGGATCGGTTCGGGCGACACCTGAAAGAGAGCGTGGCGGTCCGCGACGAACTGCGCGAGCTACAGGTGGCGACGCACGTCGTCAAGGAGGGCGGGGAGATCACCGACATCGCCGCCAACATCCTGTCGAGCGTGGCGCAAGAGGAAGTGCGCCGGCTCGGGGAGCGCGTGTCCGAGGTGCGGGAAGCGTTAGAGGCGAAGGGCTGGCACCTGCCGGGTCGCGCGGCCTGGGGCTACCGGGTCCGGCCGGCGACGCGCGAGGAACGGGACCAGGGCGCCCCGCTGAGCGTGATCGAGCCGGACCCGGCGACCGCCCCGTACGTACACGAGTTATTCCGCCGGGTGGCCGTCCGCGAGGCGACTCCGCGTGGCGCGGCGCTCTGGGTCGCGACGCTCTCCGACGAGGCGCGCGGCCTGACGACCGTGGTCGAGCGGGACGGGAACGGCGGTGACGACGCGCGGACCACTGTCAAGGTGGTCAGGCCGCGCACGCTCACCCCGAGCCACGTCCGCCAGATTTTGCGGAACTGCACGTATGCCGGCCGCTTCCCGGATGGCTCGCCGGGGCGCTGGCCGGCGCTGATCGACGCGGCGACCTGGGATGCGGTCCAGGCCGTCATGGACGCGCGGCGGATGGTGCGTGGCCCGGTGTCGGGCAATCACCTGCTCACCTCCATGCTCCGCTGCCCGGCCTGCGACGGCAGGATGGCCGGGCAGATGGTCGCCAGGAAGTATCCACGGTACCGCTGCTCCTCGAACGTCCTGGGCGGGGCGCTGACCCGGCGCGACTGCAAGGAGACGTGCGCCGCGCCCGCGATTGATCGGGAAGTCCTGGCCCGTACGGCGGCCCTCATCACCCCCGTGGCGACCGGCGACGCGGCGCTTCGAGCAGCCATCGCGCGGGAGTGGGAGCGGACGCGTCGCCCCAACGAGGCCGCCCGGCGCGACCGGCAGCGCGCCCTGATGCAGGCCGAGCGGGACCGTGACGAGGCGAAGCGGCTGATCGCCCACGCCGCCCGTCTGCTGGTGGACGGCACGCTCGACAAGCTCGGCTACGACGAGTTGACCACTGAACAGCGACGGCGGCTGGCCGAGACGGAGCGGGTGCTGGACGAGGCCAGCGACGCCGCCCCCGCCGCGACGTTGCCGCCGCTCTCCGAGGTGCTGGCGCAGGTCGGCGGCTGGACGACCGTGCTGAGCACCGGACCGATCCCCGAGCAGCGAGCGGTGCTGATGATGTTGGTCGAGCGCGTCGTACCGCGGCGACTCAGCTACGGGCGGTACACCGCCGAGATCACCTGGACGGATCTCGGCAAGGCACTCCAGGAAATGCCCGTCGCCGCCTGATACGCGGCTCGTGGACGCATCACGATGCCCCTACCACCCCGTTCGGCAGGGGCATCTATAAGGCTACCAGAGTCTGGCTGATCCGTCCGGCCGGTGCATGCCTGTCAGCCCGAAGACGGCCGACGGTCTGCGCAAGGCACCACTCGGCCGGCGTTACGCTGGATCGCCCCGTCCACGCGCTTGGAAGCCTGGGTGAGGGAGCGGCCGCGTCGAACTTCGCCACCGAGCTCAGGTGGCCGGTCCGACCGAGTCGCCGCCTCTCCATGACCATTCTCCTGCTCATCCCGATGTCCGCTCATGTTTGTCCACACCCAACCGTAACGTCGGGCTCGATAGGGTGCAGGTCCCGGGAAGCAGTCCTCTCGCGCACCCACGGGCGGCAGCCACGCCGACGTCGACCGTCCCAAGGCGAAAAATCCGTGGGCTCCTACGGGTTCTCCCCGATGTAGAGGGCGTGAATCATCGTTACGCTGATCGTGATCCGCGACGCGGCTGTACTCCCGTGTCGCCGACTAGGTTGGCCGACGAGCCGCGAAGCCAACGCGACTGCACGGCTGCCGCCTATCTTCAGAATGTGTGACGTGGCTCACACTCAACTTGGTTCCTGGTCGTCACAATAGATCCCGAGATCCAGGGGCAATATGGGGAGGTCTTTTACGGCCTGACGTGTCGTCTAGACGTGCGGATGACCGATCGACCCCGCACGATCACCACTACACGTCTGGAGATGATCGCGAGGAGGCTGCGGGGTATCCGCAGTTCCAAACCGCGGAGCCCGGCGGCACATGAGCGCGAGCTCTGATCGAAGCGCGCCGGGAGAGCGGGAGCCAATCGGGGAGGGAGCTGTGCGCCGTGTCGTGTTGCTCGCTTCGTTGGGCTTTACGCTTGTCGCTACGTTGGCGAGCGTAGCTCTTTTGCTCGGGATCGGAGCTTCCCCCGGGGCGCCAGCACAGGATGGATCGGACGGGGTCACGCAAACGACTGTTATGTCGCCGTCGCCAGTTGTCGGCGGCTCGGCCGTCACGGCGAGCCCCGGCCCGGAGATCCAGACAACCAGCCCGACGGTCGAAGCGGCGCCGAGCAGCGCCGAGACGCCGGGTTCCACCCCCTCGCGAGACCCGGTCTGGCGTACATTGCTCGGCGTCGTGGCACTGGCGTCGCTGGCGGCCAGCATCCTAGTAGCGGTGTCACTGCGGGCGAGCCCGGTCGCTCAGTCTCCAGCTGCTGCTGGTCTATCTGCCAGCGACCCCGAGGATCCTCAGCTCTCGGCCGATCCTCCACGATCTGTCCCGTCCGGTCAGTCGCCGCCGACGGCCGACGGTCTCACCTCGGCAGACGGCCCGCCTCCCGTTCTCCAGGTGGGCACGCCTGCGACAGCAGATAGCTACGACTCGCCCCGTTCCGTCGAGAACCCGCTCGAAAATCGCGCCTGGCTCCGGGTCGTGGAAGAGATGGTCATGCTCTTCGAGGAGGTCGAGCGGATCGGGACGTCCCTGTCGGCCTCGGAGCGCACCATCGCAGAGCACACCCAGCTTCGCCTCCAGGAGATCCTCGAGCGGGCTGGTGTCGGGCTCATCGCGGAGGACACCGCGTTCGATCGAACCCGGCATCAGCCCGAGCCGCGCGGCGCTCAAGTTGCCAGGGGCGCCGCGATTGCCAGGACGCTGAGTCCTGGGTTCGTCGTCGGACCACGGGTGCTGCGACGCGCGCGTGTCCAGGTTGAGGACCAATCACTCGCAACAAGGGGACAGTCCCCATGAACACGTGCGGCACGCAGTCCGAGCAGGCAGAGGCGCTCCGAGGCAAGATCGGCAAGCTGCTCGCGGAGTTGTCACATCTCGCCGAGAGATCCGACCTGCCACCTCGCCCCGGCGGCTTCGATAGCCTCGTGCGGCGGCTGATGGAAGACGCCTATACCGTCCTCGTCCTCGGCGAAGTCAATCGAGGTAAGAGCACGTTCATCAACGCGCTGATCGGCCGCGACATCCTGCCGACTGACGTCAGGGTGTGCACCAGCCGGGTGTTTCGCGTCGTCCACGGTGCATCAGACGCGTACCGACTCCGATTTGAGGACGGATCGACGCGGACGATCACGCTGAACGACTTGCCGCGCTACGGCTCACAGGCGTTCGAGCTCGACGAGGTGAATCGTGGCCTCGACCAAGCCATCCGGTGGATCGAGATTGAGACCGACGTCCGCTTCCTGCCGGACGGCGTCGTTCTGCTCGACACCCCGGGACTCGGATCGATGTTCGCCTCCCACGCCCAGATCGTGCAGCGGCTGCTGCCGTTGAGCGACGCGGCGATCTTCGTGCTCGATTCCGACAACCCAATCACGCGCCTGGAGCTCGACGTTCTCGAGCAGATTCTGACGGTGACGCCGAGCGTCTTCTTCATTCAGACGAAGTTCGATCAGCACAACGACGTCACTTGGAAGGAGCAGCGACGTCGCAACGAGGCCATCCTGAAGCAGCAGTTTGGCGATCGGCTGGAGGATGCGCGCGTCTGGCCGATTTCGAGCACGTTGCTGCGCAAGGCTGCTCCCGATGACGACCTGTATCGTCAGCTCAGTCGGTACTCCGCGCTGGCGGAGGCGCTTCGTGGTTTCCTCTTCCGCGTCGATGGATGGGCGCGGGCCGCCGCCGTGCTCGCCATCGCCGATCGCTATCATGCCGTCGGGCGCCGGATCCTCGACGAGCGCCTGACTCAGGTGGCCGAGGACACCCGACAACAGCGTGATGCGCGTCAGCAAGAGCTAGTTCGACATCGTCAAGAGTTCGAGCAGGACTGGGGCGAGCACGGCACGCTGCGGCGTAAGCTCCTCGCCCAGGTGCGCGAAATCTGTGACGAGAGCCGAGCCGCGTTTGCGGATGCGCTTCGAGAGGGTGGGAGAATCGAGCTCGCCCACCGTAAGCGAATCGCGGCTGTTCAAAGCCTCGGGGCGGCGCAGGAGCTGAGCGAGACGCTCGCCGACGAACTCGTCGGCGACGTAATTCGCGAGCTGCGCGAGCTCGGCCTCGATGCGAGGCGCCGGTGCGCGGAGCTATTGGGGCCACTGTACGATGCCGTCGAGCCCATCACCGTGCCATCGGGCGCCGATCGACTCACCATCCACCCCCTCAGCGGCTATCGTGCTGCCGCCCGAATCACCTGGCTGGATCGGATCGAACGGCTGCAGCTCGATGAGAAGGTGATCACCAGGCTGATCGACACGCTGATCGTCGGCTTCTCGCCGACAACGGCGATCCTGGCCATGGTTGGGGGACTGATCTCGCTGGCGTCCGCCTGGAGGGCGGCCGGACACGAGTTGAAGATGAGTGCGCAGCAGCAGCTTGATGGCGACCTGGCCGATCTGCTTGGGCGGGTCCGTCAGCAGCTGCTGGCGCCCGTGACGGCCGAAAGCACCGGGGGAGTCGCAGGTGAACACTTCGCGGCCCTGCTTCGCGCCATGACCGAAGCCGTCGAGACGATCGCGCAACAGAAGCTTCGCGAGGAAGACGCCGAGATCGAGCGCCTCTCCGCGGTACAGGAGGATGAAACACTGCGACTGTCGGAGATCGATCGGATCAGCGGCCACCTCGCAGCCTGGATTTCCATCGACCACCAGATCGAGACATGTGTCGAGGAGCTCAGGACTCTCGACGGGCTGCGACGCGTGCCGTCACGCGTCAACTGAGGAGGGATTGGCAGCCGTGATTAGGACAAAGCGCATGGTGCCGTTCCTGGGGATCGACTTCGGCACGTCAAAGAGCTGCATGGCCATCTATAACCCCCGAACGCACTGGGCTGACATACTCAGGAACGCTGAAGGCCAGGACGATACGCCGTCTGTGGTCTACTTCGGCAGCGATGGGCCGCTGGTGGGCGAGCCGGCTTTGCAGATGCTCGAGGATCCCGTCGAGTGGCAACGGGTCATACCAAGCGTCAAACGCAGCCTCGTGAACGAGCCGTCGATCCCGGTGCTGGACCAGGTCGTCTCCGCGCGTGACGTTGCGGCTGAGATTTTGCGCAAGCTTAAGCGTGATGCGGAGGAGACGCATTTCCGCACGCCGATCGACCATGCCGTCGTGACGTGCCCGGCGTCGTTCGACGTACTCGAGCAGGACGCGATCAGGGATGTCACCAGGCGGGCGGGATTCAGCGAAGTTGAGCTGGTGGAGGAGCCAGTCGCGGCGGCGCTGTCGTACGTGCACGAAGCGAGAGAGGCGGACCCCCGCCTTCAACATCTCGAGCCGGGGATGAGCGTCCTCGTCTACGACCTGGGGGCAGGGACGTTCGACCTCGCCGTGCTGACGTACGGCGAGGACGGCATGTTCAGCCGCGTGCTAGAGCCGCGCGGCCTCCCACGCTGCGGGGGAGATGATTTCGACCGGGCCTTGTACAGACACCTCGACGCGGCGGTCCACAAGGAGCATTCGCGGCCTCTCGGCCCCGACGGTCAGATCGATCTCTCCGCGCTCCGGCTCTGTCGCGAGCGGAAGGAGAATCTGTCGGCGGCACAGCAATGCACGTTCAGCACATATCTGAACGTTGCCAATGTCGGTATCGTGCCGTTCCGGCAGACGATCGCCCGGGCAACCTTTGAAGATCTCATCCGCGAACACATCCTGGAGACCGTCCGGCGCACCGAGGAGCTTCTCGCCGAGGCGAACCGGAGTGGCTACACGGTGGACAGGATCGTGCTCATCGGCGGATCGGCACGCATCCCGCTGGTGAAGCAGCTGCTGGCGCAAACGCTGCCGGTCGCACCGATTAGTTGGCAGAAGCAAGATATCGCCGTCGCGCTCGGCGCCGCCTACAGCGCATACAACCTCTGGGGAGACTTGACTGTCGAGGATGCGTACCGGACGATCGTGACTCGAACCTGGGCGGAGTTGAAGGCGGCTTGCCAGCCCTCGTTGGATCGCCTGGCAGACGAGTCGGATCGGCTCCAGCTCGAGGCCGGCCAGGCCGCGTTGGTCGAGCGTGAGGTGTTCGGGTTTGACAGGCATGAGCTCTTGATGCCAGGACGTCAGCCTGTCGGGACGGACCGTTACCGCTGCCTCGTCGAGACGGTCTTCGCGGTCGCGAAGAACGCTCAGGGCATCCAGTGGCTGGATGAGCAGGCCACCGCGCTTGACCTGAGCCAGGAGAGCACCTCCTTGATCGAGACCGACGTCACCGGCACGCCTCGCGAGCGGTGGCTCACCGTGCATCCGATGGTCCAGCCACCGGGCTCCCCGCCCCCTCCGCCACGGGGAAATACGGAAATCCGGGCTTATCGCTTGAGTCAACGGCTGGGTGGGCATCCTGGCTGGGTCCGCGCGTTGGCGGTAAGTCTTGACGGTCGCTATCTCATCAGCGCGACTACGGACTCCACCGTGAGACTTTGGGAACTCGCCAGCGAGGAACCGGTCAGATCTTTGGAAGGGCACACTGGGCAAGTGCACGCCGTCGCTTTCAGCCCGGACGGCAAGGTCGTGGCCAGCGGTGACAACTATGGGACGGTGATGCTCTGGAACGTCGTCAATGGCCTTGAGGTGAAGCAGCTGTCGGCGTCAAGTCCCGAGATTAGGGCGCTCGCCTTCGACCCGCACGGCCGGATACTTGCCGGCCATGTCGGCACTGACGCCATTCAGCTTTGGGACGTGGCCGCAGGGAGGCCGTCTCGATCCGTCGACACTCGGCTGAGTGGCGAGCGGCCCTTTCCCCTGGCGTTCAGTCCTGATGGGCAGATGCTTGCCGTGGGTGGGCACGTCACCAATTTCCTGAGGACGCCGGGCATCGTGAAGCTGTGGACTGCGAACGGCAGCGAGCTGCTGCGTGAGCTTAGGCTCAGGGCGCGGGTTTCCTGTCTGGCGTTCAGCCCGGATAGTCGTTGCATTGCTGTCGGCGACGAGCACGGCGCCATCACAGTCTGGAACACCGAGTCGGGGGAGCAGCGCCTGGCGCTCAACCAGCCTGAGGGCGCTGTCGGCGGTCTGGCCCTCAGCCGTGATGGGTCACTGATCGCCGCCGCGGCCGACATGGTGGACTGCGAAAAGATTCGCATCTGGGACCTCCGCACCGGAACGTTTCGCCATGGGCAGGGCCTGCGCGTCGACGGCCTGACCAGAGGTTCCATGATGTGCGTGACGTTCGGTCTGAACCTCGAGGTGATCGCCGGGGGTGGCCATCGGGAGGTTCTCGTCTGGCGGATGGGCGAGCCTGACGGCGTCGGCGCTGAGACCAAGGTGTAACGGTCCGTGAACGATCTCTCGGCGACGCTCGCATCCGCCCTGGAGGACGCAGCTCATGCCCTTCGAACCGCCGGACTGCCTGGCGAGGTGTCGGCCCAGCTGCTCACGCTCATGGAGCAGCTCGACCAACCATGCGTTGTGGCCGTCGTTGGGCGCGTCAAGGCCGGCAAGAGTACGTTCGTCAATGCCCTCTTAGGGGAAGATCTCGCCAAGGTTGGGGCGACGGAATCGACGGCCACCATCAACTACTTCCGGTACGGCAGGCCAAATCCGGATCGCCCGATCCGGTGCTACTGGCGAAATGGCCAGGTGACCGATGAGAGTCGGGCGTTCCTGGACAGTCTCCAGGGCTCCGACATCGAGGTGCTGCGCAGGGCGGATGCGATCCTCCGTCTCGAATACTGTCTCACCAACCGCTACCTCGAACACGTCACTATCGTCGACACACCGGGCCTCGGCTCCGCCGTCGACGACCACCAGAATCGCACAGCGGAACTCCTCGGGCTCGCCCAGCAGATCCGCGACCGCGCGATCGCGGAGTCAGTGCGCCTGCAATCCGAGGCTGACGCCGTCCTGTATCTATTTGGGTCCGTGGCTCGGGCGAATGACCGCGAGTTGCTCAGGGAGCTGCAGGAGATCACACACGGGCAGGTGGGGTCGCACAATGCAATCGGCATCATGACCAAAATCGACCTGCATTCCGATATCTTGTCGCAACGCCAAGCGCTTGCGACGGAAATCCAGGTGCAGCTCCGCGATATCGTCAACACGGTGATACCGGTGACGGCCGAAGTTGAGCGGTTCCGCGTTCACCTGGCTGACGGTGCGGGGGAGGCGTTGCGGCACCTGGCAGATTCGCTGCGTCGGATCCCGCGCCATGTCCTGAGCAACCTGCTCGAATTGGAGGAGCTGTATCTTCGTCCGCATCCGGACTGTCCCCTCTCGGTCGACGAGCGGAAGACGCTGATGCGAGATATCTCGTGGCGGGCGTTCGTCACGACCGCGACCGTCGTCGCCGACCCCGGTCTGGACATCTCGACCATTGACAGCCGCCTACGAGACCTCTCAGGCTTTGAACGTGTCGTCGACGTGCTCGAGCGCCGCCTGTTTCGGCGAGCCAGGCTCCTTCGTCAATACGGAGTGGTAGAACGAACGAGGCATCTCATTGCGACAATTGAAAAGGAGTATGTCAGAACCTCCCGACAGCAGAGCGAGGAGAATCGCGCACGCCGAGCGCGATTCCTCGCCTTCATCGGCGCGTCAGGCGGTGATTTAGGCGTCGCACGGGAGCTCGAGTCCTTCGTTTGCAACCACTTGGCCGAGCGCCCAAGTCTGGAGCCTATGATTCAACGTCTCAAGACCACGCTCGCACAGATCCGCTCACAGCTCGAGTCGCATCGCGAGGACTACGATGCCTTGCAGAAGATCGACGATCATCGCGATCTGTTCTCGTCACAAGAAGTCGACGAGCTCCTGCCACTGCTCGGGCTGCACGGTGCCGAAGTCGAGCGGCGACTGCCACCCGGGCGTGTCGACTCGGGATTCATCAACGATCGGGCGATGGCCTGGCGAGCGGTCGAGCTGTTCGACCCGTATGACGTGCGACGTGACGTTGGCAGGCAGGCCGAACGCCGGTATCGCTACCTTGGCGACGAGCTTCGAGAACGCAGCCACACATAGCTCGCCAAACCCGTTGTGACCTTGCTGGAGTTGCGCGGGATGACGGCTGGACCCTCACCAGTTCGCCGAGACCGCAGTGGTCGTCGGCGTGTTCCTGGCCGCGGTGCTCGACTTCGCCATGGCTGAGGCGAAGATCGATTCCGACGAGGGCAACTGGATCGGCACGACCCGCTACTTCGAGACCTACTTCGTCCAGCGCGACTTCTCGCCGGAGGCCTGGGCGGACGATTACTGGACCCGCACCCAGCCGATGGTCTTCCGCTACGTCATCGGGAGTAGGCTTTGGCTGCGCGGCCACGACTCCCAGCTCCAGAACCCGAATTACGACTCATCGAAGACGGCCGCCGCCAACCGCCGGCTCGGACTCGCCCCTCGGACGACACGCTGCTGGACGCTCGGATGCCGGCCCGGCTGCTCGCGGCCGGTGAGCCGCCGCTGCTCGAGATGAAGGCGAAGAAGGCCCACCTGAGCTGCGGCCGGTTCGACGCCGAAATCAGGGAGACCGACGCCGAGGAGTTCCCGGCCATCCCGTCCGTCAGCGGCGGCACCAGCCTGAAGATCGCGGCCGCGCGTCTGAAGGAGGCGATCAATCAGGTGATGTTCGCTCCCGCCCCTGACAACAGCCGTCCCGTCCTGGCCAGCGTGCAGATGGCGGTCAGCGGCGGCAAGCTGACGATGATCGTGCCGGCCGAAGCGCTGACTCAGGTAGCGCGGGGGCTGCCGAACGACGAGGACGTCGCGGTCGCGGTCACCGCCGATCAGAGCCGCTGCCGTGCGCCATCGGCAGGCGGACCTCGTCTCGCGCCTGATCGAGGGGCAGTTCGCGGACTTCAACAGATCATCCCAAACTGTAACTACCCACGTACGGGCTATGAGCGTGCTGGAATAGCCTGAAGCGGTGCAATAGGTCACGACGAGGGCGGGCTGGCCGCCGCGGCCGGCCCGGCCGCTCCGCTGCGCGTAGTTGGCCGGGGTCGGGGGGACGTTCCGGAGATTGACGGCGTTGAGCTCGGCGATGTCGACGCCGAGCTCCATGGTCGGGGAGCAGTAGAGGATCGGGAGATCTGCCGTTCGAAACCGGTTCTCGCGCTCCTCACGCAACTCGTACCGCACCTGGGCCGTGTGCTCGCGTGCTTCGAGCGTCGACAACTCCTTCGCGGTCGCGGTCTCGCCGGAGAAGAAATCCACAAAGAACGGGTTGGTGCGACCGCCCTCAGCAGACGCACTCGGCGTGCGCAACGGATCGTAGAACGCCTCGGTCCCATCCTTCGCGAGCCAGACCATAGAGGAGGCAGGCACCTGGTAGCCCGGGACATCCGTGGCGTTAGCCGGATCGACGACCACCTGAACCAGCCCGGCGATCTGCAAGACCTCGAACAGTTGGCGGATCACCGGCTCGGTGTCCTCGAGCCCCAATCGGCCGTCGAACTCAGGGAGCGTCGTGCGCCGCCGCAGGTATTGGCCGAACGCGGAACGGGCGGACACAAAGACGTTCCCACCAAAGTCATCGGAACGAGATGGTCGGGGAAAGGCGACTGCCGCATGCTCGAACCGTTCCTGTTCGTCGACGGCCCAGGGCGGCCTCAGACGTTGCCCGCTCTGCTGACGGATCTGTTCCTGGAAGTCCGAGTCCAGGTAATCGACCTTGATCGCCAGCTCACGGCGCAGGAAGTCGAGCAGTACGCGGGCGATCTTCGCACGCGTCTCGGGAAGGGCACCCGAGAGGGCCGGGTGCGTGCCGTTCCAATCCTCGTCGGTCTCGCACAGTTCCTGGAGCGAGAGGTACTCGATCCCGAGCAGCCCGCTCTGCTCAAGGTTCGGCGACGTGATCCGCCAGCCGCGTCGCAGGTCGCGGTAGAGGCGGTACCCGACGATGTTCTGGAGCGCTCGACGGGCCTCGCGCTCGGGTTGGTACCGCCAGGATGGGTCCTGGGCGAACTGAGCGAACGGCAGCTCCAGTGCGCCGACGACCCGTTGGGCCAGTTCGGCGTGCTCGAGGCCGTCCGGACTGGCGGCAGCAACCGCGCGGTACAGCGCCGCTCGGAGCAGGCTGATCTCGATGAAGTCGTTGAAATGGCCGGCCTGCAGTGCGGCGTCCTGGCGATTGTCCGTGAAGGAGAGGAGCTTGCGCGCCTCCGACTTGAGCGTCTCGTCGCGGCGCAGGCTCAAGATGGCCGACAGGCTCAAGACCGTGGTGGCGGTGCTCCGCCCTCAGAACTAAGCGTGGCGAGCTTGGCGAAGTCAGACGCCTGCCGTGCTCCGTATTCGACCTCGCAGCGCAGGCAGAAGCGGAACGGCGCCTCGATCCAGTGCATCGCGACGCCATCGTGCCGCTCGACGCCGTCATGCCCAACGCGCACGGGCAGGGGGAGATCCGGGCGACGAGCAGGGCGAACGCGAGAGGCGCCTCGGTGCACTTCGGTCCAGTCCTCCGGAACGCGTTCCAGTACCTCCTGCTCGCCCGTGGGCCAGGGTGCGTCTGTGCTGAGGTAGAGGAAACCGGCGGTACCCTCGATGGCATCGCTGAAGCGGTCCGAGAGCTCTCGGGGCAGGAATGTCCTCGGATCATCCCGCTCTTCGCGCCGCGCGCGAACGGAGTAGTATTCCTGGCCGCACTCACGGCAGAACGCCAGGGGCAGGCAGACGCGAGACCGATCCCCCGGGACATAGGTCTGGGCCTGGAGGGTAAGCTGGCGCTCGTGCTCTGCGTCGAGCGACGCATAGACGGTGTCGCCTCGGCTGATGAACTGATGAACGCGAAAGGCGAAGGTGGGGAAGTCGGTTCGGGGATTGCGGCAGTCATAGCCGGCGAGGAGCGTCTGCTGGATCGCCTCGACGCAGCGGGCTTCGGGCTCGCTTGTCAGTTGGGCAAGCGCTTTCGCCGCGCCGTCGGGGCCGGTGATGCTCCGGGGCGTGGCCCGCACGAGGCGGCCGCCTGGCTCTTCTCGGCGGACCCCGAAGGTGTGCTCGATCCAGGCGGCCAGCGGATCGGCGACGATGCCTTCGAAACGGTCCGGGGGCTGGCGACCACCATCGCGCAGACGGGCCGTGATCTCGCGTTGGAAATCGGCGCTCGAGAGATCCCGTGGTGACGTGATCGTCTCCAGTGTCTCGCCGATCACATGCTCGGCCTCGACCGGCGCGCCGAAGAGCAGTGTGGCGACATCGGCCACCTCCCGTCGCTGGTCGTCGTAGGTGCCGGCGCCGGCCAACGTGGCCGAGGTTCCGACGTGCTGCAGTTCGTCGGCAGCTAGGTGGTCGCGCGTGCGCCGAACCAGCAGTGCGACGTCGGCGCCCTGGCGCCCGCGATAGGTGTGCAGCTCGTCGAGGACGAGGAACCGGAGTCCCTGCGCCGCCTGGATCAGCTTTCGCTCCTGGGGACGCGTCAGGATCAACTCGAGCATCACGTAGTTGGTCAACAGGATGTCCGGCGGGTTGGCGAGGATCTTCTCGCGATCCTCCTCGGATTCCTGCCCCGTGTAGCGCTCGAAGGTAACCGGCTGTTCGCCGCGAGGGTAGCCGAAGACGAGGAGCTTCTCGAGTTCGCCCCACTGACTGTTCGCCAGCGCGTTCATGGGATAGACCACGATCGCCTTGATGCCACGCCTGGGACGGGAGCGAAGGGCAAAATCGACGATCGGGACGATGTACGAGAGGCTCTTGCCCGACCCGGTTCCGGTCGTCAAGACGTAGTTGTGTCCGACGGCGGCCGTTCGGATCGCCTCTTCCTGGTGCCGGTGAAGGCGCATCGGCGCGCCGTCTGAGGTCGGGGATTTCGCTCGGCGGAAGATCTTTCGGCACTCCGGGTGCAGCGTGCCGTCGTCAACGAGCTCGTCGATGGACGCGCCGGGCCTGAACGCGGGATTGAGCTGGATCAGTGGATCGGGCCAGAGGACACCGTCTCGCAGGCTGCTGTGGACATAGTCCCGGACCGTCTCGTCCTGGATGTTGATGAAGCTGTTGATGTAGGTGGCGTAGTCGTGAACGAGCTGGTCGCGAAGGTCGAAGACGTCCACCCTAAAGCCTCATCGCTGTCGTGTTTGCTCGTGGCGAAACAGGATGTCTCTCCCCACCCCGAGACAGGTTTGCAACGATAATTAGATCTGGGCTTGGAACACCAGTCGTGTGGGCGCACATCTGGCATCGCACTGCGCGCTTCGGGCTGTCGGACGACGCAGTACGGACAGCGGTCCGATGGGTCGATTACGCCGTCGTTCCACGAGCCTGTCAACGGTGCGTGCCGAGCAAGACGGTGAGAGTCTTGGGCCTTAACCGGAAGCCGCCCCGGTTGCCGAGCTTGGCGGCCGGATCGCGCCCACGCGCGCCGACCTCGGCGAGCAGGCGCGGGCAAGGCACCCGCGTGTGCACTCGGACGGCAGTGGCTCGGTGGTGTTGAGGCGACGAGGGTCACTCCGGCAGGACCACCGGCTCATCACGCTCCAGCCGAACCTGGCCCCAGCCGGGCTCATGCACGTGACGTTGGAGGCCAGCCCGCTCGATCAGCTTCTGCGACTCCTGCTGCCCGAGGTCGAGCGCGCCGCCCTCGTCCACTGAGAGCACCTGGCGGTCCTCCATCAGGATCTCGCCGTCCACGATGACCGTCTCGACGTCGTTCCCGACCGCCTCGTAAACCAGCCTATGGACGACCATGATGTCCGGCGTCAGGTGCGGCTGGCGCAGGTTCACCACGGTCACGTCCGCCTTCTTGCCGACCTCCAGCGAGCCGATCTCGTCCTCCCAGCCGAGCGCCTTCGCCGCGTCGATGGTGATCATCTCCAGCAGCTTGCCGGGCGGCAGCAGGAACATATCTCTTGCCATCAATTGCTGAACGGTCTGAGCGCGACGAATCGCCTGGAACAGATCGAAGGTGACCTTGGGCGAGGTGCCGTCAGTGGTGATCGCGACGTTGACGCCGGCGTGCATTAACTCAGGAACCGGGCAGCGACCGCTCACCTGGTTGGAACTGGCGGCGTGGGTGGCGTGCGTCCCCGTCTCGGCCAGGATCTCGACCTCCTGGAGCGAGATGCCGCGCAGGTGCTGGATGTGGACGTCCGGCCCCAGCAGCGCCCACTCATCCTTGGCAGCGAGGCGGACCATGCCGGCGAACGCATCCGTGTGGATACGGGTCTGGTAGCGGGCCGCCAACTCGCGAACCCGTCGCGACTGGAGCCGGTCGTGATCGGTCAGGGTGGTGGCGGCGTCGGCGGCGGTCGGGTTGGACGGGTCGAGCGAGGTAATGATCGTGAACGGCGTCACGAAGACCCGGATGCGGTCCTCGGCGCCACGGTGCCATTGGTCCAGGACGGCCTCGGTGCCGGCCATCACCTCGTCGAACGAGACGAGCCGGCGCTCACGGCTACCGCTGTCCCAGGTGCTCACGGGATGGGGCCAGGGCGGACCGTTCGGCCCCACACAGACGACCTCGCGGACGCCGACCTCGGCGTACGCCCTAGCGTGGTTACCGCCGATGCGGGGATCGTCGGCGCGCGGCATCGAGCCCATCACGCTGACGCCGCAGGTCACCCCGAACTTGAGCCGCTCCAGCGCCGAGACGAGGCCGTCGGCGTACCAGTACTCGGGCGTCGTGAAATTGAAGTAGACGGGAGTGACTATCCTCATCCAGAACGTCGGCGTGTCCGCCCCGATCGTCTTGATCAGCGAGTGCCCGCCATGGCCGTGGGCGTCGACCAGGCCGGGCAGGACCGCCTTGCCCCGGCAGTCGATCCTCTTCTCGGCCTGGTACTGCCGGCCGATCTCGGCGGCCGGGCCGACCGCCACGATGCGCCCCGTGTCGATCGCCACGGCGCCGTCCAGGAGCACGCGACGGTCGGTGTCCACGGTGACCACGGTCCCACCGGTCAGCAACAGGTCGATCATCGGGTGTAACTCCCTCCCGTTCGGCATCCCGACCGGCGACAACATCGCCCGGCGTCTCGCCAGACGGTGAGGCGAACGATACCCGTCGCGGCTCAAGACGTCGACCGAAGATGATCATGATCATGGTCAAGCTGCGGGAAGACGAGCGGTGGGCTGCTGGCTGCGTCCAGGCGTGACGGTGGGGCAGCACGACGACAACACGACTCCGAGCGCGCACGATCTCGACCTCAGTCTCGGCCGTGGCCGCACGTTTGGTGCGATGGAGGTCACCGCTGCCGCCAATGCCGAACTCATCCAGAGTTGGAAGTTGTTGGAAGGTCGAGGTGACCGATGGATCGTGCCCGGGCAACGAGATCCCGGCCGACCGCATCCCCGTACGTCGCCACCCAGGTGGCCAAGGTCGCGGCCGAGATCAGCGATTCGTCTTGGGACGGCGCCATGGACCTAGATCAGACGGCCACCAAGAAGGCCCTACCGGCCGATGGATATGACTTCCTGGACTCCCTCCGTGCCAACCCCGATGTGGCCCCGCTGCTGGTCAGACTTCAGGAAATGGGCGTGGACCTGGAGCCCGACGCGGCCCCTGACGCGGACGATCTGGCGAACTGATGGCCCCACCACGCCGCCCGTCAGCCCCATGGCCGCCTCGGACCGCCACGGGGCTGTCAGCTGCTTGACGAGCCTGAGGACCCCGATCCGCTGGTCGCCTCCGAGATGTTCTTGGCCACGTCCTCGACCTTCAGGTCGTGGTTCTGCGCCGCCTTGGTGAGGTCCTCCATCGTGATATCGCCGGGCTTGTGCCGCTCATTGGGCTCGCCGCATCCACAGCTCACGCACATGGTTCCTGCCTCCCGAGCTTATGTGCTCGGCTGTCGCGAGACGCACGAGACGTGCCGGATGGGTCGGTGGACGCGGGTCCGATTCCTGCGCCCGCACCTGGCCGAGCAACGGAACGATATGGCCCGGGAGTGGCACGACGACACCCGGGACCGCCTGGGCCGTGTCCTCCACGGGGACCCCACAGGGCGACGGGCCACATAGTCGCCGGGTTGGATGCCGAGCTACGCCGAGTTCGTCGTTGGACTCGTAGCCAATGACCTGGCCACTCACGCGGCCGGAATTGTCAGGTGTGGGCAGGTTCAACTCCGATAGAGTACAATCTGTCCGCAGGTTCCCGATGTCCGCCACCGCCCATCAACGTCGCTGGGATGGTCCAGACTTCCTCCAGGGCCAGTGCTCGACGTGCCGACACTACCGTTTCGCCGCGACCTGTGACGCCTATCCCCGAGGCATCCCGCCGGAGATCCTGGGCGACTACGGGTCCCACAAGAGGCCCCAGCCGGGCGACAACGGCATCTGGTGGGAGCCGACCCCGCCCGACACGACCGATGGCCCGGTTCGCTACGCCATGGCCCACCAACTGATCGATGGCCGCTCCGTCACCACGGGCGCCATCTGGGTCGGCTTGGAGGACGGCAGCATCGGCTGGTGCCCGGCCCCCGGGTACGAGGGGACGCCGACGTCGATGGCCTGGCTGGGCAGCCTCCGTGCCGCCTGGCGCCTGGGCCGGACGGCGGCCGAGTTCTGGGACTGGTGGACGACGTACAGCAACGGTAGGACCTGGGCCGT
>Ga0209382_10005156_pt1 | contig 17070 bp, 26 predicted proteins | sample SoiMetdeltSBSDD5_FD_187599 | JGI IMG/M metagenome (GOLD analysis project Ga0209382, IMG submission 187599) | Bulk soil microbial communities from a Populus tree surrounding site in Tennessee, USA - Soil MetaG P. deltoides SBSDD5 (SPAdes) (version 2) | ecosystem: Environmental > Terrestrial >...
AAATCGGCTGCGCCTTTGATCTCGGTCTCGTCCTTTTCTCATCTATCTGCTCGCCCCGCGACCAATCGTGGAGGTGCCCGCTACGACGCGGGCTCTGTTCGGGATCGTGGCGCTTTCCTGTGTGTGGAACCTGTAGCCCATTTTAGTCATTCACACTGCGACACTGAAGCCCTCTATCGCACTTGTGTCCCACTCTAGCAAGTCGCCAGCAAGTCGCCTGACAGTGTGGCGCTGCCCCAACGTTTGGCGCCAGCTTGCTATTCCCTACCCGCTGTCTAGCTGCCCGCCACCGACACCGACTAAACGGCGCGCTCCGCGCGCCTCCCCTCACCCAAAATCCGTGAGCCACGTCGCATTCGAAATGCACTTATAGCCTCGGCACGTCGGAACGCGGCCGACCTCGATCAAGCACGCGCTGCGGCCACCACATCGCCTGCCGAGACTGTCGCGGTTGTCGGGGCAATCGCAGGGGTATTTGGGTAGTGCCGTGTCGGTCGCGGGTGGAAGACGGGCCGGTGCCGCGGTAGGTCTTTAATCGAGCCAAGCTACGGGGTTATGATATGCGCAGCCGGCCAGCGCCAATCCAAACAACATCGCAAACACAACACGCATGACCATCACCCCCAGATGGTCAGCCTACTACTGCGCCTAACACTTGCCTGTATCCGACGAGCCACGAGCGACCGAGTTGCACCACCGCGGGCTTAAAGCAGGGTGAGGGCCCCGTGCAGTCGACTTTCCATTGAGACGACGTCGGCGCGCTACTTGCTTTCCATCCCCGTTTTGGGGGATGGGCACCGACTTAACGAACGCCTTTCCGCGGTCCTCCGCCTATCAGGCGGCGGCAGACGTGCCAATACAATCTTTTTTGCGAGCGTAAGGCGCAATACCGAAACTACTTGTGTGCTCACGTATCCTGTCTCCCATGGAGAGATGCCTGACCTTGCCTGTCGAGCTCAGCCCAGAAGAGTTTGTCCTGATCAGGAAGTGTGTCGCCAAGATCTATGGGCTCCTGGTCACAGGCCAGATGTGGCAGACGCTCGACCCGAAGCCGGTCGCAATCGAGTCCAACGCGACCAAGAAATCCCAAAAAGCTGCGTGACATGCGCTACCTGCTCTACGGCCTCGTCGCCGTCATGTGCCTTGCCATGGTCGCTGCCGTCCAGGTCAAGGCCCACAGCTGGTATCCCCACGAGTGCTGCTCGCAATACGACTGTGCGCCAGTGCTCGAGGGTGACGTGGGTCGCCTCCGATCCCGACAAGCTCCCCGTCATGGTGGTTCGCACGCAAGTTGGCACAGCGGTTGCGCCGTTGGGAAGATGCATGCCTGCATGCCTGCATTCGAGGCGCAGAAGGACCTGATCTGCCCTGTTCCTGCCGCCGAGCCTTTACACGAGCCGAAAACGAACGGCAAATCGCGACTTCTTCTTCTAGCTAGAAAGTGTAGTCCGGCGTGACGAGTATCCTCATTGCCGATGACCATGAGGTGGTCCGTGAAGGACTTCGGAATATCCTGGAGTCGCACCCGAACTGCGAGGTGGTCGCAGAAGCGCTCGACGGCAAGGAGGCAATTCTCAAGGCCATCGAGACGAAGCCAGATATTGCCGTGGTCGCCGACACGCTGCCGCTGGTTGATGGGCTCGAGGCGACGCGCCAAATTCGCGCGAGCTTGCCCAAAACTGAAGTACTTGTCTTTGCGATGCACGACAACGAGATGCTCATCGAAGAGCTGCTCAAGGCTGGTGCCCGGGGTTACGTCCGCAAGTCAGACGCGAAACGCTGCCTGCTTGAAGCGATCGCGGCACTCTCGACTAACAGGGCATATTATTCATCTGCAAACTTAGAGGAAAGTCTCGCGCAGCACGCCCTGCCACAATCGGCCCTGACCGAGCGCGAGCGTACTGTGGTCAAACTCGTTGCTGAAGGATATTCGAACAAGCAAATCGCCAGGCTTCTCAACCTCAGTACCAGGACCGTGGATAAGCATCGTCATAACATCAACAACAAGCTCAATCTCTCCAAGAGGACTGCGCTCGTGCGATACGCCGTCCGCAACAAGATTGTTGAACCCTGAGATTCAGGGTCGGAAGTTGCCCCAGACTTCGGCGATCACTTCCCGGAGCGCATGTCCTGGCTTGTCAGGGGAACTGTGGCGCTTTGGGGAGCGGTTCGGGCATTAGCGGGCCTTCTCGAGCAAGCGCCACCGCTCCTTGTTGGCTTTGGCCAGCCATACGGCGCTGCTCGCATGCGGCGAGTGAAGCGGATCATCGAAGGCGCCGGACACGGTGGGGTGATCATGCCGCTCGATGAGAGCCTGCAGCTTGGCGCGGCGCGTCACAAGCGACAGATCGAGCAGATCCTTCCAGTTGAGGCTCAGCAAGTCGAACGCCCACAAGCACAGCTCATCTGACAGTCAGCGAAGTTCAACGGCAGCGGGCGGGTCTCCACAGCGTTGGTGTGTGTGGTTATCGACGACGGATCCTGACGTCATCCCGCATTTGCGCACAGTGGCGGTCACAGTCCACAGTGTGCCTTGCGCCTAAAGCCTTCCTGCTCCGGTTCACCGTTCGTCAACCATGTGCTGGCAGGCTCCGGTGATTCGAGACTCCCTACTCTCGGCTGCCTACTTTCCCCGAGGTCCCGGTTCCCCGACTGGGGCCTCTCCCTGTGCGTCGGCAATCCCGACGCCACCTGACCAGTAACAAAGGGCTGCTCTTCCGCGTTCACACATTAGATGGACGACGAAGATAGAGAAGCTCGGCACGCGACTTTGCTGCGGTGGTCTTCGTCTGTATCGGACTGGCCGCTGTCAGCGTTAGCTGTTCGGCCTGCTCCCTCGGCACCGTCATCTTCCCGTAGCCCGTCGGACATCCGACGCTCGGTCTATCCGAATTTAGCGGCGAACTCGGCGTCTTGGTAGTCACCAGTTCAGGCGCAATGCCGGTCGACACGATCCGGGAACGCGTGAAGTCTGCCTTGGCCAGCATAAACTCGCCGTGTTCGCCTTCGATCTCATGCACCACGACGACCCGGACCTACGACTATTCCCGCTGGTCGAGCGGCTTGGCGGACGGCGAACCGTGACAGAGGAAAGGCGTACCAGCTGGAGCGCCAGCGGTGTCTGGCGGACCCCACTCTGAATTGTGTGGCTTGCCCGCTGGCGGGCGAACACGGTCGGCAATGCAGCCTGCCAGCGCCTCATTAGAACCATCAACTCGAGCCCGGGCCGCACGAGTTTGCGTTAGTGCACCGCGGGCGATCCGGTTTCGGAACCTTCGGTCCCCCTACTTAGTTTGTTGTCAAAGCTCGAAGAATGGAACGAAGAACCGAAGAGCGGGTTTGTGTGGTCGGCGCGGGTCCTGCTGGCCTGGCGATGGCTCGGGCGTTGAAGGTCCACGGCATCGCGTTCGAGGTCTTTGAGCGCCATAGCGCGATCGGCGGCATCTGGGATCAATCGAATCCCGGTTCGCCGATATACAACAGCACACACTTTATCTCCTCGAAGACGCAATCGAATTTTCTCGACTTCGAGATGCCGGATCATTACCCGGACTATCCGTCGCACCGGCAAATCCTCGCTTACCTTCGAGCATTTGCGCGCGCCTACGACCTCCAATCATCGATACGGTTCAACACACTCGTGAAGCACGTCGCACCGAGGGGCAGGGGTTGGAGCGTAACGCTTTCCAGTGGGGAGACACGCGAATATGCCTGGCTGGTTGCCGCAAGCGGCGCCAATTGGCACCCCCGCATGCCGCACTTCGCCGGTGCGTTCACGGGCGAGTCCCGGCATGCTTCGACTTACCGGTCACCGGAGGAGTTCAAAAGCAAGAGGGTGCTCGTGATTGGCGCTGGGAACTCGGGGTGCGACATCGCCTGCGATATAGCCCAGACGGCAGGAGCTGCCTTCATCAGCCTGCGGCGGGGCTATCATTTCATCCCGAAGCATGTCTTCGGTCAGCCCTTTGATGTATTCGCGGCCCAGGGTCGGCATCTGCCGATATGGCTCTCGCAGTTTCTTCTTGGCCGACTTTTGCGAGCTCTCAATGGGGACCTCACACGCTTCGGCCTGAAGCGGCCCGACCACAAGGTTTTGGAATCTCACCCCATACTGAACACGCAAATCCTTCACCACTTGTCCCACGGCAATCTGATCGCAAAGCCCCACGTGGGTGCGCTCGACGGCGACACTGTCGTCTTTGAGGATGGTACGCGGGAGCCCATCGATCTCCTCATCCATGCGACAGGTTACACTTGGAAGCTTCCCTACCTGGAAGAAGGCCTTGTTGCCTGGGAGGGAGGACGGCCGGATCTGTACATGAAGCTTTTTTCGCGCGAACATCCTCGCCTTTTCGTTCTCGGACTTTTTGAGACCAACGCAGCGGGCTATAAAGTCTTCGACAACATGGCGGACCTTGTCGCTCGCGCGATCCTGGCTCAACGCAGCCGAGCCGAGGCGCACCGCCTCTCCGAGTTCATGCGGACTGACAAGCATGATATCGGCGGCGGAATTCACTACGTGAAGTCGGAACGACACGCCGGATACGTCGACTATCTTGCATATCTCAAGCAGGTGGCCCGGTTGCGCAAATACATGGATTGGCCCTCCATCGTACCCGGCCATTACGACCACGTTTCGCAACCGCTGGACCAACACGCAACCGTGGTCGATCGGGCTCCTCAGAGCAGTGGGGCAGTAAGGCTTGAAACGTGGCGCCGCAATGGCACCGGCCCGCCTCTCGCCTGACACCTTCGGAAGATTGCGTGAATTAAATCCGAGCCACTCGGTCTCCGCGTTGGACATTTCAGACACTTGCGCTGACGGCAGACACGCTGATCCCGAACGCTGACATGGCTTACAGCAAAATCCCAACGGGAGCTTAGCGAAAGCGCGCACCGGTTCGCCCGTGGTCGAGGCCAACCGCAGCTACCTGACCCTAACGAACACTCGGCCGTGGTTGAAGTTCCCGGGTATCCGCGCGGTAACCCCTTAGATGACCGACCCGTCTGTTGTGGAGTGCGGTAGAAACGCACGTTGGCACGCTCACCTATGCCAGAGCAGCTTCAGAGGATCGTGCAGCAGTTGGCACTGGGGATGGGCCGAATGTTCTGTGCGCACTTGGAGAGGCTCTGAGCGAACCTGGGCGCCTTAGTTTTATTGATTGCGGTGGGGAACTGTACATCTATCGACATGAATGATTCCGCCACGGCCAGCAGAGACGTTTTTGCATTCTCCTAAGACTGCATCTGCTCAAACCGTTCGACCGTCATCGCGGCGCACCCCATTACCGCCGGAACATGTCCGCCAGAATGGCGAGGCAGTCATCATTTTGCGAGGCTAGCGCGTCGTCAGGATTGTCCCAGTCCGCGACGATTAAGAGAACGTCCTCACGGGCCGTGCAGGTGTGCGGGGATCCATCCTGCCTTCGCTGCGCAAATCTCGCCTTCATGATGTCCGAAAGCGTGAAAGGTGGTTCGCAATCTGGAGCGTATTTATGAAGGATCGCCCAGATAGTCTCAAGATGGCGCTCGCGCTCGGGGTTGAACGTCGATAATTTGGGCGGTAAAGAGTTTCTCTCCTTGATCGCCATCCTCCGGTTTCGAAGCACAGAAAATTCATGCGCCGTCGGTATTCTCTCCAGGCTCGGGCGCACATTGACGAACGTGTCCGCAAGACTACCGAGGCATTCATCGCTTTGCGAGGCTAGCGCGTCGTCAGGATTGTCCCAGTCCGCGACGATTAAGAGAACGTCCTCACGGGCCGTGCAGGTGCGCGTGGCTCCATCCTGCCTTCGCTGCGCAAATCTCGCCTTCATGATGTCCGAAAGCGTGAAGGGCGGTTCGCAATCTGGAGCGTATTTATGGAGGATCGCCCAGATGGTCTCAAGGTGGTGCTCGCGCTCGGGATTTATCGTCGGAAATTTGAGCGGCAATGCACTCCTCTGATTTCGTGCAAGGGCAAAGTCATTCACCGTCAGTATCCCCTCCGGTCTCTGGCGCTCGCTGACAATCAAGCCATCTTCAATGTGGAGAACTCGATCCGCAAAAGGGACCGTGCGTGGATCATGGGTCACCGCGAGCACCGCGCGAGAAGGCTCGACGGCGAGCTGTTTTAGGAGTTCCATCACGGCCATGCCGTTCTTGCCGTCTAGAGAGGCGGTCGGCTCGTCGGCAAGGATCACCGACGGACGCGCGACCAGTGCCCGCGCCACCGCTACACGCTGTTGCTCGCCTCCGCTGAGGTTGGAGGGGAAAGACCTGGCTTTGTGTAGTAGGCCGACTGTCTGCAAGGCTCTTTGGGCGGCAACGACTGCATCCGAACGCTTGACATCACGGACGTCGAGCGCAATGCGAATGTTCTCCTCAGCAGTGAGAGTCGGAAACAGGTGGTAAGACTGGAAAACATATCCGATATGGCGCCGGCGGAAGAGCGACAATTGCTCAGCCGACATTCGGGTGACCGGTTCACCCGCGATGTAGACGGTGCCCCTGGTCGGCGTCAGGATGCAACCCAGAATAGAGAGAACGGTCGTCTTGCCGCTACCCGAAGGCCCCATGAGCAGGGTCAATTCACCGGCTTTCAAGGCGAAGCTGATGCCTTGCAGGACGCGACGGCGGCCAGCGCCCTGACCGTATACATGGATGATATCGCGCGCTTCGATGACGGTCTTGCGCGCGCGTGCGCCACCGGAAAACGGCACATTCCGCAGTGTACTTTCACGGCCCGCTGGCATGGGCCTCAACTTACCTTACATCGAGGCGATTGCGCGGCGAGGCTCCTTGACCCGGTCTCCACGCACGCATGCGCTTGTTGTGCTGATGGCCAACCGGATTTGGTCCTGGCTGTGCTCGGAAGTGAGGAAGAACCGCAACCGCCCCCCCTTGAGGGGTACGCCGGGGTAGATGATTAGGGAGGGATTGATGCCGCGGTCGAAGACCTTATGCCATAGCTTAACCGTAGCCACCATGTCGCCGGCTATGACAGGTAACATGCCGAGCCCTCGGCTGTTGCCGGTGTTTAACCCGGCGGTGGCGGCCTCCTGAAGAAAGAGCCGGCCATTGGCGCGCAACCTTTCAACGCGCTGCGGCTCCGCTTTCATGACGCGCAAGGCAGCCAGAGCCGCGCCTGTCATCGCGGGCGGCAGGCCGACGGAGTACACGAACCCCGGTGCGGCATAGCGGAGCACGTCGATGAGCGCGCGGCTGCCGGCGATATACCCTCCGCACGACGCCAATGTCTTGCTGAGAGTTCCCATCCAAATGTCTATGGATGTCGGGTTGACGCCGCAATGTTCAGCGCAGCCACGGCCGGTTGCGCCGAGAATGCCGAGACCATGGGCATCGTCGACCATGAGCCAGGCGCCGAACCGCTCCTTCAGTGCGATCAGATGTGTCAAGTCCGGGACATCGCCCTCGGTGGAGTAAAGGCCTTCGACAATGATAAGAACATTGTGGTACTTCGGTCTCGTCTCACGCAGGATGTTTTCCAAGGCTTCTAAGTTGTTGTGTGGGAAAATACGCACCGCTGCGCCGGAAAGGCGCGTTCCGATAACCGCGCTGTTGTGCACGAACTCGTCATGGATGACGAGATCACCATCGCCCACAACCGTACTTATTGCCGAGACGTTGGCCGCGTGGCCACTTACGAACAGCAATGCATCCTGAACGCCCAGGAACGACGCGATCTCGCGCTCCAGCTCGTCGTGGAGTAGGGTCTGCCCAGCGACCAGCCGGCTCGCTGACACACATGTACCGTATTCGTCGTTGGCAGCCGCGGCTGCGGCGGCCAGAGATGGATGCTGGTTCAAACCTAGATAGTCGCACCAGGCAAAATTGATGACATTCCTACCCTCGATGATGCAAGAATTGCCGACTCGGCCACCGATCGGACGGAAAAAAGGCGTTTTTATGCCGAGCATCCTACCGACTTTTTCGTACTTCTTTATCGACCTATAGGCTGGCATCGATTCGAAATCCGAATTCCTCTTATAGGAGGCCGCCGTCGCCGCGCCTGTCTTAGACGTCCAGCCCCTCAGAACAGCTTGCACTACGTCATAGGCGATATTTTTCATATTGTGTTTCCTGCGGAGAGAGAGAGAGAGAGAGAGAGAGAGAGAGGGTGCGCGTGCATGTTTCTTGCGGCGAGAGAGCGCGTGCCCGTGCGCCAATACTCGATGGCGATCGAAGCCATTTAGGTGCATGCCCGTTGGTTTCCAACCCCGCCGCGCCAGCAAGGTTCAAGACACCAATCTTAAGCGCCAGCTGCGGGGTGGAATTTTTCCAATTCCCGTCTGTGATTTGGACAGCTTATCAACTTTGCGTGACAGATCGCCGCGTCTCTACCGTGCTCGTTCTCTCGTCGACGGCGTAGGTTCCCGCGAACAGATCGCGCGCGCACTGGAGCAATCACCGTCATTCTAAGACGCTCACGATCAGCGTTGCGGATCATAATGCCCCAGCACCGCTTGGCCGTGCCTACCCTTAGGTGCTTTGGCGTCCACCTCCGTGAACAGGGTCTAAGACACCCCAACAAACAGACGTTTCCGGGCCAGCCGTGCACGGCAAAATTCTTGCCTTATTGCCTTCACCGGATCTCAGCGCCCGCGTCATTGGAGGGCCGAGCCAGCACCGGCCACTGCTCGCCTTTCAGGTGCGAATGGTGGCGAGCCCCGCAATGCGCCCGAGCAGCATGGCCAGCCAGCGCAGAGCACACCCGAGCTCAAGTGAAACGCGACCTGCGCCGTGCCGCCGCTCGAACTGGCGGCGATCGTAGCATCGGCAAAGCAGACGAAGGAGCCTAATCCGAACCAGAGCGCCAGGCCGGACCATTGGCGCAACAACACAAAGGCAATTGCCAGCAACCCCAGCCACACGTTTCGCAGCGCGATGATGTAATGCATCTCGTAGCCGGTCGGAGGTTCCGCCAGGCCGAAAGTATAGGCAGCAGATTCGGGAACCAAGAAATAACGGATGCCGATGATGGTGAGAAGAGTGCCCCCGAGCAGGCAACTCGCGAGCACCAGGCGCTGGAGATTACCCCGCAACACAACCTTCATCTTCGCCACGCTAGTCCTCCATTGATCGAAAGCGCCGCTGCGACTTGAGCGGTGCTCGGAGCCCAATTTATGGCGTCGCGGCCACGTTCAAGCTGTGTCCTAAAGGGGCCGCGCCGTCGCACGTCACCGGGCGCTGGAGACCTCCTCAATGGACGGGTGGTCTCGCAGATCATCAATAGCAACGACCCTATGACGTGGTCCTGCGCGTGGGGCACGCAGACCGCGACGGAAGGACTTTTCAGGCTAATCCTGAAGACGGTTGTCGGGCGTGTGCCGCTGTCGTGCTTCTCCCAGGTTGTCGAGGAGGACGGGCCCAACCAGATCCAGGGCGACAACCATCTCGGTTCTCGGCTTCGCCTGGGCCGCAAGGCACGATGTGGCAATGGTTGGGCTCGCTCGCTCCTCACTGGCACCCGGCATTGCAGCCACCGCGGTCCCTAAAGACTGCGCTCGCTGCCGTGGAAACCCAGACCTGTCAGCCGCCATCCTTGATTATGCACGTGAAGACCAACGTGAGGATTGGCTATCGCCCGATGAGGGACAGCCGCACATATGCGCCCTTGTATGAAGGGAGATACCTTCGTGCCGCGTCCAGAACAGCGTCCCGCGTTACCGCGTCAAGGTCGAAATCATGGATCGACGATCCTTCCACCAACATTTGAACCATGCGCTCCAACATTGCTTCGTTGCTTTCGGCGGTTTGCCTGCGCTTGAGCTCCAGGCGATCGCGGAACCGCGTCAGCTCGCCAACTTCGATGTTAGCCTTCAGGTCGGCAATACCTTCGAAGACTTTGTACTCAATCCTATGAGGGGCCTGCGTGCTCGGAATGTCGATCTCGAAAACGCCAGAGCACTCATCAGGGTCGTAGGATGCCACTGGTGCGTACGCGTCTCCGTGCCTTTCCCTCAGCCGGCGGAAGAGCATAGCGTTCAGATATTCGCTGAGCGCAAGGACCACCTTGGCATCAGTATGCGTGACCCCAATGCCAGTATTCCATGCAATTTTGATTTTCGACAGGGGACGGCGCAACTCCGACGACGAGGCGGTAAAGGCCCGGTGAGTTTGAGTGACCGGGGCATGCGGCACTGACAGCATCGGCCCCCGCGCGAATGGTAAACCGCCAAAGCATCTCTCTACAATCGTGGCGGCGACGCCGGTGTCCAGACCGCCCACCACGAACAGGTCCATGTTTGCCGGCAACCTGATTGTTTGTGCGTAGGCACGCAGTTCCGAAGCGAGTCTATCCGGCCGCGTCCTCGCTTTGGCAATTTCGGAGTCCGTAGTATCGATCCCATAGGGATGGTCACTGCCGAACAAGGCGCCGCCGAGGAGCCGTTTGTGACGGAAACTGTGGTGATACCGGTCGAGGTACAGCTCCTGGAGGACTACCCGCGCTTCCCTGCGTACAGTTTCGACGTCGCATTGCTGATCCAGGCTGATGACCGCGAGCAGGCCAAGCACCTGCTCTAGATATTTCGGCAGGAATGATACCTGCCACTGCATCATGCCCGGCTCCGTGGAGGCGTTGCTTTCCTGAATGTAGTCTTGATGCATCTGCTTGATCAGGTTCGCCGAGAATGCTCCGGCGGCGCCGACGAAGGACGTATGTTCGAGGATGTGTGCGAGCCCGTCGGCAGCGCGAATATCGCTGCTTCTGAGGACCAGAGCTGCGGCGATGTATCGGGAATCATTCGCAATGATGCGTGCGCGTAGGCCATTGTCGAGCCTCAGTGATACCGCTCGAGCTTCTGCGCTGACAACCGATGCCCCTTGCCGCCATGTGACGGCGCCGCCCGCCAACAGACCTTTCAATGCTTCTCGACGACTCACGCCCATGAAGGGTCATCTCAAACCGGGATGAGAGTGCCTAGAAGGACCGGTGTTGCCGGATCGACCGAACGCCAATATCACTTCAGCGGCGGAGACGATGACGATAACCTCCGTAATGGTGTGAGCGCTGGCGGTAGTGCCTGTAGCCGTAATAACGAGGTCTGTACCTGTAATATCGAGAGCCACCATAGTAGTAACGGGGACGGTAATATCTGTACCCGTAGGATGGATAACCGCCGTAATAGTAACGAGGACGATAGTATCGATATGCGTGGTAGGGATACCCGCCATAGTAGTAATGATGGCGATAGATTCCTCCCAATATCAGCGCTGTCGCGATCCCGGCGCCGATGCCCCACCCCCACCCGCGGTGAGCCTCCGCACGAGTTGCTGCGCCAAAGGTCACCGTAAGTGCGAGTACCGCTGCTGCCAGCAGCGCAGTCACTTTCCGCAGTTTCATCTCAGCCTCCGAACCGTTCTCGGTACTTTTCCAGTCGCATTTATGCCGGGTTGAGCAGGGCAGCTTCGTGCAGATCAATCGCCGATCTACGAAGATTCAAACCGACGGCATCGCTCAATGCACCCTGCCGCGGGATCTCCAACACCTTTCTGTTGCCACCGGTTATTGAAGATATGGGTGGTGCCACGTGAGTTCGGCGGAATCGCACACCGAACTCCGGGTTTTGCGTCCAGCAGCACCGCAGGTAGGCCCACCGAAAGGCATCATCGCGTGACAGACCGAGAAGTGCATTGTGAAGCTTAGGCACTGGCGCCGTCCTAACAGCTGGTAGCAGGACATCAGGCGATGGCGAGGAGCAAAACGTTCTCCGCATACCCACGTCTCCTGTCGGTTATCACCACCACACTGTTTGCGCGTAGGGTTCTGGGCCCGTCATTGCGGGTGCGCACCGGTCCTACAGAATGGTTCCCATTCCTGCCGCGCATTGATTGTCTTTGCGCTCACCGTCATGGCTCTAGGCGTCTCTCATCCCTGGTAGCGTCCGGAGGTTAGTGGGCATGAATTGGCTGTACATCAGGTGAAGGCCTGATTTCCCACTCCGGGTAATGGCCGGCGGCGGTACGAGCGGCATTGACGGCCTCATCGACACGTTTCTCGGCTTCTTGCTGCGGATCCCGGAGCGCTGGGCCACGAGTTGGGCGAGATAGGTGCGATTTTCAGTGCTGATCGAACCGCTAGCGACCGCCCTTGCCAGGAGGCGCGAGATCTCTGGGCGGACGTCGTCAGACACGTTCGCCGGCCGCGTTTCGACAATTAACGCATCGCAGCCGTCCACACACTTGAGGCCATGGGGTACTGTTTCGCGATGAATGGGCCCCTGCTAGTGTGACGCCGGCGGACGGCTGAAGCAGATGCCATGCACGCGCTACTCGTGGCGCGCGCCCGATGCGCTCGAGGGCTGCACGGAAAACTCCCTGAGGAGCGGGAGCTCATGGCGATAGTCGAGGCCGTTGAGGCCTCTAATGCGAAGCGAGGCCCGACGGCCTTGTGCCTGCCCGCTTCGCCCACGCAACCCCGGGCTTCTGTGGCGTCTACCGTGTGAGCTTCCAGAGAGCCCCGAAAACAAAACCGAAGACCACAGCACCGGCGAGCGTCGCTCGCGGCTGGTCCCTCAGCGCTTTCTCGAGCGCCGATTTGGACGTGCCGGCGACCTCGTGCGTGCGCTCGGCCGTCTGCCGTGCGGTCTCGATTCCGCTGCTTGCGCGTTCCGCGGCGCTAGTCGCTGCGTTCTTGACTTGCTCGATCGCCGCGTCCGCCGCGTCGCCAACCTTTTCCGTGATTCTCTCTTGCAGAGTCCGCTCATGTGAAGAAGTGCTAGCCATACCTAAATCCTTTGGTTGGGTGCGGTTAGGAACGTTCACGCAAGTGTTTTGTTCCACTAAGGCTTTGTATCGCCTCAGATTTGTCGTGTCCCAATCTCCCAATAATACATGATTGGTGGTGGCACCCTGACCTTGCCCCCCCTCACCACTGCAACGCACTGGATGGCCCATCGGGGTTTTAAGAAGTTGCCGGCCAGTCGACGCCTTCCGGCGCGGATCAGACGATCAAAGCTGAAGCAGAGCCTGTGGTCGATCTCCGTAAGGTGCGGGCCTGCAAGGGCAGAGAGTGGCGATGGGCGGGCAGCTCGCGGTGCCGTTGAGGGTTGGCTGTTCACGATCTCAAAATCGGACCCGCGACGCCTTGTGCTGTCCGTTTCCCGCATGCATGCAGGACTCTGACTTTTATGGTGCTGTTGCCGGGCCAGTCGACAGACGGGAACTCCTCAGGATGTTGCCGGTTTGATGCAATGTCACCCAGGAGCAAATGATGGCGACCCCGCAAGAGCTTGAAGCGAAATTCTGGAAGGCCCTCAAATCCGACATGACGATGATGCTCGCCCTGGACGGTGTCGAAGATGGCCATGCACGGCCAATGACAGCACAGGTCGAGGCTGACCGGGGGCCGATCTGGTTCTTCACATCCAGAGACAACGCGCTTGTACAAAAACTTGGGATGAGCGATCGCGCCATCGCCACGTTCGCCTCTAAGGGCCATGATTTGTTTGCGGCGGTCCATGGCCGCCTCAGCCTGGATAACGACCGCGCCGTCATAGACCGACTGTGGAATCGTTACGTGGCAGCGTGGTACGAGCGCGGCAAGGATGATCCGAAGCTGGCGCTGGTTCGCCTTGATGCAGAGCGCGCCGAGGTTTGGCTGGACGCCTCGAGCTTGGTCGCTGGCATCAAGATGCTGTTCGGGGCGGATCCCAAGCAAGACTACAAAGGCAAGGTCGCCGAGATCCGTCTGAAATAGCGCCTACGAAGTGGCTGCGGCGCTTGCCTTGAGACGGCCGGCGATTTGGGTGGGCTGTTGGCACCTTCGAGGGGGGAGAGCTAAAATTTTTTGTCACCTCTTGACGTCGGAGGAGCAGCTCCTAACTAGTTGGCCGGGCGGCCCATTGGTGCCCGCTCCGTGATTTTCCGTGGTTGTCGCTTCGAAAGGAGGATGGCTATGGCGACACTCGATTTCACCCCCCTGTTCCGGTCGACCATTGGCTTCGACCAGCTCCCCAGCCTGCTTTTCCACGCCCTTGAGCGCCCGGAAACAGGCTATCCCCCCTTAATAGACCAGTGAAAAGCGACGACCGCTGGATCGATCCAAGAGTTACTGCCTCAGCATGTAATCTCGGAGACCTTGGTAACCTTGCATAGGACGACGGGACCCGGACGTTTGGTCAGCGGCAGTCACATTTCGACGGCTAACATTGTCTGCCGGACGAGCCGACGGGGGTGTGCGCACTTGCGTGCTTGTTTGCGTTTGCGAAATCTCTTTCTGATCCGCCGTTTCGGGGGTGAGCACCACGACGTGGGAAGTGGCGGGTTTCGGCTGCGTGGCTTCAGTGGGAGCGTTGGCATTCTCGCTCTTGAGCGCCAAATCCGCCTCCTCCCTTGAGGCGGAGTTCTTGGATACCACCTCCACCGTGGGCGAGGGCGCCGGGTCACCTCTTTCGTACTGACGGCCCATCATGAATCCCGTAGCCGCGCACGCTGCCCCGACTATCAATACCGGCAGCAGGCGGTCTTTAAGCTGGCCAATGGGGACCAATACCCAAGGATCGAAACGAATGTCAGCGGGTTGCAGGCCGGCCGTACTCCTCTTCCGGTGGCGCCGAATGAAGGACCGAAGGCCGACCACCCCGCGTAGAAGGCTACGAACGGCGATGAGTCGCATCCTCAACAGGAAGACACGCAATGCCAACAACCTTGGCTCAGTACGTACAGTGGCCATAGCCGGAACTCGGCGAGGTCGGGGGCACCCAGCCCTGATACGGTGACGCCAGCTGCCCTAGCGTCCCGCAACACATCAACGGATGCGGCGCGAACGTCGTTCCCACTACCTGCTTCAATTATCAGGACATTGTCGCTGGCGTGGTCGCAAGAATTCAGGGCTTAGCGTAGGTGGCCGCGAAGGCCGTTGACGGGTCTCTACGCTGGCCTCTTCTCGAGTGAGCGTCAGCGAAACTTTTAGTACGGCTGGCCCAGCGGCATGCGTCGCAGCGTCGTCGGCCGGCGTCTCTCTGATGTGCGTAGTTGAAACAAACCGATAGCCCCGCGGTCGCGGCTCATGATCGGGAGGCGCTTCGCTTGGCCTCCCGAATAGATGGGATCAACGGTCTCGCTAGCGCCGGCACAGCTACCCGTCCTGCCACCAATTCGCGCGTCGTGCTCATATAGAGGCCGCTCGCTGAAGGTCCTGGCCTTGTTGCCACCCAAACAAGTCAGGCTCCTTGCGGAGGGTCCCGGACCGCCTCGCTACTCTGCACACCAACGCCGGCGGCAACCGAGGTGCTCGGTCCCGAGGGGAGCTGTGTCATCGTCGCGGAACGCAATCATCACGTCGTCGGGTCGTGGTGGTCAGATGGGGATAGCGGTCGCGGAAGTGCGCGAATGCCCTCTTGGCCGCCTCCGCAAGATCGTCGGGCGTGGGCACGTCGAGGCTGCAGGTGTCGATCACCTGACCGTCTTTAACGAGTGCAGCCACGATCTTCATGGCGGCTTCGCGCTTTGCCAAGCACCAACATGGAACGTGGTCCGCGCCTCGCCGGTTTCACGAGCCGTGCTCTTCAACCAAGCGGCTATCTCAAAGCCGCGCGCTTCTGCTCAGAGAGAAGTGGGCCAAGGAGGCGAAGACGCCAGCCGTGCGCAAGAAATTCAACGATTAGCGCAGCGGTTCCGCCGCCCTCGCGGCGTGGATCGAGGCGACGACAAAAGAGTAGGGAGCAGCAGGATTCGGCTCCACCGCTGCTCCCATCCCCGCTCGCTACGGTCTCGGGGAGACCGGATTATGACCACGCGGGAGGGCAACTTGCGCAGTCAACGCTGCGGCTCCTGTCCGGTTCCTGGTGAAGAGCGGAGTAGGTACAGCAACCGTACGCCTGAGTTTGGGGCTCCTCTGAGGGCGGACTGGACAGACGCCGCCTTCGGGGCCCTTTTTCATTACTGTGGATTATTCCGATCAGGATGCCAAAAGGACCTAAGGGCCAGAAGCGCCCCGCCGACGTGATCGGCAATGCCATCAAAGTTGCAAGTATCGCCACGGGCGAGGAGCAAGAGGACTTCCCGGCCGATGACGGCAAGGGCAAGGCCGCCCAATCGTTGGGGCGGCGTGGCGGAAAGGCGCGCGCAGAGGCGCTAAGCGCAACACGACGAAAGGACATCGCCAAGGCAGCAGCCGATGCGCGGTGGAAGCGGTAGCTGGGACCCTCCCATGCCCGAGCCACTTTCGCCCCCTTCAGCCGAGCGATGCCCTGCGTGGGCGCTGCCGCTGTTGCTTACCGGCATGCACGCCGCGAAGGGGCTATCCATGATGTGGCAATGGGTACCGCGGAGCGCTATCCGCCAAGGAGGCCTTCAGCCGAGGTCGTGGCGGCGATTGCCTACGCTAGCAGTCACCACACTAGGTGGTTCTGGACGGCGTAGGCGGGCAAGGCTAGCCCTCGGGCTTAGACCTGACCTAGCCCGCGCTGAAGGGCGTGGCGCTCAATCAGTTCCTCCTGACTCTCCTTCACAACGATTGAGCTGAGGGACCCAGCGGCGAAGATGACTTCGCTACCCTTGCCGCCACGATCGCTACGATACGGCCGCACCCAGGCGACGTGATCCATGTTCAACCGAATATCGGTTCCATCCTGAATCGTGCATTTGATCCAACTGATCATACTCCCGGACTCCTTCAACTTCGCCAGCTAGCAGCCTTGGCCATGCTGCGCAAGCATTGTATTTGGTGGTCCGCGCACCCATGTAAATGGTATCCCCCGAAAAATCCGAAGTTGAAGAGGAGCGTGGCCGGCAAGGCTGCGGCGTCCGTTGCTTCCACCGGCGATCCGATGGACTTGGTTCTCGACACCATGCTCCGACCCACCAGCGCGGCTGCTGTTCCCCCGGCAGCTGACGCCCCGGCCACGACGCCACGGACGCGGCCGGCGAACGTGTCTGACCAGCCAAGCCAAGCTTGAGCTACCAATGCTAAGGGCATCGAGTGGTCGTGCATTGCAGGGTCGCAATCCTGCTGCCAAATTGAGAACGGTAGGCATATAGAGGTTATGCATGTAATGTGTGACACGCTTAGAGGTTGAGGAACACATGGCGACGCGCACCACGCTCAACATTTCGTTGCCGGTG
>Ga0209382_10005157_pt1 | contig 17063 bp, 14 predicted proteins | sample SoiMetdeltSBSDD5_FD_187599 | JGI IMG/M metagenome (GOLD analysis project Ga0209382, IMG submission 187599) | Bulk soil microbial communities from a Populus tree surrounding site in Tennessee, USA - Soil MetaG P. deltoides SBSDD5 (SPAdes) (version 2) | ecosystem: Environmental > Terrestrial >...
CGAAGCGCGACGGTATACAGCGTCCTCATTCGATGCGGCGTAGCACTTCCGCGACCTCCGGCGCGCGACCGCGCGCGCCGACGTTATCCGCGCGTGGCGCACCGTAGATCCCGGTGCGCGCGGGATCGGAGGCGCAGTAGATACCCACGGTGGGCGCGCCGAGCGCCGCGGCCAAGTGCGTAAGGCCGGTGTCGACGCCGACAACGGCGCGTGCGGCGACAAAAATTTTGGCGAGCTGCTCGAGGTTTCTTCGCGGGAGCACCGTGCCGCCGATCGCATCGGCGATGCGCTGCGCGCGCATGCGCTCGTCTTCGCTGCCCCAGGGAAGGACCACCGGGGCGCGCATGCTGCGCGCAAGCTCGATCCAGCGCGCCTCGGGCCAGAGCTTGTCGGCGCGGCTCGTCATGGTGAGGAAGACGACATGGCCCGATCCGTGCGCCGCCGGAACGTGCAATCCGTACTCGGGCGGGCCGGTGACCGAGAATCCCAATGCCGACGCGGCGAGGCGGCGATTGCGCTCGACCGCGTGCATGTCGCGCGGTATGGCGTGCCGCACATCGTACAACGGCGCGGCGAGCCATTCGCGCGCGCTTACACGATCGAGGCCATGACGCGTGCCGCACGCGGCCCTTGCGATGAGCGCGCTCTTGAAAAGCGATTGCGTGTCGACCACGGCGTCATAGCGCTGCGCGGCGAGCTCACGCCTGCAGGCGCTGATCTCGCGCCACACATCGCGCCGCCAGAGCGAGGAGCGCCAGCGGCGAATCGCAACGGGGATCACGCGCCGCACCGAGCGGTGCATGCGCGCGATCGCGGCGAAGGGCTCCTCGACGACCCAATCGATCGCGGCGCCAGGCAGCGCGCGCGCCGCATCGCTCACTGCGGGACAGTTATGCACCACATCGCCAAGAGAAGACGTCTTGACGAAGAGTATTGTTGTCATTGGATAGAATACGGCCCGCTGATTCTAAGGGAATTGCCCATTTGAGCTCCGCGGCGCGCGCGCCCCTCTCGGCGGTCCTCATCACCCGCAACGCTGCCGCAGTTCTCGAGCCTTGCCTGGACAGTCTCGCCTTCGTCGACGAGATCGTGATCGTCGATTCCACCTCGACCGACGGCACCGCCGAGCTCGCGCGGAGTAAGGGCGCGCGCGTCATGCATAAGGAATGGCTGGGCTTCGGCCGGCAGAAGCAGTTCGCAGTCGAGCAGGCAAGCCACGACTGGGTGCTGTGCCTCGACGCCGACGAGCGCGTGTCGCCCGAGCTCGCGCGCTCGATCGAAAGCGCGCTCATCGCGCCGGTCTCGCCGGTGTACCGCATGGCGCGGCGCAACCGCTTCCTCGGACGCTGGCTCGCGCACGGCGAAGGCTACCCGGACTGGAGCCCGCGACTCTTTAACCGCATGAGCGCGCGCTGGAGCGACGATCTGGTGCACGAGAAGGTGCTGTTCGCCGTCACCCCCGGGACGCTACGCGGCGACCTCATGCACGACTCGTTCGACGACCTCTCGGCGTATCTCGAGCGGCAGAACCGCTACACCACGCTGGCGGCGCGCCAGGCCTTTGAGCAGGGTCGCGGCGCAAACATCCTGCATCTGTTCTTCTCGCCGCTCGTGCGCTTTCTCAAATTCTACGTGATGCGCCTGGGGTTCCTCGACGGCCTGCCCGGGTTGCTGCACATCTCGATCGGCTGCATGAACAGCTACGTGAAGTACATGAAGCTCATCGAGCTGCATCAAGCCGAGAAGCGCGCGTAGCGCGCCACGCGCTTACCAGTTCGAGCAAGGTGCGCGCGCGCACCGTGTAAGTGTGGCGCTCGAGCACTGCGCGATGCAGTCGTTCGGCGTTTTCCCGCGCCTGGTCCAAATGCGCGAGATAGAACAGGATCCGCTCAACGCATTGCTCCAGGTCGGCGAATTCGGACCAGGCATCGGCGGGAAAGGTGTCGGCGGCGTGCCGGCGTTGGTCGCACAGAAGGAAGCCACCGCATGAGGCGATGCCGAAACAGCGCTCCGGAATGCCCCAGCTTCGCACCGGCTGGTCGCACACGGCGCCGACGTTGAGGTTGACGCGGCTTGTCTGAATGATGTCCACCTGCGCCGCGGCGGTGAGCTCCGAGCCGACGCTAGTGTCGAAGATGTAAAGCTGCACGGCCTCACGTCGCAGCCGCTCGCGCAGCGCGGTGAGAAACTGGATGCGCTCACGCACCATCTTGAAGCCCGGATTCACCGTGCCGACGAAGCTCACCGGGTAGCGATAGCCCTGCGGGCTGCGCAGCGACTCGAGCGAACGCGTACCGAGCGCATAGCGATCGGTGTCGACGGCGTTGGGAAAGTAGCGAACCGGTTCGCCGAAGAGCTGCGCGCTCTGCAAAGAGTGCGCGAGATGAATGTCGGCCGCCCGCGCGCTTCGCACGAGAAGCCTGCGCCAAGGCTTGATCGCGCAGTTCCAGGGCGCGTCGCGGTTCCACCAGACGTAGGGCGCCGCATCGCGCGCGAGGGCGCGCCGGATAGCCGCGAGCTGAAGCGGACGCTTGATTTGCTCGAAGAAATTTCCGAGGTAGAAATACGGCTCCCGGACCGCCGGAACTTCGTGCATGGAGATGCGCCCAGGCACGCAGCCAGCGGCGGCGAGCGCGCGCAGCAGCGGATCGCGCTCCGGGGGCTCGCCGACGCTTAGTGCTCGCATCGGCTAGCTAATACGGAAAATCAGTATCATCCGCAACTTCCCATGAAAGTCCTCGTCACCGGAGCCGCCGGTTTCATCGGCATGCATTGCGCCAAGCGCCTGCTTGAGCGCGGGGACGAAGTCGTCGGCATCGACAACCTGAACAACTACTACCCGGTCCAGCTCAAGAAGGACCGGCTGGCCGGGCTGCAGCATTCGAAGTTCCGCTTCGCGCAGATCGACATCGCCGACGCGGCGGCGCTGGAACGCGTGTTCGAGAACGAAAAGCCGGAAAGCGTGCTGCACCTCGCCGCGCAGGCGGGGGTGCGCTATTCGCTCGCAAACCCGGCCGCGTATGTGCAGTCGAATCTGGTCGGCTTCGCCAACGTGCTGCAATCGTCCCAGCGTCACCCGCCGCGCAACCTGGTTTACGCCTCGAGTTCCAGCGTGTACGGATCGAATGACACGCTACCTTGGTCGGAATCCCAGAATGTCGACCGTCCGGTGAGCCTGTACGCGGCGACCAAGAAGTCGAACGAGCTCATGGCCCACGTCTACAGCCACCTGTACGGTTTGAATGTGACGGGGCTGCGTTTCTTCACTGTGTATGGTCCGTGGGGACGGCCGGACATGTCGCCCATGATCTTCGCTAATGCGATTCTGAAGGGTGAGCCGATCCCCGTCTTCAACCACGGCGACATGCAACGAGACTTTACGTACGTGGATGACGTCGTCGAAGGCACGATTCGGGTGCTCGACAAGCCGACGCGCTACGCGCTCTACAACATCGGCAATCACCAGCCGGTGGGACTCCTCGACTATATCGCCGCGCTCGAGCGTGCCTTCGGGAAGGAAGCCAAGCTCGAGATGAAGCCGATGCAGGCCGGCGACGTTCAGGCGACCTACGCCGACACGCGCGCCCTGCAGGCCGCCGTGGGCTTCGCGCCATCGACCCCGCTCGATACCGGACTCGGGCGTTTCGCGCAGTGGTTCAGGTCCTACTACGGCTTACCGCCTAGAACATGAACTTCACGTCAGCTCCTCGATCGCGGCGACAACGTGATCGACGTTGATGCGGCGAATGCAGACCGGATCCCCGCATTCCGCGACGCCACGCCAACACTGGCGGAGCCAAACGAGCTTGCGCTCGAACATGCGGTCCTGATCCCGGCAGGGCACGTTCGGGTCCCACAACGCGCGAAACGGGCTGTTTGCCCAGAAGAGTCCGGGCCCTGTGCTGATCGGGGAGCCCGGTCCGTAAAGCGCGACGGTCGGCACGCCGACAAGGCGGGCGAGGTGGGCCACTCCGGTATCGGGACAGACCAGGAATGCGGCGTTCTTCAGAAGGTCCCATAGCTGGGCAAGGTCGAGGCGCGCGGCCAAGCTGCTGCGCCGGTTCTGCGGGTCCACAGCGCGCAGCAACCCCTCCTCGCCACGGCCCACGCTCAGCACCACTTCGTAGCCACGCGCCTCAGCCCAGTCGCGAACCGCTACCCACCGCTCCGGGGGCCAGAGCTTGTGCAGACTGCTCGCACCGAGGTGAAGGACGCAGTAAGGCCGTCGCGGTCTTCCGTAGGGTGAGAAAGCAGGTGACGGCCATTCCGCCGTAGAGTACGGCGCGGGCTCCGGCCCGTCGATGAGGCGCGCGGCAATCTCACCCCAGGCCGTCGGCGAGTCGGGCATGCGGCGCATCTCGTCCACGGACCAATCCTTGTAGCTCGCCTGATCAGGCGTGAAGGCGACGATCCACCCGGCATCGAGCGCACGCGCAAGCGAGGCCCAGCGGTTGTCGCCCGGTACAAGCGCGAGATCAAAGCCGCGCTGCTTGCGCAGGGCTCGGTGGTCGGCGAGCGAACGCGGGTCGAAGGGCAGCGCCGTCATACCGTACGGACGGCCGGCATAGATCGGGGCATAGGCGCGCGGACACGTCATCATGATCTCCGCCTCCGGAAAGCGCTCGCGCGCCTTCTTGACGAGCGGTGTGAGCATGATGGTGTCGCCAAGCAGCAGATGGTGAGCGATGAGCAGGCGACGCACCTTGGCCGGGCGCTCGCGCCGGCGCGGAAGCGCGGCCGCGCCGAGGATGTAGAGCCGCGGCAGCAGTCGGCTACGCATGCGCGGCAAGCTGACGCAGGCATTCGTCGAGGATGACGAGCTGGAGCACCTGTTCCGCGAGCCGCTCGGCGCCGGCGACATAGCGCTGGACGAAGGCATCCACGGGCTCGCGGCGCAACTGGCTCGAAGTCAGGTTTTGCAGCCGTTCTCCCAGGCCGTCGAAGCGCGGCGCAAGCTCCTCGCGCAGCCAGCGCGCGAGCGGCGGGTTGAAGCCGCGCTTTTTTCGAGACAGGAAATCGCCGGGCAGGCGCGCGTCGAGCCCCGCTTGAAGCATGCGTTTCGGCGGCTTGGTATAGACGCTGTCTTCCGGTTCGGCGAGGAGGCGCTGCACGAAGTGGTGATCGAGAAACGGCGCGCGCGCCTCCAGCCCGTGCGCCATCGTGCATAGGTCCGACTTGCGCAGGATATACTCCGGCAGATAGTTGGCGTTGTCGATCGCCATGAGTATCTTGAGCGGCGTGTCTGCGTGCGCGTCGGGCGAGCGCCAGTGTGCCAACGCCTCCAGGCGTCCGCCCTGCAAGAACGCGCGCTGCGCTGGCGCCATGCCCGAGAAGCGCAGGCTGTAGGCCGTGCGCCAGTCCATGGCCACCTCGGCAGAGAGCTTCCCGCCCTCTAGCGCGGGTCGCACGCGGAGCGGCAGGCGCAAGTTTCCGCGCCAAGCCGTGCGCAGGTGCTTGGCAATACGCTTGTAGCCACCGAATAGTTCGTCGCCGCCGTCGCCGGCCAGCACGACTTTCACCTCGCGGCTCGTCTCGCGGGCAAGATACCAGGTCGGAAAGCTGGAGGGATCGGCGAAGGGCTCGTCGAGGGCGGCGACGATCGTCTCGAAATCCGGTCCGATCGCGCCGGGAATGGGGATGCAGCGATTGGGGAAACCGAGCCGCGCCGCAGTGTCGGCCGCCACGGCTGACTCGTCCATGTCGCTACCCGGGAAGGCCGCGGTATAGGTGCGGAGATTGGTGAGGCCCTGCGCGGCCAGCCGACTCGCGACCACGGTGGAGTCGATGCCGCCCGAGAGGAATACTCCCAGCGGTCGCTCGGCAATGGTGCGCATGCGCACGGACTCATCCAGCGCGTCCAGCCAAGGCCCGCGCTCGGGGCGCGGATTCCAGTACCGGCGCTTCGCAAGCTCACGGCTGCGAAGGTCGAACTCGAGGTAATGCCCGTTCTCCAAACGCTGCACGTGTCGATACACGGTGCGCGGCGCAGGAATGTAGCGGTGCGCAAGATACGCGTCGACACCCGCGGCGGAAAGCTCGCGCTTTTCGCGCGGCAGGAAGGGCAGCACGGCGCGTACCGTGGAGCCGAAGGCAAGCGCGCCGTGCACCATGCTGTAAATGAGCGGCTTTTCACCCATTCGATCGCGTGCGAGGAACGCCTTTCCCTTCGCGAGATCAAGGATCGCGAAGGCAAACATGCCGCGTAGCCGCTCGAGCAGCTTTTCGATGCCCCAGGCTTCGTAACCTCGCAAGATGAACTCGGTGTCCGAACGGGTGCGGAAAGGCGCGTGTGCCTTCAACTCCGCCGCAGCCGCTTCCCAGTCGTACACCTCGCCGTTGTAGACGATCCAGACATTGCCGCCCTCGTTCGCCATCGGCTGGTCAGCAAGCGGGCGCGGATCGATGATTGAGAGCCGGGCGTGGAGCAGCCCGTTTCGTTCCCACAGCTTCGCGTGATGCGCGTCCGGTCCTCGCGGCGCGAGCGCCGCCCGCATCGCGCCCACGACCTGCGGCGCCACCGGCTGCTGCGCGAAGAAACCGCCGATCCCGCACATGACTAGAGCGCGAAATGCCGGTTGGAGTGGTTGCGCTTGCCTGAACAATGCTCCGCCGTCAAAGTGCTTAGCGCCCCCCCGTGCGGAACAGCGCGCGCTCGCCCAGGCGCTAGCACGGCCTGGGCCTCCTGCCTCAGACGGCCGCCGAACCACTCGGTGAGCGGCCGGAAGAAGCCCTGCTTCGGACGGTGCGCGATCGCGGCCGGCAGGACTTTCTCTGCCAGCCTTTTCAGCAGATACTTTCCGGCGCGCACGCGCCTGAGCTTCGGGTCGGAGGAGAAGACGAGCGTAGTACCGAACAAAGCGTAGTAAAGAGACTTCACGCCGAGGTGGTCGCGCGCGATGAACAGGCGCTTGCGGTACGTTTCACCTGGCCGTGCGCCCTCGGTAGCCTACCATTGGACTACCGGCCTCTACAGAGCCACTGGTGTCCCCGGACTGCCTCATGAAATGGTTTGTTCGGCGATTGGCGAGATCGAGGACATCTTGGCCAAAGCGCTGGCCAAAGCCCGAGCGCGGTTTTCGCGCTCGATCTGGCCAAGATAGATGCCCAGATGGGCAAAGAAAAGCCAGAGATTCTGCTTGACGAAGAAGTGATCAAGGTTGTTTTTTACGAAAACGGCGGCGAGCAAGGCGAAGCCGCAGACCGCCGGCATTGCGGCCGCGGAGGGACCCACGCGCAGCGCCGACGCGAACGCGAAGGCAGGGACTGCGAAGATCGCCGCGAGTGCCAGCAGGCCGGCCGGCCCCATTTGATCCAAGTAGCTCAGCGCAAGATTGTGTGCGTGGAAGACCTGCTTGCCCGGCAGCGCGCGCTCGTACCACGTCTTGTCGGTCTCGTGGCCATAGCCGGTACCAGTCAGGGGATTCTGCGGGATCTTCTGCACGACGGCCGAGTAAATCGGCCATCGGTCACTCATGAAGGCGATGCTGCGACCCCTTTCCGCCGCGGCCAGGCCGGCGAGGGCCAGAAATAAGACGCAGACGACCGCAATCGCTACCGCGGCTGGCCTGCTCGCACGCGCGGCGCGCTTGCTATATAGCGCAGCGCCCACGAGCAGCGCCGAGACTAAGGCGAGCCAGAAGCCGCGGCTGAAGGTCAGATAGCCGGCGATCAACGTCGCGCCGATCGCCATACAACACAGCGCCAACCACGCGCGCTTACGCCAGCGCAAAGCAATGTAGCCAACGACAAGAGGCATCGCCGTCACGGTAAAGGTCGCGAAATCTCCGAGCGGCGGCACATAGTGGAAAACCCAGGCGCCATGGCGAAAGAAGGACGCGATAGCCAGTGTGGAAAGCACCGCGAGGCCTAGCGCGGTGGCCGCGACGAAGGCGCGATAAGCCGCAAGACGCGTGACGAGAACGTAGAACATGAAAAACACCAACAACGAACGCAGCACTTCGCCCCTGATTGCCTCGAGCGAGGCCTGCAAGTCGCTCGTCTCTACAAGCGAGACGAGCGCAGCAGCAGCCCAGACAAGGAAAACCGGGAGTAAGGGCACGTCGCGCGGCGGGCGTGCGAGCCACAACGCCGTGGCCGCGGCGAGCGTCAGCAAGAGTGACGTGCTCCTTATCGATGTCACATGACCGAAGGGAAGCACAACAAGAAATAGCGCTGCGCTCGCGACGCCGAGCCGGGCGACAAAGCGCTCGACTACCACGTTTGCTCCTGTCTATGCAGTCGCAGGGTTGGCTTGACCACAAGCTGGAACACGAGCTTTCCCCACACGTATTTCCGTGCCCAGCGGACAAGGGGGTGCCCGGGTGACGCGTAGCGCTCTCCGATCTGAGATCGTCTCGAGAGCAAAGAGGTCCCTACCAGGTACGGCACAAGCGCCCGGACGTCCATGATTCTCTCGCGCATGTACGCTATCCAGTCGTCGCCGACTGTCGCCACGCGCGGGAATGCCGCCAACATTGCGCGCGCCCCGGCGATGGTGATGACATATGCGTGTCCGCCATACGCCTCATACGGGCGGTAGAGCGAATGCATCTTGTCTACGCGGCGCGCGCCCCATGCACTGTAGCGCACGACGTGCGAGAGCAGGATCGCTTGCGCGCGGCTCGGATCCACCGTGATCAGTAGCCGGTCCATCACGCACAAAAATTGGCTGCCGAGCAGCGCGTCATCCTCCAGGATAATGGCCACGGCGATTCCCTCGGCCACCATGCTTCGATAAACGTCGAAATGGCTGGTCGCACAGCCTATCTCCCCAAGCGTGAGGCTACGCCCCATCCTAAGCCGGGCCCCGCCATCGTCGTAGACATTGCAAAGTTCGTCGTCGTGCAGCCGCCTGCCGTTTACACCATCGATGAGTCGATACGGCGGCATGCCGGGTAGCTCAAGCTGGGCCTGCATGAGGCGGCGACGGGTGAGCGCGTCAGGTAGACTGATCACGAAGATCGGCGTGCGCCGCTCAGCGTCCATCAGCCCGTCTGCATCTCATCCACGACGTGCGGGGGGGGGGCACCGTACGCAGCGAAAAAAATTCGCCGATGCCGCACATCGCTAGAGCGAAAACTCAGACGCATAGCGCCCGAACCATTTCTCGAGCACGAAGAGCGCCCAGAGCCGGTTCGAGTGGCCGCGCTTCCCGCCGTAGTGCTCACCCATCAACCTCGGGATCGCGCCGGCGCGGAAGAGGCCCCTGCGGTCGAGGCGCGCGAGCGCGGACTGCGCCTCGGCCTTGAGACGTCCGGCGAACCATTCGGTAAGCGGCGGGAAGAAGCCCTGCTTGGGACGATGCACGATTTCGGCCGGCAGGAGCTTCTCCGCCAACCTTTTGAGGAGATACTTTCCCGTACGGCCGCGCTGCTTGAGCGCCGGGTCAAGCCGTGCGCAGAACTCGAAGAAGCGGTGATCGAGGTAAGGAACCCGCGCCTCGAGCGAATACGCCATGGTGGCGCGGTCCACTTTCGTGAGGAGGTCGTCCGGAAGCCACAGGCGAGCATCTATGTACATCAGCTTTTCGATGTATTCAGCGGAGTTGCATTCCTCGAAAAACCGCTCCGCGTAGTCGGCCATGCGCGTCTTGCAAACGGTCAGGAATCTGTCCGAGAGAAGGCCTCCGTGCAGCGCGCTGTCGAACACCATGGGGATGGTCACGTACCGGCGCGAACGCGGCTCGCCGATTGCCCGGAGAAGGCGGTCCTTGCGTGCGCGCGCAGGAAGCGCGCGTACGAGATAGCGCAGCGGCGAAACCCGCGCGCCGAGAATCCGCGAGATCCGCTCTTCACGCACGCGCGTCGCGTAATTCCCATAGCCGGAGAACACTTCATCCGCCCCTTCGCCGGTGAGGACCACGGTTACATGCTGACGGGTCAGCTTCGCGAGCATCATCGTGGGCAGCGCGGCCGGATCCGCGAACGGCTCGTCGAAGGCCTCGGTCCACTGCGCCAGCGCTTGCAGCATGTCGCCCTGCTGCAGCATAAGGACATGATGCTTAGCGCCGATGTGGCGCGAGACCAGCTCGGCATGGGAATGCTCGCTGACCGCAGTCTCGCCATGAAAACCAAGCGTGAAGGTATCGATCGGCCGCTTCGCGATATCCGCCATGAGCGCGCTTACTACGCTGGAGTCGACGCCGCCGGATAGAAAGCTGCCGAGCGGGACGTCGGAGACGAGCATGCTTTGCACGGAGCGGCGCAGCTCGCTCTCCACGCGGCTCAGTGCCTCGGTCTCGCTGAATTCGAACTTCGCCGAATAATCCGGCTTCCAGTACTGCCGCACCGACAGCGCGCCATCCTGCACTGCGAGCGCGTGGCCGGGTTCGAGCTTGCGCACCGACCGGTATATTGTTTTCGGCGACGGGATGTATTGGCTCTCCAGATAGAGGCCGAGCGCGTCGAGGTCGATATCACGGCGCACCGCGGGATGCTCGATCAACGCCTTTAACTCGGAGCCGAACACGAGCGACTTGCCATCCCAATGGTAGTAGAGCGGCTTCACTCCCAGATGATCGCGGGCGAGGAAAAGACGTTTGGCCCTAGCATCCCAGATGGCGAAGGCAAACATGCCCTGCAGGTGCTCCAGCATTCGCTCGCCATGCTCCCGCCATGCGTACAGCAGGACTTCGGTGTCGCCGTTCGTCCGAAACGCATGTCCGCGAGCGGCAAGGCTGCGGCGCAAAGCGGAGAAGTTGTAGATCTCGCCGTTGAATACGCAAGTGATTTCCCCATCAGGCGTGCTCATGGGTTGCGGGCTGCCGGCCAGATCGATGATCGAAAGACGCCGAAAACCGAGCGCCACCGGAGCGGCGCGGTAGAAGCGCTCGTCGTCCGGACCGCGATGCGCAAGGCGCGCGGTCATTCGTTCGAGCGCGCCTTCGGCCGACGCAACTGGCCCCAGGTATCCGGCGAGCCCGCACATCTGGCGTGGATTTTAGCTTGACTGTCGAACGCTCAAAGGTCATAAAGCCGGCGCTCATGCCACTGAACCGGCTCAATCTTGCAGCATGGACTTCTGCGTTCTTCATCGCGGCGGTGCTTTCGTCGAACACGGTCGCGTTGAGACTGATACTACTGCTCGCCGGCGCCACGCTCGCGCTCCTCGCGGTAGTCTACGACGGCCAGGCGATTCGACCGCTGCCGCCGCTATGGCTGGCGTTCGCAGCATGGGCGGCGTGGGCTTGGCTGTCGCTCGCCTGGTCCGTGGAGCCCGAGCGCTCGCTGAAGGAACTGCGCAACGAAACCGTCTATACGTGGCTCGCATTCTGGATGTGCTATGTCGCGGCGCAGGCGCCCCAGTCCGCACGCGTGCTTATTCCGCTGGTGGGTGCGGCGGTGGCGTTGCTATGCGCTATTGCGCTTTACGGCTTCCCCCAGGGGCTCGTGCGCAACAGCGAGCGCTGGCATGGCGGCTCCGGCAACCTCTCCATGATCGTGCTCACCGTACTCCCTTGCGCCGCGATGGCCGCCTGGTACGGGCACCGCCGTCGGGCTTGGGTCCTGCGCAACGCGAGCGTGGCGCTGCTCCTGCTTCTATGCGCCGCTGCCTACACGACCCTGAATCGTACGGTATGGCTTGGAATCGCAGTGGAGCTCGTACTGATGGGGGCGCTTGTCGCGTTGCGCGAAGGCCTGCCGTCGCCGCGGGCGAAGGCGCTCGGAGCGCTGGCGATCATCCTCGTCGTATCCGGGGCGGGGTTGATGACCGCCGTGACTCAGGCGGAGCGTGAGAAGGTCGCGGAAGATGCGCGCCTCGCGCTTTGGCCCGCGGTCGTGGAGCACATCGAGGAACGCCCGCTCGTCGGCTATGGGTTCGGTCGCGGCCAGCTGCGGCAGCCGCTGTATGCCCAATTCGATAATCGGCTACTGTGGCACGCGCACAACCTTTTCCTCGAGACCATGGTGCAGCTCGGCCTCACCGGGCTCTTGCTGCTGTTGATTCTCCTCGGGTCCACTGTGCGCGAGGGCTGGCGACTCGCACGCTCGTCCGATGCGCTCGCCACCGCGTGCGGCATCGCGCTGCTCGGCGTTGTGGCCGGCATGCTGATCCGCAACATGACCGACATGCTGTGGGTGCGCCACAACGCGCTCGTGTACTGGGCCGTGCTGGGCGTGCTCTTAGCCTGGGGATACCGCGCGCAAACGGATCAGCGCTGAGCCGGTTTTCCCAGGGTTGCGGCGGCCTGACGAACCTGCTGCGCGTCGCCGCCAATCCTAATCGCGTGCGGCTCGGGAACCTCCGGCTTGATGCGCCCCAAGTACTCGGGGACCCATAGGCGTAGCTTCTCACGCACGCGGATCCCCGCGTGGTCGGCCGGATTGCCGAGCCATTCGGCCACCTCCGCAACCAGCTTCGGGTTTTCGGGCGCCAGCGCCTGCGCGACACGCAACTTCGGATGGGGCGTGGGGAGGCTCAGCTCAGCGTCGGCAAGCGGCTCCTCGTAGAGCTTCTCGCCCGGACGCAATCCAGTGAATTCGACTCGAATCTCACCCTCCGCAAATCCGGAGAGCCGAATCATTTCCTTCGCGAGGTCGACGATCTTGACCGGCTGCCCCATATCGAGCACGTAGATCTCGCCACCCTTGCCCATCATGCCGGCCTGCAGCACGAGCTGGGCAGCTTCAGGAATCGACATGAAGTACCGCTCGATTTCGGGGTGCGTAACGGTGACGGGCCCGCCGCGTGCGATCTGCTCCCGGAAACGCGGCACAACGCTGCCGGCCGAACCGAGCACGTTACCGAAGCGAACGATGACAAACTGCATGCGGCTTCCAATTTGCAGCACCTGGCAGATCTTTTCGGCGAGGCGCTTCGAGGCACCCATCACGTTTACCGGGTTGACCGCCTTGTCCGTGGAAACGAGAACGAATTTGCTGGTTCCGGTCTGCTGCGCCGCCCGCGCCACGGCGATGGTGGTGAGAACATTATTGGCCAGCGCCTCGAATGCATTGTCCTCCTCCATGAGCGGCACATGTTTGTACGCAGCAGCATGGAAGACCACGTGCGGGCGATAACGCGTGAATACCTCCGCGACGCGGCGGCTGTCCTTCGCGTCTCCGATGAGCGCCGCTACTGGCACGCGCGAGAAGCGATCGCGGAACTCGCTTTCGATAGAGTAGAGCGCGAACTCGGACGACTCGAAAAGGACGATGCGCCGCGGCGCATAGCGCGCGATCTGCCGGCAAAGTTCGGCGCCAATCGAGCCGCCGGCGCCGGTGACGAGCACCGTCTTGCCCTCGACAAAAGAATGCAAAGCCGCGTCGTCAAGCTGCACCGGATCGCGACCGAGCAGATCGTCGAGCTCGACCGCGCGCAGCGCTGATACGCTCACCTGTCCGGATACGATATCCGAGAGCGCAGGGACGGTCATGACCTGCAGGCCGGCCTTGGCGCATAGGTCGAGCGCGCGTTTCCGTTGCTCGTGCGAGGCGCTCGGCATGGCGATCACGGCTTGGGTCACACCGAGGCGCGGGGCGACGTTGCCGACGCGCTCGATGCCGCCATAGATTTTGACCCCCACGAACTCGCCGCCGTGCTTGCGCGGGTCGTCGTCGAGCACGCCCACCACGCGCCAATGCGGGTTCGCGGCCAGCTCTCTCACGAGCGCGGCTGCCGCGCCGCCCGCCCCCAACACGAGCACGGGCGTCGCCTGGGGCTTCATGATTACCGGAACCAGTCGCCCTTCTCTCCACACACGGTACGCGAGCCGACTCGCCCCCATGGCGACAGCGAGGAGTACGGGCGCGAGCACGTACACCGTGCGCGGCACTGCCAAGCCACCCTGCGAAAGACCCACGACCGCAGGCACCGCAAGCGCCGCGAGCCCGACCGCGAGCACGATGCGCTGCAAGTCGGGCAAGCTCGCGTAGCGCCACAGACCGCGGTAAAGGCCCAGCGCCCAGAAGACCACGGCGTGCGTAAGCAGTACCCACGGCAGCCGAACGAGCAGGAGCGCGCGGTAGTCGTCTGGAACTTCGAAATTGAAGCGGAACAAGAACGCCGCGACCCATGCGAGCGCTACCGCGATCAGGTCGTGCGTAAAGCCGATGACGCGGCGGACGTTCATGCCGATCTCTCGTTTCCTCGGGCGAAGCGCGCCCAGCGCAGGTCCGCCCAAACGGCGGCCGCCGCGAGCACCATAGTGCCGCCAAGGAAGGCGAGCGCCTGGATGAGGGGCGGCTGGTTGCGGCCGAGTAGCGCGGCGGCAGCGCAGACCAGCATGAGCAAGTACAGTACAAGGGCTGTACCGCGGTGTCCCAAACCCATCAGCACCATGCGCTGATAATAGTGCTCGCGGTGCGCGCGCCACACGCGCTCACCCCGAATCAGCCGTCTTAGCAGTGTGACCGTGGCGTCAGCGATGAAGGGGCCGAAGACGAGGAGCGGGAACCACAACGGCCAGGCGTCGTTGCGCCATCCGAGAATGCCCAGCGTGGCGGCGAGAAATCCCAGCGGAATGGAGCCGGCGTCGCCCAGGAAGATGCGCGCAGGATGGAAGTTATGCAGCAGAAACGCCGCAGCGCCGGCGCCGATCGCTGAGCACAGCATGGCGAGCGCAACTTGTCCGGCCGTCACCGCGCCGATGGCATAGGCCGAAAATCCGATCAGCGCCATGCCCCCCGCGAGGCCGTCGGAGCCGTCCATGAAGTTGTAGAGGTTAGTGACCCAAACTACGGCAATCACGAGAAGCATGAGCTCCGGCGCGTTCGTGGGACTCAGTACGTACCAGCAGAGGACCCCGGCTGCGCCGACGTGCAGCGCGAGGCGCAGGCGTCTCGACATACCGCGCACGTCGTCCAAGAGTGAGACGGCGCCGAGCCCAAGCGCAAGTATAACGGGCGGCCAAAGCTGGGGGCTGATCCAGAGCCCCGACGAGACCACACCGGCCATGACTGCGATGCCGCCCGTGCGCGGCACCGGCCGGTCGTGCAGGGAGCGCTCATTCGGCTGATCGAGCGCCAGGCGCGCAAAGCGCGTTAGAAGGAGCCGCACCACCGCCAAAGAAACAAGAAAAGCCAGGACCGCGGCCCCCCAATACATGGGCTGCAATTTTAGCGGTCCAGATACCAGCGCGCCGTTGCGAGCAGACCTTCGCCGACGGAGAAGGAGGGGCACCAGCCGAGTGCTTCGCGAAAGGCCCGGTCGTCGACTTCGAGCGACGCCGCGATATTGCGCGGCAACAGCGCAGACGGAAAGGGCCATAGCCTCGCGCGCCGGCCGAGCGCGTCGCCGAGCATGCGGCACAACTCCGGCGTCGATAGCGGTGGACCATCCGAGACGAGGTAGGTGCCTTCCCGACCCAGACACTGCAGCACCGCATTCACCAGGTTTCCTACGTATATGAGGCTCCTGCGGTTGCGTATGGAGGCGAACGGCAGCGGTATACCTCCTGCAATAGCTTGCGTCAGGCGAAGAAAATTGGCCTTTACCCTCGGGCCATAGACCAGCGGCGGACGAAGAACGGCCAGGCGGAGGCCTGCAATGGCAGCCAAGGCCTCTTCGGCACGCGCTTTCGATGCGGCGTAGGGATCGCCGGGGGCGATCGCTGAGCGTTCGGTGAAGGGTGCGCCCGAGACTTCACCGTGCACTTTCACCGAGCTGAGGAAGACGAGGCCGACGCCGCATGCGGCGGCATCGCGCGCCACCTGCTTCGCCAACTTCACGTTCACGCGCTCGAACTCTTCGGTGCTTGCGCCTCGATGGGCGATCGCGGCCAGGTGCACCAGAACGTCTCCACCGACGAAGCGCGCGTTTCGTAGATCGAGCGCGACCGCTTCATGGCCCGCCTTGGGAAGCGCCGCAAGAAGCGCGCGACCAACGAAACCCGATGCGCCGGTGACGACGACTTTCACCGTGCGAGGTGTAAGCGGTGACCCGCCACGATCTCGTCGTAGATCGCAATCGTCTGCGCGACGACCATATGTTCTTGAAACTCGTCCATAACGATTGCGCGCCCTCGCTTCCCCATGGCGCGTCGTCCTTCATCGTCCTGGAGCAGCGCTCGCACGGCGTCAGCGAGCGCCGCTACCGAATGTGGCGGTACCAACAAACCGTTCTGCTTATGGCGCACGATCTCCCGTGTTCCCGGCATATCGTATGCCACGATCGCTCGCCCGCTAGCCGCCGCTTCAAGTAAGACCTTCGGCACCCCCTCGCCGTATGTGCTCGGGAACGTCACGATCGTCGCTTGCCGCAGAACTTCATGCATGTCGTCGCGCCTGCCCCACCACTCCACCGTCCCACTGCGTTGCCATTTCAAGAGCTGCTCCGGGGGAACCGCTCCTGGATTGTCTGGATCGCTGTGTCCAATCAGTGCAAAACGAGTGCGTAGTCCTTCGCCGCGCAGTCGTACCGCCATTTCGACGAAGTCGCCGACTCCTTTGTCCCATAACATTCTGGAAGCTAGGATTACTAGCGGTGTTTCGCTAGGTTCCGGTCGCGGACTGAAGCGCGCTACGTCAACTCCAGCGCCACGTATGAGGCGAGTCCTCGACTCGTCCGCGATTCCGCGCTCAAGCAGTAGATTGCGATCGTCCGGATTCTGCAATATCAGAAGCCCACGTTTCGCGGGTATTAGAAGGCGCAACATCACTCGCACCACAGGTCGCGAGAATCGAGCGCGAAGGGACCCGGAACTGAATACAAATCCAAGACCGGCTAATGCGTTGACGATATGCCTGACACCGGACAACCGCGCAGCGATGGACCCATACAACACAGGCTTGAGAGCGACGTGGTGTACTACATCGGGCCGCTCGTGGCGATATACCGCGACCAGCTCCAGCAGTGCCCGCAGTTCATTCCATAGACCCTTGCTCGCACGCCGGAAATAGCGAAGCCCTATAGTTCGCACGCCGGCCTGTTCCAGTTGCCGTGCGGCCCGATCCAAGCGCGTGGCGACAACCACTTCGTACCCCGCGGCCTCCGCGCCGATCGCAATCGGCAGACGGTGCGATACGAAGTACCAATCCTCCGTGACCAAGAACAGAATCTTTGCTCGCTTAACACTCGACGCTGCGCGGGCGTCAGACCCTTTCACGACTGGTGTTTCGGGATTC
>Ga0209382_10005158_pt1 | contig 17063 bp, 6 predicted proteins | sample SoiMetdeltSBSDD5_FD_187599 | JGI IMG/M metagenome (GOLD analysis project Ga0209382, IMG submission 187599) | Bulk soil microbial communities from a Populus tree surrounding site in Tennessee, USA - Soil MetaG P. deltoides SBSDD5 (SPAdes) (version 2) | ecosystem: Environmental > Terrestrial >...
CGCATCCGCATCCGGCGACGCCGAGGACGTCACGCTCGCCGCCTTCCGCGCGATCAGATCGCTCGTGCTCGACCGGGGCCGGCGGCCGCTGACCGTGAAGATCGTGCTGTCCGGCGCGCCACGCACGGCCGGCCTGCTCGGCCTGGCCAGATCGGCGGCCGCCGAATGTCCACAGTGGACGGTCGGGTGCGTCGACGTCGGCCACGAACCCTGGCTGCCCGGCGAGCTGGCCGCCGCGCTGCGCCGGGAACCGGCCGTCCAGCGGTTGGTGTTGCTGCGCGACGGCCAGCGGCTGGTGCCGGTCCTGCGCCCGGTGCCGCCCGCCGTGCCGCCCCCTGAGCCGGCCGGCAGCCCGTACCGGCGTCGCGGCGCCTACCTGGTCATCGGCGGTGCCGGTGGGATCGGCACCCAGCTGTGCCGCCAGCTGGCCAGGACCGAGCAGGCGCGGCTGGCCATCGTGGGCCGCCGGCCGGCCGACGACCGGATCCGGGCCCTGCTCGCCGACGTTCGGCGCTTCGGCGGCGAGGCGATCTACCTCAGCGCCGACGCCGCCGACCCGGATGCCATCCGCGACGCGGTGGCCAGGACCAAGGCCGAGTTCGGGGTGTTGCACGGCGTGTTCCACGCCGCCCTGGTGCTGCACGATCGCGGGCTGGTGCGGATGGAGGAGGACCTGCTGCTCGACGTGCTGCGCCCCAAGATGGCCGGCGTGATCGCGCTCGACGAGGCGCTGCGCGAGGAACCGCTGGACTTCCTGGTCTTCTTCTCCTCGGCGGTGTCCTTCACCGACGCCGCCGGCCAGGCCAACTACGCCGCGGCCAGCACGTTCGAGGACGCGTACGCGCGGTGGCTGCGGCCGCGGCGCCGGTTCCCGGTGTCCGTGGTCAACTGGAGCTACTGGGGCAGCGTCGGCGCTGTGGCCGGCGAGGGGTACGCCAGCCGGTTCCACGCGCTCGGCGTGGACTCCATCGAGCCAGGCCCGGGGCTGGCCGCCCTCGCCGAGCTGCTGCGCCGGGACGTTCCGCAGGCCGTCGTGGTGAAGGCGGACCGGGACGGGCTCGCCCGCCTGGGCGTCGAACCGGTGACGGCGCCGGCCGCGTCCGATCCGGCAACCGACTCGGCAATTGACTCGGCAACTGACTCCGTAACCGACCCGGTACAGCGGGCGAGGTCGGCGTTCGCCGAGCTGGAGCGGCTCGCGGTGGACGTGCTGCGGCAGGCGCTGCCCGGTGGCGTCGAGCGGCTCACCGTGCAGCCCGCGCTGCGGCGGCTGGCCGACGCGCTGCCCGGGGTCCTCGCCGGCACTGGTGGCGCGACCGCCGCGGGCCTGGTCGGGCGGCACCCGGAGCTCGCGCCCCACGTCGAGCTGCTGCGGCGCTGCGTCGACGCGCTGCCGGACGTGCTGGCCGGTGCCCGCCGGGCGACCGAGGTGCTCTTCCCCGGGGGCTCGACCGAGCTGGTGGAACGCGTCTACCACGGGCTGGCCGCCGCCGACTTCTGCCACCGGCTGATGGCCGAGCAGGCACTGGCCGTGGTGCGTGGCGCCCGGCAGGACGGCCACCCGGTCCGGATCGTCGAGCTCGGCGCCGGCACCGGGGCGGGCACCCGCTTCGCGCTGGACGCGATCGCAGCCGCCGGCGTGCCGGTCGAATACTGGTACACCGACATCTCATCGGCGTTCCTGCGCCGCGGCGAGGACACCTTCGCGGCGGGGTTTCCCGGACTGCGGTTCGGCCAGCTCGACATCGAGCGCGATCCCGCCGATCAGGGCTTCGACCCGTATGGCTACGACATCGTGCTGGCCACCAACGTGCTGCACGCGACCGCCCGGATCGACCGGACCCTGGGCAACGTGCGCCGGCTGCTGCGGTCCGGCGGCCGGCTGCTGGTCAACGAGGCGAGCCGGGGCTCGCACTTCCTCACCCTCACGTTCGGGCTCACGCCCGGCTGGTGGAAGTTCGAGGACCCGCGGCAGCGGCTGCCGCACGCGCCGCTGCTCGGACCCGACCAGTGGCGGCACGCGCTCACCGGCGCCGGGTTCGCCGACGTGCGCACGTTCGGCTTCGACGGCACCCCGGTCCCGGACCTGGAGCAGTGCGTGCTCCTCGCCTCGGCCGCGCAGCCGGCGGCGTGCTCCGGCCAGCCGGGCGTGCCCGCCGCCCGCGACTACGTGCGCCGGGTCTTCGCCGAAGTGCTGCGGTTTCGCACCGAGCAGCTGGCCGACGACGTGACGTTCGAGCACTACGGCGTCGACTCGCTGGTGAGCCTGGACATCGTCAGCCGTTTCGAGGCGGACCTCGGCCCGCTGCCGGCCACCCTGCTCTTCGAGCACCTCACGATCGCCCAGCTCGCCGAGCACCTCGCCGACCGGCACGGCACCCGGCTCGCCGCCGTCGCCAGCATCCCGGTCACGCCGGCTGGCCCCGCCACGCCGGCTGTCCCGGTCACGCCGGCTGGCCCCGCCACGCCGGCTGGCCCCGCCGGCCCGGCACGGCAGTTCGCGGCCGAACCGCAGCCGGATGGGATCGCGGTCATCGGCGTCGTCGGGCGATATCCGGGCGCCCCGGACGTGGACACCTTCTGGCGGCTGCTCGCCGAGGGGCGCACTGGGATCACCGAGATCCCGGCCGACCGGTGGGACTGGCGCGAGCACTTCGACCCGGACCGGTCGGCCCCGCAGCGCAGCTACAGCCGCTGGGGCGGGTTCCTGGACGGCATCGACCGGTTCGACCCGGGCTTCTTCGGCATCCTGCCGCGCGACGCTGCGCACATCGACCCGCAGGAGCGGCTGTTCCTGGAGGTCGCCTGGCAGCTGCTGGAGCAGGCCGGCTACCTCGGCGAGCACACCCGCGAGCCGCGCACCGGCGTGTTCGCCGGCACCATGTACGGGTCCTACGGCCAGCTCGCCGCAGCCGGCTGGGCGGCCGGCCGGCTCGCCGGCGCGCACTCGGCGTACTGGTCCATCGCCAACCGGGCCTCCTACGCGCTCGACCTGCACGGGCCGAGCTTCGCGGTCGACTCGGCGTGCTCGTCGTCGCTGCTCGCGGTACACCTGGCGTGCGAGAGCCTGCGCCGCGACGAGTGTCGGATGGCAATTGCCGGTGGCGTCAACCTGATCCTGCATCCGGCGCACTTCGTCGCGCTGTGCTCGCTGAACATGCTGTCCGCCGATGGCGCGTGCAAGGTGTTCGACCGCGGCGCCGACGGCTTCGTGCCCGGCGAGGGCGTCGGCGCCGTGCTGCTCAAGCCGCTGGCCGCGGCGCTGGCCGACGGCGACCGGATCTGGGGCGTGATCCGCTCGGGCCTGGCCAACGCGGGCGGCAAGACCGGCGGCTACACCGTGCCGAACCCCAACGCCCAGGCCGAGCTCGTCGCCGAGGCGATCCGGCGATCCGGGGTGCCGCCGGCCACGATCGGCTACCTCGAGGCCCACGGCACCGGTACCGAGCTCGGCGATCCCATCGAGCTCGCCGGGCTGCGCCGGGCACTCGGCCCGCCGGACCCGACCGGGGTCCGGTGCGCGATCGGTTCGGTGAAGGCCAACGTCGGCCACCTGGAGGGCGCCGCCGGCATCGCGGGCCTGACCAGGGTGCTGCTGCAGCTGCGGCACGGCCAGCTCGCGCCGTGCGTCAACCTCGAGACGCTGAACCCGAAGATCGAGCTGGACGAGGACCGCTGCTACCTGCCGAGGACGCTGGCGGACTGGCCGCGGCACCTCGACCGGGCCGGCCGCCCGGTGCCCCGGCGGGCCGGCGTCAGCTCGTTCGGCGCCGGCGGCGCGAACGTCCACCTCGTCGTCGAGGAGTACGTCGACGACCGTCCCGCCGTGCCGCCGGCCGAGGGGGAGCAGCTGTTCGTACTGTCGGCCCGCAGCCGGGACGCGCTCGGCCGGTACGCCACCGAGGTGGCGGCGTTCCTGTCCCACCATCCGGGCCTCAGGCTGGACGGGCTGTGCCACACCGCGCAGACCGGGCGCACCGCGTTCGCCGAGCGGGTGGCCGTGCCGGCCGGCACGGTCGAGGAGCTCGCCGAGCGCCTGCGGGACGTCGCCGCCGCGCGACCCGTCGTGGCGGCGCGCACGGCCGCGCTGGCCGAGATCGGCCGCCGCTGGGTGGCCGGGGACGCGGTCGACTGGCGAGCGCAGTGGCCGGTGCCCCGGCCGCGGCCGGTGGCGTTTCCCACCTACCCGTTCGAACGCAAGCGGTTCTGGCTCGCCCCGGTTCCGACGCCGGCCCCGGTTCCGGCCACGGCTGCTGCCCAGCCGGTTGCGGATGGACCATTTGCACGGACCTACCGTGCGGATGGTCCATCCGAGGCTGTCGAGCCGGTTGCCGAGTCGGAAGCTGACGGCGGGCAGGCGACGGTGTGCCGGTTCGAACGGCCGGTCTGGCGGCAGCGGGAATGGTTGCGGTTAGCGGCGTCAGAACCGGGAATGGTGGTACTTGGAGGCACACCATTGGCGGGGACGGTGCTGGTGGTGGCCCCGGACGGCGCCTTCCTCGACGAACTGCGCCGGGAGCTTGGCGCGGCGTGCGTGGTTGCGGTGCCGGGCACGCGGTTCGACCCGGCGAGCGACGCCGGCTGCGACCGGCTGATCGAGGAGCTGGCCGGCGGTGGACGGCTGCCGGGTGCGATGGTGTACGCGCTGCCCGCCACCGGCGAGCCGATCGCCGACCTCGACGGCGGCCTCTACCCGTTCACCCGGCTGTGTTGCGCGATCATCGGCCGCGGCGGGCCGCTGCGCGCGGTCGCCGCGCATGCCGGCGATCCGGCCGGCGCCGCCGTCGCCGGTGTGATTCGCACGCTGGCCCTCGAGCACAGCGGGTTCTCGGGCACCTGCGTGGCGCTCGACGCCTCCGCCGCTCTCGCCGGCCGGCTGCTGGCCGAGCTGGCCGCCGGCCCCGGCAACCCAGTCGAGGTGCGGTACTGCGGTGGACAGCGGCTGGTCAAGGAGCTGGCGGCGTTCGAACCGCCACCGGACCCCGGCGGGCCGGCGGCGCTGGTCCGGGCCGGCGGCAGCTACCTGATCACCGGCGGTGCCGGCGCGCTCGGCCTGCACTTCGCCGCCTACCTGGCCGGCGCCGGCGTGCCGGTCGATGTGGTGCTGGCCGGCCGGTCCGAGCTGCGGCCGGAGACGGCGGCCCGGATCCGGGCGCTCGACGGCGACGGGGTCACGGTCCGCTACCGCCGGGCCGACGTGTCGAGCGGGCCCGACGTGGCGCGGCTGCTGGGCGCGTGCGGTCCGGTGCGCGGCATCGTGCACGCGGCCGGGATCACCAGGGACCGGCGGACCGTGCACAAGTCGCGGGCCGAGCTGGCCGAGGTGCTGGCCGCCAAGGTGTCCGGCGCGGTGCTGCTGGACCGCGCCACCCGCGACGCCGACCTGGACTTCTTCGTGCTGTGCTCCTCGGTGGTCGCCGAGTGCGGCAACCCCGGCCAGGCGGACTACTGCGCGGCCAACGCCTTCCTGCACGCCTTCGCCGCCGACCGGGAGCGGCGCCGGCTGCGCGGCGAGCGGCGCGGCCGGACCGTGGCGATCGGCTGGCCGCTGTGGGCCGACGGCGGGATGACCGTCGACGGCGCCACCCGCCGGCTGCTCGCGCACAACTTCGGCATGGTGCCGATGCGGACGGCGACCGGGCTGGCGGCGCTGGCCCGCGGCCTCGCTAGTGCGGAGAGCGTGTTCGTCGTGGTCGAGGGACCGGCCGCGGACCGCGTCCCGGCGGCAGCGGCCGAGCCATCCGTGCTACCCGAGCCGGCGGTTTCCGGGCCACCCGTGCCATCCGAGGCAGTCGAGCCGGCGGCGACGCCGGCTGAGCCGGTGGCGCGCGCCGAGCGCGAGCTGCGCCGGATGGCGGCGGCGTTCCTGCTGGTCGACGAGGCCGAGGTGGACCTGAACGACGACCTGCTGGAGACCGGCTTCGACTCGGTCTCGCTGACCGAGCTGATCAACCAGGTCAACCAGGAGTTCGGGCTCGACCTGCTGCCGACCGTGCTGTTCGAGTGCGCCACCCTCAACCAGTTCGCCGGTTACCTGGTGCGCAACCACGCCGCCGCCGTCGCGGGACCCGCCGCCTCGCCAGCCGGGCCACCGGTTCGTGCCCTTCTCCAGGACGCCGTGGACTCGGGCGCGGTGGACTCGGGCGCGGTGGACTCAGGTGCGGTGGACTCGGGCGCGGTGGACTCAGGCGCGGTGGACTCGGGCGCGGTGGACCCGGGCGCGGTGGACTCAGGCGCGGTGGACCCGGGCGCGGTGGACCCGGGCGCCGTGGAGCGGGCGGCGGAGCCCGGCGCCGTGGACACTGCGGATACCAAGGACCACTGCGGGGTGGCGATCGTCGGAATGGCCGGCACGTTCCCCGGGTCGGCGAACCTCGACGAGTTCTGGCGGCACCTGGTGGCCGGCGACGACCTAGTGGGCCCGGCCCCGGCCGACCGGGTCGAGCTGCACGGCGATCCCGGCACCGCCGGCGTCCGCGGTGGGTTTCTCGCCGACGTGGCCGGCTTCGACGCCGGCCTGTTCCGGATCGCGCCGGCCGAGGCCGCGTTGATGGACCCGCAGCAGCGGCTGTTCCTGCAGGCCGCGTGGCGGGCCATCGAGGACGCCGGCTACCGGCCGCAGGAGCTGGCCGGCAGTGACACCGGGCTGTTCGTCGGCGTGTCCACCACCGACTACGCCGACCTGCTGCGCGGCCACGGCATCCCGGTCGAGGCGCACACCGCCAGCGGCATCGCGCACGCCGTCCTCGCCAACCGGGTCTCGCACGTGCTGGACCTGCACGGCCCGAGCGAGGCGGTGGACACCGCCTGCTCTAGTTCGCTCGTCGCGCTGCACCGGGCGGTGCAGGCGCTCGCCGCCGGCGACTGCTCGGCGGCGCTGGTCGGCGGCGTCAACGTGCTGCTGAGCCCCGGGCTGTTCACCGCGTTCGCCAAGTCCGGGATGCTCAGCGTCAGCGGGCGCTGCAGGACGTTCGACGCCGGCGCCGACGGCTACGTCCGGGGCGAGGGCGTCGCGGCGCTGCTGCTCAAGCCGCTGGCCGCCGCGCTGGCCGCCGGCGACCGGGTGTACGCGGTGATCCGGGGCACCGCGGTCGGGCACGGCGGCCGGGCCCCCTCGCTGACCGCGCCGAACCCGCAGGCACAGGCCCGGGTGCTGGTCAGCGCGTACCGCAGGGCCGGCGCCGATCCCAGGACCGTCACCGCGATCGAGGCGCACGGCACCGGCACCCGGCTCGGCGACCCGGTGGAGATCGAGGGGCTGAAGCAGGCGTTCGCCGAGCTGTACGCCGAGCGCGGCCTGCCGGCGCCGGCCGAGCCGCACGTCGCCGTCGGCTCGGTGAAGACCAACATCGGCCACCTGGAGGCCGCGGCCGGCATCGCGGGCGTGGTCAAGCTGGCGCTGGCCATGCGGCACGCCGTGCTGCCGCCGAGCATCCACTGCACCGAGCTCAACCCCTACCTGCGGTTGGCCGGCACCCCGTTCTTCGTCAACGACGCCGCCCGGCCGTGGCCCGGCGTGCCCGATGGCGAACGGCTCGTCCGCCGGGCCGGGGTCAGCTCGTTCGGCTTCGGCGGGACGAACGCGCACGCCGTCCTCGAGTCGTGGGACCAGCTCTGGGCCGGGCGCCGGGAGCCGCTGCCCGGCACGCCGTTCACCAGCCGCCCCTATTGGTTCGACGACCGCGCCGCCGAACCCGTGGCGCGGCCCGCCGGGCCGGCGCCCGGCACCGGTAACCAGCCGCCGCGGCGCCGCGGCGCCAAGGTGGTGCTCCCGCCGGTCGCCGAGCTCGACGGGAGCGGGCTCCAACCGGCAGAAAACCCCGGTGGTGTCGAGCTCGGCGACGCCGGGGTGCCGGCTGTCCTTCCGAACCCCGGTGGTGTCGAGCTCGGCGACGCCACCGGGCGGACGGCCGTGGTGGCCACCCCAGCGGCTGGCGATGAGCTGCTGCTGATCGTTCGGGCCGAGGTCGCCGGCGTGCTTGGTCTGCCAGACGGCGAGGTCGACACCGGCCGGCCGTTCGCCGACCTCGGACTGGACTCGATCTTCCGGATGGACCTTGCGCGCCGCCTGTCGGCCCGCTGCGGTGTCCAGCTGCAGGCCGCCGAGCTCTACGAGCACGACACCGTCGAGCTGCTCACCGGTCACCTAGCCGGTCACGTGATCGTGGCCCCCACCGGCCGGCCGGAGCCGGTCGCCGTGGCCCCCACCGGCCGGCCGGAGCCGGTCGCCGTGGCCCCCACCGGCCAGCCGGAGCCGGTCGCCGCGGCGCCGGCCGGGGTCGGCGAGCTGACCGCGTTGATCGCCGGCGTGCTCGGCCGGCCGGTGGCCCCGGCCGGCAGCTTCGCCGGGAACGGGTTCACGTCGTTCGACATGCTGCGGGTGATCAGCGTGCTGGAGCGGCGGTTCGGGGCATTGCGTAAGACACTGCTCTTCGACCACCCGACGGTGCCGGATCTGCTGGCCGCGCTCGTCGCGGCACACGGCGCCGACACCGTGGCCGAGCTGCTGGCGGCCGGGGCCGGCGACGATGCCGAGGATGCCGGGGGCGGCAAGGAACCGGCCGGCCCGGTACGGCTGAGTCAGCCGCAGTCACCGGCCTGCCCAGTGGAGCCGATCCAGCCGCAGTCGCCGGCCGGCCCGCTGATCGTCCGCAAGCGCCGGCTGGCCGGCCACCCGATCGGCGAGCTGCTGGCCGGCATCGACGCGGCGCACGGCAAGGAGGGCGGGCTGGCCGGCCGGGACATCGCCCCGCTGGCCTTCATCGGTGCCGGGCGCCGCGCGTACTTCAACTGTTCCCGCCGCGGTGCCGACGTCCTCGCCTGGAGCTACGCCGGCTCCGGTGCCGACCTGCCGGCGCTGGCGGGGGAGTGGTTGGCCTACGCCGCGGCGCACGGGCTGCGGGCCAACTTCCTGTCCCTGGTGCCGCTGACCGCTGCGGGGGGCACCGCGCTGACCGCGACGCCGTTCGGTGCAGTGCAGCGCCTGGAGGAGCTGGCCGGCTTCACCCTGGCCGGCGGCGCGATGTCCAGGCTGCGGTACCTGGTGCGGCGGTTCGCCCGGGCCGGTGACGTGCGGACGGAGGAGTACCGGCCGGGTTCTGACGCCGGCGTGGACCGGCAGCTGGTCGAGCTGGTCGACCGGTGGGCCGGCCACAAGCAGATGATCAATCCCTACCTGGCCGCCGTCCGCGACGAGCTGGCCAGTGGCGTGCTCGGCAGCAGGCACCGACTCTTCCTGACCCGGTTGGACGGGCGCCCGGTGAACGCTGTGATCATCACCCGGATCCCCTCCGAGCCGGGCTACCTGCTGGACCTCGAGTTCTACCCGCCGGACATGCCCCTTGGCGGGCTGGAGCACGCCATCGTCGCGATCCTGGAACGGCTGCGCGGCGAGGGGTGCACGGTGTTCAGCTTCGGCGCGAGCTTCGGGGTGGCGCTGGGTGGCTCGCCGAACCCGGCGCCCGATATCGAGCAAGGGCTGGCCGAGCTGCGGTCGGCCAGCATCTTCGGCGCCGGCAACTTCCAGTTCAAGAACAAGTTCCGGCCGGTGAACCGGCCCATCTACCTGTGCCAGCCGGCCGGGGAGCACACTCCGCTGTCCACCCTGATCCTGATGATCGCCGACCCGGACTGCAAAGCAGACCTGCCCGGCACGCTGCCCACCGTGCCCCCCGAGGCGCCCGCGCCCCCCGAAGCCGTTCAGCGGGCCGAACGTGGTTTCAGGGCGTCGAAATCCGCGCTCAGCCCGCTGAACGCGGATCGCGCCGGCGGTGAGGTCGACCTGGTCACCGACTCCTGGGCCGAGCTGGCCGGCCCCGCCGTCGCGGCCCGGACCGCCGAGCTGGCCGCGCGCGCGCAGCTGGCCGCCGACCCGGCGGAGTTCCCGGTGCCCGGCTGGCTGCCGTTCGACGTCGCGATCCCCACCGCATCCGGGCGCGCCGCCGAGGCGCTGCTCGGCCGCTGCTGGCCGGGCCGGCGCGGTCTGGTGATCCACAACGAGCTGTTCCCCAGCTGGGCGTTCATGCTGGCCGACCACGGGTTCAGCGCAGAACCGACCGATCCGGCGGGCTCTGGCGCGACCTTCCGCGGCGACCTGGATCTGCCGGCCCTGCGAGCCAGGCTGGCCGCCGCCAACGGCGGTACCGCGTTCGTCGCCGTCGAGCTGTCCGGCAACGCCGCCGGCGGTCAGCCGATCTCGCTGGCCAACCTGCGCGCCGTCCGGTCAGCCGCCGCTGTGCACGGCGTGCCGGTGGTGCTCGACGCCACCCGGCTGATCGAGAACGCCGCCTTCGTGGCGCAGCGCGAGGACGGCTGGCGGGGCGCCGAGCTCGCCACGGTGGCCCGCGAGCTGCTCGGCCAGGCCGACGCCGTCACGCTGAGCCTGTCCAAGGACTTCGGGGTGACCTTCGGCGGGCTGGTCGCCACCCGGCTGCCCGCGCTGGCCGAACGGCTGCGCGAGCATGTCGCGCTGCGCGGCCGGCAGGTCGGGTTGGACGGCCGGCGGGTGCTGTCCGCCGCGCTCGCCGACCTGGACGGCGTGACCGAGCTGGTGACCTCCCGGATGGCCGCGGTGCGGGCGCTGCACGGTGGCCTGCGCGCGGCGGGGGTGCCGGTGGTCGAGCCGGTCGGTGGCCACTGTGTACTGCTGGACGTCGGCCGGATGCCGCGGTTCGCCGGGCAGGCCGATCCCACGGCCGCCTGCCTGGCCTGGATCCGAAGCGGCGCCGGCGTTCGCGGCGCCCCGCACCTGGCCGGCGGCCGGCTGATCCGGCTGGCCGTGCCGCTCGGGCTGCCGGTCGACCTGGCCACCGAGGTGGCCGACCGGCTGGCCACCCTGTGGCGGCCGGCCGGCCAGCTGCCGGCGGACGTCGAGCAGGCGCTGCGGGACGGGCACCGGCCGGCCGACGACAACGCCGCCGTGCTGCGCGAGCGCTGCCCGCAGGTCCGCCGGGAGCTAGTCGCCGTGCCCGGCGGGCAAGCCGAGGCGTTCACCGCGGGCGCCGGGCCGGTGCTGCTGCTGATGCACCCGTTCAATGTCGGGGCCGGCGTCTTCGGGCACCAGTTCGCCGCCCTGGCCGAGCACCATCGCGTGATCAGCATCCATCACCCGGGCGTCGGCGCGACCACCGCGGCGACCGACCTCACCCTGGACGGCCTCGCCGCGCTGTGCCGTTCGGTGCTGGACCGGCTCGGTGCCCGGGGCCGCGTGCACGTCGCCGGCGCCTCCTTCGGCGGCCTGGTCGCGCAGAGCTTCGCGCTGCGCTACCCGGCGGACACCGCGTCCCTGGTGCTGATCGGCAGCTCGTACCGGGTCGGCAACCGCAACGGCGAGGTGAACCGGCTGTCCGTGGTGGTCGCCGAGGACTTCGACCGCGTCCTGCGGCACGGCGCCGAAGCCCGGGACGCCCACACACCTGCTGGCGACACGTGGGACGCCCACGCGCCGCCGGCGCCCCCCGATCGGCTTCGGCGCGAGCGGGCCACGCTGGAGCGGCACCTGTTGCGCTGCGAGAGCATGGATCCCCGGATCGGGCTGCGCTACCTGGACGTGTTCGCCACCGAACCCACGCTGCTCGCCCGGCTGCCGCAAATCGGGGCGCCGACCCTGATCGTGCACGGCCGGCACGACTCGGTGATCCCGCTGAAGACCGCGCACCTGCTGCACGGCGCGATCCCGGGCGCCGGGTACGCCGAGCTGGCCGGCGCCGGGCACTTCCCCTTCCTGACCCACGCCGAGGAGCTGCACGAGCTGCTGCTGCCGTTCCTCCGCGCCCATTCCGGCGCCGATGCTCAGGAGGCGGCACCATGTCCGACCCGTGCGTGCTGACCCGCACCGAGGTGGTCCGGCCGGCGATGTGCGGGCCCAACGCGCTGTTCGTCGGGCAGATCGGCGACTGGACCTGGGACGCGGTGAGCGCGCTGTGCGGCACCGATGTGCTCTGCGCGCGGGACCCCTCAGGCGCACCGACCTACCTGTCGTTCTACTACTACCGGATCCGCGGTAGCCGCCGCTTCCACCGGCACACCCCGAGCTTCGGAGACCGGCTGCACATCACCACCCGGCTGTTCGGCTTCGGCTCGGAGTCCGTGCTGACGTTGCACCGCATCGCGCGCAGCACCCGGGCGCAAGACCATGACCCGCCGGCACGACCGGTGCTGGAGCCGGCCGAGTTCTATGCCTTCGGCGACCAGGACTGCCTGTACGTCGAGAACTTCAACCGCTGGGTGAGCCGCAGCGACGCCAGGACCAACCAGGACCTCGTCCGCTCGTCGCCACTGGGGTTCCGGCACGCCCACCTGCCCACCCTGCCGGCCGTGTACTCGCCGCGGTTGGTCTGCCAGCTGGCCCGCAGCCGGCTCACGTTCATCGCCGAGGAGTCGGGGGAGTACGGCCGCGTGGGGGAGCCGTTGCACGCCGGCTACGAGGTCGATCCCAGCCGCGACCTCAACGGTGCCGGGTTGCTCTACTTCGCCTCGTACTTCTCGATAGTCGACTGGGCGTTGCTGCGGCTGTGGCGCCACCTCGGCCGGGACGACCGGTCGTTCCTCGACCGGGTGGTGGTGGACCAGCAGCTGTGCTACCTCGGCAACGCCGACGCCGGCAGCCGCATCGAGGTCACCATGCGGCGCTGGCTGCCGTGTGCCGGGGACGCCGGCGACCGGCCCGGCGAGGCGATCGACGTGGTGCTGCGCGAGCGGGGTTGCGACCGGTTGCTGGCCGTCTGCACGCTGCACCTGCTCGCCGGGGAACCCCGGTGACCGCCACGGCGCGGGCCGAGGTGCTCGCCACGGTCCGGGCCGTCGTCGCAGACATCCTGCCCGGCCTGTCTCCGGCCGACATCGCCGAGCACCGGCACCTGGCGGACCTCGGGGCCGACTCGGTGGACCGCGTCGAGATCATCATCGGGCTGCTCCATCGGCTCGGACTGCGGGAGCCGATGTCCAGCTTCAGCAGCCCGCCGAACGTCGGCGCTCTGGTGGATCTCCTGGTGGCCAAAGGGGCAGCGTTGCCGGGAGGAGGGCGATGACCGGCCGGTACGGCATCGAGGCGCTGAACGTCTACGCCGGCCTCGCGCACATCCCGGTGCCGGCGCTGTTCGCCGGGCGGGGCCTGGATCCGGCGCGGCTGGACAACCTGATGATGCGCAGCCGCTCGGTCGGGCTGCCGTTCGAGGACCCGGTCACCAACGCGGTGAACGCCGCCGGGCCGCTGCTCGACGCGCTCGGCCCCGGCGGCCGGGACGGCATCGAGCTGCTGGTCACGTCCACCGAGTCCGGCCTGGATCTCAGCAAGTCGGTGGCCTCGTACGTGCACGAGTACCTTGGGCTGTCCCGCAACTGCCGGCTGCTGGAGGTCAAGCAGGCCTGCTACGCCGCGACCGGCGCCATCCAGCTCGCCACCGGGTACCTGGCCTCCGGGGCGTCGCCGGGCGCGCGGGCGCTGGTGATCGGCACCGATCTTGCGCTGGTGGACGCCCGCGCCGGCTACGCCGAGCCGGCGACCGGGCACGGCGCCGTCGCGGTGCTGGTCGGCGACCGCCCGGCGGTGCTCGCCATCGACGCCGGGGCGTTCGGCGTGTACAGCTACGAGACCCTGGACTCGGCCCGGCCCACGCCGGAGCTCGACATCGCCGACGTCGACCGGTCGCTGTTCGCCTACCTCGACTGCCTGTCCGGCAGCTTCGCCGACTACCGGTCGAGGGTGGCGGACGCCGACTTCCTGGCCACCTTCGGGTACCTCGCCATGCACACCCCGTTCGCCGGCCTGGTGAGGGCCGCGCACCGCAAGCTGGCGCGCGAGCACGCCGCGCGGGTGGCAACCGAGCCCGACTTCGAATACCGGGTCGCGCCGTCGCTGATCTATCCGGCCGCGGTCGGCAACCTCTGTTCCGGCTCGGTCTACCTGGCGCTGGCCAGCCTGCTCGACCACGCCGACCTCGCCGCACCGGCCAGGATCGGGCTGTACGCCTACGGCTCCGGCTGCTCATCGGAGTTCTTCAGCGGGGTCGCCGACGCCGGTTCCGCCGCCGCGGTTGCGGCCATGGGCATCGGCGCGCACCTGGCCGCGCGCCGCGAGCTGAGCTTCGCCGAGTACGTCCGGCTGCTTCCGGTCACCCTGCGTGCCCTGGTGCCGGAGCCGGACCGCACCGTGGACCTCGCGCCGTACCAGGACTTCCGCCAGCCGGACCGGCGGCTGCTCGTGCATACCGGCAGCAAGCAGTACCACCGGCTGTACGAGTGGCGCTGACCTCGGTAGCTGCGCAGCCGCCAAGCCGAAAGGACAGGCGATGGACGACGACGAGGTGCTGGACACCATCCGGCGCACCGTGCTGCTGGTGCTGCCCGACCTGGAGCCGGACCTGGTCCAGCCGCAGCGCACGCTCACCGAGCTGGGCGCCAACAGCATCGACCGGGCCGAGGTGGTCAGCCTGACCATGGAGACCCTCGGCGTTGACGTGCCGGTCGCCGCGTTCGCCGGGGTTCGGGACATCGGCGGGCTGGCGGCGCTGCTGCGCAGGCACCTGTGACGGTCGTGGTGACCGGCGCCGGCGTGCTCAGCGCCATCGCCGCCGGCGTGGAGGAGTTCGCCGCCGCCCTGCGCGCCGGGCGATCGGGCATCGCGGCGCGTGGCACCGGCGAGCTGTCCGCCGACCTGGCCGGCTTCGACTTCGGCGCCGCGGTGGCCGCCAGGTACCGGCTGGCGGAACCGATCCGCCGCGCCGCGCTGCGCGCCGCGGCGCGGGCCCCGCTGCCGGTGCAGGCTGCGGTGACCGTCGCCCTGCAGGCGTGGGAGGCGGCCGGCCTGCACGCCGAGCCGGTGCCGGCCGACCGCACCGGCGTCGTGGTCGGCGGGCACAACCTCGGCGGTGCCTACGCCGACGCGGTGCGGCCGCGGTACCGCGCCAGCCCGGCCTACCTGCCGGGCCGCTACGCGCTGCGGTACCTGGACACCGACCACGTCGGCACGGTCAGCCAGGTGCTCGGCATCACCGGGGAGGGCTGCACCGTCGGTGGCGCGTCGGCCAGCGGCAACGCCGCGATCGTGCACGGGTGCCGGCTGGTGGCGTGCGGCGAAGTCGATGCGTGCCTGGTCATCGGTGCGCTCACCGAGCTGTCGGCGATGGAGCGCCAGGCTTTCGTCAACCTCGGCGCGCTGGCCGGCGCCGGCGCGAATGGTGGGCGTCACAGCGATGCCGAGCCCGCCACCCTGTGCCGGCCGTTCGACGAGGATCGCGCCGGTTTCGTGCCTGGCCAGGCCGCCGCCTGCCTGGTGCTGGAGTCGGCCGAGTCGGCGCGCCGCCGCGGTGCGCGGGCGCTGGCCACCGTCGCCGGGTACGCGCTGCGGCTGGACGGCAACAGCCTGGCCGACCCCGACCCGGCCGGCGAGGCCAGGGTGATGGCCGAGGCGCTGCGCCGCGCCGGTCTCGGCCCGGGCGAGGTGGACTACGTCAACACCCACGGCACCGGATCGAGACTCGGCGACGAGGCCGAGGTCGCCGCCCTGCGCAAGGTGTTCGGCAGCGACCTCGGCCGGCCGTGGCTGAACTCCACGAAGGGTCTGGTCGGGCACGGCCTGTGCGCGGCCGGGGTGGTCGAGGCGGTGGCCGCGCTCGTCCAGCTTCGCGACGGGTTCGTGCATCCGAACGCCAACCTGGCGCGGCCGATCGACGGCGAGTGCCGGTTCGCCGGTGGCCGGGCCGAGCCGGCCGAGCTCACCGTGGCGATGTCCAACGGGTTCGGGTTCGGCGGGTTCAACTCGTCCGTCGTGTTCGTCGGGCCCGGCCGGTGACCAGCGGCTGGGCCGCCGGCAGCTGGGTCGCCAGCGGCTGGGACAGTGGCGACCGACTCGGTGGCGACCGACTCGGTGGTGGCTGGGTCGCCGGCACCGCGGGCAATGGCGCGGGCCCAGCGCCGGACGCGCCGGTACGGCTGTTCTGTTTCGCCCACGCCGGGGGCGGCGTGGCGTTCTTCCGGCCGTGGCGGCTGGCGCTCGCGCCGGCCGTCGACGTGCGGCCAGTACTGCTGCCCGGCCGCGAGTCACGCATCCGGGAACTGCCGTACCGGCGGATCGAGCAGCTGCTCGACCCGCTGGCGGCGGCTCTGCTGCCGCACCTCGACCGGCCGTACGCGCTGTTCGGCCACAGCCTCGGTTCGATCATCGCCTACGAGGTGGCCCGCCGGCTGTCCGCCGGCGGCAGCGGGCCGGCGTGCCTGCTGGTCTCGGGCCGCCGGGCACCGACCCTGCCGAGCACCCGCCGGCAGTTCAGCGCGCTGCCCGAGGACGAGTTCGTGGCGGCTGTCGCGACGCTCAACGGAACCCCGCCGGAGGTGCTGCGCCAGCCGCAGCTGCTGCGCCTGCTGCTGCCAGCCCTGCGCGCCGACTTCGAGCTGAACGAGACCTACCGCCCGCTGCCTGGCCCGGTCCTGCGCTGCCCACTCGGTGCCTACCTCGGCGCGGCCGATCCCGAGGTCGACCCGGCCGAGCTGCTCGGCTGGCACCGGGAGACAGCCGGCGAGTTCACCCTGCGGATGTTCCCCGGCGATCACTTCTACCTGCGCGACGGCCGGCCCGAGGTGCTCGCCGCCGTCCGTCACGACCTACAACGCGCCCCGAGGTCGTGAGTGGCAATTGGTGTTGGAGCACCAAACGCCACTCACGAGACCAGCTGAGAGGACATGATCCGCATGACGCAGACCCAGACCGCCGCGCCTGCCGAGGTGCTGCACTCGGCCAACTGCGGGTTCACCGTGCACCGCACCGGGCAGCTCGAGTACGCCTTCGCCGCCGAAGGTGGCCAGTTCGCCGTCGATCTGGTCGGCTACCTGAACACCTCGCAGCATGGGGTGATCACCACCTACCTGTTCCGCGAGGTGCTCGGGCGGCGGGACCGGCTGCACTGGCTGGTACACATGCGCTCGCCGCACGACTACCAGCGGCTGCTGCAGCTGGTCGACCATGACCGCGACTACCAGGACATTGCGACCCTGGACCGGCTGCCGACCAAGGGCGGCGGCAACTGGGAGCGGATGTTCGTCGCCGGCACCTTCCGGGAACGCGTGCT
>Ga0209382_10005159_pt1 | contig 17062 bp, 10 predicted proteins | sample SoiMetdeltSBSDD5_FD_187599 | JGI IMG/M metagenome (GOLD analysis project Ga0209382, IMG submission 187599) | Bulk soil microbial communities from a Populus tree surrounding site in Tennessee, USA - Soil MetaG P. deltoides SBSDD5 (SPAdes) (version 2) | ecosystem: Environmental > Terrestrial >...
ATGCGGGCCGCCAGGCAGGCGGCCGACGAGCTGCGCGAGCGGCTGACCGTGCCGGTGCTGTGCCAGGGCGAGGACGCCACCGCGGCGCTGGTCGGCAAGTTCGCCGCCGACGAGTCCACCTGCCTGTTCGGCACCCTGTCGCTGTGGCAGGGCGTCGACGTGCCCGGCCCGTCGCTGCAGCTGGTGATCGTGGACCGGATCCCGTTCCCCCGGCCCGACGACCCGCTGACGGCGGCCCGCCAGCGCGCCGTGGACGCCCGCGGCGGCAGCGGGTTCATGACGGTCGCGGCCTCGCACGCCGCCCTGCGGCTGGCCCAGGGTGCCGGCCGGCTGGTCCGCACCATGACCGACCGCGGCGTGGTCGCCGTGCTCGACCCGCGGCTGGCCACCGCCCGCTACGGCTCCTTCCTGCGGGCCACCCTGCCGCCGTTCTGGCAGACCACCGACCCCGAGGTGGTCCGCGCCGCGCTCCGGCGGCTCGCCGCCCCACCGCCCCAACCTTCCGCGGGTTGAGCGGAGGCCGAGCGGAGTCCGGGCGGACGCCACGTTTCACGTGAAACATATGTTCGAACGCGCCAGCAGCGAAACCGGCGACACCACGTCGGGGCTGGCCATCCAGGTCACCCGCCGGCTAGAGGCATTACCGATCGGCCCCTGGCCGGGGTTAGGCCGGACGGCGCCTTGCGGGTGAGCGCGCGGGCGCGAAAGGTGTCGTGTTCATGGTGGATGTGCTGTGGCGCACATACGGGGAATCCGACGCTGCCGCCCTAGCCGACCTGATGAACACGATCGAGGAGCATGGCGGCGGCCAGCCCAGCTACACCGCTGCCGAGCTGCAGAGCCTGATCGCCACGCTGGTGCATGATCTTCGAACGGACAGCACCGCGGTGTGCGCCCCGGACGGGGCGCTGGTGGCCGCCGGGTTCACCACGACCCCGCCGGACGGTGGCCACCGGCTGTACCTGACCGGTGGGGTGCACCCGCGGTGGCGCGGCCGCGGCATCGGACGGCGGATCCTCGGCCGGCACGTGGACCGGGCGGTGCAGATCCATCGCGCGGTGGCGCCGGACGTGCCGTGGACGGCCGAGGTGCCGCGCCTGCCGGCCGGCGACGAGGACGCCGCCAGGCTGATGCAGCGTGCCGGCCTGACGCCGGCGCGGTACTGGTTCGAGATGGCCGCGACCGCCGCAGTGGGCGCGACCACCGCAACGGCCGCGACCACCGCAACGGCTGCAAGCACCGCAACGGCCGCAAGCACCACGAGCACCGGGCATCGACCGGCCGCGGCCACCCCGTCGGGGCTGCTGGTGACGCCGTACGCGCCGCGGCACGAGGCGGCCGTGCACGCGGCGCACATGGAGTCGTTCGCGAACAACTGGGCGTTCCAGTATCGCGAGCTGGCCAGTTGGCTGGACATCACGGTGCGTTCCAAGAGCTTCCTGCCGGAGCTGTCGCTGCTCGCGTTCGACGGCCGGGAACTGGCCGGCTACCTGCTCACCTACCTGCACGCGGGCCCGGGCCGGGTGTATGCCGGCGAGCTCGGCGTGCGGCCGCCGTGGCGCCGGCAGGGCCTGGCCAGCGCGCTGCTGGCCGGGGTGCTCGACGCCGCCGGCCGGGCCGGGTACAAGGAGGTCACGCTGAGCGTCGACGCCGCCAGCGGCACCGGCGCGGTCGGGGTCTACGAGCGCGCCGGCTTCACGATCGAGTCCAGCACGGTCAGCTATTCCCTACCGCTCACCGGATGAGCGCAGCGCCGGCTACCCGGATGGCGCATTGCCACCGGCACGGCGTACCCCAAAGGTGGGTCACGGTGCTTACCGCCCGTTCTGGCCGCCGCGCTTCGTCGGGGATGTGTCATGCGCCCGGGCCAGGACGACGCCGAACTCGTTCCGGTCCCGGGAGGACAGAACGCTATGCGACAACGCAGTATCAGACGTGTCACCGTGGCGGCCAGCGCGGCCTTGGTTGCCGGTCTGGTCACGGTGGTCCCGCTCACAGCGCAGGCGGCGCCGGCGCAGTTCACCACCCGCACGGCCGCCGCCTTTGACGTGTCCCCGCCGCTGCGGGACCTGGCCAGGGCCGGCGCCGCGACAGCCAGCGGTACGGCCACCGAGGTGGTCGAGCGCGGCGCCCCGGCCGCGGCCGACACCGGGTACAGCGGCGACGGCGCGCTGCAGGCCGCCGGCGCCGACCGCCGCGGCCAGGACCCGCAGGAACAGATCTCGGCGCCGATCGTCAACTTCGAGGGCGTCGCGAACACGGCCAACCCGCGGCTGATCTCCCCGCCCGACCCGGACGGCGACGTCGGCCCGAACCACTACGTGCAGGTCGTGAACGTCCAGTACGCGGTGTACGACAAGGCCGGCACGATCCTGGCCGGACCGGCGCAGGTCGGCACCCTGTTCGCCGGCTTTGCGGTCACGGACTGCACCGGGTTCAACGGCGACCCGATCGTGCTGTACGACTCGCAGGCCGACCGGTGGCTGATCACCCAGTTCACCACCCAGGGCCCGGAGTTCTGGAACTGCATCGCGGTCTCCACCTCGCCCGACCCCACCGGCAGCTACTTCCGCTACGCGTTCTCCACCGGCGAGAACTTCCCGGACTACCCCAAGTACGGGGTGTGGCCGGACTCGTACTTCATCGCCACCCGCGAGTTCGCCGCCGACGACACGCCGTTCATCGGGGCGTACGCGCTGGAGAAGAAGCGGATGCTGGAGGGCGACCCGAGCGCCAGGGCCGTCAGCTTCGTGCTGCCGCTCGCGCCGGCCCCGCACCTGCTCGGCGACGGCCTGCTGCCGTCCGATTGGGACGGCGCCAAGCCGCCGGCACCGGGCACGCCGAACTGGTTCGTCGGCACCCAGGACGACGATGGCCAGTACGGCGCGCCGTTCGACGCCCTGAACGTCTACGAGTTCCGGGTCGACTGGCGTCCGCAACCCGCCGCCAGCTTCGAGCTGACCTCGCAGATCCCGGTCGCCGAGTTCGACTCGGCGTTCCCGTGCTTCCCCGGCTCGCGAAACTGCATCGCGCAGCCGGGCACCACCAACAAGATCGACATCCTGTCCTACCGGCAGCGTCCCACCTGGCGGCTGGCCTACCGCAACTTCGGCGACCACGAGGCGCTGGTGACCAACCAGTCGGTCGAGGCGCGGCCGGGGTTGGCCGGGGTGCGGTGGTACGAGCTGCGCAGGGCGACCGGCGCATCCTCGATGACGCTGCACCAGCAGGGCACCTTCGCGCCGGACGACGGCGTACACCGCTGGATGGGCAGCGTGGCGCAGGACCGCCAGGGCAACATCGCGGCCGGCTACAGCGTGTCCAACGGCGTGGATGTCTTCCCCGGCATCCGCTACACCGGCCGGCTGGCCGGCGACCCGCTGGGTGAGCTGGCCCGCGGCGAGCAGACGCTCATCGCCGGCAGCGGCTCGCAGCTCACCAGCGCGCGCTGGGGCGACTACACCTCGCTGCACGTCGACCCGGCCGACGACTGCACCTTCTGGTACACCAACGAGTACTACGCGACCTCGTCCAACAACAGCTGGCAGACCCGGATCGGCTCGTTCCGCTTCCCGAGCTGCCGCTCCTAGCCATAGCCCATGACGCGGATGGACCATCCGCACGGTTCTACCGGGCAGCTGGTCCATCCGCGCAACAGGCACCCGGGGGCCGCCGCGGCGGCCCGGGTCACGGCAGCGGCACGCGAGGAGCGCGCTGCCGGAGCAGCCGCGGCCCGCCCTTGCCGTCAGCCGCGTCGGCCGCCTCCACCTCGTCCCTGGTCACCCCGAGCACAAACAGCACGACGTCGAGGTACGGGTGTGACAGCGCGGTGTCGGCCACCTCGCGCAGCACCGGCTTGGCGTTGAACGCGATGCCCAGCCCGGCCACCGAGAGCATGTCGATGTCGTTGGCGCCGTCGCCGACCGCGACGCACTGGGCCAGCGGAACATCGAACTCGGCGGCCATGCTGCGCAGCGCGGCTGCCTTGCCGGCCCGGTCGATCACCGGCTCGACCAGCCGTCCAGTGATCACGCCGTCGACGATCTCCAGCTCGTTGGCCACGTAGAAGTCCAGGCCCAGCGCCTCCACCAGGCGGGCGACCACCCGGTCGAAGCCACCGGAGACGGCCCCACACCGAAAGCCCATCCGCCGCAGCGTCCGCACGGTCGTCCTGGCACCCGGGGTGAACCGCAGCTGCCCGGCGACGTCATCCAGCGCGCTCGCCGGCAGCCCGGCCAGCAGCTCGGTCCGCTTGCGCAGCGACTGCTCGAAGTCCAGCTCACCGCGCATGGCCGCCTCGGTGATCCCCCTGACCTCGGCCGAGTGGCTGGTCCGCTCGGCCAGCATCTCGATCACCTCGCCCTGCACCAGCGTGGAGTCGACGTCGAAGACGATCAGCCGTTTGGCCCGCCGGGACAGGCCGGCGCGTTCGACGGCGAGGTCGACATCGGCCCGCACGGACAGCTCGGCGAGCATCGAGCGCAGCGCGGCGTCGGCGTCATTGGTGTCCCGAGCCACCGAGACCAGCAGCTCCAGGCCGGTCACCGGGTAGTCGGCGACGCCGCGGATGGCGTCGATGTTCACGTCGATGGCGGCCAGCTCGCGGGCCACCACGGCGAACGCCCTGGCCGTCACCGGCTGGCCGAGCACGACGACGACGTGCGTGGAGCCGCGCCGCCCGGCGCCAACCGAATCCGCCCCGATCTCAACGTCCACGTGCATCCGGACACTGGCCATGGCCTGCTCGACGGCCTCCTGCAGGCCCTCCGGGTCGCGGTCGGCGGCCACCAGCACGCCGAGCACGAGCCGGCCGCTGATCACGACCTGCTCCACGTCGACCACATCGACGCCGTGCCTGGTAAGCGCGGCGAACAGCACCGAGGTGACGCCGGGTTTGTCCGGGCCGGTGACGGTGATCAGGACGGTGGTGGCTGGTTTCACGATTCCACGGTATTGGGCCACAAACCGAGATCACGACCCGCGAGTGGGCGGTGAGTCCGGGATCACGTGCGGCGCATCACGCCGGGAGCGATCAGCGCTCTCGCGGGTCCCGCACCTCGTCCTTGTCCTGGGTGAGGTGCGAGATCATCTCGGACGGCGCCGGCAGCGGGTCCGGATGGCGCTCACCGATGCCGAAGTGCGCCTCCCGGCGCATCCGCTCCGACATGTGCGGGTAGTGCAGCTCGAACGCCGGGCGCTCCGAGCGGATCCGCGGCAGCTCCAGGAAGTTGTGCCGCGGCGGCGGGCACGAGGTCGCCCACTCCAGCGAGTTGCAGTAGCCCCACGGGTCGTCGACCGTGACCACGTCGCCGTAGCGGTAGCTCTTGAACACGTTGTAGAGGAACGGCAGCGTGGACACCCCGAGGATGTAGGCGCCGAGCGTGGAGAACGTGTTGAGGAACGTGAACCCGTCCTCGGGCAGGTAGTCGGCGTAGCGGCGCGGCATGCCCTCGTTGCCCAGCCAGTGCTGCACCAGGAACGTGCCGTGGAAGCCGATGAAGGTGAGCCAGAAGTGCAGCTTGCCCAGCGACTCGTCGAGCATCCGCCCGGTGATCTTCGGGAACCAGAAGTAGATGCCGGCGAACGTGGCGAACGCGATCGTGCCGTACAGCACGTAGTGGAAGTGGGCGACCACGAAGTAGGTGTCGCTGACGTGGAAGTCGATGGCCGGCGCGGCCAGCAGGATGCCGGACAGGCCGCCGAACAGGAACGTCACCAGGAACCCGACGCTGAACAGCATCGGCGTCTCGAACGTCAACTGGCCTCGCCACATGGTGCCGATCCAGTTGAAGAACTTGACGCCGGTCGGCACCGCGATGAGGAACGTGGTGAACGCGAAGAACGGCAGTAGCACGGCGCCGGTCGCGTACATGTGGTGCGCCCACACCACCACCGAGAGCCCCGCGATCGTGATGGTCGCCCAGACCAACCCCTTGTAACCGAACAGCGGCTTGCGGCTGAACACCGGGAAGATCTCGCTGACGATGCCGAAGAACGGCAGCGCCACGATGTACACCTCGGGGTGGCCGAAGAACCAGAACAGGTGCTGCCAGAGGATCACGCCGCCGTTGTCCGGGTCGAACACGTGCGCCCCGAGGTGCCGATCGGCCAGCAGCCCGAGCAGCGCCGCGGTCAGGATCGGGAACGCCATCAGGATCAGGAAGCTGGTCAGCAGGATGTTCCAGGTGAAGATCGGCATCCGGTACATGGTCATGCCGGGCGCCCGCAGGCAGATCACCGTGGTGATCATGTTGACCGCGCCGAGGATGGTGCCGAGACCGGCCACCACCAGGCCGACGATCCAGAGGTCGGCGCCGGTGCCCGGGGAGTGGATCGCGTCGGACAGCGGCGTGTAGGCGAACCAGCCGAAGTCGGCGGCACCGCCGGGGGTGATGAACCCCGCCATCACGGTGAGCCCGCCGAACAGGAACAGCCAGTACGAGAACGCGTTCAGCCGCGGGAACGCCACGTCCGGGGAACCGATCTGCAGCGGCAGCACGGCGTTGGCGAAGCCGAACAGGATCGGCGTCGCGTACAGCAGCAGCATGATCGTGCCGTGCATGGTGAACAGCTGGTTGTACTGCTCGTTGGACAGGAACTGCAGGCCCGGCCTGGCCAGCTCGGTGCGGATGAGCATGGCCATCGCGCCGCCGACCATGAAGAAGACCATCGAGGTGACCAGGTACAGGATGCCGATCTGCTTGTGGTCGGTCGTCCTGATCATCGCCAGGAAGCGCGAGCCCTTGGCCGTCTCGTGCGCCGGGTACGGGCGCGTGATGATCGGCTTCGGTGCGACGGCCGTCACGTGGTGCCTCCTGCGTTGACGCTGGTCAAGGTCGTCGCGACGGATCGTAGTCCGGCACCGGCCCGGGCGCGCCCTCGGGTTGCGCCGGCCGGCGCGCCCGCTCGCGTGCGCCGTAGTGCCGTCGCGCCGTAGTGCCGTCGCGCCGTAGTGCCGTCGCGCCGTAGTGCCGTCGCGCCGTCACGCCGTCACGCCGTTACGCCGCGGCCCGATATCGGCTCGGCCGCCTCCCGTAGCTATTTGTCGATTTGATCCGGAAAGCTCTGGGGGCGCCAATGGGGTCGACCCCTAGTGCACCGGCCGTAGCCCTGGCCCATCCTCAAGATCAGGACGTACCCGGACGTGCCCAGAGGATTCGGTGGTGCTTCGCGTGGACGACTCGAATTGCGTGGCCGTGCTGGCGGGATGCGGTGGATCGACCCCGGCGCACATTGTCACCAATGACCAGCTCAATACCCGGCTGGGCCTGCCGAGCTCCCCAGAAGTGATTGACACGGTCGGCGTGGTGACCGCGGCATGACCTCGGATCTCACCAGCCACCATGTCGGTGGCGAGCCGCCAGCAATCGGCGGCGACATGCTTGCCAGGGTCGCGGACCTGCGCCGGCGCCATGAGCGGGCCCGGCAGGGGCCCGATCCCCTGGCCACCGAATGGCAGCACGGCCGAGGAAAGCTGACGCCGCACGAACGGCTGCGCCTGCTGTTCGACGAGGAATCGTTCACCGAGATCGAACCGCTGCGCCGGCACCGAACCAGCGGATTCGGCCTCGAGCAGCGGCGGCCATACACCGACGGGGTCGTCATCGGATGGGGAACCGTGCTGGGCCGTACGGTATTCGCCTACGCGCAGGACTTCCGCATCTTCGGCGGCTCGCTCGGCGAGGCACACGCCCAGAAGATTCACAAGGTCATGGACCTGGCGTACTCATCGGGGGCGCCGCTGGTCAGCCTCCTCGACGGCGCGGGAGCCCGCATTCAGGAGGGAATCGCCGCGCTCGCCGGCTACGGTGGAATCTTCACGCGAAACACCCGCGCGTCCGGGGTCATTCCGCAGATAAGCGCGGTACTCGGGCCATGCGCCGGCGGTGCCAGCTACTCGTGCGCGCTCACCGACTTCGTATTCATGGTGCGGGACACCGCCCAGATGTTCCTCACCGGTCCCGATGTCGTCCGGGCTGTCAACGGGGAGCAGTTGACGCACGACGAGCTCGGCGGAGCGCAGGTACACACCACCCTCTCCGGGGTGGCCACCGCGGCCTACGACACCGAGTCGGAATGCATCGAGGATGTGCGGTACCTCCTGTCGATGCTGCCCGCGAACAACCGGGAGGCACCGCCCCGAGCCATCCCGGCGGACCGGCCGGACCGGCGCAGCGACGCGCTCTGCCACCTCGTGCCCACCGACCCGAGACGGGCCTACGACGTCCACCACGTCCTCACCGAGATCGTCGACAACGGCGAGATCTTCGAGATCCAGGCCGACTGGGCCCGCAACATCGTCTGCGCGCTCGCCCGGCTCGACGGGCATGTAGTCGGCGTCGTCGCGAACCAACCCACGGTCTTTGCCGGCGCGATCGACATACCCGCCGCGCAGAAGGCCGCACATTTCGTTCAGGTTTGCGACGCGTTCAACATACCGCTGGTCACGCTGGTCGACGTACCCGGTTTTCTGCCCGGCCCCGCACAGGAGCACGGCGGGATCATCCGGCATGGCGCAAAGCTGCTCTACGCCTACTGTGGGGCCACCGTCCCCCGCGTCCAGATCATCCTGCGCAAGGCGTACGGCGGCGCATACATTGTGATGGACTCACTGTCGATCGGCGCCGACCTCTCCTTCGCGTGGCCATCCAACGAGATCGCCGTCATGGGTGCGGAGGGAGCGGCGAGCGTCATCTTCCGCCGGGATATCGCCACCGCGGCGGATCCCAATACCACGCTCCGGCAACACATTCAGGAGTACCGCTCGGCGCTTGGCCATCCATACCACGCCGCCGAGCGAGGACTCGTCGACGACGTGATCGATCCCGCACTCACCCGGCCAACGCTCATCCGCGCTCTGGCGATGCTACGCACCAAGCACGCGGACCTGCCCAGCAGAAAGCACGGAATCACACCGCGCTGACACCACACGGTGAGGACACATGAACTGGGACCTCAAGCTGCTCAGTGGGCAACCCTCCCACGACGACATCACCGCGCTCGTCGTCGCGATCCACGCGCTGGCGAACCGCGATCGAGGATGCCCACGACTGTCGCACCTTCCACCGCCGGCCAGGCGGTACCTCGGGCACGAAAACCCACTCTCGTGGCGAACGCCACCGATTCCGCACCTGAAGCGGCACGCCGGGTGAACGAGTGAACGGAGCAGCGCACATGGCCACCACGCGTGAACACGAGGATGCGACCGTGCCCGAGCACGAGAAAATCGCGGTCATTGGGATCGGCTGCCGGTTCGCCCCCGACCTGGACTCGCCGGAGAAATACTGGGAGTTCCTGCTCGCCGGCCGCGACGCCGTCCGCGAGATGCCCGCTGAACGCTGGGAGCCATTCGCTTCGAGCGGCCCGGAGGTCGCCGCGGTCCTGCGTAGAACGACTCGCTACGGCGCCTTCCTGACCGACATCGAAGGCTTCGATGCGGGACATTTCGGGATTTCTCCCCGCGAGGCGATCTGCATGGACCCACAGCAACGCATCCTGCTCGAGATCACCTGGGATGGGCTGGAGCGAGCCGGAATTCCGCCACATCGGCTGGCCGGGCACGACGTCGGCGTGTTCATCGCGGCGAACTCGTTCGACTACGGCCAGCGACTGTTCACCGACATTCCGCGCATCGAGCCGTGGGCGGTCAACGGCGCGATGCTCTTCGCGCTGGCCAACCGCATCTCCTACGCATTCGACCTCAGGGGGCCGAGCATGACGGTGGACACCGCCTGCGCCGGTTCCCTGACGGCCGTGCATCTGGCCTGCCAGAGCCTGGCCCAGCACGAGGTGCCGCTCGCGATCGCCGGCGGCGTCAACATCATGTCCGGGCCCGGCATGTTCGTCGCCCTCGACGCGACCGGCGCCCTGGCCGTGGACGGCCGCAGCAGGGCCTTTGACCAGTCGGCCAGCGGTTACGGCCGCGGTGAGGGCGCCGGCATCGTCGTGCTGAAGAGGCTGACCGACGCGCTGCGCGACGGCGACCCGGTGCTCTCGGTGATCCTGGGCACCGCGGTGTTCCAGGACGGCCGCACGCCCGGCATGTGGGCACCCAACGGCCGAGCCCAGGAGCACCTGATGCGGGAGCTCTACCGGCGCGTCGGCGTCCAAGCGACCAGCGTTGGCTACGTCGAGGCGCACGGCACTGGAACACCCAACGGTGATCGCGTAGAGATCGAGACGCTGGCCAGGGTCTACGGCCGCGACCGCGAGCCGGGCCGCCCTTGCCTGCTCGGGTCGGTGAAGCCGAACATCGGCCACCTGGAGGCCGGCGCGGGAATCGCCGGGCTCATCAAGACCTCGCTCGCCATCCAGCACGGCGTCATCCCGCCCAGCCTGCACGACGAGCTCAGCGCGGAGATCGACTGGCCGTCCAGCGGGCTCGAGGTGGTGTCCACCCCGACGGCCTGGCCGCCTGGCGGGACAGCTCGGCGCGGGGCCGTCTCCAGCTACGGCATGGGCGGCACGATCTCGCACGCCGTGCTCGACCAGGCGCCGGCCGCGGACCGCGATGTCGCCGTGGCACCCGGCCACGACTCGCCGCCGCGCCTGTTCCTGCTGTCGGCGGCATCCGATGGCGGCCTGCGGAAGCTGGCGGACCGGGTGGCGGGGTGGCTCGATGCCCGCGACGAGGCACCGCTGGGCTCGGTGGCTCACACGCTCGCGACCCGCCGTTCGCACCTGGGTGTGCGCGCGGCGGTCGCGGCCGGCACCGCAGAAGAGCTCGCCGGCCGGCTCCGCAGGTTGGCCGCCGGCGACGCTTCGCCCGACGTGGTGACCGGCCGGGACACCGAGCCGGGTGACCCGGTCTGGGTGTTCTCCGGTCACGGCGCGCAGTGGCCCGGGATGGCCCAGGAGCTGCTGGCCGCGGAACCGGCGTTCTCCGCAGTGATGGACGCACTCGCCCCGGTGTTCCTGGCCGAGCTCGGCAGCAGCCCGCGGGCGGCGATCCTCGACGGTGACTGGTCTTCGGTCACCCGGGTGCAGGCCATGACGTTCGCGATCCAGGTGGGCCTCGCCGAGGTCTGGCGCAGCCGGGGCGTGCGGCCCGGCGCTATCGTCGGCCACTCCGTCGGCGAGATCGCCGCTGCGGTCACGGCCGGTGTGCTGGACATCGAGGCAGCGGCGCGGTTCGCCTGCCGGCGCGCGTTGCTGCTGGGTAAGTGCTCTGGCCGGGGCGGCATGGCCATGGTGGGCCTGCCGTTCGTCGAGGTCGAGGCCGCGCTCGCCGACAGCGGCACGCTGGCCGCCGCGGTCGCCTCGTCGCCGGCGACGACCGTGGTGTCCGGCGACCTCGACGAGTTGGAGGCGGCCATGGCGGACTGGACGGCGGCGGGGATGATGGTCCGCCGGGTGGACACCGATGTGGCCTTCCACAGCCAGCACATGGACCCGCTGCTGACCGACCTCGCGGCCGCCGCGGCGGAGCTGCGCCCACGCCCGGCGCGGGTGCGTTGCTACTCATCGGTCAGCACCGACCCGCGCTCCGAAGCGGCCAGGGACAGCGACTACTGGGTGGCCAACCTGCGCGAGCCGGTGCGCTTCTCCGCCGCGATCGAGGCGGCCATCGCCGACGGCCACCGGGCCTTCCTGGAGGTCTCCACGCACCCCATCGTCGCCCACTCCATCAGCGACTGCCTTGCGCACCTGAGCGTGCCGGACGGCCTGGTCACCCCCACGCTGCGGCGAGGATGCCCGGAGGCCCTGACGCTGCTGCGCGGGCTGGCCGAGCTGCACTGCCACGGCGTGCCCGTCGACTGGGCCGGCTGCCTGCCGCACGGCGAGCTGGTGGAGCTGCCCACCATGGCGTGGCAGCGCCGGCCCTACTGGCCCACCCCGTCTCCCCGACCGACCGGCACCGGCGGCGGGCATGACCCGCAGAGCAGCAGCCTGCTCGGCACCCGCCGCACGATCAGCGCACCGACCTCGATCAGCACCTGGGACACCTACCTGGACTTCGCCTGCCGGCCCTACCCCGGCCAGCACCCCGTGCACGGGGTCGAGATCGTGCCGGCGGCGGTACTGATCAACACCCTGCTGGGCGCGGCGTCGGACGGCCAGCGAGCCGTCCAGCTCACCGACATCGCCCTGCGCATCCCGGTCGCGCCGACGCCGGCCCGAGCCGTCCAGATCGTTCGCCACGGCCAGTCGCTGCGGATCTGCAGCCGGGTTCTCGACCAGGACGGTGCCGACGACGAGCATTCGTGGGTCACGCATACGACGGCTACCGCCGCCGCTGGGTCCGAGCGGCCCGCTGCCGAGCAAGGCCGCTTCGCCGAGCGGACCGACCTCGACGCCGTCCGCGAGCGTTGCCAGCGCCTGCCATGGGCGGTCGCCGACGAGCGCTTCCGCAACGTCGGCGTCGCCGGCTACGGCTTCGACTGGCGGATGGACGATCTCTGCCTTGGCGACGGTGAGCTCATCGCGAGGATCACCGCCGCGCAGACCGGCCGCGCCGCCGCCGCGTGGCCCGAGCTGCTGGATGGCGCCCTCACCTGCACCCCGCTGCTGCTTCCCGATGACGGAACGCTGCGCATGCCCGCCCACATCGACGTGTTCGCGCTCCGCGGCGATCCGCCGGAGTACGTGACGGTGCACGCCTGGCGTGCCGGGCACGGTGCCGCCGGCGACACGGTCGATGTCGCCATCCTGGATCCCGCCGGGCGGACCGTGGTGACGGTCGAGGGGCTGCGGTTTGGCGACCTGGACGGCGTTGCCGTGGTGGCCGCCGCGCCGCGCCACCTGCTGTACGAGCTCGGCTGGCGCGAGCTGACCGGCCCGGCGGAGCCGGCGGACGCGACCGCCAGCGCGGCCTTCCTGGTGGGCCCGGACGGAGCGCGAATCTCCGAGCTGGCCGGGGCGTTGCGGGAGCGGGGCATGCGGTGCACCCGAGCGCGCACGCCCGACCAGCTGCCGGACGAACTGCCCGACGAGCCGGGCGTCGTGGTCGTGGTGCCGGACCCGGCCGCGGCCGCCGGTGACGCGGCCGAGCAGGCCGAACGGAACGTGTGGCTGCTCGCTCGGGCCGCGCAGAAGCTGGCGGCCGCCGCGGTCCGCGGCGAGCGGGACGGCCACCGCACGCCGACGCGGTGGCGGCTGTGGTGCCTGACGGAGGGCGTCCGGGACGGCCAGGACACCGCCCTCGGCCACGCCCCGCTCTGGGGCGCGTCGCGAATCATCGCCGGGGAGCATCCCGAGATCTGGGGCGGAATCGTCGACATCGCACCGGGCGTGGCCCGCGCCGGCGAGCGGCTGCTCGCGCTGGTCGGCACCGCCGGGAAGGAGGACGTGATCGCCCTGGACGCCGGCGGCGCCTCGGCCGCCAGGCTCGTGCCGGCCGAAGGGGCCGCCGTCCGGGACGAGCTGACCTGCCGCGCCGACGGCACCTACCTGATCACCGGCGGCCTTGGCGCGCTGGGGCTGCAGGTCGCGCGCTGGCTGGTCGACCGCGGGGCCACCCGGCTCATCCTCGCCGGGCGCCATGGACTGCCGGCCCGACCGGACTGGCCGGCCGTGACCGACGAGAGCACCAGGCAGCGGATCGCCGCGGTGCACACGCTCGAGGGCCTCGGGGCCACCGTCCGGGTGCTCGCGCTCGACATCGCCGATGCCGAGCAGGTCGCCGCCGCGCTGCAGGCCGCCGCGGCCGAGCTCCCGCCGATCAGGGGCGTCGTGCACGCCGCCGGGGTGGCCACCGATGCGCTCCTGGCGGAGATCACCCCGGAGTCGCTGCACGCCGCGATGCGGGCGAAGACGCACGGCGCGCTGACCCTGCACCGGCTGTTCCCGCCAGGCAGCGTCGACTTCTTCGTGCTGTTCTCCTCGTCAGGGCAGTTCGCCCGCATCACCGGCCAGACCGGTTACGCCGCGGCCAACTCCTTCCTCGACGGCCTCGCCGCGTTGCGGCGCAAGGACGGCCACGACGAGACCGTCAGCCTCGGCTGGATGTCCTGGCGCGGTACCGGCATGGCCGCCGCGCTGACCGCGGCCACAATCGAGGCCAACGCACGGGGTCTCGATGCCATCGCGCCGGCGGAAGCATTCGAGGCGTGGCGCTGCGCGAGCCGCATGGGCCAGGGCTACCTCGCCGTGCTCCGGCCATGCGCGATCCCGGGTGGGATTGAGCCGCCACCGGTCCTCACCGAGCTGGCAGCCGTCCACGATCGGTCCGGCGCCGCGGACGAGCCTCTGACGCGACCGGAGCCGACCCCGGAGGATGTCGGCCGTCAGGTCGCGGAGGTGCTGCGCCTGCCGCTGGACGAGCTGGAGACCAGGCGCCCCCTGACCGAGCTCGGCATCGACTCGGTGATGACCGTGTCGCTGCGCATCGCGCTGCAGCGCCGCTACGGAATCGAGGTGCCGCCGACCATCCTGTGGAACCGGCCGACCATCGGCGCGATCTCCGGTTACCTGTTCGAGCGGCTGGCTGACGGCGGCTGAGCCCCGCTGCCTGCGGCGCTACCCCCGCGGGATCCGGAAGATGCGGGGCAGCCTCCTGGCGAAGAACGGGTTACCGCGCACGGACAGCCGCCGGCGTAGCACTGACCTGACCGGATTGGCATTGCCGGTGACCAGCTTGATGAAGACCACCGGGTCGGTGCGGATGGTGACCCGCGGCCGGCCGGGCAGGTCGCCGACCGTGCAGGTGCCGCGGCGGATCAGGGTGCGGTACTCGTCGTAGCCGCCGCCGGGGCGGCCGGTGATCCGCCAGGCGACCAGGGCGTTGACGTAGGCAGCCCGTTCCGCGTCGAGGTAGAGCGGCATGCGCCGGAAGATCTCGTCGAGCACGATCTTGCGTACCGGGCCGCGCAGCCGCTGCCGGAGCTGGCGGTCGGGGATCTCGCGGATCAGCCGGGCGATGGCGCCGACATCGAGCCGGCTCGGCCCGCTGAGGGGCCGCATGCCGCCGCGGGTCGGGATGCGGATGAGCCGCAGCAGGTCCAGGGCGAACCAGGCGTCGCCGGTCACCTCCATGTCGCCGGAGAGCACCATGGTGGACGGGTCGCCGGTGCCGGTTGCGATCTTGAGGAAGGTGACCACGTCCAGCCGCAGCGTCACGGTCGGCGAGACGGCCAGGTCGCGGCCGATCTTCACGATGCCGTTCTCCACGACGAGGGAGAACCGGTCGACCTCGTTGCCGAGCCCGATCAGCTCCCAGCCGACTACTCCGCTCATGCCCGTGGCGGTCTCCGGATCGATGTAATCCGGAAATCGCCGGATGATCTCGTCAACGAGAACGTGCCGGATCATGGTGTGCGTTGGTCGCCCCTGTGCGCCGGATCGGTGTCCGGCGAACGCTCCCCCGCGAGTGACGCCGTCGACACCGGACGCGCCCAGGTCGGTCCCCGTGGATCAGCCGCCGCGCCCGACCAGCTGACCTCCTTCCGTGGTCGACCAGGAGCTTTGCGTGATCACGGCGGGCCGGCCAGCGAACCGGGCCGAGTTCAGCCGATCGAGCAGGGCGGGTTGCGTGCCGGGGCGCTACAGCGCTAGCACCGTGAGAACCTCATCCAACCCGGCGACGTCGTCCGGGTTGCGGGTCAGCAGCGGCAGCCGGTTGCTCGCGGCGGTGGCGGCGATCTGGAGGTCCATCCGCCGGGGGCGCGGGTCCCGCCCAGCCTGGCGGACCATAGCGGCCAGCACGCCGTACATCTTGGCCGCTGCCGTGTCGAACGGCAGCACGCGATATGCATCCACGACGCCATAAAATCGCTCAGCGCGAGCGGCCCGTTGCGCCGCACTCCCAAGGTCAAGACCGTAGGCCAGCTCGGCCACTGTTACAGCACTAACCGCGGTTCTGACATCGATCATGTCGTCAAGGTCGAGCTCATCAAGGTCGATGATGACCGACGTATCTAGTAACAGGCCCCGCGGTTGGTTCACTCGGCTGGCCGTCTCCGCTCCCACGGGTCCTCAAGCGGGTCGTCCGGGCCAAAGATCTCGTCGGCGGCTGCCAAGTCGCGGCGCCACGCCTCGGCGTCGATCGGCGTCATCTGCCTGAACTTCGCCTGAACCTCACGAAGGGTCGGCCACGGCCGCGTATCGCGCCTATCCTGGTGCGGGACTAGATCGGCGATGGGCACGCCGTTGCGGGTCACGACAAAGCTCTCGCCGGCCATTACTCTTCGCATGATCCTGGCGTTGTCGTTGCGGAGCTCGCGCTGCCCGATAACCTCGGTCATAGCACCATCGTAGCGATGCCAACGACATTGGGCTACGGCTGCGCTACGACGTTCGCCTGTTCGGGGGGCGGGGCGAAGGCGGCGCGCCGGGCGGCCCGGCGGAGGCTGGCGAGCAGGGCGGGCCCGGCGAGCAGAACCAACACCGCCGTGGTGATGGCGCGGCCGATGTCCCAGCCGAGCGAGGTGGCCAGCGTGAACGCCAGCAGGCGGCGCAGGTTGTCGGCCACGGCGTCGCCGGGCACGAAGGACACGCTGGTGCCGGGGCCGAGGGTGAACGGCCAGAACGACAGGTTGAGCAGCACGCCGTAGGCCAGCCCGGCGAGCGCGCCGTAGCCGGCGAGCATGGCCAGCTCGGCCCGGCCGCGTACCGAGCCCGGCAGCAGGCCGGCGCCGAGCCCGATCCAGGCGCAGCCGAGCATCTGGAACGGCAGCCACGGGCCGACGCCCGCGGTGAGCAGCGCCGAGGCGAACAGCATGGTGTTGCCGAGCACGAACCCGAACCCGGGTCCGAACACCCGCCCGCCGAACACCAGCAGGAAGAACACGGTCTCGATGCCGGCGGTGCCGGCGCCGAGCGGCCGCAGCACCGCGCCGACCGCGGACAGCACGCCGAGCATGGCGACGGCCTTGGCATCCATGCCGCCGCTGGAGAGCTCGGCCAGCACCACGGCGAGCACCGCGGCCAGCAACAGCGCGAACACCCATGGCGCGTCGCTGCCGTGCGCGATGGCGGAGTCGGCGCTGACCAGCAGCGGCCAGCCGTACGCCGCGACGCCGGCCACCGAGGCGAGGCCGAGGAACACCGCGGCGCGCGGCCGGATCCGGATCGGGGAGACCGGCCGGGCCACCTCGGGCGGTCCAGGCTCAGTCGGTCCCGGCTC
>Ga0209382_10005160_pt1 | contig 17060 bp, 12 predicted proteins | sample SoiMetdeltSBSDD5_FD_187599 | JGI IMG/M metagenome (GOLD analysis project Ga0209382, IMG submission 187599) | Bulk soil microbial communities from a Populus tree surrounding site in Tennessee, USA - Soil MetaG P. deltoides SBSDD5 (SPAdes) (version 2) | ecosystem: Environmental > Terrestrial >...
CGCCATGTCCAGCGAAGGAACCCGCGCTGGATCCAGAAAGGCCTCGTCGGGCACCTCGATGGCGTCGAGCATGGCATCGACTTCCGCGCGGAGACGCGGATCGCCTCCACAGCGCTCCTGCAACAACGCTTCGCGATCCGCAGGTGCGAGGTCTGCCAGAGCCAGGAAAATCGACTCCGCCGTGCTCACCCGCTCGGTCATGTTCCACCGTCGGCCGACGGCGTGTCGCGCGAGCCGAGCGCACGAAAGAGCCAGGCACGCGCGAACGTCCACTCGTTCTTCACTGTGGCCGTCGAGAGATCGAGCGCAGACGCCGTCTCCTCGATGCTGAGTCCGGCGAAGTAGCGCAACGTGACGATCTTCGCCTTGCGCGGATCGGTCGACTCGAGGCGCGACAGCGCTTCGTCGATCGCGATCACGTCAGTCAGGTCGGGATCCGCGCCGGCGATCCCCTCGTCGGCCTCGACGTGCTCGCCTCCAGCGCCATGCTTGATGCGTCGATAATGCCGGGCGCGTTCCACCAGAATGCGCCGCATCGCGAGCGCGGCGGCGGCGAAGAAATGCCCGCGCCGATCCCACTGGCGCGGCTGGTTCGAGACGCGAAGATAGGCTTCGTGAACGAGCGCGGTCGGCTGCAGCGTCTGGTGCGGCTGCCGCTCGCGAGCCAGCCTGGCCCTCGCGAGCTTGCGCAGTTCGTCATAGACTTCCGGCACCAGCTCGCCGGATGTACCAGGCCGGTCAGGATCCTGCGGAGCGGAAGTCACGAGACCGCGACATTATGACACCCGAACGCATCGCCCGACTCAAGAGCAGCTTCGCGCAGGTCTCGGCTGAGCCACGCGCGCTGGCGGCGCGCTTCTACCACGAACTGTTCACGGCGACGCCCGCACTGCGGTCGCTGTTTCCTGCGGACTTGACCTCGCTGCAGGGACACTTCGAGGCCGCGCTCGCGCTCGTCATCAGGAATCTCGAGGACATGTCCGCGCTGCAGGAGTCGCTGCGCGATCTTGGCATACAGCACGTGCACTGGGGGGCGAAGCCGCAGGACTATTTTCTCGTGCGCGAGGCCATTGTCCGCGCGATCCGCTCGGCGTCCACGTCGTGGAGCGAAGAACTCGAGGCCGACTGGCGGCGCGCGATCACCGCGATTGCGGTGCCGATGCTGCAAGGCGCGGCCGTGCACACGGCCATCGTCGCCGAGGAGATGGCCGGCGATGACGTCGCCGGGTGATGTATAGTGTGCGCCGCTGACGCATCGTTTATGTCAGCCGGCCTCACTCCAAGATGAAAACGAAGCGTCGCAGGCTTCTTGCTCTCGGCGTCACCATCCTGATTGCACCGCTAACTATCAATGCAGCCGACCAGTGGCCGCAGTTTCGTGGCCACCAGGCCGGTGTGGCCGCTGATGACGCGACGTTGCCGGACACGTGGAGCGAGACGCAGAACGTCGCATGGAAGGTCAATATCCCGGGCCAGGGCTGGAGTTCGCCGGTCGTGTGGGACGATCACGTTTTTCTCACAACGGCGATCAGCAGCGGACAGGAGCCGACGCCGCCCAGAGGAATAGCCGATCCCTCCGCTGACATCGGAAGAATGAAATCCGGAGCGTCCCACAGGTGGATGCTTTACGACATCGACTTCAAGACAGGCGCCATTCGCTGGGAGCGTGAGCTGCAGGCAGGGGCTCCTCCGATTCTGCGTCACGTCCGAAACACCTATGCGTCCGAAACGCCCGTGACAGACGGGTCGCGCGTGTACGTCTACGTCGCGAGCATCGGTGTTCTTGCCGCGTTCGAGTTGAACGGTTCTCCTGTATGGACACGGCAGATCGGCGCGTTCGAAAGCGCTCAGGGATGGGGTACGGCGAGTTCGCCGGTTCTCCACCGTGGCCGCCTCTACATCGTCAACGACAACAGGGTCCAGTCCTTCATCGCCGCGTTCGATATCCGCACAGGAGAGCAGATCTGGAAAATGAATCGGGACGAACCCGAAAGCTGGTCGACTCCAGTGGTGTGGGAGCACGCGCAGCGGACGGAGATCGTGACCGCCGGCAGCCGGAGAGTTCGTTCCTATGCCCTCGACGGAAGCCTTCTGTGGGAACTCGCCGGGATGTCTGACTTCGGGCCGATTCCGACACCCTTCGTTCACAACGGTCTGCTTTACGTCAGTTCAGGCTATCCCGGCAGCGCGAGACGCCCGGTGTTTGCGATTCGTCCCGGTGCATCCGGCGATATCTCGCTCGAACCCGGCGAGACAGGCAATGCGTTCGTCGCCTGGTTCCAGCCGCTTCTTGGAAGTTACCAGACATCGGGATTGGCGTACGGCGGTTGCTACTACACGCTTCTCGATCGCGGTTTCCTGCTGTGCAACGACGCACGAACGGGCGCGCCGATTTACGGGCGGCAACGTATCGCTGCGGGGGCCAGCTTCGCGGCATCGCCGTGGGCCTACAACGGGAAAGTGTTCCTGTTGAGCGAAGACGGCGATACCTACGTCGTCCAGGCGGGCCGTGAATTCAAGGTGCTGGGCAAGAGTTCACTGAACGAGATGGCGATGGCAACGCCGGCTGTGGCACGCGGCAGTGTGCTGATACGAACCCAGTCCAAGCTCTATCGCATCGCACGAGGGAGCGGGAAATGATGCCCGTGGGGAAGACTCGTTATTCCATCGTGCGGGTGCTTCTGCTCTGGGGATGTGTCGTTACCTGCGCGACCTCCGATGGCATCGCGCAAACGGTGAGTTTCGAACCCATCGGACGGATTCCTGGTCCTATAGATCTCATCCGCGTCCAAGAGACGCGAGCCTTTGTCAGTGCCGGGAAAACGCTGACGGTGTTCGACGTGTCGACTCCAACATCGCCGACTCGTTTAGGCGCGTATTCGTTTCCGGATAGAATCCTCGGTTTTCGTCCATCCGGTTCGCTGGTCTATGTCGCGGCAGACCTGTACGGGCTTGGAATTCTGGAAGTCTCGCAAGACGGAACTCCGAAGCTGCGTGGTTCACTGAAGACACCGGGCTCGGCCAAGAACGTCGCGGTATCGGGGCGCACGGCGCTTGTCGCCGACCAAGTCGCCGGCGTGGACAGGATCGACGTGTCAGACCCGGCAAAACCTGTCCTGACAGGGTCGATCTATCTGGACGGGTTTGCTTCGGATATCGTGACGGCAGCTTCGCTCGCCTTCGCAGTGGACAGACCGACCGGCTTCTATGTTGTGGATCTGTCCATGCCAGGTTCGGAAGAACCATTAAGTACGCTCCAATCCTCGACCGCAATCAACGGGAGCTCACAAGTCGAAGTCGTGCTGGGTTCCGACGGCCGGCCCGTCGTCGCCGTGAGAGCCTTGGGCGCGATGCTGCTGTTCGATATCACCAATCCGGCCAAGCCAGTTGAATTGCCGCCATTTCGAACGCCTGGAAGGCCGCAGCGCGTCTCTATCCGTGGCTCGATGGTCTATGTCGCCGACGGCCCCGGCGGTCTTCAGGTCGTCGACGTCTCGCAGCCCTCGACGCCCCGCATCGCCGGCGCATACAAGACGCAGCAGCCCGCTGGCGATATAGCCGTTGCCGATTCATTGGTGTTTGTAGTCGAGCGTGGTGGCGACGTCGTGATCTTGCGCCAAACCGGAAATTAGACAGCGATCGTCAGCGAACCTGATTCAACTATCGCAGCGAATCTTTCATTCGCGCTCACGTGGAAGACTCGACATCGACTCCTCCCACGTGCTCCAACCGGAGCCCATTCCGTAGGGCACGGGGTGGAGCACCGACTCCACGGCGACGATCAACCCCTTCTCGATTCTGAAGACCTCGGCGATCTGCCACGTCCAGGGGATGGCCGGTCCCGACACGACCTTCGTGCCGTCGCGCAGGCTACCGTTACGCGCCTCGCCGGCGCCGTTGTCGAAGAACGCGAACGCAAATGCGAGGCCCCGCTCGGGATCGACAGCCACGAATCGCCGATCGCGTATGCGAGTGACGTAATAGAACATTCCCGTCTCGAACTGCGCCCGGCAGCCGAGGCGCGGTCGATTCGACGGAGCCGATTGGCCTGGTTGCAGGACGGTCGCTGGATCGCCGGCGGTCACGGCGCCGTTCTCGAGACGCGCACAGCTGTCGGCAATCGGGTACTCGCCGCGGCCGTCGTTCCGCTCGATACCCGAGAAGTACATGTTGCCAACCCGCACGAGCTCGGCGCGCGTCGCGCGCTCGGCAGCGGGCACCGGTTGCGTCCATATGGCGCGAGGTGCACCGATCGTGTCCAAACTCTCGGCGGCCATCTGGTTGCGGATCACCAGCGTCTCGATCTCGGAGATGTGTTCCCCCGCGACCTTCAGGCGGGCGACGAAGACCGTTGGGACATCCGCCTCGCGTATCGTGCCCATGAACACGGCCTGCCTGGCCTCGACATCCGTGATCCTCAGCGCATACCGGCCGCGACCGGTAACGGTGCGCCACACGCCGTCGCCGACCTCGAGTCGCTGGCCATTCTCAGTGAATTTCGCCGACGGCGTCAGCGGGAGGCGAGCCGGTTGCCGTTGGACGAGAGCGTCCATGTATCCGTCGATGGCGCGCTCGAGACACACGCGATCGCAGGAGGACGCCTGGCCGTTGGCCCGTGCCGGCGCCATGACGGAACACACGGCCGCCGTGATTACGGCGAGCCGAAACGCGGCAGACTGAGTCACGCACATGATTCCGTTATGGACTTTCGAGGGGCGCGAATCATGACCCGAGATACATGCCGCCGTTGACACCGATCGTCTGCCCGGTCATGTAGGCATTGCTCGCCAGCAGCACCGCGACGTCGGCGCACTCCTCTACCTGTCCGAACCGGCCGAGGGGAATCATGTCGGGTTTGATGTGGGGATTCGATGCCACCATCTCCGTCGCAATCAGCGCCGGCGAGATGGCGTTGACCGTCACGCCCTCTTTGGCCAGCATGCGGGCGTAGCTCTTGGTGGCGGCGATCACGCCCGCCTTCGCCGCCGAGTAATGGACCGCCAGCATGCTCCCCGCCTGCGCGGCCACGGACGTCAGGTTGATGATGCGTCCCCATTTGCGCGACCGCATGCCCGGCAGAACCGCCTGCGTCATCAGAAACACCGACGAGAGATTCACCTGGATGATCTCGTTCCAGCTCGCCTCGGACATCTGCTCGATGCTCTCGAACGTGGCGCGACCGGCGTTGTTGACCAGGATGTCAACCGGACCGAGGCCCGACTCGACACTCGCGACGAGCGCGCTGACATCCGCACTCTTCGAGACATCACCCCTGGCCACGAGCGTGCGTCGGCCCATCGCGGCGATCGCGTCGGCAGTCGCCCGCGCATCGGCCTCGCGACTGACATAGTTCACCGCGACAGTGCACCCCGCTCTCGCCAGCGCCAGCGCCAGCGCGATCGCCTTGCCGATCCCGCGGCCGCCACCGGAGACGAGCGCCACCCTGCCTTCGAGCCCTGTATGTGTCATGCGGTCGTGAATGGTACCGTAGCTGGTAGGTGGTGGCTGGCAGGTGGGGGTGGTAGCTGGTAGTGGCAGCAAGGAAGTCGTAGAAAGACTACGAACTGCTACCCGCTACCAGCTAATAGCGAGTCGCTCGGTTATGGCCCTGTCGGGCAGAGCTGTCGTGATCACCGGGCTCGATACGACGACTGCGTCCGCGACCGCAAGACGATCAACTCACCGGGACGCGTGACATTCGTGGTCGCCAAACGCGGCAGCGAGTGGAAAATCGTGCACTTCCACAGGTCGGCTGTTCCTGGCGGCCCAATTAGCCCAGCTGGGCTGGAACCACCCCTCGCTATCGTTTATAATTAAATTAGTTCGGTCACACGTCTCACCTTCACATCTCACTGGACAAAGGACGCATGGACTCTGATTTCGGACTGCTGTGGATCCCTGTCGGTTTTCTGGTCATTTTCGTTTCCGTCGCGGCACTCTTCCTCACCGTCGCGGCTTAACCACTCACACATTCGCAGGCTGATGCATATCAGCCGATGAGCTGAGCGCCGTCTCAGCTCATCTCGCGGCCGGGAAGTTGCACGGCTGGATGTCGTGTTTCGTACGCGACATCCACGTATCGTCCTCTTCCTGAAGATCGTCGTGGTGGCCCTGGTCGTCACGGCCACCGTGCTCGCCATCGCACAAGATCAGGAGACGGTCGAGTTGCGAAGCGCGGTCTCCGCGGAAGATCCGGCGGCCGCATCGTATCTGGCGGCCCTGGTCGCTGCCGACCTAGTCGAGGGCAACTCCTACGACGTGCTCGTCAACGGCGACCAGGTCTTCCCCGCGATGCTCCAGGCCATCGAAGCGGCGCGAGAACGCATCAGTTTCGAAACCTACGTCTACGACAAGGGTCGTATCGCCGATCGGTTCACGAGCGCTCTCGAGCAGGCGGCGCGCCGCGGCGTCGCGGTCAACGTGATCCTCGACGCCCTCGGCACCGGCAGCATGGAGAAGAGCCATCTCGAGCGGCTGGAGAAGGCCGGGGCTCATGTTCTCAGCTTCAATCCCACAGGCTGGTACACGCTCGAGGAGCTGAATTACCGCACGCATCGGAAGATTCTGGTCGTCGATGGGACTCTCGCGTTCACCGGCGGAGTCGGCGTGGCGGATCACTGGCTCGGGAACGCGCAGGACCCGCAGCACTGGCGCGACACGCACGTCCGCATCCGGGGTCCGATCGCGCGGATCCTCGAGGCCGCGTTCTACGAAAATTTCGTCGGCGGCGGATTCGCGGTGACGCCCGTGCTCTCTGATCCCGAGCGCAGGCCGGATGCCGACGACCAATCGATGGTTGTCCGCAGCTCGCCGTCGGATGGCGCCAGCGATCTGAAACGGCTGTATCTGCTCGCCATCGCCATGGCGCGGCGCTCGATCGACATCAGCTCGCCGTACTTCGTCACCGACGAATCCACGATGTGGGCGCTTGACGATGCGCGCAAACGAGGCGTGACGATCAGGGTCCTCGTGGAGAGCGACGTCACCGATCACAAGTCGGTCAAATACGCGTCGCGCGAGGCCTACGAGGATCTGCTCGAGCGGGGCATCCAGATCTACGAATACACGCCGACGATGATGCATACCAAGACGATGGTCGTGGACGGTGTGCTGAGCATCTTCGGCTCGGCCAACTTCGACAATAGATCGCTCGAATTGAACGACGAGGTGAACGTGGCGGTCATGAGCCGGCGGCTGGCGGCGCGGTTTGTTGAGAATTTCGAGCAGGACATCCACGTGTCGCACCGGCTGTCACTCGCGGCCTGGCGCACACGGCCGTTCATGGACAAAGTGCACGAGCACTTCTGGAGCTATTTCGGCGAAGTGTTCTAGCCGTTAACATCCATGTGATGGCCGAAGCGCGCTATCACATCGTCGAAATCATCGGCCGCGGTGGCATGGGCGAAGTCTGTCTCGCCGAAGATGCCGTGCTACACCGTAAGGTCGCACTCAAGTTCGTCAACGCCTCGAGCGAGACCGACGGCCTGGACCAGCTGCTCGCCGAAGCGCGCGCCGCCGCCGCTCTCGATCATCCGTTCATCTGCTCGATCTACGAAGTCACCACGCTCGAAGGTCGCGCCTGCATCGTCATGGAATACGTCCGCGGCGAGTCGCTCGAACGGCGGCTGCGTGGCGGGCCGCTGCCGCTCGGTGAGGCACTGCGCGTGGCAGAGGAAGTTGCCGAGGCGCTCGACGCCGCGCACAAGCGGCGCGTGGTGCATCGCGATCTGAAGCCGGCAAACGTGATGCTCACCGAGGACGGGCACATCAAAGTCATGGACTTCGGATTGGCCGCGCGTCTGCCGCACACGGACGTAATCGATCGGATGGAGACGGTCGCGGTGGCCGCGACCGAGGAGCTCGTGATCGGTACGCCTGCGTATATGGCGCCCGAACAGATCCGCGGTGAGCCAGCGGATCGCCGAACCGACATTTTCGCGTTCGGCATTCTGCTGTACGAGCTGGTCTCGGGGACCAATCCGTTCAAGCGTGCGAACATCGCTGCCACGTTTGCAGCCATTCTCGCAGAGCCGGTCACGGCGTTGCCTGACCAGATACCGATCCCGCCGGAGCTCGAGGCGCTCACAGCGCGACTGCTGTCGAAAGAACCGGCAGCGCGACATCAGTCCTTCGGCGACGTGCGCACCGTCCTCCGCCGACTGTCGGTCGATCTGACTTCGTCTGCGGCGCTCGTGCCAGCAGGCATCGACGATCGGCCGGCGAACAACGACACTGCCGCACTGATCGGGCGTGAGGCGGAACGCGCCCAGTTGCGTCAGAGCCTGCAGCAGGCGAAGTCCGGCAGCGGCGGGCTCGTCGTGCTGTTCGGTGACGCGGGAGTCGGCAAGACTCGACTCGCCGAAGACGCGCTGGCCATGGCGCGCCGGCACGGGTATCAGACGCTGGCCGGGCGATGCCATGAGCAACCGGGCACACCCGCGCTCATCGCGTACACGGAAGTCCTCGAAGAGGCCGCCCGGCTCATGCCAGCCGCGGAATTTCGCCAAGCGGTCAAAGCAAGCGCTCCGGAGCTCGCGAAGCTGATGCCCGAACTGCATCGCCTCGTGCCCGACATGGCACCGCCGATGCAGCTGCCACCGGAGTTGCGACAGCGGTATCTGTTCACCAACGTCCGTGAGTTCCTCACCCGCTCCAGCCGGTTCAGGCCGCTTGCCATCTTCATCGACGACGTGCAGTGGGCGGACGAGTCCACACTGCAGCTGACGCAGCACCTGGCGCAACAGCTCACGAACCTTCCGATTGTCCTCATCGCGGCGTACTGCGAGGTGGAGCCTCCAGCGCCGGCTGTCGCCAGCAAAGGGACGTTTCAGAGCCTGCTCAACCGGGTCCGCAGGCCGCGCGAGGTCCTCACGCTACAGGCCATCAAGGCGGCGCTCGATCAGCTCGTCAGCCAGCGTCACGCCCGCGCCATCGTGGTGCGTCCGTTCACGCACGCGGATGTGCAGAGGGCCCTCGCCTCGCTTGGCAAGCCACACCCGCCAGCCAGGCTCGTGCAGATGTTCGCCGACCGCACGGGCGGAAATCCCTTCTTCGTCGTTGAGTTGTTTCGGCACTTGAAGGACACCGGACGATTGTTCGACGCGCGAAACGACTGGACGCGCGACCTCGACCTGGATGACGTCGAGCTCCCGAATACGGTCCGTGTCGTGTTGGAGCGCAGAATGACGCGCGTGTCGCCCGCCACGCAACACCTGCTGAGCGCTGCGGCGGTGGTCGGACATCACTTCGAACCGGATCTGCTCGAGGAGGTCGCCGAGGTCGATGGTGCTGCGGTGACCGCGGCGCTCCAGGACGCGGAACGGGCCCGAATCCTGACCGGACCCTCTGGACGACGCGACATCACCTGGCGCTTCGCACATCAACTGACCTGCCAGCTGCTGACGACGGCGATCCCCCAGCCACAGCGACAGCGGCTCCACTTGCGCGTGGCGGACGCGATGACGCGCCGCGATCGCGAGTCTCGCGTGCACGTGTCCGGCATCGCGCATCACCTGTACTGGGCCGGCCGCCTGGCCGATCCGGCCCGAACCGCTCACGCGCTGATCGCAGCTGGCGATGCGGCGAACGCCATGTATGCGAGTGAAGAGGCGGCGCTGCATTATCGGCGCGCTCTGGAGGTGTTGCAGGAAACGAACGGCGACAACGGCGAGAGGCTGGTCGTGGAAGAGCGCCTCGCGGATTTGCTGGCGCTGCTGGGCGATCGCCGGTCGGCGATGGAGCACTACGAACACGTGAGCGGCGGGTATCGAGCCGCACGAGCGGCCGTCGATCAGGCCCGCATTGCCCGCAAGACCGGCACGCTCCACTGGCAGGCTGGCGATCGTGCGCAGGCGATGGTGTCGTATCGGCGCGCACTGGAGCAGATCTCGGGCTCACCCGCGCACATCGAAGCGGCTCACCTGTATCAGGAATTGGGGTTGGCGGCATTTCGCAGCGGAGACAACACGCAAGCCGTTGAATGGTCCGAGCGCGCGCTGCAATCGGCGGAGCGTGCGCTCATCGAGCCAGGAGGCGACGCGGCTCACGTGCGCACGGCAGCGATGACGGCGATCGCGCAGGCGACCAACACGATCGGCGTCGCGCTCGCGCGGTCGGGCCAGCTCGACGCCGCGCGCGAGCGGCTCGAGCGAAGCCTCGCCGCGGCGCAGGACCACGGACTCCTCGACGTCGCGTGCCGCGCTTACGCGAATCTCGGCGTCCTGTACAGTTCGGTCGAACCGAAACGTGCGATCGACGTCTCGCTCACCGGACTCGAGATCGCGTCGAAGATCGGCGCCGCTTCGCTCCAGTCCTATATCTACGCGAACCTGGCCGCCGCGTATTGCGCCCTCACGGAGCGCTGCGACACCGAAGGCCTCGAAGCCGCACATGCGGCGGCCGCCCTCGACCGCGAGCTGGGACAACTGGATCACCTCGCGGTTCCGCTGGTGGTGATCGCGCAGATCCATCAATGTCGAGGCGAGCTCCACAAGGCGGAGTCGGCCTATCGCGAAGCGCTGGCGCTGGCGGAAAAAATGGGCGAGCCGCAGTTGATCCTGCCGTGCTACGACGGCCTCGCCACCATCCACCTGGATCGCGGCGACCGCGTGCGGGCCGAAGAGCTCATGGAACGAGCACGCCAGCTGTGCGAACGGACCGGCCTCGATCCTGATACGCTTCTGCTGCTGCCGTTCTTAGGTTGATGTAGAGGGTCCCTCCATGACGCAAGACCAGATGCCCATTCAGCCCGGCGACCGCGCGCCGGACTTCGTCGTGCCGGCGGTGAACGAGGATCGGACGATTTCGCTGGCAGACTACCGCGGGAAGACTCCGGTGCTGTTGGGTCTCTTCCGAGGCCTCTATTGTCCGTTCTGCCGGCGGTCCATGGCGCAGATGGCGGCGACATCCGAACATCTGCGATCGCTCGGCATCGACTCGCTCGCCATCGTCGGCACCGAGCTGGAGAATGCGCGCCTGTACTTCAAGTTCAGGCCTACACGTCTGGCGCTCGGCGCCGATCCGCAGTTGACCACGCATCGCTCGTATGGCGTGCCCCGGCCGGAGCCAACCCCGGAACTGATGCAGATGGTCGGCAGCACCTACATCAATCCCACCGGCGAGCTTCCGGCACCGCTGCCGGTGCCGGCCGCGGCAGCGGCTCTTGCGGCACTCGACGGCTATCAAACGACGCTGACCGATCAGCGCGAACAGGAATCGACGTTTACACAGTTGAAGGGCCAGTTCCTGATCGACCGCGACGGTATCGTCCGCTGGTCGCATATCGAGTGCCAGGAGGGACTGCCGGGCATGGGCAAGTTTCCCTCACACGATGAGCTGCTCGGAGCAGCGGCCATCGTCACCGGCGGCGCCTCGCGCGTCGGCACATAGCCAGCGCATCCACCGGAAGGCCGGCCGTGAGTGCCGGCACATTGCACGGAACATCGGCCGCCTCGGGCACTGACGATACGCGTCCGCGGTAAGATGTCCGCCCTTCCCTCTCGAATGGAGGATCGTGATGCGGACGTCATGCTCTCAGGTGACGCGCCGGTCGATCGCGTGGGTCGTCGTCTACCTCCTCTTCGCTCAAACAACATCGGCGATCACCTACATGTCAATCGAGCCGGTGCCCAGCATCGATCTCGTCGGTGCGGATGACCTCGCTGCAATTCGCGGCATCGGCTACGCCAACCTCGAGCGATGGAGTCAACGGCTGCTCGACGACTGTCACATCGTCGAATCCGTGGTCAACGCGCTGACAACGGATCTGGCCATCAGGTCGGTCAGACTCGGCATCAATACCCGCGTCGTCGTTGCTGCCGGCGGCTTTGAGGGCCGCACCAACCCGTCGTTCGTGTTCACGGTGACAGACTCGGGAGCTGGCTCGGTGAGCGAGGCGGATGTCAACGTGCTCGGCAACGCGCTCGGTTATGTGCTGAATCAGGGGAGCACGGCGCATTTCAGTCCGGACAATTTCAAGGCCTACGCGTTCCCGCTCGATTACGCGCTCGTGACGTTCCGAGGAACGTTGACCGGGAGCGAGGCACAGGACTTCTTCGAGCTCCTCGGCACCATCGACGAGGCGCTGTTCAGCGGCCTGTTCGCCGGGTTCACGCAGATCGATCTCCCCGGCTCGACGACCAACAATACGATGCTGTTCCTGCAGCCGGCGGCGAGCAAGCATCGATTCATCACGGGTCTGGCGGCGGCGGTGGCGGAGGAACCGCGCGCGTCGTACTCACCGCTCAAGAACAACGGCGCGCCGACGACGAAGCGAGCGGGCGCAGCGTTTCCCGAGAACGACTGGCTGGCGTTTCCAGATGGGCGGCAGTTTCTGGACAACGTCGGCGGCTCCGCGCAGTTAGAGAGCGAACTTGCCGGCCTCCGGCAGCTGCATCGCGCCGTCGTCGACAGTTTGCTGCTGGCGATCGAGGAAGACCGTGTCGACGACTATCTCACCGCGTTCACGTGCCCGAATTGAGGACGGCAAAACCCTGTTTCTATGGTGAGGCGGCTGTGATGGAGATGCTCCTGGTGCGGGTATTGTTGGTCTCCAGCACCTCCGCTATCGAGTCATTCCCATCACCCTTGGCGATGATGATGTATGACCCCGCAGGGGTCGATGCGGGGATCATGAGCGACACGGATCCTGACTGGCTGATGTTCACCGCCAGCGACGGGACCGCGCGCGTGCCGAGCAGCACGTCTGCGGCGTCGAGAGTTCCGTTGGTCGAGAGGTAGTACGCCGTCGCGGACGCTGGCGCCGTATCCGCTCCTTGATTCCACGTCGTGTCGCTCGCGGTGATCGTCGTTCCTGCTGCTGCCGAGGATGGCGCCGTGACGCTGCTCACAATCAAGTCTGGTCCAACCCGGAATGAATACGCGCGTGTGTTGTTGCTCTCGATGCTTTCGGCAAGGACGAGACTCCTGTCGGCAACGGCGATGACCCAATAAGTACCCACTGGCGTCCCCGCTGGAACGGTGAGCGGCGTCGCCGCCGTGCTGGTTGTCGACGTTCCGAGCGCGGGCACGGAGCGGCTCCCGAGAAAGACATCAGACGCATCGAACGTCGCGTTCATCGAGAAATAGAATCCGGTCTCGGACTGCGGGAGCGGTGCGCCCTGATTCACCGTCGTATCAGTGACGGTGATCGGCCCGTTTGCGACTCCTCCACCGGACGCCGACAGGCTCGACACTTGTAAGTCTCCCCCGATGGGCATTCCATCGTATCGGGTGTTGTTCGTCTCAATCGTTTCCGCGACAGCGCCGTTCCAGTCGGCCACAGCGATGACGTTGTAGTTACCGGGCGCGATCTGTGAGGGAAGCTGCAGAACCGTCGTAGCCGTCGACGTGGCACCAGCCGAGAGTTCACCGATGGCTCTGCTGCCGAGAAACGCATCTGCGGCATCGACGGTGGTGTTGGTGGACAAGTAGAACCCGGTTGACGAAGCCGCTACTGCCACCGACCCGTAATTCACTGTGGTATCTGTCACGTTGATCGCCCCCCCGGCGGCACCGAAGGCTGGCGCATTGACGTAGGTGCTCTGGAGGTCGGCTCCAATTCTGACGCCCGTACTACCCCGTGTGTTGTTGGTTTCGAGCGATTCGGCGACCGCGTTCGACGCATCGGCCACGGCAAGGACGTAATACGTGCCAGGAGCAATCGCCGCAGGCAGCGTGATCGAGGCAGTCGTGGTGACTGACACGCCATCAGCAACGAGCAATTGAATGGCCCGGGTGCCGACGACGACGTCAGACGCATCGAGGGTGCTGTTCGTGGACAAATAGAACCGTGTCATCGAAGGCTCGGCACTGTTGCCGCCCTGGTTCTTCGTCGTCTCCGACACGCTGATCGTGCTTCCAGGGGCGGCGGCGGCCGGAACCGTGAGCGCCGAGACGATCAAGTCCGGACCGATCCTGACGACGGCGGTCGCTCTGGTGTTGTTGGTCTCGAGATTCTCGAAAACCACGTTTTCCCAGTCAGCCTTTGCCAGAACGTAATAGGAACCCGCCGCGGTCGATGCAGGAATACGTACGGCGGTCGACGATATTTCCGTGGCGCCAGGGCCCAGCGGCAGAACCGGCCTGCTGCCCAGCCAGACGTCGGCAGCATCCAGAGCGCCGTTGGTCGAGAGATAAAAGGCCGTCGACGAGGCCGGCGCGCCACCGGTGCCCTGATTCTTCGTCGTATGGCTCGCGACGAGATCCACATCGATGCCCGCTGTCGCCGGAACGCTGACCGCGCTCACCACCAGGTCCGGCGGAAGGTCATTGCTGACCACCGTGACGGTGCCTGTACTCGGTGCGGCGATTGTGTAGGCGGCATTCGCCACGAGCGTGAGAATCACCGACTCATTGCTTTCGTACGCCGTGTCGTCGATCGGGACGACCGAAACAGTGGCAGTAGTGGATGCCGCTTCAATCGTCACGGTACCCGGAAGCGATACGTAGTCGGCGCCCGCAAGTGCGGTTCCAGCGATCGTGTACTGCACGGTCAGCGGCAGGCTGGTATCGCCAGAACGCGTGACGGTGAACACGCCGGCCACGGTACCCGCTTCTGTTGCCTGCGGCGTCGACGCGGTCACCGTCACCTGATTCGCCGGGCTGACCGTCACCACCACTGTGTCTGTGTCGCTGACACCATCGTCGTCGGTCACCTCGAGGGTCAACGTGTGAACGCCGACCGGCAGCGACACGTCCACGCGCGCCGCCATGCCGATGGGCGTGGCGCCTTCGCGCCATTCATACGAGACGATGCTGCCGTCGCGGTCGGAAGAGGCACTGCCATCGAGCGTCACTGTCTCCGCACCGTCCCGGTCGCTGTCCAGCACGGTCCGATCGGCGCCCGCATCGGCCGACGGTGGCAGGTTGCCAAGGCCGTAGGTCATGGCGTCGTGCAGGTTGAGGCCGCCATGGATGGTCCACGAATCCAGTCGCACGGGCGACACACCCCTCCCGTCGGCGCTGTTGAGAAGGATGTCCACGACCTGAGCGTTGCTGGTGACGTCATTTCGCGACCACACCAGCGCCGCAGCGCCTGCGACATGCGGCGTCGCCATGGAGGTTCCGGTATTCCAGTTGTAGCAGCCGATATCGCCTGCAGTCGTGGAGCTGGGGCACTCCGCCATTGGATACGTGGACACGATCACGTTGCCGGGAGCGGCGATGTCCACCCAGTCTCCGTAGTTGGAGAACGACGGCCGCCGGTGGTCTTCGTCAAACGCGGCAACTGAGATGACGTGCTCCGAAGCGGCCGGATAGAAGAGTTCCGTCGTGTCGTTGTTGCCGGCGCCGGCGACGATCACGAGGCCGGCGTTCCACGCGTCCTGCACGGCGTCATCGAGCGACTGCGAGTAGACCGTGTCGCCAAGGCTCATGTTGATGATGTTCACGCCGTCGGTGATCGCACGGGCGATGGCCTGCTGAATGGCAAAGTCGTCGCACGTGCCGTCAGCGCGGCAGACTTTGTACGCGCGAATGCGGGCGTGGGGCGCCACGCCGACGACGCCCTCTGGTCGTGCCGGCGTGCCTGTGAGATTCCCCATGGCCGCCGCAATGGTCCCGGCCACGTGTGTGCCATGGCCGTGGTCGTCCATCGGATCGCTGTCGTGAAACACGAAGTCGTCGCCGCCAACGTAGTTGGCCGCCAGATCCGGGTGGGTGTAGTCGATACCGGTGTCGATCACGGCGACGGTGACGATGGAACCGCTGCCGTCGGAGATGGCCCACGCTTCCGGCGCATCGATGTCGGCGTCGGGTGTGCCGCTGTAGAAGCAGAACGCGGGAATAATGCAGAAGAACGACTGACCGGTGTTGTCCAGCGCCCACTGCTCGGCGAAATAGTAGTCTCCGGGCGCGGAACCGTCGCCTGGCGCGAGCGGTGTGGGAATGCTGCGAATGTAGTTCGGCTCGGCGACGAGCACATTGGGATTGCGCTGATACCGCGCAATCGTGGCGAGCTCTTGGCCCGCGGCGACCCGCACTCGCTGGACTCGTGTTCGCGCGATCTCGGCGAGTTGCACACCGCCTGCGACACGATGTGCCTCGGCCCGTGCGTTGGCGTTCGTACCGGGGCTGAATTTCACCAGCACCTCACCGACCACAAACCGACGCGGGTCTGGTGATTGCGCGGACGAGCGAACGGTCAACGCCACTACCACGAGGGCGATGGCGATGACAGCGATGCTGAAGCGCGTGCTCATGGTGTGCTCGTTGGAGGAGGGTGGAACGTGACGGTTGCGTCGCGGATCACGTCGAGCTCGAGGCGGCCGCGCTCGATCAGCCGCCGCACTTGATCGCTGCCGCGGAATTCGGCGATGAGCGAACGGCGGCCGCTCGTGTAGGCCTGGTCCATCACGTATGCCAGCACCGTATCCATCACCGTGCCTTCTTCGGTGTTGGTGTTTCTGAAGCGGCGCCTGAAGTCGCTCAGTACGGGCGCAAACGACGGGTCGTCCCAGATCTCGGGACCGGCGTCGAGGCGCATGAAGTCGTCCAGGACGGTGACATACGACTGCGGCGCAGGCCGTCGCCAAAATGCGATGTCGTCACCGAACTCGGGGACGTGCATGGGCAGGTACAGCGCTGACTGCGCGGGCACCCGATCGACGAACGCCGGATTGAACCGGCGCACTTCGTCGGCGGAGAGGCCGGTGCGCTTGACGATCTCGGCCAGGGCAATCGCGTGCGGCGCTCGCGTCGCGTAGATCGGCTCCTGTCTCGTCGATGCCCTCAGGCTCTTCACGATGAACGTGTTGCCGAACACCATCTCGGCGTAGCGATACGAGCGCGGACCGTAGCTGCGATAGACGTCCTCGTAGGTTCGGCCCGGCAGCGCGCGGAGGTCGCGCGCCAACTGCGAGCCGAGCAGATACTGCGTGCGGACGTCGGTGGCCCCCATGAGCTCGCCGTTGATCAGCGTCCGCCCCACATTGGTGCCGCCGGCGTTGTGCTCGGACAATGCTGGAATGAAGGATCCGTATTTCGTGGCGAGCACCGACAAGTACGCCGCGCAATACGGCGCCTGCGTCGTCTGGTTCCGGCCTTCGATCGGCGTCGGCGAG
>Ga0209382_10005161_pt1 | contig 17060 bp, 16 predicted proteins | sample SoiMetdeltSBSDD5_FD_187599 | JGI IMG/M metagenome (GOLD analysis project Ga0209382, IMG submission 187599) | Bulk soil microbial communities from a Populus tree surrounding site in Tennessee, USA - Soil MetaG P. deltoides SBSDD5 (SPAdes) (version 2) | ecosystem: Environmental > Terrestrial >...
TGCGACCGGCGCGCAGGTGGCGCGGATCCTCGACCAGGTGGCGGCCGACCTCGCGGCCGGGGCCGTCGGTGTCGGCATTCTGATCGGCTACACGCCTGGGGTCGATCCGGCCGAGTATCTGGCGGTGGCGGAGCTGGCGGCGGCGGCCGGAGTGCCGACGTTCACGCACTCGCGTGACATCGTCGAGATGGCACCCGAAACGCTGATCGACGGCGCGGAAGAGGTCGTCCGGGCCGCAGGGTCGACGGGCGCGCACATGCACTACTGCCACATCAATTCGACGTCGGGGCGGCACATCGACCGGGTGCTCGGGTTGGTCGGCCGCTGCCAGGCCGAAGGCGCCCGGGTCACGACCGAGGCGTATCCCTACGGGTCGGGATCGACGGCGATCGGCGCGGCGTTCCTCGCGCCGGAGCGGTTGCGTGAGCGGTTCCGCAGCACGACGTCGGTTACCTACCTGCCCACGGGTGAGCGCATCGCCGACGACGCCCGGCTGCGCGAGCTGCGGGCGACTGACCCCGGCGGCTTGGTCATCGCCGAGTTCCTCGACGAGTCCGAACCCGCCGACGCCGCGCTGTTGCGCCGGTCCCTGGCGTTTCCCGACGCGATCGTCGCGAGCGACGGCATGCCGCCGTTGTGGATCGACACGACGGGCATGGACGTCACCGCCTGGCCCCTGCCGGCCGAAGCCGTCACCCACCCGCGCACCGCGGGCACCTTCGGGCGCGCCCTGCGGCTGTGGCGGCAGGAGGGCGCGCCGCTCATGGAGGCCGTCCGCCGCGCGACCCTGCTGCCGGCCGAGGTGCTCCAGGACGCCGTCCCTGCCATGCGCCGCAAAGGCCGGGTCCAGACCGGCAGTGACGCGGACCTCGTCGTGTTCGATGAGGCTGCGGTGACCGACCAGGCGACCTATGACGCGTCCACACGCCCCTCGTCGGGCATCGCCCACGTGATCGTCGGCGGGACCTTCGTGGTGCGCGACGGCGAGCTCGTGCCCGACGCCCTCCCCGGCCAGCCGGTACGGGCCGCACCACGCTGACCTCTACGTTGGCAGCCTCGCCCCCCAGTCCTGCGGCGCAACGTCCACGACTGACTGGGTGAACGACCAGCGGTGTCCGGCCGGGTCCTGGGCGGTGTACTGGCGCTCGCCGAATCGATAGGTCTTCGGCGGCCCGAAGGTTCCCGCGCCGAAGGCAGTGGCGCGGTCGTAGTGCGCATCGACATCGGCCACCCGAACCGAGACACCGCCCGTGGCGAAGTCACCGCGAGGTGGTCGCAGCTCGGTGGTGTCGTCGCAGTCGGGCGGCTGCCCCACGCGTGCCTTGCTGAGCGCGACGCTTGACCCGCCGACGTTCAGGAAGGCACCGACTGTGTGGTCCGGGGGACCGTAGCGGTACCGCTCGGTGAAGCCGAAGGCGCCGCACAACCAGTCGATGGCGGCGTCGACATCGTCGTAGTAGAGGCCGGGCACCACCTCGCCGGGCGGTGCCGAACGATTCACGATGCCCATGCCCGAACCCCCGCAGCGTCGGTCAGCTGAGTAGACGTTGCCACGGGTGATCGGGCTCGACCAGCCGCGAGAGCAGGTCGCGCTGGCGGTCGTCGAGGTGAGGGATCACCTGCGCGGCATCGACGTCGTCCTTCGGGCGTAGGCCCTTGCTCTTGTAGAGCAACTGCAGCTCGGGAGACAGGTACGGGACGCCGTCGGTGGTGCGCAGCACGGCGAGCGCCCACGGCAGCCGGACCGACGGGTCTCGGCGGTAGACCCAGGCGTCGTCCGATCCCTCGCCGATGGTCACGTCGAGCGCCCAGGGCCGGTCCAGGGCGAGACGGCACCACACGTTGTTCTGGTGCCGGTCCACAGCGAGCGGCTCGCCATGCCACGGCGTCAACCGGCCGGCGGCGGCCACATGCAGATCCCAGCCGGACAGCAGCGAGTAGATCGAGCCGAGATCGCGGCGCACGACGCCGACATCGGTGTCCTCATGGCTCCGCCAGGTACGCCCGAGGTGGAGATCGAGCGCACGTCCACCGCTGATCCACCAGCGAAAGCCGGCCGGGGCGAAGACCTCGACGACCGACTCGAGGTCGAGCGGCTCCCAGGGACCGAGCTCCGATGCTGCCATCGACCCGAAGCTACGGGCAGGAGCGCGGTGACGGGGGAGGGCGGGGCGAGCCCTGTCGAGCCTCGGCGTGCACGCGTGCCTGTCCGGCCCCCGTCTCGATCATGAGATGAAGCCGGAAAGCCGGGGCCATGCCCCTGCCGGCAGGCCCGTCGTGCGCTGGTAGGCCCAGCCCGTCTCGCCGAACCCCGCCAGCGCTTCGACCTCATCCGCGCCCACCGTCATGCGCGCCCACTCACGCACCCCGCCGACGTGGTCGAATGGACCACGCGCACCCCGACAAGGAGGGGTGACATGCCCGACCAGATCAACGACAAGCTCCTGTCCTGGGCGAGCGACATCGACCCGGGGACCATCAGCCAGGCGGAGAAGACGGCACGGCTGCCGATCGTCGCCGGGCATGTCGCCCTCATGCCCGACGCCCACGTCGGTATGGGTGCGACCGTGGGATCGGTGATCCCGACCCGCAACGCCGTCATCCCCGCCGCGGTGGGGGTCGACATCGGTTGCGGCATGATCGCCGCCGAGCTCGACCTCACCGAGTCGCAGCTCCCCGACAGCCTGGAGCCGCTCCTCGCCCGCATCGAGAAGGTGATCCCGGCCGGCGTCGGCCAGGGTCACGACCATGTCGCCCGCAACGCCGACCAGTGGCTAGCTCGGCACCAGCCGGCGACCGAGCTCGCCGCGGACAACACCGCGAAGGTGCTCAAGCAGTTCGGCACGCTCGGTTCGGGGAACCACTTCTTCGAGCTGTGCGTCGACGAGCGGCAGCGGGTGTGGGTGGTGCTGCACTCGGGCTCGCGTGGCATCGGCAACCTGCTGGCGACCCAGCACATCGCCAAGGCCCGCCAGCTGGCGAAGGACCTCGAGCTGCGGCTCGAGGACCCGGACCTGGCGTACTTCGTCGAGGGCACGCCGGAGTTCGAGGCGTACATCGGCGACATGATGTGGTCGCAGGAGTACGCGCGGGCGAACCGCGACCAGATGATGGACAACGCGATGCGCGAGGTGCTGGCGTTCATCGGCCACGGCCGGGAGACGCAGCGCATCAACTGCCATCACAACTTCACCCAGCGCGAGGTGCACAACGGCGTCGAGACCTGGATCACCCGCAAGGGCGCGATCAAGGCCGACGTGGGCGACCTCGGCGTCATCCCCGGCTCGATGGGCACGCGCAGCTACATCGTGGCGGGCAAGGGCAACGAGGCGAGCTGGATGTCGTGCAGCCACGGCGCCGGCCGCCGCTACTCGCGCACCCGGGCGAAGAAGCTGTACACCGCGGCCGACCTCGCCGAGCAGATGCGGGGCAAGGTGTGGCTCTCCCGGCGAGCGGAGGCGCTCGTCGATGAGATCCCCACCGCCTACAAGGACATCGACCAGGTCATGGCCGACCAGTCAGACCTCGTCGAGGTCCGGCACACGCTGCACCAGGTCCTCAACTACAAGGGGACGTGACAGCCCGACGGCCGGCACCTCGCCGCGCTCAGTCCGCCACAGAACCGCAGGTGATGTTGATCGAGGCTGCGGTGATCGTGCGGGCGCGGTCCGAGGCGGCGAAGGCGGCGACGTTGGCGACATCCTCGAAGGTGGCGGTCCGCTCGAGCATCGTGGGGGCCAGGAGCATGTCGAGGATCTCGTCGCGACCCTCGAGATCGTCGGGCACCGCCTCCGCCACGCCGGCGGTGTGCAGGGTGACGACCCGGATGCCGTAGGCGCCCAGCTCGGCGGCGAGCTGGCGGCGCATCGCCTCGACCGCGTTGAGGGCCACCTGGAAGCCGCCGATGTTGTAGTCGCGGATGGGGTCGCGCCCGCCGTCCCCGCCGAACATCAGGATGACCCCCGAGCCCTGCTTGATCATGTGGCGGCCCGCCGCCCGGGCGGTGATGAACGTCGAGCGGACGGCGGTGACGATGGGCCGCTCGTAATCGGCCAGGGTCATCTCGACCAGCGGCGTCCCCTGCACGTCGCCCACGGAGATCAGGTTGAACGAGATGTCGAGGCTGCCCGCGCCGGCGACGACAGCCTCGGTGTGCGCGTCGACCGCCTCCTCGTCGAGGGCGTCGACCTGGGCGGTGGCGACGCGTCCGCCGCCGGCCCGGATCTCCTCCGCCAGCCGATCCAGCGACGACTGAGTCCGCCCGGCGAGGTGGACGGTCGCCCCCTCGCGGGCGAAGCCGCGGGCGACCGCGCTCCCGATGGAGCCGGCGGCGCCGTAGACGATGGCGTTCTTGTTCTCGAGCAGCATCGGCATCCCTCCGCATACTGAACTAGATGGTTCAGTGTTACACGCCGGGGTGGCGGCGTCAACCGGCGGCCCTACGGTGGCGGGCATGCCCACCGTTGCCCCGGAAGATGCGCCCGCGGACCTGGTCGAAACACTGACGTCCCGGGTCGCCGAGCTCGAGCGCGCCCAACAGCAAGAAGACGTCGACGGCTTCCTCGCCCTCTTCGACAACGACGCCGTGTGGGTCACCGGCGGCGGGCGCCGGCTGGTGGGGCGGCCGGTGATCGCCGAGTTCACCCGCTCGGTGCTGCCCGGCGCCATGGCCGGCGGCTCGGTGACCTACGTGGTCGACCACGTGCTGGTCGTCCGCGACGACGTCGTCCTGACCGGTGTCAACCAGCAGTACGTGGACAACGCCGGCCACCCGACCGGAGCCGGGCTCCCGACCTACGTCTGGCGGCGGCGCGAAGGATCGTGGCTGATCGTCGCGGGCCAGAACACCGGCGTCCCCGCCGAGGACTGACCGAGGCCGGCCGGTCGGGCCGTGTGGGACACTGGGCCCGTGGGCAACGAGCCTCCGGTCCACATCGAGGCCGAGGTCACGGTGGAGAAGGACCCTGCGGCCGCGGGGCCACCGAGCCTGGGAACGAGGGCGTCGGGGAGTCGCGTGGTGCACGAGCGCGGGCGCTGGGCGCGGCTGGCCGCAGCGGTCGCGGTCGTGGCGGCGGTGGCGGGCGGAGCGCTGTGGTGGGCCGGCACCGACCGGCGTGGGGACCAGAGCGTCGAGGAGCGCGAGCCGAGCTCGAGCCGCGACGAGCTGAGCACCCGGACCGCCTACTACGAGGCCCTGAACCGGCTGCGCCAGGCCGGTGCGTTCGCATACCGGGGCGACGTGCACGCGGTCGGCTACAGCGTCTTCCGGCCGGGGAACCAGCCCGCCCTCGATGTCACCGTCGAAGGTGCGGTGCTCATGGCGCACAGCCTCAGCCGAGACGTGGCAGTCGCCCCCATGGGACGGGCGATGGAGACCGTGACGTCCGGTACCACCGTCTGGGTGCGCAGCGCCGCCACGGCCGAAGGGCTCGACACGGCCGAGTGGCAGCTCGCCCCGTCCGACGGTACGTCCTCCCTGGGGACCACGGCCGTGGCCTTGATGGTCATCTCTGCCGGCAACCCCGAGGAGGAGCCGCGCGACGCGGGCGGCCGGCGCGTCATCCGGGGCACGTTGCCGGCCGGGGACCAGCGAGTGGGTGACAGCCTGCTCGCCGGAGGCGAGCTGGTGCTCACGCTGGACGAGGACGGCAATGTCGTCCGTATGGTCGTGGCGTCGGCGCCCGAGGACCCGAAGCTGCGGCTCGAGCTCGACATCACGCGCATCGGCGAGCCCCAGGCCATCGTCCCTCCGGAGGACGGGAATGCCGCAGTGCGCCGAACCGTCCCGGTCGGGCTGCTGGAGGCGGCGGGGGTGCATCCGGTCGAGCTCGGACAGGTCCCGGGAGGGTGGAAGCTCATCGGCGCCTGGGGGATGCCGGCACCGGGGGGCGGCGCGTGCCCGCGACTCAGTCTCAACTATCGCCACCCCGACTCAGTGCTCGACGATTACCTGGTGCTCGAGGTCACCTCCACCCTGTGTGACACGACGCTGCCGGCGCCGGGCGAGGTGCAACCCCTGAGCGCGGGGCGCTTCCAGGGCACGGTCGTCACTTCGGGGGAGCGCACGACCGGCGTCCTCGACGACGGCACGACCCGCGTCAACTTCATGACCGACCTCTCGCCCGAGGTTGCCGCCAGGGTGTTGGCGTCGCTGCGGCCGTTCGACCCCGACGCGGCGCCGGCACCGCTCGACGACGGTCCGGCGGCATGACGCGCGAGGCTTTGCCTCGATGAGCCTCGACTACGCCCGAGACCAGTTCGCGGGTGCCGTCCGGTCGCTCGCCACGGGTGAAGCCGCGTTGCAGCCGCGCCTGCAGGCGGCCTGGACCGAGCACGTGGGGATGGTCTGGGTGAAGCCATGCCTGACCATCGAGCTGTTGCGTGACTTCAGGGACATGTGGCGGCGCTACACGGCCCCGTCCGACGACCGCACCGCCACCACTCTCCGCGACCTCGACCCCGAGGAGGTGGCCGGGGTGGTGGACGAGATCATGTCCCTGTTGCTGCGCACCACGGTGGCCGCTGCCGAGGCCGGCGAGGGCACCAAGCTCGCCACGCTCGCTGACCTCGCGTAGCGCAGGGCGCGCGCCGGGGCTTACCCGCCAAGGGATCGAGGCCAGTAGGATGGCTCGTTCGTGAAAGCCCCGGGGAGGCATCAAACGGCGACCGCCGAACTGCCGTCCGAACAGGACGAGCGCGAGCCAGATCGCGCGCCCGAAGGCGCGACGACCGACGCCGAGCGCGGTGGCCGGGCCCTGGTCTTCTGGGCGGTCGTCGCCACGACGGGCGTGGTCGTCGTCATGATCGCGCTCGCGATGGTGGGCGCCCTCCGGGGTGGCTGGCAGCCCGTCGGGGACGAGGCGGTCATCGCCGTCAGGTCCTTCGACACGTTCTCGACGAACCCGCCACTGCTCGGGCCGGCGACCACGCTCAGTGTGGCTGCGGGGGAGGCGGTGAGTCACCCGGGCCCGCTCCAGTTCTGGCTGCTGGCGCCGTTCGTCCAGGTGTTCGGGCCGCAGGGCGTGCTGATCGGCACATCGCTCATCAACATGGCCTGGGTCGTGGCCATCGTCGCCGTCGCCTGGCGCCAGGCCGGTGCCTGGTTCGCCCTGCTCACGGTCACGTTCGTGGCCGTGCTCGCCTCCGCTCTCGGTGGGCTGATGCTGCGCGATCCGTACAACCCCTGGACCGCGGTCCTGCCGATGGTGCTGTGCGCCTTCCTGTGCTGGTCGGCCATCTCGGGCGTGCGCTGGGCGCTGCCGGCGCTCGTGGCGGTGGCGAGCGTGGCCGCCCAGGCGCACGTGTCGTTCCTCCTGGTCGCGGTGGCGCTCGTCGTGTCGGCCCTGGCGGCGGTGGTGGTCCGCGCCGTGCGGGACCGGCGGCGGCTCGACGCCGACGACTGGCATCGGGAGCGCCGCGGTCTGGCCTGGTCGATCGGCTCCGGCGCGGTGGTGGGCCTCGCCTGCTGGATCGGTCCGCTCGTCGACCAGTTCACCCGGACCGGGAACCTCGGCAAGCTCCTGCAGGCGAACGGCAGCGACAGCGAGCACCTCGGCTACGACTACGCGAAGGTCCGCCTCCTCGAGATGTTCCAGTGGCCGCCCGACTGGCTCGATAGGCCCGGGACCCATTTCTGGTATCACCTGTCCGCTTGGGACTACACGACGTCCTTGGGCACCCTCGCCGCTCTCATCGCGCTGGGCGTGTGGGGCTACCGCACCGGCGAGAGGCGGCTGGCGCGGCTCGTGGTGGTCGCCGTGGTCGCGCTGGCGGCGTCGTTCTACACGACCTCCCGGATCGTCATCGAGGGAGCCGCGTACCTCAACGTGTCGAACCGCCTCAGCTTGTTCTCCAGCGCGATGGTCGCCTGGCTGGCGCTGGTGTGGGGGATCATCCTCCTCGCCCGGCGGGCCTGGCGAGGCGGCCGCTCGGTGTCGGCGCCCTCGTGGGTGGCACCCGTCCTGGCCGTCGGCGCCGTCGTCCTGGCCGTGGTGCTCGTGCCCCGGGCGCTCGACGGCGTCGCGGTCGCCGACGACCCGCAGTCCGGGTACATGGGCGCAGCCGTCTACTACGCCGACGTGATCGCAGACCAGCCGGGCAACGGCCCGTACGCCATCGACGGAGGGAACTTCTTCGTGGAGGAAGCCATGACGGCGGCCCTGGTCGCCCAGCTGGAGGCCCGCGGAGTCGACGTGCACGTTCGGGACGATCTGCTGTACCGCCTGGGCTGGCACCGGGAGATCACCGGCGACGAGATCGGCACCATCGTCCTCGGTACCGGAGCGGAGGGAGCCGAGGCGGGTCCGGCCGTCGAGCCCCTGGCCGTCTTCGACCCGGCCGACCCCCCAGACGGCTACGAACGCTACGAGGGCTACACCAAGGCGATGTTCGCCGACGAGGCGTTGCGCACGTCCTTGGCGATCGTCCCTGCGGACTGAGCCGTCACGTTCCCAACGCCCTGGCGGCGGCCGTTGCGGATTCCACCCCTTCTGCGCCTACGATGGCGTGCTTCCTGGAGAGGTGACCGAGTTCGGCCGATGGTGCTTCCCTGCTAAGGAAGTGAGGGCGCAAGTCCTCCGTGGGTTCAAATCCCACCCTCTCCGCTCCTCAGAGGCCCGGAGCGAGCCCGAGCGGCGGCTCCGGGCCTCGTCGATTCCAACGGAAGTTCCAACGGACCTGTCGTAGGCGGTCGTTACGGTACGCCGCCATGCGAGGTCACAAGCGTTTCAAGGACGGGTCCTTGGTGGCCTCGACGACGAGGCGCCAGGACCCGGTCATGGGCAAGCGCCGGCATGTCAATCAGACCGTCCGAGCACCCAACACGGGGGCCGTCGCCCAGGCCGCCGATGTCGAGCTGGCGCGCCTCGGGTCCGTCACCCATCATCCGGACCTAGGCACTCTGACTACGCGGACGCAGCGACGAAGTCCGTACAGCAGATGCCGCAATGAATCGGTCTCGACGCGGTCAGTGCTTTGGCTAGGGCCGACAGCTCGCGCCGATGGCTTCGACCCGGTGACGGTGACAGGCCGGGGCGGCTGGTCGTCGCCGGCTGCTCCCATGAAGGTCTACGTTCATTTCGCGCCAGCCCGAGACCAGGTGGCTTTCGCCAGAAGAGTGGCAGGTAGGCATCGCGCTAGGCGCCCATCGGCACCGCTCGCACAGTGGTCTCGGTCACGTGTCCGCCGCCATTACGACGAGGCCGTAGCCGTCGGGGTCGCGGAAGGCGCGGGCGCCGTTGCGGGGCCAATATGGGTTCAGGGTCGGATCGTCCGTGATCTCGGCGGCCTCCGCACTCCGGAGGCGGGCGACCAGGACCTCGGCGGCGGACGGGTTGCGGTGGTAGAGCACGAGCACGTCCTCGCCGGTCGGTGCGGGAACCTCGCCGTGAGGCGAGCGCACGATCTCCAGCTGGGCCCGCTCGTCGGGGAGTCCGAAGATCGCTCCGTCGAAGCCGTCATGGTCCGCGAAGGACCACAGCAGGGTCAGCCCGACGACGTCCTCGTAGAACGCGCGGATGCGGTCGAGGTCGAGTGTCGGGCGGGCGACGCGCATCGCGACGAGTTGGATGTCCGACGTCATGGCGGCGCCTTCCTCAGGCAACCGAGAACGTAGACCTTCACATCGCCTCCGATCCGACGACCGTCGACGTGTTCGCGAGACACGGTCCTGGCCCCTTGGTGTCCGTTACCCGATGTCAATCCAGGCTCGGGCTACGCGTCGAGCCAGTCCGGCCATATGGGGTTGAGCTGGTCGAGGACCGCACTGGTCATCGCCACCATGTCGGCATCCGGTTGGGCCGCTGCCCACATCGCCACCAGCATCGTTGTCGTGCCGACGAGCGCGCCCGCGACGGTCGCGATCTGCAGGGACCGTGCCGGTCCGATTGGACGCGTCGGCGTGAGGAGCTCGAGGTAGCGCTCGAACCAAGCGTCCTCGATCTGCCCATTGCGGCCTCGAAGGGAGGGCGTCGCCAGCAGCACGGAGTAGGACGACAAGACGGACTGGGCGTTGGCCTGGATGAGCTGGGCGACGGCTAGCAGCCCCCTGCGACACAGCTGACGGGGTGTCTCTTCTGGCCGCCGAACAGCGACCTGGGCGTTGAAGTGCACCAGCCACCGCCGGGGCTGTTCGAAGACCAAGTCGTCTTTGCTCGGGAAGTGCCGGTACGCGGTTCGCCGTGACACGCCCGCGGCCAGGGCGACGTCGTCCATGGTCGTCTCGACGAAGCCCCGCTGGATGAACAGCGCGACGGCTGCGTCGGCGATCGCGGTGCGTGTTTCCTGGTGGCGCCGTTCGATCAGGCTCGGCATGTCGTGCAAGTTTGGCACGGAGTGCCATCTGTTCGTAGAGTGCGGCTCATGAGCGCTGCGCAACGTCTTTTCGTCGGATACGGCACGTCCATCCTGACGGTTGGCTTCGTTCTCGGGACGGTGCTGGGCATGCTACGGAGGAACACCCCTTCGATACCGAACCTCGCCACCGCGCACATCGAGACGTTGATGCAAGCCGCATTGCATCTCGGGTTGGCCTTCGCAGTCGGAGCGGCGCAGTTCGATTCGTCGGCGGCCACCTGGGGGGCGGCGCTCTTGGTCACCGGCTCAGCCATGCAAGCAGTCGGCGTGACCTTGAACTGGGTGACCAGGGCCGAGGATCAGTTTGCCCAACGCCCACCCGGCTTCGTAGTCAACTCCACGGCCACCTTCGTGATCTGGCCTGGGCTCCTCATCACCGCGTGGGGCATCTTGACCGGGCTCTGACCGGTGCCCGTCCCAACCACCGTCCACCGAAGCCGCGACAGAGCCGTACATGCACTCGTGGCGTTGTCCATCGAGGCGATTGCGCTCGAAACAGACGGAAGGCGATGCTTCGCCGATGCTCGACCATGAGATGAAGCGGGTTGTTGACGAGCAACGACTGGGGTACGTCGCGACCGTCGGCCCGGACGGAACTCCGAACCTCTCACCGAAGGGAACGACCGCGGTCTGGGACGACGGGCACCTGGTGTTCGCCCACCTGCACTCTCACCAGACCGTGGCGAACATCGAAGGCGGCAACCCGGCGGTCGAGATCAACGTCGTCGATCCGATCCGCCGGAAGGGCTACCGCTTCAAGGGCACGGCGACCGTCCATCGGCAGGGAGCCGTGTACAAGTCGGGCCTCGACTTCTACCACAAGCGCAGCGGGCTCGAACCGAGTCGGGTGGCTGCGATCGTTCTCGTCCGGGTCGAGTGGGCAGCGCCGATCATCTCGCCCGCTTACGACGACGGCTCGAGCGAAGAAGAGGTCGAGCAACGCTCACTGCGCCTCTACGGGCTCCGGCGTGTCGAGGGGTAGAGCTGTGCACGCTTGCGCCGCTCGCATCAGCGGGGCGAATCCCACCCTCTCCGCTTCTCAGAGGCCCGGAGCGAGCCCGACCGGCGGCTCCGGGCCTCGTCTTCGCCGACACGAATGCCAAGCTGGCGCGCCTCGTCGTCGAGGTCACGTCCGGCGAGGCGGCACCGAGCACACAGATCACGGTCGTTGAGCTGCTGGTGCGGTGGGTCGAGCATCGCCGGCGGGCATGGGAGGCCCGCTCGCCGGGACAGCCGGACTGGACCCTGAGCGTCATCCGCAAGCATCATTCCTCGAGTGGGCGAGGTGCAGTTCGGCAAGCTCCGCCCGCTCGACATTGACCACATGTACTCCCGCTGGCAGCAGGGCTCCCGACGATGCCCCACGCCGGGGGCTCCGGTATCACGCGGTCGCGTGGATCTGGTTCCACCCCCGGTCCACATCATGCGATCGCGGGATGTGGGGTGACCGATCCGGCGCGACCGTCTCAACGTGCGTCCGCGGCCCGCCCGGTGAGCCCGGAGGCCGCCAGCGAAGGGGTCGGGAACATGGGAACCAAGGTTGCCCAAGCGAGGGTCGTCGAGGGGCGCGAGCTACCGCCGGTGGGCAGGTGGGTCATCGACCCCGTGCACTCCACCGTGCAGTTCGTGGCCCGGCACATGATGATCTCGAAGGTGCGGGGTCGCTTCCGCGAGTTCGAGGGATGGGTGGACGTCGCCGAGCGACCCGACGACTCGCGCGTCGAGGTGGCCATCAACGCGGCGAGCATCGACACGGGAGACCCGGGACGCGACGAGCACCTGCGCTCGCCCGACTTCCTGGACGTCGAGCGCTTCCCCCTCGTGACATACCGCAGCACGTCGGTGCGGCCGATCGGGGACCGCTTCGAGGCCGTGGGCGACCTGACGATCCGCGACTGCACACGGCCCGTCACCCTCGACGTCGAGTTCGAGGGCGTGGCCGTCGACCCGTGGGGCAACCTGCGCGCCGGGTTCGTGGCGTCGGGCGACATCAACCGTGAGGACTTCGACATCACCTGGAACCAGGCGCTGGAGACCGGCGGCTTCCTGGTCGGCAAGGGCGTCAGGGTCGAGCTCGACATCGAGGCCGTGCTCCAGGACCAATCGTGAGCGATCGGCCGGGCCCGCCGGGACGTCGCCGACGTTCTCATCTCCTGGTCGGCTGAGGTCGCCCGACGAGCCGGGTGGCCTCCACGGCCCGCTCCCACATCTCGTTGCGCCCGGATCGCGCCGTCAACGCGGCCTCGAGATCGCCGACGAGGGACTCCTCGGGCAAGCCGACCACGTGCTGACGTGCCGTCCGCCCGGCGACCGTCGTCGTCACCCGCACCTGGCGATCGTCGACGGCGACCGCGGCGAGCTCCGCCCGTCGGCCACCACGGCGCGCCCGGAGGTGCACGGCCGGCGGATGGCCGTCCGCGAGCCGGATGCCCGAGCCGGGCACCCCGAGGCTGCTGGCCAGCCAGCCCGCCAGCAACGTCCACGCCTGCCCGCGGCCGGTGACGTCGACGCGGTCGACCCCCGCCGCGAACGACACGTCCCCGCCCGCGACGGCGTCGGCCAGGAGCAGTCGCCACGGCCGGAGCCGGACCCACGCCAGGTCGACAACCGGCAGACCGCTCAGCACCGTCAGGTCGACCTCGTCGAGGGGGCGGCCCGGCTGGTGGCTGTCCACGATCACGCGGTGCGCGTCGGCGACGACCGGCTCGCCGGGTCGGGGGAGGCGGCCCGGCAACCACACGGCCACGGGCAGGCCGGGAAGGATCCACGGTTCCACGATCGCGTCGAGGTGCGCGATGGCCTCGCCACCGGCGTAGAGGTGCACCTGTTCGACACTGACGGGCGCGGCGCCGCGGCGCTCGATGACGCCGACCTTGATCGACACCTTGGTGCCGGATGGCCAGTCGGGCAGCGTCGAGACCACGACGACGCGGCTGGGGACCCGGGCGGCGAGGCGATCGCCGACGTCCAGCGTCGCCATCGCGCCCCGGATGTCGTCCTCGGCGAGCACCACCAGCGAGACGACGGCGTTGCGGAGTGTGCCCTGGCGGGACCCGGCGCGGATCCGCTGGAGCGCCGCCTCGGCGTCGTCGCGGTTGGGGTCGGTGGTCGACCACAGTCCCAGCACCCGCGGCACGCGGCGCTCGTCCTGCGCCGGGCGGGACCCGCTCATGGTCGGCGCCAGCGTCGTCCGTCCCGGTGGAGCAGCGCGTCGGCCTCGGGCGGCCCCCACGATCCCGCCCGGTACAGCGAGAGCGGTGGCTCGTCCTTGGCCCACGCCTCCAGGATGGGATCGACGATGCGCCACGCCTGCATCACCTCGTCGGCCCGGATGAACAGTGTGGAGTCGCCCACGAGCGCATCCATCAGCAGGCGCGCGTACGGGTCGGGAATACCCTCGGGAAAGGCGGCGCCGTAGAGGAACTCCATGGCGACCGACCGCACGTCGAAGCCGTGGCCCGGCACCTTGGACCCGAAGATGAGCGTGACGCCCTCGTCGGGGTGGATCCGCACAACGAGCGCATCCGGCTCGAGGCGACCGACCTGGTCGGGCTGGAAGGGCAGGTGGGGGGCAGGGTGGAACTGGATGGCGACCTCGCTCACGTGCCGGGGCAGGCGCTTGCCGGTGCGCACGTAGAAGGGCACGCCAGCCCAGCGCCAGTTGTCGACGAACAGCCGGAGGGCCGCATAGGTCTCGGTGCTGGAGTTGGGCGCAACATCGGGTTCGTCGAAGTAGCCCGGGGCGAGCTGCCCGGCGACCCAGCCGTCGGTGTATTGGGCGCGCACGGTGGCCTCGGGCACCTCGCGCTCGTCGAGGATCTCGATGGCCCGCAGGGCCTTGACCTTCTCGTCCCGGATGCCGTCCGCCTCGATCGAGATCGGCGGCTCCATCAGCGTGAGCGCCATCACCTGCATGACGTGGTTCTGGACCATGTCCCGCACGGCGCCGGTCTGCTCGTAGAAGGCGGCGCGGTGACCGACCCCGGCGCTCTCGGCGACGGTGATCTGCACCGAGTCGACGTAGCGCCGGTTCCACACGGGCTCGAACACGGCGTTGGCGAAGCGCAGCGCCAGGAAGTTCTGCACCGTCTCCTTCCCGAGGAAGTGGTCGATGCGGAACACCTGGCTCTCGTCGAACACGGCATGGACGCAGCGGTCCAGCTCCTCGGCGCTGTGCAGGTCCGTCCCGTAGGGCTTCTCGATCACGATCCGGGTGAACGCGTCCGGGGCGTCGTCCAGCGGGTCCTGGAGGTGGTGGCGACCGATGCCGGCAAGGATCGTGGGGAAGGCCGTCGGCGGTACGGCCAGGTAGTAGAGGCGATTGCCGGCGGTGCCCTGGACGTGGTCGACTTTGTCGAGGACGGTGGCCAGCTGCTCGTAGGTCTCGTCCCGGTCGTAGTCCCCGGTCACGTAGCGGAACCCCGAGACGATCTCGCGCCACCGGGGGTCCTCCGTGCGGTCCGGTCCGCCCTGCCCGCCGGCGGCGATCGCGTCGAGCGCGACGCGGCGGAAGTCGTTGTCGCTCCACGCCGTGCGCGCCACGCCGACCACAGCGAAGCGTCCGGGGAACACCTGCTCGGCGGCCAGCTGGGCCAATCCGGGCATGAGCTTGCGCGCGAAGAGGTCGCCGGACGCACCGAAGACGACGAGAGCGCACGGGGGGATAGGACGTACGTCAGTGTCGACCAGCGGATCGGGCTCCAGGAAGCCAGCCGCGACGGTCGACGTCGGCGTCGCCATCAGGTGGCGAGCTCTTCCAATCGGGAGAGCGGGATGCGCGAGACGCGGCGGCCCCGCCGGCGCAGCGTCATCAGGTCGCCGAGGGCCTGGCCTCGAACAGCTGTCGGAAGGTGTAGTGGCGGCCGACGATCTGGAGATCGACGCCAGACGAGTCGTCGACGATCTGGACGAAGTTCCCCCGGTTCGGTCCGCCCTTGTGAAGCTGCCCCGTCGAGTGGAGGTAACGGGGCCCGAAGCCGACCGTGGTGGCGACCCGGTGCGTGTCCCGCAATGCCATGCGGACGCGCTGGAGTCGGTGCGCGTTCGCCTCGCTCGGCTCGACGAAGGCCTGCAGCGCGATGTAGTCGCCCGGGTTGACGTCCTTGAGCGCCACCGCGGGGTCGTCGTAGCCGACCTCCGAGGCGAGCCGGTGGGGGTCTCCCTGCGCCAGGATGCGCCGTGTCGCCTCCTTCTCGGAGTCGACGTCGGGCTGGTTGAACGGGTTCACGCCGAGGATGTGGCCGGCGACGGCGACGGCGAACTCCCACCGGAGGATCTCGGCGCCGAGGAGGACCGGCTCGCGTCGGCCGAGGCGCGCGACCGGTGCCCCGGCGCTCTCCAGGTCGGCGAGGCCGTCGTGTTCGCGGAGGGCCAGGAACAGGCGATCCGATCCGTACGTGTCCCGTGTGCCGAGATCCTCGTCGACGATGGGGACGATGCCGGTGCCGTCCTTGCCGGTGGACTCGGCCACGAGCTGCTCGACCCACATGCCCAGGGCCGCCACGTCGGGGGGAAGGACGAGCGTCAGCTTGTCCCACCCGCCCCTGGCGGCCTCGCCGGCGACCAGCCCGAGCCACAGGCCCGGGTTCCTCTCGCAGGGCACGCAGCGATGGCACGCCGCGGCCATCTCGGCGGCGGTCTCGAGCAGCTCGTCGAGGTCGGCGCCGATGAGGGCGGCCGGCACGAGCCCGAACAGGGACAGGGCCGAGTAGCGCCCGCCGACGTCGGGAGGGTTGAGGAACAGCTTGCGGAAGCCGCGCCGGCGGGCGACGGCTTCGAGAGGCGAACCAGGGTCGGTGATCGCCGCGAACCGGCGGCCGTCGTGGAGCCGCGAGAAGTAGAAGTCGAGATGGGCCAGCGTCTCGATCGTGGCCCCCGACTTGGAGGCGGCGATGAACACCGTGTGGTCGAGGTCGATCGTCCTCTCCAGCCCGGTGATCGCCGCCGGGTTTGTGGTGTCGAGCACGGTGAGCTCTGGCGCACCGGGGGCGACGCCGAAGGTGCGCCGGAACGTGTCGGCCGACAGGCTCGACCCGCCCATGCCCATCAGCACCGCGTGGGTGTACCCGTCGGCGCCCACCTCGTGGGCGAACGCGCGCACCTCGTCCAGCCGGTCCGCCATTGTCTCCGGCAGGTCGAGCCAACCGAGGCGGTCGCTGATCTCGGACGGCGTGGGCTTCCACAACGTGTGGTCGCGGCGCCACAGCCGGCCGACGATGTCGTCGCGCGCCGCGGCGTCGAGGCGCTCCTCGATCCGCTCCTCCAGCGAACGGGGGCCGCGCAGCGTGTGCCGGCGCCGCGGCGGCGTCTCGGCGGCGAGCTTGGACTCGATGGCGGCGAAAAGCTTGGCGAGGTCGGCGGCGAAGGCATCGAGCCCCTCGTCGAGGAGCCGGGCCGCCACCTGCTCGAGGTCGATGCCGTGCTCGACAAGGATGAGCCGGCCGGCCTCGGCGGCTTCGATGTTCACCAGCACCGCGTCGGGTCGCACCCGGCCGTGATCTCGCATGGCGGCCAGGGTGGCCTCGGGCATCGTGTTCACCGTGTCGCGCCCGACCAGTGCCTCGACGTAGCAGGTGTCGGGGTACGCGGGGTTCTTCGTGCCGGTCGATGCCCACAGCGGCCGCTGGACGCGAGCGCCCGCCGCGCCGAGCGGCTCCCACCGCTCTTCCGCGAACACGTCCCGGAAGCGCTGGTAGGCCAGCTTGGCA
>Ga0209382_10005162_pt1 | contig 17059 bp, 12 predicted proteins | sample SoiMetdeltSBSDD5_FD_187599 | JGI IMG/M metagenome (GOLD analysis project Ga0209382, IMG submission 187599) | Bulk soil microbial communities from a Populus tree surrounding site in Tennessee, USA - Soil MetaG P. deltoides SBSDD5 (SPAdes) (version 2) | ecosystem: Environmental > Terrestrial >...
GCGCTTCCGGCAGCGAGGCGCCATCGAGAAATGAAAAGGCAGATGCCGTATGAAGTTCGATGTACATCGACCGCCTGACGCGATTTGATCAATCAATCACACCGTCCATGAACCACGTGCCGCCGTCGCGGTCGCGAAACAGGCGGCACACCGATCCATCACTCAGTGCCACATCCCAGTCGTCGCGATTCCACGCCCGCGCAACTCGATCCCACCACGCGCCAGACGATCGCCACGGCCCGGCCGCCTGCTCCACGTGCCCGCCCGGCATCCCACGCCGATCCACCGCCACGCGCACCGGACGCCCGCCTTCAACCCGCACACGCACTGCTACTGGTGGTCGAAAACGCCGGATGAATACAGAACCCGACGTGTCGAACCCATCGCATAGAACCTGACGCGTAGAACCCGATGTGTCGAACCTTCGCATTTCAAATGCATCCGGCTGCCAGCTGTCCAACAGGACCGGCGTCCCCGAACGTGACTCTCCGACCAGCGCGCTCAGTCGTGACGTCAGGGTGGCCACGGTTTCTGCTGACGGACGTGCCCGGGCGAGCAACGAAAACTGCACGATACGGCTGGGCGCCGGATCGATTTCGAGCGTGACGATGTCGACGGCGGCGGAGGGTGGATGCGATTCCAGATCGAGCAGCAAGAGCGTGCGCAGCACTCGCGGATCGCGGATCGCGGCCGGAAGCTGCAGCATTCGTGGGTGAGTGCTCCGATCGACCAGCCGCAAATCCAGCCGAAGCGCGGCGGCCGCGCGATCCGCACGCTCGAGCGCAGTCGCCAGCGGATCGAGCATGCGGGCAAACACGAACGATAACGGCTCCAGCGCATCGATTGGCCATTCGAGCTCGACGCGCTCGACGAACCGTCGAACGTCCGGATCGGGTACAAGCGGCGCGAGATCGCAGCCGCGCGCGTGCTCCTGCAGGTCAACCCCAAGCTGACCGAGCCGTGCAGACAGCTCGGCGCTCGGCAGCGCGGCCACCTCGCCAAGCGTAGTGAGTCCCCACCCCTCGAACACGTTGAACGCGGACTCGTACGGTTTCCAGAACGCCACCTGCCGGGCACTGCCAGCAGCGCGCTTCGGACGAAGCACGGTCACACCATGGATCTCCGCCAACAGGCGGTGCAGCACGCGAAGCGAAATCGGCGCAAGGGCGGACGCGAGATCGTCAACCGCAACGGTCAGTCCAGGCGCGACACTGGCCAGCAGCAGCGCACCGATCTGCGACGGCGCGACGGCCACCGAGAGCGCAGATCCATTGCGCCGCCGATCGGCTGCGCCTCCACACGCGCGCAACAATTCAGTACCGATCGTTTCCGGAGTGCCAAGCAAACGCTCCAGGCCCGAGACGTCGAGCACCACCACGCCGCTCGCCGGTCGATGGACCCGAGGCGAAAAATCTTTGGCGACCGCAAGCGCCAGATCAGGTGCATGCGTGCACCTGAGACAACCAAAAAGGGAAAAGGAAGAAGGCAAAAGGAAGACCGGAGGCATGGCTCAAATCACACGCGGCCGAATATCGAGCCCCGAAAGCAAGCGCGCACGATGCGAACCTGGTTCGGCCCAGAGAGCGGATGGCGACGGGCGCTCCAGCGCAATCGTCGATCCCCCGGAACTCCGCCCGAGGTGCTCCGAGGCCATCAGTAACGCCACCGTTTGGCTGCCCTCGATAATGCGCGCCAGCCGGAACCATGTCGTAAACGGCAGCCCGCGCACGACGCGATCGGCCACGTCGGTCAGATCGAGCACCACCAGGCCAAAGCCCCCGGCCTGCAGCACGAGGTTCATGGCTTTGAGCGCCCGTGTGGCATCGCCGGTCTCGCGAATCCACAACAACCGGGAAAGATCGAGACCTGCCGCCGCCGCCGTGAGCGGATCGAAGCGATCGTTCGTATCTACAAGGGCAACTAGCTCGTCGCGTGAAGTGGCGGCCGCCAGCGCGCGGCACATCACGCTCGTCCGGCCCGACGATCGGCCGCCGATGACTTCCGACAGGTGCCCGCGGCGCAGCCCGCCGCCGAGCGCAGCGTCGACGGCAGGTACGCCAGTCTCGGCGAGGTCCTGCTGCTGACGCTCCAGCGCCCGCCAGGGCGCCAGGTGCGTCAACGTGACATCGAGCTTGCGGGCTTTGAGAAGCGATTCGAGGTGGGCGCGTGCCGGCATGACCAAGCCATATTTTCGCCTTTTATTCGCCTTAGTCAAGTGGCAGCCGCTTTCGCGCGACTGCTCCGCCGCGCTCAGCGTAAGTCACACGCAGGCAAGCTGTTAAGATTGTCGTTCCACGTGTCTCAATCGCCGACCACCTCGTCTTTCTTTCGCGTTCCGATCCTGCAGCGGGCGCTAGCCGCGTTTTATTACCGGGATTTCCGGGTGCTGTGGTTCGGCGCCTTTACCTCGACGGTCGGCACCTGGATGCAGAAGATCGCCCAGAGCTGGCTGGTCTTCGATCTCACCAAGTCGTCGTTTTATCTCGGCCTCGACGACTTTCTCGGACAACTGCCCATCCTGCTCTTCACCCTGCTCGGCGGCGTCATTGCCGATCGACACGATCGCCGGCGTCTGTTGATGGGATCGCAGTTCGTGCAGATGGCGACCGCCTTCGCCCTGGCTGGCCTCGTCTACCAGGGACGCGTCCACATCGGACACATCCTCGTGCTGTCGTTCACGGCAGGTCTGGCGCAGGCCTTTGGCGGCCCCGCGTATCAGGCGATGGTGCCAACGCTCGTCGAGAAGAAAGATCTGCCGAACGCCATCGCGCTCAACTCCATCCAGTTCAACCTGGCGCGTGTGTTCGGACCGCTTCTCGCCGGCGTGACGATGGCGGCACTTGGCCCGGCCTGGTGTTTCAGCCTCAACGGGCTCTCATTCTTCGTCGTCATTCTCGCGTTGATGTGGCTCGACATACGCCACGTTCCGCCGGTCGAGCGCAAGCCGATCCTGCACGAGCTCAAAGGCGGCCTCGCGTACGTGCGCAGCGAACCGACGATCGTCGCACTCACGATCCTCGCGAGCATGACGACGTTCCTGGGGCTGCCGCTGCTGACGTTCCTGCCGGTGTTTGCCCGCGAGATCTTCCACGGCGACATCAATCGCTACAGCGAGATGATGGCGTTCTCAGGAATGGGCGCCGTGGTCGGCGCGCTGGTGGTCGCGTGGCTGGGCCGCTTCAAACATATGGGGCTCACGGTACTGCTGGTGCAGCTCGCCTTCGGCGTGCTCATCGCCGGCTTCGCCTTCTCACGGATCTACTGGCTGAGCAACCTGCTCTTGTTTTGCGGCGGCGCGGCGCTTCTCACCGTCTTCTCGATGACGACCTCGCTCGTTCAATTGATCGTTCCCGATCACCTGCGCGGACGCGTGGTCAGCTTTTATATGGTGGCGTTCCGCGGCGGGATGCCGCTCGGCAGTTTGGCCAGCGGCTACGCTGCGAGCGTGCTGTCGGTCACCACGGTGCTGGCTATCAACGGCATGCTCGTTTCACTCGTCGCGCTGTACTTCCTGTTGAAGCACGATGGCGTGCGCGAGCTGTAGATCCGGGTCCCGATCCGGGGCCCGGGGCCCGGGATCCGGGGTCGGGGTTCGGGGTTCGGGGTTCGGGGTCAGGTTGTGAACGTGTGAACGGCTTTCAAGAATGGGATTTAACGTTTTCCGAGCCCCGGATCCCGGACCCCGGACCCCGAGATCACGCGTTAGCGATCCAGAAAAGGCCAAGGCCGACTGACGCCGTCGCCATCACAAACGCGGCGGCTCGACCGAGGCGCACCGCGGTTGCGGCCGACATCACCCGTGCGAACGCCACGCCAAACAGCGCCATCGACAGCAGGATGCCCACGCCAAACACGGCAATCAGCATCAGCAACGTTGGCAGCGACGCAGTCGCCACCCCCTCGCCAAACGGCGTCAGCATCGTCAGCGCTCGCAGACTGCTGATCGCAAATGCCGCGCCGAGGATGGTGGGTAGATGCGAGTGTGCCGACGGAAGCGGGTGATGATCGCGGCGGCCAAGGTGCAAGTGCCAGTGCGGTGCAGGCTCGCCGGCATGCTGGTGCGAATGTCCGTAGATCCGCTGCGACGCCAGCGCCCAGAAGCCAATCGCGCCAAGCACGATGAGGAGGGCGCCGCCAAGCATCTCGCCGCCTCGCTCGACGACAATCGGCAATGACCAGCCGAGGACGACCAGCCCGCCGGCACCAAGGGCGAGCAGCAGCGCATGACCCACCGCAAAACGGACAGCGACACCAAACGCGCGAGCGCGCTGAAGGGCCGGCGTCTCTCCCGCCGCGTTCAGCGAGAGCGCCGCAATGGCCATCAAGTGATCAGCGCCGAGACCGTGAAGAAAACCAAGGGCGAGAGCGGACGACAGGAGGAGCACTCGAGGAGTGTAGCACTGGGCGGCGCCGAGCCGCGCCGCGATCCGATCACGGCGTGAATCTCAGGCCGGCGGCTCTATTTTCCACGACAGTCGAATGGTCTTTGGCAGATAGCAGACGCGGTCGTCGCACGCCTGATAGCGTAGCGATCCTTCGATTGTCAATCCGGTTGGAGACGACTTCGACAGGACGATCGGCTGTGTGATTCTGAACGTTTTGCTGAACACGAGTTGTGTCAGCTTCAACGGCTCGAAGTAGTACTTCTCGGGCGGCGGAAACAGCGGCGGAGATGCCTTGAACGCCGGCTGCGCATCGATCGTTAGCGAAACTGGCATCCCTTCCTTCTCCCCCGGGGCGTAAAGGTGCATCTTGGGCTTCGGCGCGATGTCCACTATGAGCGTCCGCGAAGCGCCAGCCTGCTTGGGGACGCTCACGGACGTCGCCGCAGTCAGGTGCAGTGTCTCGATGGTGCCTTTGTCCAGGAGCGAAGGACCGGGTTGCTGACCGGCGTTGAGCAACAGCGCACACGCAAGTGCTGAGATCGGAATTCGCACGCTTCGATTGTACCCAAAAAAACGGCCGGTCTCTCGTGAGACCGGCCGCCCTCCGGCTGTCAGTCCCCAGTAACTGCCAGCTAGTTCCTTCGGTGTTGTCCGTGTTGTCCGCGGCTAATCCGTTAGCCGTGTTGTCCGTGGCTCTATCCGTTATCCGCGTAATCCGCGGCTAATTCCGTTGTCGACGTGTTACCTGATCCCACACCGCGGCGCCACCGCCACCAACCGCCGCGCCAATCAGCGCACCCTTCTTCCCGCCAATCAGTGCGCCAACGCCTGCGCCCGCGCCAGCCGACGAGCCGATGATGATCGCGCTCTTCTTTACCGATCGCGTGCGTTGCACCGGTTCGCGATACACCACCTGCCGCGCTGGAACCGCCGTGGCCGGCCGTTCGTCAGTCACCACGCGCGCGTCAGGCAGATCGTTATACGCGACTGGCACTGCGCGCGGCTGACGGAATTGCGGCGCCGGAGCCACAAACGCGTCCGGCTGCGCGACCGCCTGCGTCACGCCGGACGTAATGCACTCGACCTGCGATACGGCCTCACCGTTGACGACCACCGGCCGCACGAGCGTGCGTTGCGTCGGCTCGCAACTCACCACCACGGGCGATCCGGCTTGCTGCGTCGCTGCTGCCGCCGCGAGCGGCTGCGCCGAAACGGTCGTGGCTTCGCGCACACCACATCCGGCGGTTGCCGCCAGCGCCGCGATCCCGAGAGGAGCACCGATCGTGCGTCCGAACCGAAGTGCCTGCGAATACCGTTGGACGAGTGACATATGCATCTCCCTGTTAACTGACGACGGGCGTTAGTCCAAGGGGGATGCCAAGGCGTGATTCGGAAAAACGGGCTAATTTGCTAGGAAATTCCCGCAAAGGTCATGCTGACGTTGTCCTCTGCAGGAGGCAGTCCTGAGCGGCGGAGGACATGTCCGAAATGTAACGTGCCTCGTTCTAGGTGGACTGCTGCGCGACGCGCGTCGCGCGTTGGCGTAGCCGTCGCACGCGGCAGTTCGCACGTAGCACGCGGTGCGAGCCGGTATACTCAGCAGCGAAGCGTTTCATGTCGAACATTCTTGTCGTTGAAGACGACTCGGATATTGCCGCGCTGATTGCGCATTATCTCGAGAAAGCGGGACATCGTGTCGACAAGCTTGCGTCAGGCACCGACGTGCTGCCGCGGCTCCGCAAGGTCCCCGCCGATCTCGTCATCTTGGATTTGATGTTGCCGGGACTCGATGGACTTGTCGTGTGTCAGGCGATGCGGACCGATCCGGCCACCGCGGAAATCCCCATCATTATGTTGACGGCACGAGGAGAGGAGTCCGATCGGATTTCGGGTCTGGAGCTGGGTGCGGACGACTACGTGACCAAGCCATTCAGCCCGAAGGAGCTCTCCGCGCGAGTGACCGCGCTCCTGCGTCGCACGGCGCGCGGCGGCGCAAGCGGACCGCTGCGCCATGGGCCGATCAGCATCGATTCGGATCGACATCTCGTCGAGTTGAACGGGCAGGATGTTCGGTTGACGGCAAAGGAATTCCTGCTGCTCCAATACCTGGTGCAGCACAAGGGCCGAGTGTTGTCGCGTGACCTTCTGCTCAGCGATGTGTGGGGCTACAACTACACGGGCGGGACGCGCACGGTTGACGTCCACATTCGCCGGTTGCGCGAGAAGCTGCCGCCGCTCGCCGATGCGATTGAAACGATCAAGCAGTTCGGCTACAAGCTAATCGACATCCCGTGACGTTTCGCACGCGCCTGTTTTTCACGTCGCTTGCCGTGGCGTCCGTCACGCTGCTCGTGGCCACGATGCTCGTCTCGTGGTCGGTGCGTCGCGAGGCGAGCGCGAGCATCGAGCGGTCACTCATCAGCCAGGCGCGGCTTGCTGCCGAAACCCTGTCGCACCGTCAGCCGGCATCGCCCGCTGAGTTGGACGCCGAGGCTGACGCCATCGCGCGAATGGTTGGCGCGCGCATCACGTTCGTCGCCCGCGACGGCACCGTGCTCGGCGATTCTGAGCTCACGCCGGAACAACTCACCACGCTCGAAAATCACGCCAACCGTCCGGAGATACAGCAGGCGCGCCGTGAAGGGCTCGGCGTGGCGCGGCGTTACAGCGTCACAACGGGCACCGACATGCTGTACGTCGCCTCTCCGATCAAAACCGCTGCAGCTGCGGAGCTGTCGGAAGTGCGATTGGCGCTCCCGCTGACGGATGTCGCTCAGCAAATCGGCGAGGTCCGCCGGAGCGCCGCCATCGCCTTCGGCGCAGGCCTGCTGGCGGCCCTCGCTCTGGCATGGGCATCGTCCATCATGCTGAGCCGGCGGGTTGCCGCGATTGGCGCCGTGGCCGAACGCTATGCGGCGGGCGACTGGTCGCGGCCGGCGCGCGATTACGGCAGCGACGAAGTCGGGGCCGTCGCGCGCGCGCTCGATGGCGCGGCACGTGAGATTGCGAAGCGCGCCAGCGATCTGGCTTCCGATCGCGCGCGGATGGAAGCCATCCTCTCCGGCATGGTCGAAGGCGTCATCGTCGTCAATGACCAGGGACGCGTGCAGCTCGTGAACGAGGCGGCGCGCAAGATGTTGCGCCTGCACGGCGCGTCGGAAGGGCGGCACTACGTTGAAATCGTGCGTCAGCCGGATATCGCGTTACAGATCGGATCGGCACTGCGCCGTGTGGCGGTCGACGGGCTCGAACTGACGTTGCCGCGCGAACCGGAGCTGATCATCATGGCGCGCAGCGCGCCCGTCGCGGCGCCAAGCGCCGGCGGCGCGGTTCTGGTCATGCATGACATCACCGACCTGCGTCATGCCGATCGAGTCCGCCGCGATTTCGTCGCCAACGTCTCGCACGAGCTGCGCACGCCACTCACAGCGGTCAGAGGCTACGTCGAGGCGCTCCTCGAAGAAGGCACGGATCCGGCGGATCAACGCCGCTTCCTCGAGATCATCGGCCGCCACACTGTGCGTATGGAGCGCCTCGTCCGCGATCTGCTGCGTCTCGCGCGGCTCGACGCCGGACAGGAACCACCCGCGCACGTGCCTTGCAGCGTCGAAACGCTCTTTGCCGGCGTGGTCACAGATCTCGCAGCCGCGATCGAAGGCCGACAACAAACCGTCGAGGAGCACATCGCGCCCGACGCCGAGACCGTGCGGGGCGACCCGGCCAAGCTCCACGACGCGCTTCGCAATCTTCTCGAGAACGCGACGAACTACTCTCCCGAAGGCAGCACCATCTCGATGTCGTCCACACGCAACGGCAGCCGCATCCACCTGACCGTGGCCGACTCAGGTCCCGGGATCCCCGAAGCCGATCTCTCGCGGATCTTCGAGCGGTTCTATCGAGTCGACAAATCGCGAACCCGCGCCGGCCGCGATCCGGGAGGAACCGGCCTCGGCCTTGCGATTGCCAAGCACCTTGTGGAATCGCACGGAGGACGCATCACCGCCAGCAATGGCCCGCGAGGAGGGGCGGTGTTTACGATGGAGTTGCCGCTATAGATTGGTGATTGCAGACTGCTGATTGCAGATTGTCCATTGACGATTGCAGATTGCAGATTGCAGATTGCAGACTGCGGATTGCGGATTGCGGATTGCGGATTGCGGATTGCGGATTGCAGATTGCAGATTACGGCGCAATCGTGACCGCAGTAATCCAGTACACCACCGCCGCAATGATGCCCGATGCGGGAATTGTCAGAATCCACGCCCAGACGATCCGTCCGGCGACGCCCCAGCGGACTGCAGACAGTCGCCTGATCGAGCCGACGCCGATGATCGCGCCGGTGATCGTGTGCGTCGTGCTGACCGGAACGCCGAGATGCGTGGCGGTGAAGAGTGAGATTGCGCCGGCAGTCTCCGCGGCGAAGCCGCCGACGGGCTGCAGCTTGGTGATTTTCGAGCCCATCGTGTGGATGATCCGCCAGCCGCCGGACAGCGTGCCCAGCGCGATCGCCGCATGCGCGGAGAGGACGACCCACACCGGGATCGGTAGGTGTCCCTCCTCCAGGCCGAGAAACCCTCCCGCGACGAGCGCGCTGGCGATGATGCCCATCGTCTTCTGCGCATCGTTGCCGCCGTGGCCGAGGCTGTAAGCGGCGGCGGATACGAGCTGCAACCGGCGGAACCAGTGATCGACGCGTCCCGGCGCCGTGCTTCTGAAGATCCACAGAATCAGCACCATGAGCAGAAACCCGAGGCTCATGCCAATCAGCGGAGCAAGGACGATGAAGATGAGGGTTTTGGTCCAGCCGGAGAAGATGATGGCGCCCCAGCCCGCCTTGGTGATCGCCGCGCCAGCGTAGCCGCCGATGAGCGCGTGTGATGAGCTTGTCGGTAGCCCGTAATACCAAGTGATCAGATCCCAGACGATCGCGCCCATCAGGCCGGCAAAGATCACCGCGAACGTCACGATCGAGATGTCGACGAGGCCAGCGCCGACCGTCTTCGCCACGGCGGTACCGAACGTGAACGCGGCAACGAAATTGAAGAACGCCGCCCACACGACGGCCTTGCCCGGCGTGAGCACCCGCGTCGACACGACGGTGGCGATTGAATTAGCCGCGTCGTGAAAGCCGTTGATGAAATCGAAAACGAGCGCGACGGTAATCAGCGCGGCGACGGCGAGGAGATTGTCTTCCATCCAGAGTCCGGCCGCTCAGGCGTGCTTGACGACAACGCCCTCGAGGACGTTCGCGACGTCTTCACAGCGGTCGGTGGCAGCTTCGAGGAAGTCGAGAATCTCCTTCCACTTGATGATCGCAATGGGATCGCGTTCCTCCTGGAACAGAGTGCGCAAGGCGTTCTGGTGGGCGCGGTCTGCTTCGTTCTCCAGACGGTTGATCTCAACGGCAGGCTCGGCCACGCCATGGCGACGGTCGAGCGCTCTCAGCGCGACGACCATCTGCTCGGTCGACGCGGTGACGAGCTTGGCCAGCTCTCGAGCGTCGGGACGCACACGCTCGATTTGATAGAGGCGCACGATCGCCGCCGTCGCATCAATCGCATCCATCACGTCGTCCAGGGTGCGGGCCAGCGTGTGGATATCTTCGCGATCCAGAGGCGTGATGAATGTCCGGTGGAGACGCTGGATAATTTCGTGCGTCAGGAAGTCGCACTTGTGTTCGACCTCTTTGATCTCGTCCGCCTTGTCCCAGATCGGGTGCTCGGGCACCAGCATGTCCCGCAGCATGCCGGCGCCAACGTGGATCAGCTCAGCGAGCGCCACGAAATCGTCGAAGAATCGCTCTTCCCGCGGAATCAGCCTGAACACCTGCGCTCCCCCTGCCCGCGCCTACCCGCACACGAGCATGCGCATGTTAGCAGAGTTGGCTCAGATTTTGCGGACCCGTTACAACACAGTCACGCGACGGTTATGGAGAACTACATCGAGCGCCGACGCGTGCAGTCAACCGACATCCCGAATAACGGGCTCGCGTATCCGGTCGATCCCGCGGTGTATCGCAACCTTCTCTCGATTCGTGGTTACACGCACGACCGGCCTGACGAGTACAACATTCAGTACGGCGCCAGCGTCTCGCGCGAATTGCTCGGAGCGATCAACTTGACGGTCGGGCTAACACCGGGAGCCGCGGCCGCTGACATGTTCCTGCGCAGGTCCGCCTGGAAGTGTTCAACATCACGAACCCGTTGAACTATGAGAACCCGGCGGCTGCACTCCCCGCCGGCACCATTGGCCAGCCGTTCACCGACGCGGTCGCCGGCACGTTCGGCTACATGCTCGGTCCGCTGAATCGAACCGTCGGCCTCGGCACCGCGCGTCAGACACAAAAATCGCCTTTCGGTATTTTGTTCTGACATTCTCGCTACCGCTGACCGCTGCCCGCTGTCCGCGAGTCGGATAGCGGACGCCGGCCAGCGATTGGCGGCAGCGGGCCGAGGAATTTACGCCTTTGTAACATCGGTGTGACGGGCCGGAAATTCCTCCTCGATACGCTGCCCGCATGAACAGACCGTCAGAAGTCCTCGTCGGGGTGTGCGCGGTTGTTGCAGCCCTGCTGTTTCCCGCCGCCACAGCGAACGCGCAGGTCACCCCGGCGGCCGGTAACGTTCCGCCAGACGACACTCCTTCCGTGCGCGTCGGCGTGACGATTTTCGCCGACTACACGGTTCAGACTCGTCCGAAGGGCACTGACGTCGACGGGAATGAAATCACTCCAAACAGTTTCAACATCAGCCGCGCGTATCTCAACGTCACGGGGCAAATCAATCACATCGTTCAGTTCCGCGTCACCCCTGACATCGTTCGCGAGACCGGTGCCGGGAGTTCGCTATCGGGCAGCTATACCTACCGGTTGAAATATGCCTACGCACAGTTCAACCTCGACGACTGGATGGCACGCGGGTCGTTTGCCCGGTTCGGCATGCAGCAGACGCCCTGGATTGACTTCATCGACAGCGTGTACCGGTATCGATTCCAGGGGCCGACGCTCGAAGATCGCGAAGGCATTCTGTCGTCGTCTGACGTCGGCGCGTCGTTCCGTTACAACTTCAACAACAATTACGGCGACGTCCACACCGGCTTCTACAACGGTGACAACTACAACCGCGCGGAAGCCAACGATCAAAAAGCCTGGATGACGCGTGCGACGGTCAGGCCGTTGCCGTCGAACCCGATGCTGCGCGGCCTGCGCGTCACGGGCTTCTTCAACCTGGACGCCTACGTCAAGGACGGCGAGAAGCAGCGCGGCATCATCGGCGTGACCTACGAGCATCCCTACTTCAACACCGGGTTCAACTATCTCGACACGACGGATCAGTTGAGCGGCGCGGCACCCTCACTCGGCGGTAACGGCTATTCCGCCTGGGTTACTCCGAAGACCGCGAAGGGCTACGGCTGGGAAGGCCTGCTTCGCTTCGATCACCTCGAGCAGGAACAGGCCACGTCGGTCGTGAACGGCGAACGCAATCGCACGATCGCCGGGGTTGCCTACTGGTTCCCGCGTCAGGGATCGGTCTCCTCGGCCCTGCTCTTCGACTACGAGCAGGTCGACAACGACAACTACGCACCGGTGCGCGCTGACGAGCGCCGGTGGGCGCTGCACGCGCTGGTCCAATTCTGAGGAACGGATGGTCGGCGGGGAGCTCAGCGCGTGCAGTGTAGTGACTGCATGTGATCCGGCAGGTTACGTGGCCGTTACGCGGCTGTTAATTCAACAACAACCGAAGCGGCTGAGACGGGCAACGGGGTGGCAGGGCCACGGCCCTGCCACCCAATCTTGGATTCTTAAAAGCGAACCCGTGCACCGAGTTGCATCACACGCGGTCCGCCCACCGTGTTGGTGATCTTGCCAAAGTCGGTGCCCCCGATAACGTTCTCTGGAAGAGCGTAGTTGACGGTGTTGAAGAGGTTGAAGATATCCCAGCGCACCTCGACATCGGAGCGTGCGCCGAACTTGAACGCGCGCGCGATGCTGAGATCGACCCGGCGCTGCCAGAGACCGCGCAGCGCATTGCGTCCCAGGTTTCCGAAGCCCAAGTTGTTCGGATATCCACCCGCGAAGGTGCTCGGCGAGCAGAGCACCGAGGGATTGAAGGCGCCCTCGGTCGGATCGGATGCTTGCTGGCGAAGGTCGTCCAGCGATCCGCACAGGCTCGGGCGGCCGAACGCCGCGCGATACAGTCCGCCCGATCCGCGGACCAGATCCGTGTACTGCGTTGCGTTGGCGATCTCCGGTTCGGCTGCGAAGATCGAGTACGGCAGACCTGACTGCAATTGGACGAAACCTGAGGCGCGGAAGCCGCGGGCGAAACCTGGGAGCTCGTAGATGAAGCTGGTACTGAACCGGTGTGGACGATCGAAGTCCGACAACGCGTAGTTCGCGTCCAGATTGCGCTGGTCCCCCTGGACCGCAAAGCCGGCATTCGGCACGTCTGGTTTACCCGCTCCGGCCGTGCTGCCGGGATCGACCGAGCTCGTATCCTTGGACCGCGAATACGTGTACGACATGTTGAACTGCAGTCCCTGGGTCATCCGGCGCTGGAAGTTAACTTGCAGCGAGTGATAGAGCGAGCGGCCGGTGTTGTCGAGCAACACGGCCTCAGGAATGTTGAAGCCGAGAATCGGGCCGCGGGCCTCGAAACCTATGACAGCACCCGCGGAGTTCGCGAGGTTGTAATCGAGCATACCGCCGAGTGACGCGTTGTTGAAACCGAACGCGCGGCCCACGCCGCGTTCCCGAGCCGTCGCGCCGTTGTTGAGCGCGCCGTTAGGGCTGCCTGCTGCGACGTAGGCCTGGTTGAAGCGCTCGAAGATATAGTCTGGCGTGCTGGGATCGTTCAGGTCGAAGCCCTGATTGAAGGCGCGGGCTTCGAGCAACTCGTGGCCCTTACTCCCCACGTACCGAACTTCGACAGACATGTTGGGACCGAGCTCGCGCTGGACGCCGAAGTTGTACTGCTGAACGTATGGCGCCTGGAGATCTCGCGAGATCGCGCGAAACTCGAACGTCTCCGCGACGTTGCCGCGGAACGGCTGGCCCGTGGCTGGATCGGTCGGGTTGGGCGTGCCGTCGGCTCCGGCAGTAACCGACGTGCCATCACGGATCTGATAGGTTCCGGTCGCGCCGCCCGTTCGCACGATGCGATTAGGCAGATATTGATTGAAGGGAAATGTCGGATCCTGCTGTGAGTAGGCTCGCGTGATTGGGACGGCGCCGCTCGGGAACGTCACCTCGACTTCGCGCAGAAACGGATAGTTCGAGAATACCGTGTTGATGAATGCCGCCGACGGCCGATCGTAGAAAATGCCGTACCCGCCACGGAAAACCCATCGTCCGTCGGTGCCTGGCCTCCACGCAAAGCCTAGGCGTGGGGCGACGTTATTCCAGTCCTGCCCCTTGAGCGTGTGGCCGTTGCTCGCACGCTCTGACGTCGCAATCGCCGAGTCGATCGCGGCAAACCCGGTGTTCGTCGCGTTGTTCGGCACGATGAATCCGGGTGCCGGACTCTCCGTATTTGTGATCGCTTCGAAGTCGACATTGCCGATCCGTCCGTCGAGTTCGGTTGGCCAGCCGAAGAATTCGTATCTGACCCCGGCATTCACAGTCAACGTTCGCGAAACGTGCCAATCGTCCGCTAGAAACAAGCTGAAATCGTTGAATCGGAATCGCTTGTTGGTGACGCCGAATTGCGTATCCGCCTCCGATCCAAGCCCGCGGAGCAGCTGGGTGAACGTATCGAACTTTTCGAACTCCGTCGCCTGTTCCTCGGGCAGGTTCGTGTCGTACTGGTTGTGCCTGAACTCACCACCCATGCGCAGCGCGTGCGTCTTGAGGGCCCACGTCAATGTATTACCGATGGTGAACGTACGCTGACGGCGCTTGTTGTAGGAGTCGTTCGGACCTCCGAATGAAAAGCGCTCCATGTTCGTGCCGGGGCGTCCGATGTAGTGACCGAGACGCTGTGTTGCAATCGAGTCATCAAAAAACGTCGCCGGGTTCGGAATGCCCACTGACGCGTTCGTCAGGCCGTTGAACGACTCGTCAAGCGCCCTGGAGTTCCGCAGGTCGAACATGCCGCCACGGATCTCGTTCACCTTGTTGCCGCCGAGTACCCAGTTGTGTGACGCCGCGATCGTGGCGTTCCGATCCGCGCGCTCCAATGTGAAGGGAGAGGCGAGCGACGAGGGATCGGGAAATGGATCGAACCCTGGAAAATCGGCAAAAAAGACGGTCCCACTCAAACGCTGGCTTCCACTCACTTGCGCGTCGAGCTTGAAGGTGTACTGATCCTGTTGGAACTCGGCCGGGAAGACGTTGCGCTGGCGCACGAGCGGATTGCCGTTGGCGGTCGCGTCGTTTCCGAAGCTTGCCAGGCCCTCGCGAGGAGGCGAAATGACGAAATCACCGGTGGCCGGATTCCTCAGATTGAAGAGGGCCAGCGCCACGTCCGAGATGCACGCCGTATCCGTGGCGCTCGCACACTGGGCTTTGGGAATCGCGCTCGTGATGCCGGGGTTGAGTGTCCTGAACGCCTCCCAGAGATTCTCTTTGGTTCGCTGACCGTTGATCAGGCGCAGAGCCGCCGGCAGCACCGTGAGGCTGCTGGCGGTCGGAACGAAGCCGGTCTCCGCATCAGTCCGCTGATATCCACCGAAGAAGAACAGCTTGTTGCGCTGGAGCGGGCCGCCGATGGTGAAGCCGCCTTCGTAGCGCCGCGCTCTCGGCTTGTCGATGCCTTCACGCTCGAAGAAGAAGTCGTTGGAATTGAAGTTTTCGTGTTGAAAACTCACGAACCCGCCGCCGCGGACGCTGTTCGTCCCGCTTCGAGTAACGAGCTGGAAGTTTCCGCCGCCTGAGCGCCCGGTCGAGGCGTCGTAGAGGCTGGTCTGAAGCTTGACTTCTTCGAGCATCTCCGGCGCCGGCGAGATGTTGTCGGACATCGAGCCCTCGTTCGACGTGATGTTCGTCGCGTCAATCCCGTTGAAGAAGAGGCTCGTGCTCGTGGTACGAGTGCCGTTGACGGACGGCGAAATGTTGCCTGTGCCATTGATGAGGACGGGGGGCAGGTCCGCGCTGACGCCAGCCTCTGCCGACAAGAGATGCGTGAAGCTCCGCGTCGACGTGGGAACGAGCGTCAACTCCTCCGCGTTGAGGCGCCGATAGGTGGCCGCGGTATTCGCCACGATCACTGGCGTGTCGCCGGTAACCGTGATCTGATCGGTCATCGCACCGACCTCGAGCGTGACGTTAACCTGGCGTGTCACCACGGCTTCGATCAGGACATCAGCCCGGCTGAGTTTCTTGAAGCCGTTCAGCTCGAAAGAAATCGTGTATCGCCCGACAGGTAGCGACGCGACGGTCCATTCACCCGACGCGCCCGTAACGGTCGACTGCGACAGACCCGTCGCAGGATTGGCAGCCACTACCGTCACGCCCGGAAGTATGCCGCCACTGGTGTCCGACACGGTTCCGGACAGAGACCCCGTGGCACTGCTCTGCGCCGCGGCCGCGAGCGGTAGCAGCAGTACCGCAGCGATTCCGGCAATCCACGTACGCATGCTCAAACGCATATCACTCCCCCCAAACGCTTATTGAGAACGCTCTTGAAATCTTGTCAGCGCGAAAGGCTATCGTCGGGCGGTCAATGGAGTGTCACTGACGCGTTTCCGGCCGGTTAAATGTCGATGGATTCGAAACCGTGGGGCCATGGCGCGCTCTGTGACGTGACCAAGAATTAACATCGCCGTAACGTTGAAGTGACAACGAGGAAACGCGAGCCTTGTAGCGTGATCCAAGGAATCGTGTTGTCTGCAGCCGCCTTAACCGCTGCGTTGCGCTCGCGATCCGTGGCGTTTACACGAATTTTCCCGCTGTGAAACAAGCGCGAAACTGATTGTCGATAAGGTCACTCTCATGGACTCAAGCGTCAAAGCAAGCGTCGGCCTAGTCGTCACACTTCCCTTCCTGTGGACCGCGGCTGCGTGTGGTAGAGATGGGTCTTCATCCGACAGAGCTACGAGCGCGCCGACCGTGATCACGGCAGACGGATCCAGCACGGTGGCTCCTGTCACTGAAGCGGTTGCCGAGGAGTTCCAAAAGGCACACGCTGGTACAAAGGTCACGGTCGGCACCTCGGGAACGGGCGGCGGGTTTCAGAAATTCTGTCGCGACGAAACGGACATTTCCGACGCGTCACGGCCCATTACCCCTAAGGAGAGCGATGCGTGCGCGAAGGCCGGGATCGCATTCATCGAAATCCCTGTCGCCTACGACGGCATCGCCGTGGTCGTCCATCCGAAGAACACATGGGCCAGTTCGATCACAGTCGCCGAGCTCAAGGCGATGTGGGAGCCCGCGGCGCAAGGAAAGATCATGCGCTGGAGCCAGATCCGACCGGGCTGGCCCGATCGCGAGATTCATCTCTTCGGCGCCGGCGTCGACTCCGGAACGTTCGATTACTTCACGGAAGCGATCGTTGGAAAGACCGACGCGAGCCGTGGAGACTACACCTCGAGCGAAGACGATAACGTCATCGTTCAGGGCGTGGGTGGTGACGAGAACGCGCTCGGTTACTTCGGTTTCGCCTACTACGAACAGAACAAGGACAAACTGAAGCTCGTTGCCGTCGACGACGGCGTGGATGATAACGGCAAGGGGC
>Ga0209382_10005164_pt1 | contig 17057 bp, 10 predicted proteins | sample SoiMetdeltSBSDD5_FD_187599 | JGI IMG/M metagenome (GOLD analysis project Ga0209382, IMG submission 187599) | Bulk soil microbial communities from a Populus tree surrounding site in Tennessee, USA - Soil MetaG P. deltoides SBSDD5 (SPAdes) (version 2) | ecosystem: Environmental > Terrestrial >...
GTTAGACAAGTGGTTCGCACAGGCGCCTACCACTTATACAGTCGACAGAACTTTGGGGGGATTCATTACCATCAAGCTGGAGTACTTCGAGAGTGTCGGCGGAGCCCAGGCCAGGCTCAACTGGACACAAATAGGCCCATAGGTTTGTTTTAGAGATAGGCCGTAGAGCCTATGGTAATGACCGGCTGGAGCCTCCTTGCGGCAGTCAGTTGATCCCGAAACGGGCGAAGAGTTCTTCTCCCCTGGATCAGTTTGCGATTGCATGTACGGGAAGGCTCGCCGGATCAGTAGGCCGAGCTGCGCTCGGCGCCACTCGCAGTACTGGGCCGCGCATGCGTTTCAGTATGCCGTACAAAAACGTTGGAGCGTCTAAGACGAAGCGATAACCAATAGCCAGCGCCGCGTCGATGTCGGCGCTGGCGTGAGGATACGCGGTCAGAACCGTTCCGGCCATCTTCGCTATTTCATTTTTACATTAAAGATCGCTCCCGGCCCCGAATGCTGAGGCCGCCGGGATTTTATATACCGGACCACGTCACGGTTTAAAGAAGGAGGTAGCCTCAATGCGAAAACAGATAATTCCACTTTTGTTTGCGCTTTCCGTTTGCCTGCTGGCTTTGCCCATTGAATTGATCCCGATCTGGAACCACCATTCGATCGCCGCTTCACAGGACAAACCTACCGCGGCCGAAGTCGCGGCCGCCATTGAAGAACAAAAACAAGAAGCCGCGAACATGGCGCGAAGCGCGCTGGCCGAGCAGAAGTTCCAGGAGTTGACCGCGAAAGCGAATCTCGATGGGACAGTGGCGGTCATCGTCCAATTACGCGTCGCCTTCCGCCCTGAAGGAGACCTTCTGAACGCGGCCAAGGTCCAGGCGCAACGTGATGTGATTCATCAAACTCAGGATTTATTGATGAAGGAGCTGACCGGATACGATCCGGCTTCGCTCAAACGTTTTGAATATACGCCCTATGTTGCGGTGAAAGTTAATGCGGCGGGGCTGGAATCGCTCCGTTTATCACCTGATGTCATCGACATTCATAATGACAACCTCTTAGCGCCGACGCTGGCGGAGAGTGTGCCGCTAACCCGCGCGTCGTTCGCCTGGGCGGATGGTTATACGGGCGCTGGTAAGACGGTAGCGATTCTCGACACGGGTGTGTACAAGATACACCCTTTCCTCTCGGGCAGAGTTGTTTCAGAAGCTTGTTACTCGACCAACAACACGGATCAACATGCCACTTCCCTATGCCCGGGAGGGGTTACGGAGTCCACAGCCGTCGATTCAGGTCTTAGTTGCGCCATATCCGGTTGTAGTCACGGCACACTTGTCGCGGGAGTTGCGGCCGGTAAGGGCAGTAATTTTTCCGGCGTCGCCAAAGAAGCCAACCTCATCTCGATCCAGGTATTCTCTAAGATCGATGATTCATCCGAATGTGACGGAAACTCGCCGTGCATACGCAGTTTTACTTCCGACATACTAAAAGCCCTGGAGCGTGTCTATAGTTTGAGGGACACCCATAGTATCGCTTCAGTCAATCTGAGTCTCGGTAGCGGAAGATTTACCAGTAATTGCGACACACATCCGCTCAAAGGCATCATAGATCAACTGCGCTCGGCCGGGATTGCGACCGTGATCTCCTCGGGCAATGATGGCTACACCGACGCCATCAGCGAGCCTGCCTGCATCTCTTCGGCCATCAGCGTCGGCGCTACCGGTGACGGCTCCAGATATGGCCCCAATCAAGTGGCGCCTTACTCTAACAGCGCCTCGTTTTTGACCATGCTGGCTCCCGGCGATAACATTACGTCATCCCTGCCCAGCAGCGCAGAAATATTCGACACTTCTTCCGGCACATCGATGGCCGCTCCGCATGTGGCTGGCGGCTGGGCGATACTCAAACAGCGAACCCCCACAGCCAGTGTGACTGAATTGTTGAATCTGTTGACGTCGAGAGGATTCCCCGTCACTGATACGCGCAACGGCCTCACCTTCCCGCGTCTTAACCTCGGTCCTCCACCCGCCTGTGTCGTGACTCTCGTTCCCTCAAACCATTGGAAGGGAGAGTATTTCGGCAACACAGACCTCACGGGCGCGCCCATGATGATTCGCGACGACGGCCCCGGCCCACTCAGTTTCGACATCGGGGATGGTAGCCCCGGCGCAGCCTGCGGTCTGGGCGCGGACAACTTCTCAGCGCGCTGGACACAGAAGGTCAACCTTGAAACTGCCGCATACCGTTTTACTGTCACCGGAGACGACGGAGTCAGGCTTTACATCGATGGACAGTTGAAGATCGACAAGTGGTTCCTCCAGGGGCCTACCACTTACACGGTCGACGTATTTCTCCGTACGGGCGAACATGAGATCAGGCTGGAATACTTCGAAGGCGGCGGCGGCGCCGTCGCCCAGGTCTCCTGGGAGACTCTGGTTGGCGTCACTTGCTATACGGACTTTATTCCCCCAGACCATTGGAGGGGGGAGTATTTTGGCAACACCACCCTCAAAGACAATCCGTTGATGACTCGCGACGAGGGCACAGGTTTTCTCAATTTCGACTTCGGCGACGGCAGCCCCAACTCAACATGCGGCCTGGGCGCTGACAACTTCTCGGCGCGATGGTCGCGGTGGGTCAACTTTACGGCTGGCCCATATCGCTTTACTGTCACCGGAGACGACGGAGTCAGGCTCTACATCGATGGACAGTTGAAGATCGACAAGTGGTTCCTCCATGGGCCTACCACTTACACTGCCAACGTACTTCTCACTACTGGCCTTCATGAGGTCAGGCTGGAGTACTTCGAGGGCAGCGGCGGCGCAGTGGCCAAGCTCTCCTGGGAGACTCTGGCCGGCTCCGAGTGTTTTGCGGACGTGCCCTCAGACCATTGGAAGGGGACGTATTACAACTTCTTCACGAGCGGTCCGCAGATGGTGCGGGATGACGGCGACGGCTTCCTCAATTTCGACTTCGGCGATGGCAGCCCCAGCGCAGCCTGCGGCGTGGGCGCGGACCAATTCCAAGTGTATTGGACGAGGATGGTCAACTTTGCGCCGGGCTATTACCGATTCACCGTCACCGCAGACGACGGGGTCCATCTCTGGGTCAATGGAAATTTGGTAATCGACAAGTTTATCATCCAGGCGCCCACCACTTACACGGCCGACGTATATCTCCCCGGGGGCGCCATTCAGGTCGATCTGGACTATTTCGAACAAACCGGCGGCGCCGTGGCCAAGCTCTCCTGGGCGCCTTTGCCCAGCGATTGCTTTGCGCCCGTTCCTTCGGGCCATTGGAAGGGAGAGTATTTCAGCAACACCGACCTCGCGGGCCCCACGGCGATGATTCGCGACGACGGCGACGGCTTCCTCAATTTCGACTTCGGCGGCGGCGGCCCAAGCCCAACCTGCGGCCCGGGCGCGGACAATTTCTCAGTTCGCTGGTCTCGGACGGTCCACTTTGAGACAGCTGGCGCCTACCGATTCACCGTCACCGCAGACGACGGAGTCCGGCTCTACATCGGAGGTGTTGGAGGTCTGGTACTTAACAAGTGGTTCGTCCAGGCCCCTACCACTTATACGGCCATCGTATTTGTCGCCGCTCTCGACTACCCGATCACGTTGGAGTACTTCGAGAGAGAGGGCGGCGCTGTGGCGCAGCTCTCCTGGGAGCCATTGGATAACAATTGCTATGCGCCTGTCTTCTCAGACCATTGGCAGGGAGAGTATTACGACAACACCGACCTCGCCGGATCCCCCGTGATGATACGCGACGACGGCGGCGGATTCCTCAATATCGACTTCGGCAGCGGTAGCCCCAGCGCAACCTGCGGCCCGGGCGCGGACAACTTCTCGGCGCGATGGACGCGGTGGTTCAACTTTGCGCCGGGCACGTACCGATTCACCGTCACCGGAGACGACGGAGTCCGGCTCTCCGTCGGTGGACAGTTGTTAGTCGACAAGTGGCTCGTCCAGGCGCCTACCACTTACACGGCCGATATAAAGACCGACGGCGGCTTATTTCCGATCGTCTTGGAATACTTTGAGAAGGAGGGCGGCGCTGTGGCCCGTCTCAACTGGACACTAATATCCGGTCCATAGGTCCTAGAGATTGGCGATAGAGCGCCTTGTAATGACCGGCTGAGGCCGCCTTGCGGCAGTCAATAGATCACAAAATGGGCGAAGAGTCCTCTTTCTCTGGACCAGTTTGCGATTGCGTGTACTTGGAGGCTCGCCGTATCAGTACCGCGAGCGGTAGCGAGCGCGGCCTGAGGCGTCCCCACCCGCGGTACTGATACGTAAATGCGTTTCAGCACGCTGCACAAGTTTGCTGTAGCGTCGTATTCCATTTTTGCCTCGAACATCGCATTTATCCGCGACTTCCGAGACTGCCGTGATCTTCAACGCAGCATCCAGTCACTTTTATAGGAAGTTGTCCTTATGCAAACCAGATACTTCTACTGTCGATTGCGCTTTCATTTTGCCTACTGGTTTTGCTCATCGGGTTGATCACGATCTGGGACCCGCATTCGATCGCCGCCTCACACGACAAACCTATCGCGGCTGAAGTCGCAGCCGCTATTGAAGTACAAAAACAAGAAGCCGCGAACATGGCGCGAAGCGCGCTGGCTGAGCAGAAGTTCGAGGAGTTGAACGCAAAAACGCAGTCTGGAGGGATGGCGCCGGTCATCGTCAAATTACGCGTCGTCTTCCGCGCTGAAGGAGAATTGCTGAATGCAGCCAGTATTCAGGCTCAACGCGCCGTGATTGCTCAAGTTCAGGATTCATTGATGAAGGAGCCGACCGGATACGACCCAGCGTCGCTCAAACGGTATGAATCTGTGCCCTATCTAGCAGTCAAAGTTAATGCGGCGGGGTTGGAAGCGCTCCGTCTATCATCCAATGTCATTGATATTCAAGAGGACGAACGCTTAGCGCCATCCCTGATTAACAGTACACCGGCAAGCCGCGTGGACTTCGCATGGGCGGATGGTAATACGGGCGCCGGCAAGACGGTAGCGATTCTTGACTCGGGCGTGGAGAAAACACATTCCTTCCTCTCCGGCAAGGTTGTTTCAGAAGCCCGCTACTCAACCAACAACACGGATGAACATGCCACTTCCCTTTGCCCGGGAGGGGTTTCAGACTCGACAGATGTCAATTCGGGTCTGAATTGCACTGTATCGAGCAGTTGTTTTCATTACACGTACGTGGCGGGAATTGCGGCCGGTAGAGCCATCGGTTTTTCCGGCGTCGCCAAGGACGCAAACCTCATCTCGATCCAGGTATTCTCTCGGATCGATGATTCGTCCGCCTGTGGCGGGGCCGCGCCGTGCATACTCAGTTTTACATCCGACCTGATGAAAGGGCCGGAGCGCGTCTATACAGTGGATTTCAGTTGAACGAGGAGCCAACATAGGGATCAATACCGCTATGGCTTGCTCATTAGATCTTCGAGCACGAATTGTCGACGCCGTAGACCGCGGCGTCGGAACAATATCCGAGATCGCCGCTTTGTTCGGCGTTAATGAATCATTCATCTATAAACTGCTGCGCCAGAGGCGAGAGCGCAGCGACATCGCTTCACTGCCGCACGGCGGCGCCTATACTTTCTCACTCATTTGAAAACCGCTGTATGATACTGATTGCTTCCACAGATTGCTGAAGCAACATCGGGGATAACTCCATCCAGGCCGAAATCCGAGCGAGCGCTGAAGACCAGCCAAATACTCGTAAATTTAAATTGACCCTTTGCCACTAGGCCCGCTCTCTCCGGGCGATCTTAATCCTCGAGCAACCGCTAATATCGGTCATAACCTCATCTCAGGCCACTCACAATACAATGATTTGTATGCTCGTATTGTTATCCTCCGATCGACAATGTCACCTGGCAAAATTAAACCTATGGGCTTGAGGCAAAATTCCAGAATAGACGTACCTGCGAGTTACCAGTATTCTCGAAGTACTCCAGCACAATTTTGTGGTTGGCCGCAGTGAGCGGCACATCGACATTGTAAGTGATGGGTTGCTCATGTGCTTGCCACGCATCTAGCTTCAACTCTCCATCGATGTAGAGCCGCACACCATCGTCTGCCGTGATTGTGAAACGATATGTCGCAGCTGAAAAACCAGTCGTCCGCGTATATCGCGCCGAGAAGAAATCCGCCCCCACGCCACATTGTTCACCAGGAGAAGGGCTACCAGCGCCGAAGTTAAGATCTAAGAAGCTGAAGTAGTTGCGTCTCATCACCGGCTCGCCCTCAAGATTTGCGTTGTTGAAATAATCTCCCCTCCAATTCACGGGATCCACGGCCTGCATACAAACGGTGTCTATCGGGTTCCAGGAGAACTGAACAAAGGCGGTACCGGTATTCTCGTAATACTCCAACATGAGATCATGGAAGCCCTCAGTGAGGGCAACATCAATCGTTTGGGAGCCACTCTGGTCGAACCATCTGTCGATTTTCAATTGACCATCTATATAGAACCGCACACCATCGTCTGCAAAGACCGAGAAGCGATAGTTACCCGGCCCAAAGTTGACCCTCCGCGTCCAGCGTACTGAGAAGTTATCCGCGTACGGGAAGCAGACTGAATCCGGGGCAGATTCTCCAAAAAAGGGAAACAGGAAAAATGTACCGTCGTTGCGCACCATTGACGGTGTGCCGGTAAGTGTACGGTTGTTGAAATACTCTCCTCTCCAGTTATCGATGGGAACGTTACGCATGCAATTGGAGACAGGCGCCCATGCTAAGAGTAGCGTTGCGTTGCCGGTTTTCTCGTAGTACTCCAACTTGACCTCGTGGTCGCCCGCAGTAAGCTCCTCGTCAATCGTAAATATGCCGGGCGTTGTACGGTCTTCCCATCCATCGATCTTCAACACTCCATCGATATACAGCCGGACACCATCGTCTGCCGTGACGGAAAAGCGGTAGGTGTCCGCTGCAAAGTTGGCCGTCCGTGTCCAGCGCACTGAAAAGTTATCCACGTACGGGAAGCAGAATGGGCCCGGGCCACCTGTTCCGAAATTGAAAAAGAGGGATGAACTGAATCCATCATTGCGCACCATAGTCGGGCTGCCCGTGAGATCGACGCTATTGAAATACTCTCCCTTCCACGCTCCGGGAGGCACAGTGTTCTGGCAAACGGCGCCACCTATCGGAATCCAGTCAAGAAAGAGTTGGGCGCCGCCTCCTCTCTCGAAGTACTCCACCTTGAGCACATGGTTGCCTGCAGTGAGCTCCACGTCAGCTGTATAAGTGGTGGGCGCCTGAACGACAAAGGCATCGATCTTCAACACTCCATCGACATAGAGCCTCACCCCATCGTCTGCCGTGGTGGTGAAGCGGTAGATGCCCGCTGCAAGGTTGACCGTCCGCGTCCAGCGCACTGAAAAGTTATCCACGTACGGGAAGCAGAATGGGCCCGGGCCACCTGTTCCGACATTGAAAAAGAGGGAACCGAATCCATCATTGCGCACCATAACCGGGCTGCCCGTGAGCGTCTCGTTATTGAAATACTCTCCCTTCCACGCTTCGGGAGGCACAGTGTTCTGGCAAACGGGGCCGGCGATCGGAATCCAGTCAAGAAAGAGTTGGGCACCGCCTCCTCTCTCGTAGTACTCGACCTTGATCTCATGGTTGTCTGCAGTGAGCTCCACGTCAGCTGTATAAGTGGTGGGCGCCTGATCGACCCAGGCATCGATCTTCAACACTCCATCGACATAGAGCCTCACCCCATCGTCTGCCGTGGTGGTGAAGCGGTAGGTACCCGCTGTAAAAAAGGTGACCGTCCGCGTCCAGCGCACTGAAAAGTTATCCGTGTTTGTGAAGCAGAAAAATGGACCTGGGCCACCTGTTCCGACATTGAAAAAGAGGGAACTGGATCCATCATTGCGCACCATAGTCGGGCTGCCCGTGAGAGTGGCGTTATTGAAATACTCCCCCTTCCACGATCCGGGAGGCACTACTTGCCGGCAAGTGTCCAACCCCCAGTCGAGAATCATCGTGGAGCCGCCTTCTTTCTCGAAGTACTCCAGCTTGAGCTCATGGTTGCCCGCAGTGAGATTCACTTGAACCGTGTAGTCGGTGGGCGGCTGAATGACCCAGGCATCGATCTTCAACACTCCATCGATATACAGCCTCACCCCATCGTCTGCCCTGGCGGTGAAGCGGTAGAGGCCCGGTGTAAAAAAGTTGACCGTCCGCGTAAATCGCGCGGAGAAGTTGTCCACGACAGAGGCGCATGGATCCGGACTACCTAGTCCAGGGTTGAGGGAGATAGTGCCAAAACCATAGTTGCGTACTACATACGGGTTGCCGGTGAGATTGGTGTTGTTGAAGAACTCTGCCTTCCACGCTTCGGGAGGCACACTTTGCACGCAACCGGGGCCACCAAATATACCCCTCCAGGAAAGACGGGCTGTGGCTTCGCCTGATCTCTCGAAGTACTCCATTTTGATCTCGTGGTTGCCCGCAGCGGTGAACTCCATGTCAACCGTGTAGCTGGTCGCCGGCTGAGTGACCCAGGCATCGATCTTTAACACCCCATCGATAAAGACCCTCACCCCATCGTCTGCCGTGGCAGTGAAGCGGTAGATACCCGGTGTAAAGTTGACCGTCCGCGTCCAGCGCACCGAGAACTCATCCGCTCCCAGGCCGCAATCCAAATCGGGTCTACCAGCGCTCCAGTTGTAATTGATGAACCCATCCCCATCGTCACGCAACATCGCCGGGCTTCCCTCGAGATTCGGATTGTCGAAATACTCTCCCTTCCATCGCTCCGCGGGAACCTCAGCAACAGCGACACAGGGAGCTGCACGATTGAGGTTAAGGCGGGGAAATGAGATTCCGTTGCGCGGATCAGTTATTTTTCGCCCGGACCCTGCCAATTCATTCAACACATCGCTCACACTGGCTGTCGGGTATTGCTGTTTCATTACAGCCCATGCGCCCGCCACATGTGGAGTGGCCATCGAGGTCCCATTAAAGTTAGCGAATCCCCCGCCAGGTATGGAGGAGTTGATAGAGACGCCCGGGGCCAGCAGGCTCAAAAACGGGGCGCTGTTCGAGAATGAAGCAATAAGGTCTGCCCCAAATCCGCCGCTCCCGTCACCGGTCGCCCCCACGCTGATTGCTGAAGAAATGCAGGCAGGCGAGCTAAGGGCATTTGGGATGCCGTTATTTCCTGATGCGACCACGGTCGCTATCCCAACCGAGCGCAGGTTGTCAATAATGCCTTTGAGCGGATCTCCATCGCAATTAGTGGTAAACAATCCCCCCCCGAGACTCATATTGACCGAAGCGATCTTATAGCTATCCCTCAGGCTATAGACACGTTCAAGCCCTTTCATAATATCGGAGGTAAATGCACGGAGGCACGGACCACAGGTATTGAAGCGAGAGAAGATCTGGATCGCGATGAGATCGGCATCTTTGGCGACTCCGGAAAAACTAGCGCCTCGGCCCGCCGCAATTCCTGACACATGTGTGCCGTGCTCGCAACCGCTCACTCCACTGCAATTAAGACCGGAATCGACCTCTATCGACTCCGTCACTCCTCCAGGGCACAATGAAGTAGTGTTAAAAGTCGGATCGTTGGATGAGTAGCAGGCTTCTGAAACTACCTTGCCCGAGAGGAATGGATGAGTTTTGTCCACACCTGTGTCGAGCACCGCCACTACTTGTCCAGCACCGGTGAACCCAGCGGCCCACGCTTCCGGCGCCCCGACCAGCGGCACACTCTCAGCCAGCGCATGGGGAAAGGCCACGTCCTCATCAATATCGAGGACATCAGGCGCCAGGCGCAGCGCTTCCAGACCGGCTGCATTAACTCGCAGCGCAACATATGGGACAAATTCAAACGACTTGAGCGAGGCCGGATCATATCCAGAAAGTCCATTCATCAGCTGATCCCGGCTTTGAGTAATCGCTACGCGCTGCGCCTCACGCTCAGCCGTAAGCAGCATGTCCCCCTCCGGGCGAAATGCGACGCGTAGTTTAACGATCACCGGCACCCAATCATCGACTTGCGCTTTCGCACTCAGTTCCTCGAACTTTTGCTGGGCTGTCTCACTCCGCGTCAAATTCGCGGCGGCTTGTTGTTGTACCTGAAGGGCGGCTGTAACTTCAGCCGTTCCGACTTTGTCTTGTGAGCTTGCGCTGAAATGCGTATCCCAGATTGGGCTCAAACTCAACAAGCAAAAGGCAGACAGAGACAAGAGAAGGAGAATCTTTTTTTGCATACGGGCAACCTCAATTAATTTCGGAAGAGCATTTGAAGAGCATTTTTAGTTGTTATGAGGCATGTGGAACGCACACACTACTCAACGGATCGATAAATCCTAGAGCCTGTTATCAACTTTAAGCGAGGCCTCCCGCTACGTTCTTTAGTATCAGAACGATGAAGGCCAGATAGCGCAGTCCGTTCAGAATTTCAGGCAATCTATCATAATCCCGCGCCAGGCGACGAAAGCGTGACTTCCGGCCGAAACTTCGCTCGCCGCCCCATCGATGCGGTAAGAGGACAAAAACTCTCTTTGCATCAGGGAGTTTGACGACTTCGAGCTTGATGCCATGCTCAAGGGCCGTATTCGAGACGTATGTCTGCGGTCAAAGTAAACGCTTGGAGATTTTGAGACCGGGCGTTCTTTCCCTGCTCAAATCCCCTCCGATAACTGATGTAAAAATCAAAAAAGTATTTCACGGATAAGTGAGTGGAAAACGCCGTAAAGCGGAAAAGTTAATAATAGCCTCTAGTGCTGAGCTACTTTACCTGGAGCAGGATAAATAGATGAAATCATGACTTCTGTCAATAGATTCTTTATTTAGCCACCAAAATAATGGAGAGAGGAAGAATGAGAACTCTACAGCGGATTTCAGTTGAATGAGGAGCCAACATAGGGTCCAATACCGCTATGGCTTACTCATTAGATCTTCGAACACGAATTGTCGACGCCGTAGACCGCGGCGTCGGAACCACGTTCGAGATCGCCGCTTTGTTCGGCGTTAATGATTCCTTCATCTATAAAATGCTGCGCCAGGTAAAGTAGCTCAGCACTAGAGGCTGTTATCAACTTTTCCGCTTTTCGGCGTTTTCCACTTGAACAAGCAGGCTTTATGAGCCCCTCATCTAGCATTTCCATGAAATACTTTTCTGATTTTTACATCACTTGTCGGAGGGGATTGGAGCAGGGACCGAAACGCCAGGTCTCAAAGCCACTAAGCGTTTACTTTGACCGCAGACATACGTCTCGAATGCGGCTATGGAGCATTGCATCAAGCTCGAAGTCGTCAAACTACTGACGGCGAAAAGAGGTTTTGTGCTGTCGCCGCGCCGCTCACGTGATCGAAAGAAGCTTCGGCGGCGGTAGCCCCGGCGCAACCTGCGGACTGGGCGCGGACAATTTTTCTGCGCGCTGGTCGCGGTTGGACGACTTTGCGCCTGGCACATACCGATTCACCGTCACCGGAGACGACGGAGTCAGGCTCTACGTCGGTGAACAGTTGATAATCGACAAGTGGTTCGTCCAGGGGCCTACCACCTATACAGCCGGCATATTTATCTCGGGCGGACATTTTGTCAGGCTGGAGTATTTCGAGAGTGGCGGCGGCGCCCTTGCCTGTCTCAACTGGACACTAATATCCGGCCCATAGGCCGGTTTAGCGATCGGCCGGCGAGCGCCTGGTAATGACCGGCTGAAGCCTCCTTGTGCTAATACGAGCGCGAACACCTACACCGGACTCCATCTTTAAAGGAGATAGCCCACATGCGAAAACAGACAATTCTACTTTTGCTAGCGCTTTCCTTCTGCTCGCTGGCTTTGATCATTGGGTTGACACTGCTTTGGAACCCACATTCGACCGCCGCCTCACAGGACAGACCTACCGCGGCTGAAGTCGCGGCAGCTATTGAAGAACAAAAACAAGAAGCCGCGAACATGGCGCGAAGCCAACTGGCTGAGCAGAAGTTCCAGGGGTTGAGCGCGAAAGCGCAGCTCGGCGGGACTGTGTCGGTCATCGTCCAATTACGCGTCGTCTTCCGCCCTGAAGGAGATCTGCTGAGCGCGTCCAGTGTTCAGGCGCAACGAGCTGTGATCGGTCAAACTCAGGATTCATTGATAAAGGAGTTGACCGGATACGATCCGGCTTCGCTCAAGCGGTTCGAGCATGTGCCCTATCTTGCGGTTAAGGTTAATGCGGCGGGGCTGGAATCGCTCCGTCGATCATCCAATATCCTCGACATTCATGAGGACGCGCTCCTGGCGCCGAGCCTGGCTGAGAGTGTGCCGTTGATAGGCGCGCCAATCATGTGGGCGAACGGTTATACGGGCAATGGTAAGACGGTAGCGATTCTTGACACGGGTGTGGACAAAACACACCCATTCCTTTCCGGCAAGGTTGTTTCAGAAGCCTGCTACTCGACCAACAACACGACTGACCATGCCAGTTCCCTGTGCCCGGGAGGGGTTTCGGAGTCAACGGCCGTCGATTCTGGTCGTAATTGCAGTGGAGTGAACGGTTGCGAGCACGGCACACACGTCGCGGGAATCGCGGCCGGAAAAGGCGACAGTTTTTCCGGCGTCGCCAAAGACGCAAACCTCATCTCGATCCAGGTGTTCTCCAAGATCGACGACTCGTCCGAATGTGGCGGGTCCACGCCGTGCGTGCGCAGTTTGACATCCGACCTGATGAAAGCGCTGGAGCGCGTCTATGCTTTGAGGGACACTCATAGTATCGCTTCAGTCAATCTGAGTCTCGGGAGCGGAAGATTTACCAGTAACTGCGACACACATCCGCTCAAAAGCGTCATAGATCAATTGCGCTCTGCCGGGATTGCGACCGTGATCTCCTCAGGCAATGACAGCTATACGGACGCCGTCAGCGAGCCGGCCTGCATCTCTTCGGCCATCAGCGTGGGCGCCACCGGCGACGGCACAGCATTTGGGGGAAATCAAGTCGCTCCTTACTCAAACATCGCCCCGTTTTTGACCATGCTGGCGCCCGGCGATCTCATCACATCATCCGTACCCGGCGGCGGATTCGACACCTTTTCCGGCACATCGATGGCCGCTCCGCACGTGGCGGGCGCCTGGGCGATACTCAAACAGCGAACCCCCACAGCCAGTGTGACCGAGTTGTCGAATTACTTGACGTCGAGAGGGGTCCCCGTCACTGATACGCGCCCCGGCGGCGGCGCCACCCTGCCGCGTCTTAACCTCGGTCCTCCACCCGGCTGTATCGCGACGAACGTTCCCGTGGACCGATGGAAGGGAGAGTATTACAGCAACCCAGACCTCGCGGGCAGCCCAACGATGGTGCGCAACGACGGCGCCGGCTTCCTCGACTTCGACTTCGGAGATGGCAGCCCCCGCGGAGCTTGCGACCTGGGGGCGGATAACTTCTCAGTGCGCTGGAAGCGGAGGGTCAGCTTCGAAACAATTGGCCTTTACCGTTTCACTGTCACCGCAGACGACGGAGTCAGGCTCTACATCGATGGACAGTTGAAGCTCGACAAGTGGCTCATCCAGGCGCCGACCACTTATACGGCCGACGTGTTTCTCTCCTTTACAGGCTTCCATGAGATCAGGCTGGAGTACTTCGAGGCTGGCGGCGGCGCAGTGGCGAAGCTCTCCTGGGAGCTTTTCAATAGCAGTTGCTATGCGAACGTTCCCTTTCAACATTGGAAAGGAATGTATTACAGCAATGCCGATCTCACGGGCGAGCCGGCGATGCAGCGTGACGAGGGAGAAAACTTCCTCAACATGAATTTCGGCGATGGCAGCCCCAGCTCAGCTTGCGGCCTTGGCGCGGACAACTTCTCGGCGCGCTGGACGCGTGGTGTCTTATTTAATACGGGGGTCTACCGATTCACCGTCACCGGAGACGACGGAGTCAGGCTCTACATCGACGGGCAGTTAAAGATCGATAAATGGTTCAACCAGGCGCCGACCACTTACACGGTCGACGTATTTATCCCTTTTATCGTTACTGGCCATGAGGTCAGGCTGGATTACTTCGAAGGCGAGGGCGGCGCCCTGGCCAAGGTCTCCTGGGAATTGCTCGACGGCAATTGCTCTGTAAGCGTTCCCTCGGACCATTGGAGAGGAGATTATTACAACACCACCAACCTCACGGGTTTTTCGCCGATGACGCGCGACGACGGCCCCGGCTTCCTCAATATGGACTTCGGCGACGGCAGCCCCCGCGCGGCCTGCGGCGTAAACGCGGACAACTTCTCAGTGCGCTGGACGCGGACGGTCAACTTTGCGCCGGGCCCCTACCGATTCACCGTCACCGGAGACGATGGAGTCAGGCTCTTCGTCGGTAATCAGTTGAAGATCGACAAGTGGCTCTACCAGGCGCCGACCACTTACACGGCCGATGTAATTCTCGTCGGGGGCGAAACTGAGGTCAGGCTGGAGTATTTCGAAGGCTTCGGCGGCGCCGTGGCCAGGCTCTCCTGGGAGAGGTTGCCTAGCGATTGTTATGCTGACGTTCCCTCAGGCGATTGGAAGGGAGAGTATTACGGCAACACCAACCTCACTGGCGATCCGGTGATGGTGCGCGGCGAGGGTCCCGGCTTCCTCAATTTCGACTTCGGCGACGGCGGCCCCGGCGCCTGCGTTGGCGTGGACAACTTCTCGGCGCGCTGGACGCGGACGGTCCACTTTACGCCAGGCACATACCGATTCACCGTCACCGGGGATGACGGAGTCAGGCTCTGGGTCAATCAAAATCGTATAATCGACAAGTGGTTCATCCAGGCGCCTACCACGTACACGGCCGACTTGCAGGTAGGCAATTTCGACTATGACATCAGGCTGGAGTACTTCGAAGGCGGGGGCGGCGCCGTGGCCAAGCTCTCCTGGGAGAGGTTGCCTGACGATTGCATTAAGATCGTTTCCGACGCGTTAACTTGGGAGGGAGAGTATTACAACAACCCCGACCTCTCAGGCAGCCCGGCGATGGTGCGCGACGAGGGCAAAGGCTTCCTCGATTTCGACTTCGGCGACGGCGGCCCCGGCGCCTGCGTTGGCGTGGACAACTTCTCGGCGCGCTGGACGCGGTTGGTTGACTTGCCGTCGGCGGGCACATACAGATTCACGGTTACCGTAGACGACGGGGTCAAACTCTTCCTCGACGGATCATTGGTAATCAACAAGTGGTTCAACCAGGCGCCTACCACTTACACGGTCGACAGAAATCTCACCAAGAACTCCGTTCACATCATGCTGGAGTACTTCGAGAGTGGCGGCGGAGCCCAGGCTCATCTCACCTGGACACAAATAGGCCCATAGGTTCGATTTAGAGCGCAAAGAAATGATTATGTCTTGTGGCGCCGGAGGCGGAGGCGCAAAATTTTGCGCCTCCGCCGTTCATCCAGCACGCCTGCCGACAAGGCATGTAGCGCGTCAGAGCTTTGAAATCTCCCGAACAAGCGATATTGGCGGCTGCGTGAGGATTCATAGTCAAGCCCGTTCCGGCCATCTGTGCTCTTCCATCTCAGCCTCAAACATCGCTTTCAGCCGCGACTGCCGAGGCTGCCGGGATTTTCCACTCGGGCTAACTTCGTCCAAACTCGCGCGGCTTACGTTTCCATGAAATACTTTTCCAATTATTGCATTCGCTATTGGGGATATTTGAGCTGGGCCAGAACGCCTGACCTCAAAGCTATCCAGTATTTACTTTGGCCGATGACCTACGTCTCGAAGCGGGTCATCCGCCACGGCGACGTCGCATGCGTGAAAATCCGTGGTTAATTCCCGGGCAGTTAGTATTTCACGCGCCCTAACTTATTTTGTCCAAACTCGCGTTAAATGAGGTAGCCCGTATGCGAAAACAGACAATTCCACTTTTGTCAGCGCTTTCTTTTTGCTTAATGGTTTTGCTCATTGACTTGATCCCGACCTGGAACCCGCATTCGACCGCCGCATCACAGGACAAACCTACCGCGGCCGAAGTCGCGGCCGCCATTGAAGAACAAAAACAAGAAGCCGCGAATATGGCGCGAAGCCAACTGGCTGAGCAGAAGTTCCAGGAATTGAACGCGAAAGCGCAGTCTGGAGGGATGGCGCCGGTCATCGTCCAATTACGCGTCGCCTTTCGCCCTGAAGGAGACCTGCTGAATGCGGCCAAGGTTCAGGCGCAACGTGTCCTGATCAACCAAACTCAGGATTCATTGATGAAGGAGTTGACCGGATACGATCCGGCTTCGCTCAAGCGGTTTGAACATACGCCTTATGTCGCGATGAAGGTTAATGCGGCTGGGCTGGAGGCGCTACGCCAATCACCCAACGTCATCAACATTCACAAGGACGAATTCTTACGACCTGCCCTCTTTCATAGTGTGCCGTTGGTCGGCGCGCCAATCATGTGGGCGAACGGCTATACGGGCGCCGGTAAGACAGTAGCCATTGTCGATACAGGCGTGGACAAAACACATCAATTCCTCACCGGCAAGGTTGTTTCGGAAGCCTGCTATTCGACCAACAACACGGACGAACATGCCACTTCCCTTTGCCCCGGAGGGGTTACGGAGTCCACAGCCGTCGATTCCGGTCTTCATTGCGGTGTGTCGAATGATTGCGCTCACGGCACGCACGCCGCGGGAGTTGCGGCCGGTACCGACCCCAATTTTTCCGGCGTCGCCAAAGGCGCCAACCTGATCTCGATCCAGGTATTCTCTCGGATAGATGATTCATCCGAATGTAATGGGAGCTCGCCGTGCATACGCGCTCTTACATCCGATCTGATGAAAGGGCTGGAGCGCGTCTATAGTTTGAGAGACACCTACAGTATCGCTTCAGTCAACCTGAGTCTCGGGGGCGGAAGATTTACCAGCAATTGCGACACACATCCGCTCAAAGGCATCATAGACCAATTGCGTTCGGCGGGGATTGCGACCGTAATCGCCTCGGGCAATGACGGCTACACGGACGCCATCAGCGAGCCCGCATGCATCTCTTCGGCCATCAGCGTGGGCGCCACCACATATTTTGGAGATGAAGTCGCATCTTTCTCTAACAGCGCCTCGTTTTTGAACTTGCTGGCGCCGGGC
>Ga0209382_10005165_pt1 | contig 17056 bp, 17 predicted proteins | sample SoiMetdeltSBSDD5_FD_187599 | JGI IMG/M metagenome (GOLD analysis project Ga0209382, IMG submission 187599) | Bulk soil microbial communities from a Populus tree surrounding site in Tennessee, USA - Soil MetaG P. deltoides SBSDD5 (SPAdes) (version 2) | ecosystem: Environmental > Terrestrial >...
GGGGATTTGAACCCCTGACCCCCTCGTTGCGAACGAGGTGCGCTACCGGACTGCGCCACAGCCCCTCAACGGCGCCACACGATAACACGCCGTCGCCATGCCGATCGCGTCGATACTCCGTACTCGACAGGGACCTCCCGAGGCCCAGAATGACAGGGGACCTGGAGCCGATCAGTCCCCGACGGCGCGCCGATTGTCGTCGTCCGCATCGGCGCCGGAGGCGGTCGCGTCGGACGGCAGGGCAGTCTGCTCGCCCTCGACGTGACCGGATGTCCAGGCGTCGGGTTGGCCCAGGTCGATGGTGCGTACGGTCCGTGTCGCCTTGGCCTTGGAGACGTAGGTCGGCAAGGTCACCGGGAGCGGATCCCACAAGGCGTGTCCGTCGTCGGTCGAGACGGTGACGGCCACGGCCGTCGACTCGGCAAGGTCGGCGTCGCCAACTGGCTCGGCGTCGGCCTCCGCTGCCTGGCGTCCCCTTGCTGCGTCGGAGTCTTCGGCCGCCGCCGAGCTGGCGCCGGAGGCGGACTCGTCCTCGGCATCGTCGGCCGACTCCGTCGCGCGTCGGCGGTCCCAGATGGCGTCGTCCTCACGGCGTACCTGCCAACGGCACAGCGCCAGGAACGTCACGACGAGCGTGGCCGGGATCAACAGGGACCAGAGCGGGATCACGGCGACCGCGGCGAGTGCGCCGACGAGAGCCGTCACGCCGAGAAGGGTCAGGAGCACGCGGCGGCGGCGCCGAGCCGCGGCGCGGGCCGCTGTGCGAGAGGGCTGGTGCGGCAGGTCGACGGGTGCCGAGACGTGATTCGCCCGCAGGTTCCGTCGGGCGGCGACGGCCCCCGACGGTGCCGAGTCGGGGTACATCGCAGCCTCGGCGTCGACCTCGGGCTCGCCGACGTCGGCGTCGGCCGCGTCGTCGGTGCCGTCGACGCGGGCTTCGCGGGCCGCGTCAGCGTGTTCGGCGCCACCCGAGTCGAGGTCGGCGCCACTCGAGTCAGCGATGGCGCCACTCAAGTCAGCGTCCGCGCCGGCGCCGCCCCCGGCGGCAGACGATCGTTCGGCGCGGCCGAACAGCCGAATCGCCTTGGAGAACTTGTCGACCGAGCGGGTCCGGGTCGCCTCGTCGTAGCGTCGCAGGGCCCAAGGCACCAGAAACACCGCCCACGCGATGACAACCGCCGCGAAGATCAGGCCAGTACCCACAGAGGAACCGTAGGCGTATCCATCCCTCAGTGTCCGGCACCGTTACGGTGTGTCGCCAGAACACTCCTGTGACTCATGTTGCGTCAGTGGTCGGACAGTCTACGAAAGACTTGGCATTCCGGTTGTCATGGCAACCCAAGAGACAAATCCTCCGTCGGACGGGCCGCTTCACCCGTCCCCCGCCGCCGCGCCGGTCCGCCGGAGGTAGCCGGCGAGCACGCCCGCGCCGATCTCCTCGACCGTCAGCCCGAACAGCACGTGATCGCGCCAGCCGCCGTCGATGTGCAGGTAGCGGGGCGCCTCGCCCTCGCGCCGGAAACCCAGCTTCTCGACCACCCGCAGCGAGGCGACGTTCTCGGGGCGAATCGCCACCTCGATCCGGTGCAGCCCCACGACGGTGAAGCAGTGGTCGACGACCAGTGCCACCGCGATCGGCGTGATGCCGCGGCCGGCGACGGTGCGATCGACCCAGTAGCCGATCTGGGCCCAGCGGGCCGATCCCCAGGTGATACCGGTGACCGTGACCTGACCGACCAGCAGGCCGTCGTACGTCGTGACGAACGGCAGTCCGTAGCCCTGCCGGGCCTGCCGATGCGCCTCGCGCACCATGCCGGCGAAGGTGGGCGGCGCCGGACTCGATCCCGGCGGGAGCGTCGCCTCCCAGCGACGCAGCCACTCGCTGTTGCGCGAGCGCACCGAACGCCAGGCGCCGGCGTCGCGGCGACGAATGGGTCGCACGGTGACCCGCCCTTGGGACAGGACCACCGGCCATCCTCGGGTCAGGGCTGACCACCTTCTCGCGCGGTCGGGTCCGTGCCCGTCACGCCAGCTGTCTCGCCCGTCGGTTCCGGCTCCGCCGCGCGCGCATGATCGCCGCCGCGCACCTGGTCGACCGCGTGCGGCAACACGTCGTGCAGGACCGCGAGACCGTCGCGTACGCCGCCGCGCGAGCCCGGCAGGTTGACGATGACGGTGCGCCCGGCGACTCCGGCGAGACCGCGCGACAGCATCGCCGTCGGCACGCCGTGGTCGACGCCGTACGCCCGGATCGCCTCGGCGAGGCCGGGGATCTCGTACGTGAGGACCGCGCGGGTGCGCTCCGGTGTCTCGTCGGTCGGACTCACCCCGGTGCCGCCGGTCGTCACCACGGCCGAGACGCCGTCCTCGACGGCGCCGCGCAAGGCTCGCTCGACGGGCTCGCCGTCGGGCAACACCAGCGGCTCACCGACCTCGAAGCCCCATTCGCGCAAGGCGTCGACGATCAGCGGACCGCCCGTGTCGGCGTAGACCCCGGCGGCGGCACGGTTGGACGCGGTGACCACCACGGCACGCGGCCGGGCTGCACCAGGGCTCATGTGTCAGTCGCTCCTCGACCAGTCGCCGCTCTTGCCGCCGGACTTGCGCTCGACACGTACGTCGGTGATCGACGCCCCCTTGTCGACCGCCTTGATCATGTCGTACACCGTCAGGGCCGCGACCGACACCGCCGTCAGCGCCTCCATCTCGACGCCCGTGCGGTCGGTCGTGCGTATGGTGGCGGCGATGCTCACGGCGGCGTCCTCGACCTCGAGCTCGACCGTGACGCCGCTGATCGCCAGCGGATGACACAGCGGAATCAGGTCGGGGGTGCGTTTGGCCGCCATGATCCCCGCGATCCGCGCCACCCCGAGGACGTCGCCCTTCGGCGCCGCGCCGCGTCGCAGCAGGTCAGCGGTCTCCGGAGCGATGACCACCCGCCCCATGGCCGTCGCGGTCCGGTCGGTGACGTGCTTGCCGGAGACGTCGACCATCCGGGCGGCACCGTGCTCGTCGACGTGGGTCAGCCGGTCTGCGGGCTCGGAGGCGGTCATGACTAGAACGTGCGGTCCAGCACCAGGGTGTTGACCGTCTCCTGGGCCGCGATCGCCGTCGTCTCCTCGGGTACGACGACCAAGCAGTTCGCCTTGGCGAGACTCCCGATCAGGTGGGAGCTCATGCCGCCGACCGGGGTCACGGTCGCCCCGGTCGCGGAGATCTCGAAGTAGGCCCGGACGTAGTTGCGCCGCCCGGGCGGGCAGGTCAGGTCGTGTGTGATCCGGGCCCGGACCAGCGGCCGGCGGTAGGGCATCCGCCCCATGAGCCGCCGCAACGCTGGGACGACGAACACCTCGAACGACACGAACGCCGACACCGGATTGCCCGGCAGCGTGAAGATCGGCGTCTCGTCCTCGCCGACGAACCCGAACCCCTGCGGCTTGCCCGGCTGCATCGCGACCTCGACGAACTCCACAGTGCCGAGCCGGCCGAGCACGTCCTTGACCACGTCGTAGTCGCCCTTGCTGACACCGCCGCTGGTGACGACGAGATCGGCGCGGACGAGCTGGTCGGACAGCGCGGTGCCGAACTCGCTCGGCTCGTCGGGGACGATTCCCACCCGGTAAGCGATGGCGCCGGCGTCCTTCGCCGCGGCCGCCAGCATGTAGCTGTTCGCGTCGTAGACGGAGTCGTAGTCGAGCGCCGTCTCGGGATCTCGCAGCTCGCTGCCGGTGGACATGATCACCACGCGCGGCCGGGGCCGCGCCTGCACCTGCGACCGGCCGACCGCGGCGACGAGCCCGGTCTCCCGCGCATCGAGGATCGAGCCCTCCTGGAGGACGACGTCGCCCGCCCGGACGTCCTCGCCGGCGTATCGGACGTGCTGGTTCGGCTGTGGCGCGAAGAAGATCTGGACCTGCGCCCGGCCGTTGTCGGTGGCCTCGACGGGGATCACACAGTCGGCACCGGACGGCAGCGGCGCACCGGTCATGATCCGCATCGACGTGCCCGGCGCGAGTGCGTACGGCTGCGAACCCCCTGCGGGGGCCTCGCCGACGACCGGCAGGTAGGCGGGCCGCTCCGCGGTGGCGTGGGCGACGTCGGCGTAGCGCACCGCGTAGCCGTCCATCGCCGAGTTGGAGAACAGCGGCAGGTCGATCGGCGAGATGACGTTCTCGCAGATCGGCAGGCCGGTGGCCTCCAGCAGCGGCTGATCGTAGGGCGCGAGCGGCGCTAGTGAGTCGAGCACCAGGCGCAACTGATCATCGACCGATCGCAGCCCCGTGCCGGTCGCATAGTGCGCGTCCATGACAGCAGCCTACGACCTCGCGTCGGGTCGGGATTTCTAGGCGAGGACGGTGCCGTCGGCGACGCGACGCGGCGCACCCTCGTCGTCGAGGCGAGCCGCCCCGACCACGCGTACTCCGGCGCCGAAGGTCCAGTCGCCCCGCACCGTGAGGGACTCCGCCGCCCGCAGCGACGGCACTCCCTCGGCGAACCGTCCGGAGAAGGCGTCGATCGTCTTGAAGTACGCCGGGTCCAAGTCGACGAGCGGCAGCCGCTCCGCCTCGCGTACGACCCGGTAGTCCGGCTGCAACGCGTAGAGGTCCGAACGCAGCAGGAGCAGATCGTTGGTCGTCTTGACCGGCAGGAAGCGCGATCGCTCGACCTCCAGCGCCTGCGCGCCCTCGAACACCTCGATCGCGGCCCCCATCGCGGTCTCGATCTGGACCACGTCCGGCGACGTCGGATCGGCCGGGTCGACCGTCTTGAGGTTGCGGATCAGCGGCAGTCCGAGCACACCCTGGCGCTCCTCGAGGGTGGCCGCGAGGACTCGCAGGTCGAACCAGAGGTTGTTCGTGTGGAAGTAGGCGTGCCGCTTCTCGTCGGCGAACGCGGCCCTGTCCTCGTCGGCGGTCTGCGCCGACTCGCGCAGGATCAGCCGGCCGTCCCGGCGCCGCACGGCCAGGTGGCCGCCCTTGCGGTCGCCCCACGTCCGGCGGCAGACCTCCGCTGCGTACGGCGCGCCGCTGGCGGCGAACCAGCCGGCGATCGCCGGGTCCGGGACGGCGCCGAGGTTGTCCGAGTTGGAGACTGTCGCGTAGCGGAAGCCGGCGTCGAGCAGCTCTCGGAGCACGCCGGACACCTCGAGCGCCGTGTAGAGATCGCCGTGGCCCGGCGGGCACCACTGCAGATCTGGGTCGGCCGGCCACTCGACCGGCGTCAGGTCGTCGGCCCTCAGCTTCGGCTCCTGGTTCTGGACGAAGTCGAGCGGGAGGCCGTGCACCGACAGATCGGGGTAGGCCTTGAGGGCTGCGAGGGTGTCGTCGCGAGTACGGAAGCTGTTCATGAACAGCAGCGGCAGGCGGACGTCGTACTGCTCCCGAAGCTGCGTGACCTGGCCGACGATGATGTCGAGGAACGTCAGGCCGTCGCGTACGGCGAGCAGCGACTTCGCCCGGTCCATGCCCATCGACGTGCCGAGTCCGCCGTTCAGCTTGATGACGGCGGTCGCGGACAGCGCCTGGCGGGCGGCCTCGGCGTCCACGTCGAGCTCGGCCGCCCGCGGCAGACCGGTGAGGGGTTCGATGTCGGACTCGGCGATCAGGCCGGTCGCACCCTGCTCCAGCTCGTGGTAGTAGTGCGTGAACACGTCGATCGCTCGCGGGTGCACGCCCGCCGCCTGCATCGCCGCCCGCGCCTGACGCAACCCCTGCTCGCTCATGCCCGCATCGTAGGCGAGGCACTCCGGCCGCCCCGTTGGGATACCACGTTCTCGTCGTGACCGTGTGACATGCGCGACGAAGCCAGCCGTCGCCAGGGCCGTTAGCCTGGCCGCGTGCAGTTCGAGGACGTCGCCGCGGCCAAGCAGACCATGCGGCAGCGCATACTCGGCGCCCGCAAGGCCCTCGCCGACGAGCAGCTCGAGGTCCACGCGGACGCCATCTCCGAGCGAGCCCTCGCGCTCCCCGAGATCGATGCCGCCGAGACGGTGGCGGCCTACTACTCGATCGACACCGAGCCCGGCACCCGGCCGCTGGTGAGGGCCCTGATGGAGTCCGGGCGGCGCGTCCTGCTGCCGATCGTGCTCGACGACCTCGACCTGGACTGGGCCGAGCTCACCGACCTCGACGATCTCGAGACCGCCGGTCGCCTCGGCCTCCAGGAGCCGGCCGGATCGCGCCTCGGCACCGAGGGCATCGCCACCGCCGACGTCGTGATCTGCCCCGGCCTCGCGGTCGACGTGGACGGCGCCCGCCTCGGTCGCGGCGCCGGGTGCTACGACCGCGCGCTGGGTCGCGCCGCCACGGACACCGTTCGCTGCATCGTCGTCTACGACCAGGAGGTCGTCGAGTCGGTGCCGTCGACCCGGCGGGACGAGCGGGTCCACGTCGCCGTCACGCCGACCCGGACCATCCGGCTCGGCCGCAAGTCGTCCGCGCTGGCGGCCCTCAGGACTGGTCGACCGGCGTGAGCACCAGCTCGTGGTCGTCGGCGGCCTCGACCGCCTCCCGCGAGTAGGCCCACGGCAGCGTCTCGCCGGCCACCCACAGCGAGATCTGGTCGGCGTAGTCGTCGTGGTACGCGTGTCCCGACTGACCGGTGAGCTGGATCCAGCGCGACTCGTCGAAGTTCGACAGGTCGACCACCATGCGCATCGACGGCGCTGCCGTCACGTCGAAGCCCTCGGCGGCGTCCCACGAGGTGGCGTCGATCGTCCCGCTGCCGCCCGCGACCTCGTACGGTCCACGGTTGAACATCCACTCGACCATGCCGATGCCGGACGTCCCCAGCGTCGGATTCTCCAGGTCGAGCTCGTGGATGTGGCCCCACGTCCACTCCTCGGCGTCGCGCGCCTGCAGCATCGTCATGTCGTCCCGCGCCTCGAGCATCGCCTCGTGCAGGATGTCGTCGCGGGTCTCGACCTCGTCGTCGGTCGTCACGTCGTCCCACCACGAACTGCTCGGGTCGTCGATGATCTTCGACATCACCTCGAACCAGCGCTCACCGCCGTCCGGCCAGACCTCCTCCGGCAACTGGTCGTGGAAGGTCAGCTCCAGCAGGTCGCGCCACACGACGTTGAAGTACGCCGCCGCACCCGAGTCGGCCGGCTGGGTGAAATCCCAGTCCTGCAGCAGCCGCTGACCCGCCCGGTAGTAGCCGCCGGGCAGCTTGACGTCGAGGAGGTACGGCACCAGCCGGTCGGCGTTGGCGTTGTAGGTGTCGCGCTGGATCTCGACCATTTGATCGACGCTGATGTCCTCGCGATCGCCGAGCAGTTCGATGATGCGCTGGCTGCGATAGCCGTAGGCCGAGTCGCTGGTCAGTTCGTACGGGTAGTTCCGCCCGATGACGGCCTGGTTCGCCGTGACGATGTAGCCCGACTCGGGGTCGAGGACCGACGGGAGCTTGCGGTAGGGGATGTCGCGTACCCACTCGTACCGCGGATCCCAGCCGGGCACCGGCCAGCGGCCGTCACCGAGCCGGCGGATCGGAACCCGCCCGGGCGCCTGGTAGCCGATGTGGCCGTCGACGTCGGCGTAGACGAGGTTCTGCGACGGCACGTCGAGCTGCTTGGCCGCCCGGCGAAACTCCTGCCAGCCGGTCGCCTGGTTGATCCCGAAGATCGCGTCCATCGTCTGGCCCGGCTGCAGGGCCGTCCAGCGCAGGGCGACCTCGTAAGACGTGGCGTCGGTCTCGGCCCCGATCGTCGCCGCCGCCGCCGTGCTGCCCGCCTCGGCGGCATCGTCGTAGACGTCGGAGATCAGCGGCCCGTGCCGGGTCGACCGGACCGTGATCGTGACCGGCTCGTCCCGGCCGGCGACCTCGATCTCCTCGGTCCGGGTACGCAGCCGAAGCTGCCGGTTCTGATAGCGATAGGTCCCGGCGTCGTCGTTGACGTCCTCGAGATAGAGGTCGGTGACGTCCGAATACATCGTGGTCAGGCCCCACGCGATCCGCTGGTTGTGGCCGATGATCACGCCGGGCATGCCCGCGAAGGTGAAGCCGGACACGTCGAACGGACAGCTCGTCGTCACCTCGTTGCAGTGCAGGCCCATCTGGTACCAGACGCCGGGCATCGACGGCGCCAGATGCGGGTCGTTGACCAGCAGCGGTGCGCCGGACGCGGTGAGTCCGCCGCTGACGACCCAGGAGTTCGATCCGAGACCCTCGGAGTTGTCGGATCCGAGGACGTCGGGGAGTTCCCCGGCCGCCGCTCGGATGCCGCGCAGCACTCGCACCGTGTCGGCCGACAGTTGCGGAGCCGGAGCCGTCCGCGAGAGCGCGGCATCCGAGCCGGTGCCCTGCTCCGAGGCAGTGCCCTGGTCCGAGGCAGTGCCCTGGTCCGAGGCAGTGCCCTGGTCTGAGGCAGTGCCCTGGTCCTGGCGGATCTCGCCCTCGGTGACGATCGGGTTGTGCCGCCGATAGGGGTAGGCCGGGTAGAGCTCCTCGACCTCCGTGGCACTCAGATCCTGCGTCGCGAGCATCCGGTCGATCTCGTCGTCCATGTTGCTGCGGAGATCCCACGCCATGGCCTTCAGCCACGCGACCGAGTCGGCCGGCGTCCAGGGCTCCGGTGCGTAGTCCGGGCCGGTGACCGACAGCATCGTGTACTCCAGCGACAGTTCGCCGGCGGACTTGTCCTCGATGTAGGCGTTGACTCCGTCGGCGTACGCGTCGAGATAGCGCCGGGTAGCCGGCTGGAGCTGCTCGACCTCGCGTCGGGCCACGTCGTGCCAGCCGAGAGTACGGACGAACTCGTCGGTCTCGATGGCGTCCTCGCCGACCAGCTCGGACAGCCGCCCCGAGGTGAGGTGGCGCCGGAAGTCCATCTCGTAGAACCGGTCCTGCGCCTGGACGTACCCCTGGGCGAAGAACAGGTCGGACGGGTTGTCGGCGTAGATCTGCGGGATGCCACGCGAGTCGCGGATCACCTCGACCGGTCCGCGCAGCCCGACCACACTCAACTCGCCGTCGACCTGCGGAAACGAGCGCCGCACCGTCACGACCGCGAAAACCGACGCCGAGACCATCAAGACCACGACCACGATCGCGACGTAGATCAGGTAGCTGCGGCGCACCCGAGCATTGTGCCGGTTCCCGCGGAGACATCCGAGCCCGGTCGCTTTCAGACCGACATCCGAGGCCGGTGAGTACGGCGGCACACCGGCCGCTTTCCTCGACTTGACGGACAAGGCACAATTGGCAGTCGAGGGGTACGAGTGCTAGGGCTCGGCCCGGACAAGGAGATCCACGCCGTGCCGACCTACCAGTACTCCTGCACCGAATGCGGCTCCGCGCTCGAGGCACAGCAGAGCTTCAGCGACGACCCGCTGACTGTCTGCCCGGAGTGCAGCGGCCGTCTGCGCAAGGTCTTCAGCGCGGTGGGTGTCGTCTTCAAGGGCGCCGGCTTCTATCGCAACGACAGCCGGGCCGGGAAGAACGGCGACAGCGCCTCGACGTCGTCCAGCGACGCCGACAAGAGCTCCTCGTCCAAGAGCGGCAGCGAGTCCGGCAAGGGCGGTTCGAGCGACTCGAGTGGCTCCGGCAGCTCGAGCACCAAGGAGACCGCGAAGGCGGGCACCTCGGCCTGACCAGCACGCCCGGCGTCGTCCCGGCTGTGGACGACCCGAACAACGGCGCCGCCGAGCGCCTACGGTCCCCGGCATGAGCAGCTCCCGCGTCCAAGCCTTCCGCCGCGACCTTCGGCACACCCTCCTCGCTCGCCGGCGCCTGCTGGCCGCGATCTTCGCCGCCCTCGCCGTCGCCGCCGCCGTGCAGGCCGCCCGGCCCGCTCCGGATGCCACGCAGCCCGTTGTCACGGCCGCGGTTGACCTGCGTGCCGGCGACGTGCTGGGGCCGGACGACGTCGCCATCGTCGAGGCCGAGCCGGAGCTGGTCCCCGAGGGCGCCCTCGATCCAGCCGATCCGCCCTACGGCCGTACCCTCGCGGGGCCGGTTCGCGCCGGTGAGCCGTTGACCGACGTCCGCCTCGTGCAGTCCGAGCTGCTCGCCGGCTTCGGCCCGGGCATGGTCCTTTCGACCGTACGAGTCGCCGACCCGGCCGCCGCCACGCTCCTCGAGCCCGGAGACCGGGTCGACGTCGTCGGCAGCGACCCCAGAGGCGGCGGCGCGGCGGTCGTCGCGTCCGACGTCGGCGTGGTGATCCCGCCCACCGCCAACGACTCCGCGGCGCTCGGTGACGGAGCACCGGTCGTGCTGGCGATGGATCAGTCCACCGCCCTCGTCCTGGCCGACGCATCGGTCAGCCAGCAACTCACCGTCCTGCTTCGCGAGTAGATATCTACCGACCGGTAGGGTGAGTCGCCGACCCGTGACCCCCATGCAACTGGCAGGCCCTATCGGCTCAACGGATTCAGGGACTTTCTGCTCCGCGGCAACATCATCGAGCTGGCGGTGGCGTTCGTCATCGGCGTCGCGTTCGCGGCGGTCGTCACCTCGTTCGTCGACAACCTCATCATGCCGATCGTCGGCAAGCTCGGCGGCGAGCCCGACTTCAGCAGCATCGACATCGCCGACGTCCCCGTCGGAGCGTTCATCAACGACGTCGTGGCCTTCCTGATCATCGCGGCCGCGGTCTACTTCCTCGTCGTCGTGCCCTACAACCGGATCGTCGCCTACCGCAAGAAGGACGAGCCCGAAGCAGCCGAGCAGTTGGAGGAGTCCATCCTCCTGCTCCGGGAGATCCGCGACGCACTCACCCGGTCCAGCTCCGGAGGCACGACCACCTGAGCCGCGCTCAGCCGTGATGCGGCGGGACCTCCCGGCGCAACCGCTCGTCGGACTCGGTCTCGTCGTCGCCCCAGCCGGCGGCCGACTCGTCCAGCGTCACCTCGGGGAGCAGGTCGCCAATCCGGTCGGCGGCAGGCCGGCCGGCTTCAGCGCGGTCGCCGTCATTCCGCTCGTCGCGGGCGCTCACGCACTCACCACGTCCTGGAGCCAGTCCGGCTGGAACCGCGGATGATCCGCCCGCCAGGCCGCCGCCCCGGCCAGCGCCTCGGACCGCACCCGCTGCGAGCGGGTGAGCGGCTCGAGGCGGTCGCCGCCGAGCCGCTGCAGCAGCCTCGACATGAAGGCCCCGTCGCCGGTGCCCACGGCTCTGCCGTACGCGATCACGAGGTCGGCCCGGCGGATCGGCTCGGCGCCGACGTTGTAGATGCCGGACGGCGCAGCCAGGCTCGCGACGACGGCGGTGCCGATGTCGTCGACATGCACGACGTGGGTCCAGCCCTCGGGCGCACCGAGACCGATCGGGCGGCCGGCCTTCGCCCGGCGCAGCCGCCACCGGGTCAGACCGTCGTCGCCGATGATGGCGCCGAAGCGCAAGATGACGCTGTCGTGACCGGCGTCGCCGAACTCCTCCGCCGCCGTCTCGGCCAGGATCACGGGCTCGGTCGCGGCGGTCACCGAGATCGGACTGGTCTCGGTGATCCACTCGTCGCCGGCATCGGCGTACAGATAGGACACGCTCTCCTGGATCAGGCGGCCGACCCCGGCCGTACGCGCAGCGCGGGCGACGATCCGCGACCCCTCCGAGCGGAGCTGGTCATGCGCCCGCCAGGCGCCCGGCCGCAGGCCCGACCAGCCCACCGGCATCCGGGTCGCCATGTTGCACACGGCGTCGCAGCCTTCGAAGGCCTCCGCCAGCCGGACCCGGTCGAAGAGCGTGCCGCGGACCGGCATGACGTCCATCGCGTCGAGCTGGGCGGCCTTCTCGGCATCGCGCGCGAGGCCGATCACGTCGTGCCCGGCGACGAGGAGGCTGCGGACCACGGAACGTCCGAGCACACCGGTCGCACCGGTCACGAACACCTTCACGTCGTCCTCGCCGTCCTCGTGCCGCGGGCTGGCCGACGGCCCCGGCCGGCTTGTTACCCCAGAATCACAGAATCGTAACGGTTTGTGGACGCATCCGCACGGATCCCCAGGTCACCCCCATGTCCGAGATGACCCGGCCGTAGGAGAGGATCGCCGCCATGCGCAGTGACTTGTTTGCGGCAGAACACAACGAGGTTCAGACCCAGGAGCGGTTCGCGCTCCAGAGCAAGAAGATGCTCAAGGTCACCCTCGGCCCGGACGTCCTCGCCGCCAAGGGTGCGATGGTCGCCTTCCAAGGACAGGTGCAGTTCCACCATGAAGGCTCGGGGAGCCTCTCGAAGTTCGCCAAGCGCTTGGCCACGAGCGAGGACCAGCCACTGATGCGGGTGAGCGGGGCGGGCGAGGTCTTCTTCGCCCGAGAGGGCTACCCGATCTTCCTGATCCACCTCGAGGGCGACGGCATCAGCGTCAACGGCTCCAGCCTGCTGACGTTCGACGCCAACCTGCACTGGGACGTGCACCGCACGAAGGGCGCCGGCATGTTCACCGGCGGGCTCTTCAACACCCTGATCCAGGGCCAGGGCGACATCGCACTGACGTCGGACGGCGAGCCGATGATCCTGGACTGTTCGCAGCAGCCCACCTACGTCGATCCGCAGTCCGCCGTCTGCTGGTCGGCCAACCTCTCGCCGGACGTCGTCAGCAGCATAAACGTGAAGTCGATGCTCCGCGGCGGCTCCGGCGAGGCGATGCAGTATGCCTTCCACGGCCCCGGCTTCGTCGTCGTGCAGCCCTCCGAGGGCCCGACGGTGCCACCGCACTCGCACTGACCCTTCCCACCCGGGTACGCCCGGCGCAGGCCGAAACTCGATGGCCCGCGCCGGGCGTCGTCGTTCATGCTGAACGAGTGGGAAATCGTTCGATTCTCCGGGAACGAGTCGGCGAGAAAATCTGTTGGGAATAGATCGCGAGCACCGTACGCTGACCCCGATGGAACGAAACAGTTTCGTTTCATCTTGTGAAGGCGGCCAGACGACGGACGGTGACGATGACTCCCGGAGAGCTCGCAGCGAAGGCGGCGCTGACCCGACCTCGCATCGCTGACGAGCGCGAGGCCGAGATCCTCGACGCCGCCGTTCGCGTCCTCGCCAAGGTCGGCTACGACCGCCTCACCATGGACCAGGTCGCCGCCGAGGCTCGCGCCAGCAAGGCCAGCCTCTACCGGCACTGGTCGTCCAAGGCCGAGCTCGTCGTCGACGCGATCTCTAGAGCCAAGGGGCTCCCGGATCCCGAGCCTCCCGACACCGGCTCACTGCGTTCGGACCTGAGAGCGACGTGGTGCGGCAAGACCAGCTGGAGTTCGAAACTCCCGATGTCGGTGATTTCCGGCCTGATGACCGCGATCCACACCGACGCCGAGTTCGGCTCCGCTTTTCGCACGCGTTTCCTCGGACCCCGGCTGGCGTCGGGCTACGCGATCGTCAATCGCGCCAAGCAGCGTGGCGAGGTGAGCCCGGAGGTCGATGCCGACATCCTCCTCGCTTTGCTGCCGGCGCTGTCGTCACATTTCGGAGTCATCCACGGCCGTGAGGTGGACGACGCCTTCATCGAGCGACTGATCGACGAGGTCGTCCTCCCCGTCGCCCGATGCAACGCATCCCCAGAACGTGGGTCGGGAGAAGCCATCTCCTGATCTGAAACCCGAACCCCGCAAGAAGCCGCCCGCGGGCGGCCGAAGCAGAAAAGGACGAGTATGTCTGTCGACTCACTACCCAACAAGGCCGACCCGCCGCCGGAGGATACGACGGGCCGCAGTCGTCACCTGAGCCTGGCCCTCCTCCTGATCACCACCGCCCAGCTCATGGTCGTGTTGGACGCCAGCATCGTGAACATTGCGATGCCGCACATCCAAACCGACCTGGGCTTCAGCAACGCGAATCTGACTTGGATCATCACCAGCTACACCATCGCCTTCGGCGGCCTGCTGTTGCTCGGCGGTCGCATGGGTGACGTGATCGGGCGCCGCAAGGTGTTCATGTTCGGCGTGACCGTATTCGGAGTCGCGTCGCTGTTCGCCGGGCTAGCCCAGACGGATTGGGAGCTGATCACGTTCCGTGCGCTGCAGGGTCTCGGGGCCGCCGCGGCCGCGCCTAACGCGCTGGCGCTGATCACGACGAACTTCCCGGCCGGCAGGTGGCGCAACCGTGCGTTCGCGGTCTACGCAGCCATGTCAGGCGCCGGTGCGGCGATCGGCCTGATCCTCGGCGGCGCGCTCACTGAAGCCTCATGGCGTTGGACCATGCTGATCAACGTGCCGATCGGCATCGCCGTGGCCCTGGCCGCGCCGAAACTGCTCAACGAGTCCGAGCCGCAGCCCGGACGCTGGGACCTGCCGGGCGCCGTCACGGCGACCCTTGGTCTGGTCTCGATCGTGTACGGCTTCAACCACAAGGCACAGATCGCCGACCAGGCCACCGGCCAGCCGTACGCCTGGACCGATTTCTGGACCTTGGGTCCGATCGCCGTGGGCGTCGCGCTGCTCGTCGCGTTCGTCGTACTCGAGAAGATCACGCCGCACGCGCTGCTGCCATTGCGCATCATCACCGACCGGACTCGGGCTGTCAGCTTTGTCGCGATGCTGATTGTGCCGGCCGCGATGTTCGCGATGTTCCTCTACAGCTCGCTGTTCATCCAGGAGATCTTGGGCTACGGGCCGTTGAAGGCCGGCTTCGCGTTCCTGCCGTTCTCGGCCGGGATCATGGTGTCGGCGCAGATCGCGTCGAACCTGGCGTCCCGCGTGGACCCGCGCTGGATCGCCGGTGCTGGTGGTGTGCTCGCGTCGTTCGGTCTGTGGGGCTACACCAACCTCGACATCAACTCGACGTACGTCAGCGGTCTGCTGCCGTGGATCATCGTCCAGTCGCTCGGCATGGGTCTGCTGTTCGTCCCGCTCATGCTGACCGCGGTCAGCCGGGTCGACTCGCGTGACGCCGGTGTTGGATCGGCCGTGCTCAACACGATGCAGCAGGTCGGCGGCTCACTCGGCATCGCGGTGCTTGGCACGATCTTCGCCAACGGCATCGCCGACAAGATGGCGAAGCTGCTGAGTGGCGCGGCTGCGGCCGGCACCCCGCCGACCGAGGAACAGACGGCGTTCTTCGGTCTGGTCGCTCAGACCGCCGGCACCGTGGACGCGTTCAACGTGGCCATGTGGCTACTGATCGCCGGGACGCTCATCACCGTCATCGGCCTGAACATCAAGCACGAGGAGCTGTCCGCCGACGGCCAGCCCGCCGGTGGAGACGAGACGGAATCCGACGAAGAGTCGGCTCCCGCCACCGTCTGAAGCTCCCGCCGTTTGAGGCGCCCGCACTCCTAGGGTGCGGGCGCCTCGCCACGCTTACGCCGATCCGCGTGATGAGTCAGGCGTGCTCGGCCGCGGCGGCGTCTTGGAGGCCGAGCAGCTCGACGGCCTCGGAACGCATCTGGACTTTGCGGACCTTGCCGGTGACCGTCATCGGGAACTCGTCGACCACATGGACGTAGCGCGGGATCTTGTAGTGCGCGAGCCGCCCGGTACAGAACTCGCGGAGCGCCTCGGCCGTGATCGGTTCGGCGTCGTCGCGCATCCGTACCCACGCCATGAGCTCCTCGCCATACCGCTCGTCGGGTACGCCGATCACCTGCGCGTCGAGGATCTCGGGGTGCGTGTAGAGGAACTCCTCGATCTCGCGCGGGTAGACGTTCTCGCCGCCGCGAATCACCATGTCCTTGATCCGGCCGGTGATGTTGAGATAGCCCTCGTCGTCCATGACGGCCAGATCGCCGGTGTGCATCCAGCGAGCCGGGTCGATCGCCTCGGCAGTCTTGTCGGGCTGCTCCCAGTAGCCGAGCATCACCGAGTAGCCCCGCGTGCACAGCTCCCCCGGCTCGTCCCGAGCCACCGACCGTCCGGTGTCAGGGCTCACGACCTTCACCTCGAGATGCGGATGCACCCGGCCGACCGTCGATACGCGTCGCTCGACCGAGTCGTCGGCGCGGGTCTGGGTCGACACTGGCGAGGTCTCGGTCATGCCGTAGCAGATCGTCACCTCGGACATCCCCATGCGTTCGATGACCTGCTTCATCACCTCGACCGGGCACGGTGAGCCGGCCATGATCCCGGTACGGAGCGAGCCGAGGTCGTACGACTCGAAGTCCGGCTCGGCAAGCTCGGCGATGAACATCGTCGGTACGCCGTACAGCGAGGTGCATCGCTCGGCTGCCACCGCCGCCAGCGTCGCGGCCGGCTCGAAGGCTGGCGCCGGAATCACCATGCACGCGCCATGACTCGTGGCCGCCAAGTTGCCCATCACCATGCCGAAGCAGTGATAGAACGGCACCGGAATGCAGATCCGATCGGCCTCCGTGTAGCCGCACAGCTCGCCCACGAAGTAGCCGTTGTTGAGAATGTTGTGGTGTGACAGCGTCGCGCCCTTGGGAAACCCGGTCGTGCCCGACGTGTACTGGATGTTGATCGGGTCGTCGGCCGACAACGTCTCCTCGATCTCCGCAAGCACCGACGCATCGGCCTGCCGGCCCGCGTCGACCATCGACGTCCACGTGTCCTGGCCAATGAGCACGACATCGCGGAGTGCCGGGCATTTCGGCCGTACCTCCTCGATCATCACGGCGTAGTCGGAGGTCTTGAACTCCGGAGTCGCCACGATCGTCGCGACGCCGGCCTGGTTGAGCACATACTCCAGCTCGTGGACCCGGTACGCCGGGTTGATGTTGACCAGGATCGCTCCGAGCTTCGCGGTCGCGTACTGCACGAAGGTCCACTCGGCGCAGTTCGGCGCCCAGATGCCGACTCGGTCGCCCTTGGTCACACCCAGGTCGCGAAGGCCGAGCGCGACGGCCTCGATCTCCTTGGCGAGTTCGGCGTACGACCAGCGTCGGCCGGTGGCGTGCTCGACCAGCGCATCCCGCTCGGGGTACGTGGCGACGGCGTCGTCGAAGTTGGCCCCGATCGTGTCCCCGAGGAGCGGAAGGTCGGAGATGCCGGATGCATAGGAGAGTCGTGCCGTCATGGTCCAGTCACACCGCCTCGATGGCCGCCACCTGTGACTCCATCGTTCAACGGGATCGACGATCCGGGCAAGGCACGGTTGTCGCCATGGGAGAACGCGCGGCGCCGGCTACGTCTCGGTGGAGTCCGTGGAGTCGGCGGAGCGAT
>Ga0209382_10005166_pt1 | contig 17054 bp, 21 predicted proteins | sample SoiMetdeltSBSDD5_FD_187599 | JGI IMG/M metagenome (GOLD analysis project Ga0209382, IMG submission 187599) | Bulk soil microbial communities from a Populus tree surrounding site in Tennessee, USA - Soil MetaG P. deltoides SBSDD5 (SPAdes) (version 2) | ecosystem: Environmental > Terrestrial >...
CGTCGGGATCCACATCGCGAACCCGTATGTTCGCGAGGAACCGGCAGACTCTTCGCCGGCTCGTCGACGGATCCGCGCATCCACGCTGAAACCGTCCCCCCAGCGCGCCGGCACCAGCGCGACCAGCGCGATCGACAGGCTCGCAAGGGCATGATGCGACGTGCCCAACGTCGCGACGCTCGCCCATACCAGGACCAGGAGCACGAGCGCGCCATAACTCACTGAGGTCGCAACACCAGCGACGAAGAGAAGCCCGATTGGGAGAATCGCAGTTGGCAGCGCGTCGATGAGGCCGGGGTGCTGCGCCAGGAACCGTATCAAGACACCGTACAGCCCTCGAGCACGAGGAACGTCGTACGGCGACAGGAGCGGTGACACCGGCGTCGACAGAACATAGAGCAGAACGGCGCTGCCAAACACCACTCGAAAAAGTCCCGCGGCCTGCGCCGATGCCACCGGAACGCCGTAGCCAAGCACGTCGATCGTCCGTGTCCACGCGGTCGAGAGCGTAGGCCGTCGCCGCCACACCCCCATCACGCGAGCGCTCGCCGCCGCGAGCGCACCCCACCACCACTCGAACGAGCGCCATCCGGCGAGGATCAGAGCGCCAGGCGTCGCGCCAGTGGCGGCGAACGCCGCGACGAGCAGGAAAGCAGTGCCGACCGTGCCCGCCAGATACACGAACGCCTTCGCGATCTGCGATGCCCGTCTCGGAGCCGGCGACATCAGACCACCCCGTCGCTCCGTCAGCGGGCCGGTGTCGGAGAGAACGTAACGATCGAGGTGAATGCCGTCAGTCGACGCGACGGCGGGATCGGTGACAATCGCTCGGAGCGTGGCCGGCCCGGTGTCCAGCGGCACGTATGACCAACGGTTGCCCGCCAGCGCCTGCGCCTCGCTCAGCCGGAACCGTTGCTCGAGCGCGACTCGCCGGCCGGTGTCGGCCACTTTCCACGCGATGTGAATCTGACGAATCGGTCGGCCGAAGAGAACAGGGATGCTGGCGGCGACGACGAGCGCCGCCGCGATACATGCGGCACCGCGAAGCGCCATCGTGCGCGCACGTCGGGCGGAAATTGGCACAGACAATCAGGTCGATCAACGGGCACGCGCGCGTGCAGCCCGATTATCGATCGGGCCTCCATCGTGTCAAGCGAGCTCGGCAACAACTCGTTGCGTGCGCTGACCTATACTTGGCGCGCGCTCACACCACGTGGATTCCAAGACGCTGCATCGAGAGCTGCAGAGAGCCAAACGAGCCCAGCTCTCCGATCAACCGCTTCGCCAGACATTTCGGGCACGCCATCAGGCACTGATCAGCGGGAGGCGCGCGGCGGAGGCCCGATCGGCCGACTCCATCTGGCTCGACGTCTGCCCGGCCTATCGATCCGCTCGTGAGGCGGGCGCTCCCGACGATGCCGATGTGATTGAGGTCCACGGTCTCACGATCTTCCTGCCCCGTACGGCCGATGCGAGCGGCCATGCGAAACGGTTGCGTGAGGGCTGGCTTCCCTTGAGGGAGATGCTGTCGCAGCGCGAGCTCGGGCTCGGTCCTGCCATGATCGATATTGGTGCCAACGTCGGCACGACGTCGATCCCCCGCGTGATCGCGGGAGATGTACAACGCGTTTACGCGATCGAGCCGGAACCGGCCAATTACCGGTGCCTCGTACAGAACATCGTGGCGAACGGCCTCGCGGGCTTCGTCCTTCCTGACTCGTGTGCGATCTCGAACCGCAGCGGTGAAGCGCTATTACGTCAGGCCAGTGGCCTTGGCGCGCATCGGATCTTGACGGAGAAGGCCGCCCGACGGGGCCGCCCCGACACGATCCCAGTGCCGACGTGGACACTCGACGACTGGCTCCGCGAACGTCAAGTCGATCCGGAGGAGATCTGGTTCGTGAAAGTGGATACCCAAGGGTGGGAATCGCACGTCCTTGCCGGCGCCGGGCGGCTGTTGGCCTGCCGGCATGTCGCGTGGGCGCTCGAAGTCAGCCCCAAACATCTGTCAGCCGCCGGCACGCCGGTCAGCGAACTCCTCCGCCAGCTGCGCCAGCATTTCACCCACGCCATCGACCTGCGTGCGGAGTACGCGAAGAGCCGTGTCGTCTCAGTCGACGAGCTTCCGGAGGTGCTCGGGTACCTCGATCACGAGGGCCCGAGCACCTACACGAATCTGCTGCTGTATCACGAGTCGTAGGACTCGCGGCTAACTCGACTCGCCGCCTTCCTTGGCGACCGTCACCTTGAGCGGGATCGTGACCTCGCGGTGAAGCTTGAGCGGTACGCTGTGCACGCCGATTGCCTTGATCGGCTCGGGGAGGATCAGCTTGCGCCGATCGATCTCGAAGCCCTTGCCTTTGAGGTAATCGGCGATATCGACGGCCGTGACCGATCCGTAGAGCTGTTCGGTCTCGCCGACGCGTCGCGTGATGTTGATGTCGATCATGCCCAGGCGCGCGGCGATCGCTTCGGCCTGCACCTTTTCGGCAGCTTCCCGTGCCTCGACGATCTTGCGCTCGCGCTCGACGTGCTTACGATTGCCCTCGGTCGCCGGCAGCGCCAGCTTGCGCGGCAGCAGGAAGTTGCGCGCGTAGCCGTCGGCGACCTTGACGATCTCGCCGCGCTCGCCCAGGTTGTCGACGTGCTCTCTCAGAATCACTTCCATGGGCTACTCCGTCGTGTACGGAATCAACGCCAACTGACGGGCGCGCATGATCGCCGTGCGCAGCTTGCGCTGATGCGGCGCGCACGTGCCTGAGATCCGGCGCGGCAGCACCTTGGCGCGCTCGGGCACGAACGGCATCAGCAGCTTGACGTCCTTGTAGTTGATGTCGTCGATCTTGTCCGAGCAGAACTTGCACACCTTGCGGCGGCGGAACATCGGGCGACGCTGCTCGCCCTTGCCCTGCTGCTGCGACGACGACTTCCCCCTGCCCCCGCTACTTGGACCTTTGCGGCCGTTCATCGAATCTCCTCCCCACCCATGTCGAACCGATCATCACGGTCGTCATCCGGCTCACCACGCTGACCTTCGCCCGGCTGCCGATCCGCCGGCAGACCGCGCGCGAGCCGTCGGCGTCGCGTGGTGTCGGTCCGCTTCGAACGGGTCCGCTCGACCACGCCCTGCTCTTCGTCGACGCGAACGGTGAGATGGCGAATGACGAGATCGGTGACGCGCAGTCGCCGGTCGATCTCTTTCATGAGATCGCCGTGACCGTTGATCACCTCGAGGACGTAGGTCCCTTCCTTGTGGCGGCCGATTTCGTAGGCGAGCTTGCGGCGGCCCCAGTTGTCGGTCTTCTCGATCTGGCCGCCCATGCGCTGGACGATAGCGTCGACCTGTGTGTGCAGGTCGTTGACTTGCTCGTCGCTCGCATCAGGCGAGACGACGTACACGAGCTCGTACTTTCTCTTCATACCTCTCCCTCTGGACACCGCCGTTGCCGGCGGCGGCCACTTCAGTGGCAAGGAGTGTTGTAGGGTCCGGCTTAGCCGGACCTCCGTTACTCCGCTTCGGACGGTGGAACGTCCGGGTTGTACACGTTCATCACCTTCGCGATGCCGTCCGCGGCGAACATCTCCGCCGCGTCAGCCGCACGCGCGATGAACGATTCGAGCTCGCCTTCCTCGTCGCGCTCGAATTTCGCGAGCACGTGATCGGCAAGATCGCGCCTGCCGTCCCCGCGCCCGACCCCCAGCCGGAGCCGGGGAAATTCCGTGGTGCCAAGCCGTTCGATCACCGACTTGAGACCGTTGTGTCCGCCGGCCGATCCGTGCGCCCGCGCCCGCAAGCGCATGAACGGCAACGCGGCTTCGTCGATCACCACGAGCACCTGCTCGGGCGGCACGTCGAAGTACCGCGTCAAACCGGCGACCGCGTCGCCGCTGCGGTTCATATACGTCAGCGGTTTGGCCAGCATCACCGGCTCGGCCCCGAACTGCTTCGCCACCAGCATCTCTGGCAGCTGCGACGGGCCGGCCGACCACTCGAGTCCATGTCGGCGGACGATCTCGTCGACGACCCGGAACCCGACGTTGTGTCGCGTGTCGCGGTATTCGCGTCCGGGGTTGCCGAGTCCGACGATGAGCTTCACCCCTATTTCTTTTTCTCTTCTTCCTTCTCTTCGGTCTTGCCCTTCTTGATGACTTCCGGCTCGGCCGGCGCTGCCGGCGCCGCGGCTTCGGTCGCCGCTGCCGCAACCGGTTCCTCTTCGACCTTCGGCATCACGATGTGCACGAGCATCGTGTCGCCCTCGCTGATCGCCTTCCACTTCGGGCTGCCCGGCAGGTCACGCACGCGAATCGACTGGTGCAGCATCAACTCGGTGACGTCGACGTCGATGTGCTCGGGAATGTCGGTCGGCAGGCACTCGACCTCGATCTCGCGAGTGACGAAATCGAGCAGGCCGCCCTGCTGCTTCACGCCCTTGGATTCGCCGTTGAGCTGAATCGGGACGGTGACGGTGATCGCCTTGTCCATCGCCAGCTCGTAGAAGTCGGCATGGAGCAGTTGATGCGTGACCGGGTCGAGCTGGTACTCGCGCAGCATGACCCGCGTCTCGCGGCCGTCGACTTTCAAGTTGATCAGCGTGTTGGCGCCCGAGTCCGAGTGCAGGATGCGCAACACCGCCTTGGGGTCCACGGTCACGGCGAGCGCCTCGCCAGCCTTGCCACCCTTACCCGGACCGTAGAAGACCGCCGGCATCTTTCCGCTCGCCCGCAGGCGATTGGCCTCGTTCTTCCTCCGGCCTTCTCTCTTGACTGCTTCCAATGTCGCGTCCATCACGATCCCCTTACGCTTACAGGCCCCAGGGCCCAGGCCTCAGGCCCCAGACTTCCTGCCAACTCTTTCCTAAAACCTTCCGCCTGGCCCAGCCCTGAGGCCTGAGGCCTGGGCCCTGAGGCCTACACAAACAGCGAAGAGACCGACGTCTCCTCGTGAATATTCCGTATCGCCTGTGCGAGCAGACGGCTCACCGGCAGCACCACGATCTTCTTGCACTGCTGTCCCGCGGGCGACAGTGGTACCGAATTCGTGATGACCAACTGATCGATGTGCGAGTTCTCGATCCGGTCGATTGCAGGCCCGGACAAGACGCCGTGCACCGCGCACGCGAGCACCTGCTTCGCGCCCGCACGCTTCAGCGCCTCTGCCGCCTTCTGCACGGTCCCGGCAGTGTCGATCATGTCGTCCTGCAAGATGCAGGTGCGCCCCGCAACGTCGCCGACGACGTTCATCACCTCGGCGGTGCCGTCTTCGGTCCGGCGTTTGTCGATCAGGGCCAGTTCGGCGTCGAGGCGTTTTGCGTAGGCACGGGCACGCTCGGCACCGCCGGCATCCGGCGACACGATCGTCAGGGCTGGGAAATCCAGCCGCGACAGATGTTCGATGATCACCGGCGCCGCGAACAGGTGGTCCACCGGAATATCGAAGAAGCCCTGGATCTGCGGCTTGTGAAGGTCCATCGTGAGGACGCGGTTGGTGCCGGCGGCACTCAGCAGATTGGCCACCAGTTTGGCCGAGATCGGCACGCGCGGCTTGTCCTTGCGGTCTTGCCTGGCGTAGCCGTAATAGGGAATGACCGACGTGATCCGCGCCGCCGACGATCGACGGAACGCGTCGATCATCACGCACAGCTCCATCAGATGCTGATCGGCCGGGCTCGACGTCGGCTGCACGATGAACACGTCGGCCCCGCGAATGTTCTCGTCGATCTGGAACGAGCACTCGCCGTCGGGAAAGCGGCGCAGCCGCGCCTGGCCCAGAGAAATGCCCAGGCTGCTGGCGATGTCCTTGGCCAGCTGTGGGTGCGCGCTGCCGGAAAACACCTTCATCTCGCCGAATCCGGTGGACAGCAAGCCTTCTCCGCTGAGGGATCTTCTCATCGTCGAAACACTACTCGTTGGACCGCTATGCAGCTCGGTTGCGCGAATCCTGCACACGCCGCCCCCACGCATAGCGGTCCAGGCGCGCGCAGCGCGCCCAGAGAGACTGACAACCAGCCAAGGGCTCTGCACGGTGTTCAAAGCAGAGCACTTGGCTGGTTGGGGCGGGAGGATTCGAACCTCCGAATACGGGATCCAAAGTCCCGCGCCTTACCGCTTGGCCACGCCCCAGTACGTCTTCCCGTTGCGTAGGCAGATCCCGGCGGAAACCGCCCTCGCTACAGGACCGCTTTTCCTAGGAGTCGCTCGCCCACGGCGGCGCAATCCCATAGTGTAGACGAGACTTGTCGATTCGGGCAAGGAGACGCGGAGCCATTCGTGCCACCGCGATTGCCCGACGACTCGTCATCGGCCACGCCGCAACGTCACCGCCGTCGCCAACGGCTGTGGCTGGCTGCGTCTGGCAAAATCCACACGGCCGAGCGACTCGGTCAACAACACACGCCACCCCAGGCCGCCGAGCCGATCGACCGCGGTCACCGCGTCCCGGCGCTTCTGAAAAAGGCCGAAGACGGTGGACCCGCTGCCCGACATCGCCGCCGCGAGCGCGCCCGCCCGCCGGAGCGCCAGTTTCATGTGGTCGATCTCGGGATGATGCCGCGCGATCGGCGGCTCGAGGTCGTTGATCATCTGGGCCGCGCGCGAGGGCCACGGTCCGGGCACGTATTGCGCCTCACGCACCGACGCATGACCCGAATCCCGCTCCGCGTCATACCACTCGTACGCGTCCGAGCTCGAGACGCCGAATCCTGGCACGAGCAGCACGATCCAGTGGCGCGGCAGGTCCGCGAGCGGATAAACCTCGTCGCCGCGTCCAAGACCGAGCGCGGTGCCTCCCCCCGAGAGGAAAAAGACGACGTCCGACCCGATCGTGATGGCGACATCGACCAGTTGATTCGGCCGCAGCGGGACACCCCACACCTTTGCCAAGGCCATCATGGTCGCGGCCGCGTCGGCGCTGCCGCCGCCGAGTCCGCCCTGAATCGGTGTGCGCTTGTGCAGCCGGACCAGGACGTCTCGCACCGGACCTGGACGCCGCAGCGCGCGCCAGAGTGCGCTGGCGGCCCGCCACACGAGATTCGAACCATCGAGCGGCACCCCGGCCGCGTCGCACTCGATCGCAAACGGTCCCGGACGTGGAATGCAATCGATGCGGTCGTGCAGAGCGATCGATTGAAAGACCGTGCGCAGCTCGTGATACCCGTCGAGTCTCGTGCCCAGCACGCGAAGATCGAGATTGATCTTGGCGTGCGCACGAATCGTCACCGGGCGTCCGAGTGCCACGGCGGACGACCCGTTCAACGACGCACCCGGATCTCGAAGAGTGTCGACCACAGCTTGCCGGTGACGAACAGACGATCGCCTTGCGAATCGTAGGCGATGCCGTTGAGCACGCTGTCGCCGCGTCGGACGCCCGGCTGCAACCCGGCGAGATCGAGCCATGCCGTCACGTGTCCGGTGTCGGGCGCAATGATCGCGATGCGATCCGTGTACCAGACGTTTGCGTACACTTGACCCTTTATGAACTCGAGCTCGTTGAGCCGCCGGATCTCCCGTTCGCCGTCTTTGACCGTGATGCGCCCGATCTCACGCTGCGTCGTCGGATCGAGGAATCGAAGCGCGGATGTGCCGTCGCTCATGATCAGGCGGCTGGCATCGTGCGTCAGGCCCCAGCCTTCGCCGGTGTAGGTGAACGTGCCGACCTGCGTGAACGACGTAACGTCGTAAACAAAGCCGATGTTCGTTTCCCACGTGAGTTGCAGCAGCCGATTGCCCCAGTCGGTCAGTCCTTCCGCGAAATAGCGCTTGTCGATCGCGCGCAGCTCCACGGCGGCGCCCGTCTCGAGCTTCACCTTCCGCAGCGACGACTGGCCTTTGAGCCCTGTACTCTCGAAGAGATGCCCGTCGCGATAGATCAGTCCCTGCGTGAAGGCGTTCGGGTCGTGCGGGAATCTGTTGACGACCTGGTACGAGAACACCGGCGCCTGTGCCGTCTGAGGGTTCTGCGATGCGCGCGCGGGGTATCGCGGGGCGATCGTCAACACGAGCAGCCCGAGCACGGCGGAAGCGGTGAGCACGCGCGTCATGGTCGTCATTGGCTTCGAAGCGGCCCGGCTTCGCGAAGCTGCTCGATCGTCACGGTCTTGGCGTCGGAGGGCACGTCGATGCTGAACGCACTGGCATCGAGGTCGGTGTTCGCTTGAGTCTGATCGATCGCTGCCTGCACATCGACGTTCACGGTCTGGCCGTTGGAGATGAGACGCACCACGGGAGGAAACCGATCGTGCCAATCGGGATACTCGAGCTGCCATCCGTTTCGCTTGGCCGCGCGGATCTCCCACGTCGCCGCGCGCTGCAGGTAGAGCTCAGCCCCTCCCGCCAGCGTGATCGACGCCCAGCCGCGCTCGTGCAGCCGGCCTGCCGTCGGCATCGGCGACGGCACGACGCATCCCGTCACGATGGCAAGCACGTCGGCCGGCCCCAATGCCACGCCGACCAGCGCGCCGAGGATCTCGTCGGCTTGCTGGCCGCGGAGCACGCTCGACTCACGCGGCAGCAGCAACGTCGCCGCACGGTCGCGCGCCACGAGAATGAACGCCGGTGGCCCGAACGGGGCCACGCCCTCCAGCCGCATCGAATCTGGTCGTGCGAACGCGGCGCGCACGCGTCCGCGAAGGCGATCGGGCCCGGCACGTCCGGTCAGCGCCAGCAACGCTTCGAGCGTACGCACGCCGCGGCACGCCGCGGACACCTGGGCGTGAACGGCAGCGAAATCGGGAAACGGCGAGCCGGGATCCGATGGCAGTGAGATGCGCCGAGGAGCGCAGGCAGAGACGAGGAAAATGCAGAATGCAAAATGCAGAATGCAGAATGACTTAATCGACGATCTCATCGTGCATTTGGAACTTTGCCTTTTGCACTGCCGATCTTCTTCTCGACGACGGCCTTGTCGATGCCCTGACCGTCGCCCGCGAGCGCGCGATTCCACGCCGCGATCGCATCCGACCATCGCTGGCGTTTGGCAAGCAGATCGCCGAGGTGATCCTGGATCTCCGAGTTCTCGGGCAGCTTCTGCGCCGCGGCCGCGAGATGTTTCTCGGCGCCGTCGAGGTCGCCTTTGCGGAAGTACGCCCAGCCAAGGCTATCCAGATAGGCCGGGTTGTCGGGCTCCGCTTCGAGCGCCTTCTGCACCAGGCGGACGGCTTCGTCGAGCTGCTCGCCGCGGGTGGCGAGCAGATACCCGAGATAGTTCAGCGCGCTGGCATTGTTCGGTTCGGCCGTCAGCACCTGACGCAAGGACTTCTCGGCGTCCGCGGCCCGGCCGGCGTCCGCGTAGACGTCGGCGAGGACGAACAGCGTCCCCATGTCCTTCGGGAACTGCTTCACCGCCGCCTCGAGCACCGCGATGCCGGCAGTCTTGTCGCCGCTGTCGAACAGCGCGCGACCCTGCAGACGCGGGAAGCGCGGTTCCTCCGGATGTTGTTTCTTCGCGTCGCCGGCGGCAGTCGCGGCTCGCGCGTACTCCTTGGCTTCGAGGAGGACGGAGATCCGCCTAAGCTTCAGCTCGCGGCTGTTCGGATTGATTGCAAGCGCCAGCGTCAGGGTGTCGGCGGCCTCTTTCAGAAGGCCGGCCTCCTCCTGGTATTGCGCCAGGGCGGGTGCGACGCGCGGCTCTTCCTCGAGGATCTCATCGAGGACGTTGATCGCCGCTTTCAGATCTTTCCCAGCGGCGAACGCCTGCGCCAGCGCGATTCGCGCCTGCACGGCGTTCGGATTCTGCGCGACCAGCCGCGTCAGCACCTGAATCGCTTTGTCGATCGCGCCGCTGCGAATGTAGAGGCGACCGAGCGCGAACTGCAGGTTCGCATCGGCCGTCACCCCAGCGCCCGTGACCGCCCGCTCCAGGTAGAGGATGGCGTCGCCCATCGCCGCGGTGGTCTGCGGCGACGGAGTGCGCTCGGTGCTCCCTTCGACCTGCGCCGCGTAGAGCAATCCGAGCACGCGGTTGGCCTCGACGTTCGTCTCGTCCAACGCGAGCGCGGCCTTGGCCGATTTCTCGGCATCCGCGCGCTCCTGCCGCCTCAGGTGAAGAGCGGCGACCTCGGCTCGAATCTCCGCCGATTTCGGATCGGCAGTCGCGGCCCGCTCGAGCGCCGCCAACGCGCCCTTCGGGTCACCGTCGGCCTCGAGCCGTCGTGCCTGCAGGAATTCGAAATAGGCATCGGTCGTCTGCGCGAACGCGACGAACGGAGTGCCCAGGAACAGAACCGCCACGAGCGCGATGCGCAGTCGAACGAAGGACATGGGTCACCTTGATCTTAGCCCAGGATGCTATAGTTCCGCTCGAGAGACGCACCCATGCCGGTCGATGCCGAACTGCTCGAAATCCTCGCCTGTCCCAACTGCAAGACGCCGGTCAAACTGGTGCATAACGACACCGGGCTCAAGTGCGACCAGTGTCATCGGGTCTACCCCATCAAGGACGACATCCCCGTGATGCTGATCGACGAGGCGACGATCGAGAAGGACTGAGAAACGAAGATCCTCCTGGTCCGCCTGCGCCTGGTTGGCGACGTTGTCTTCACGACGCCCCTGGTTCGCGCCCTCCGCCGACAGTATCCCGACGCCTCGCTCACCTATGTCGTCGAGCCGGCGGCTGCCCCGGTCATGCGAGGCAACCCGCACATCACCGATCTCATCGTCGCTCCCAAACCACGCGGGGTCGCGCGGCTGCGAGAGGATCTGATGCTCGCCCGACGGTTGCGGCGTGAACGGTTCGACATCGCCATCGACCTGCATGGCGGGCCGCGCAGCGCCTGGCTCACCTGGGGCAGCGGCGCCCCGCGGCGAATCGGCTACGCCATCAAGGGACGATCGTGGATGTACACCGACGTCGTCCCGCGTGCCGCCGATCTGGCACCGCGCCATTCGGTGGTCAATCAATGGGATCTGGTGCGGCCGCTCGGGATCGGCGAATGCGACCCCGAACGAGATGCCGTCGAAATGGCGGCGGATCCGGCGGCTGCGGCCCGGGTGTCGGATCGACTTCGCGCGGCGGGCATCGCGGAGGAGGCGCCAGTCATCGTCGTGCACGTCAGCGCCGGCAACCCGTTTCGCCGATGGCCGGAAGAGGCGTTCTGTGAAGTCCTGGTACGGCTGGCTGAAGCCGACCCGCGGCGCCGGATCCTGCTGACGGCCGGGCCGTCGGACTCGGCGGCCGCGCAACGGGTCGTCGCGGCCGCCCGGGGTCGCCTTCGTACGCCCGAGTCAGTGCCGGTCATCGGCGATTGGGACCTGTCGGAACTCCGTGCGCTCATCGCCCGCGCGGCGGTGTACATTGGGGGCGATAGCGGTCCCGTGCACGTGGCCGCGACGACGGCGACGCCGATCGTCGAGCTGCTGGGACCGACGCTGGCGGAACGGTCGCGTCCGTGGCGCAGTCCGCATCTGCGCGCGGAGATCGTCGACGCGGGTTCGCTCCCATGCCGGCCGTGCGACCAGCGCCGCTGCGCCCCGGGAGACTTCCGCTGCCTTCGATCGATCGCACCCGAGCGCGTGATCGACGCCGCGGAGCGGATGCTGAAAGAAGTATGACCACGACCACGATGAGCATGAGCGGCGTGCACGATGCGCCGTGGCTCGAACGCGCGACGCTGCTGTTGCTGCTGATCTTCGTCGGCGCCGTTCAGGTGTCGATCGTGGCGGCGCAGGCCGTGCTCATCCTGCTCCTCATCGCCTGGGTCGCGACGATGGTGCGCGACGGCACGCGGCCATCGGCGCCGCCGTTCTTCCGGGCGCTGCTGGCCTACGCCGGGATCACGCTCGTCTCGTCGGCGTTCTCGCTCGACCCGATCGAGAGCGTCATCGACAGCCGGCAACTGGTGCTGTTCCTGATCGTGCCGATGATGTACGACCTGGCGCGCGGGCCGCGAACCAAGATCATCGTGGACGTCATCGTCACCGTCGGTGCGGCGGCGGCGGCGTACGGGATCATCCAGTACACGCTGCTGCACTTCGACAGCCTTCGCCTGCGACCACGCGGGACCCTGGGTCACTACATGACCTACGCCGGCACGCTGATGCTGGTGATCGGCCTGGCCGCGGCGCGGCTCGTGTTCGGCGCCAAGGACCGCAAATGGCCGGCACTGGTGATGCCGGCGTTGATCGTCGCGCTGACGATGACGCTGACGCGCAGCGCGTGGGTCGGCGTGTCGGTCGGCGTCGGGCTGCTCCTCGTGCTGAAAGACCTGCGGCTGACCGCGCTCATCCCGGTCGTGGTCGCGCTGCTCTTCGCGCTGGCCCCCGACAGCGTCACCGATCGGCTGATGTCGGTATCGAACCTGCGCGACCCGAGCAGCCGCGACCGCATCGCCATGTTTCAAACCGGCGCCGCGATGATCCGCGACCATCCGTTGGCCGGCGTCGGCCCGAACATGGTCGAGCGCGTCTATCCCGAGTACCGCGATCGCGACAGCGTGCAGAAGGTCAATCCGCATCTGCACAACGTGCCGCTCCAGATCGCGGCCGAGCGCGGGCTGCCAGCACTGGCGATCTGGATCGCGTTCGTGGCGATGCTGGCGACCGGCGTGTTCCATCTGTTCCGAACCAGTGCGGATCGCACGCTGCCGGCGGCGGCGCTGGCCGCGATCGGCTCGATGCTCGCGGCGGGCATCTTCGAGTACAACTTCGGCGACTCGGAGTTCCTGATGCTCTTCCTCGTCATCGTGACGCTGCCGTTTGCCGCGGCTCGCGCCGATCATGCTCCTTCCGGCTCTCGATCCTGAGCGTCTGCGCCGTGTTGCCACCAGCCTGACCGGCGCGCACGTGCTCGTAGTCGGCGACGTGATGCTCGATCGCTTCATCGTCGGCCGGGTCACGCGCATCTCACCCGAAGCGCCCGTCCCCGTGGTCGCCTTCGACCATGAGATGCACCGGCTTGGCGGCGCCGCCAACGTCGCGCACGCCATCGCCGCGCTCGGTGGTGAAGCGACGCTCATCGGGGTCACCGGCAACGACGACACCGCCGCGACGCTGACGCACGAGTGTCGGGAGTCTGGCATCACCCCATCGCTGATTGGCGACGGCGGGCGGCGCACCACGACGAAGGTGCGGGTCGTGACGGAGCGCAACCAACAGGTGGCGCGGATCGATTACGAGAGCGATGTCGAGATCACTGGTGACATCGAACGGCGCGTCATCGTCGATATCCAACGGCACGCCCCGCGCGCGAGGGCTATCGTCGTCTCCGACTATCTGAAGGGATGCGTCACCAACGCGGTGGCGCAGGCAGCAATCGCCGCCGCGGGCCGAACGATCCCGCTGCTCGTCGATCCGAAGGTGCCACACCTCACGTACTACGCTGGGGCCACCGTCATCACGCCGAATCATCACGAAGCGGAGATGGCGACCCATCGTCGCGTTCGCACGCATGACGATGCCCGCGAGGGGGCACGCATGTTTCGCGAGCGCACTCGCTGTGACAGCGTATTGATGACGCGCGGCGACCAGGGGATGTGGCTGCTCAGCAACGAGGCCGAGGGATATCTCCCGTCGGTGGCACGCGAGGTTGCAGACGTCACCGGCGCGGGCGACACGGTGATCGCGACGCTGGCCCTCGCGCTCGCGGCCGGCGCGAGCCTCGCCGAGTCAGCGAGGCTCGCGAACGAAGCCGCGGGGATCGTCGTCGGCAAGTTCGGCCCGTCGACAGTGACCGTACCGGAGCTGGTCCAGGCGCTTGATACGGCTACGACGTCGTAATCGCTATCAATGCCGGAAATGCCGGCGGCCGGTAAAAACCATCGCCAACCCGTGCGCATCAGCAGCGGCGATGACCTCCGGGTCCTTCAGTGATCCACCGGGCTGCACGACGGCGGTCGCGCCGGCCGCCGCGACCGCGTCCAACCCGTCGCGGAACGGAAAGTACGCATCCGACGCCGCCACCGATCCGTTGAGCAGCCCAGTGCCGCCGACTTTCATGCGCGCGACTTGAACGGCATCAACGCGGCTCATCTGTCCTGCGCCGATCGCCAGGGTCCGATCGGCGCTGGTGAAGATCACCGTGTTCGATTTGACGTGGGCGCAGACGCGCCACGCGAATCGCAGAGCGGTCCACTCCGCCGCAGTCGGTTGACGCTTGGTCACGACACGCAGTTCGGCGGTCGGCCAGGGTTCGCGCGCCTCCTCCACTCGATCGACGTCTTGCACCAGCACCGCCCCGAGCACGGAGCGCACATCTCGCGCGCCGCCTCGACCGGCGCGGTCGAAGTCGGTCACGACGACCCGCATCTGCGTTTTGGCCGCGAGGATCGAGCTGGCATCGTCGTCGACACCGGGCGAGAGCACCGCATCGATCTTCGTCGACACGAGCGCGCGCGCGGTCTGCGCATCGATGCGTCGATTCAACGCAACCACGGCTCCGAACGCGGAGAGGGCGTCGGCATCCCGCGCGCGAACGTAGGCATCGGTGGCGTTCGAACCGGTCGCCACGCCAGATGGGTTGGTGTGCTTGATCACCGCGGCGGCCGGTTCGGTGAACTCGCGCACGATGCGGGCACCCGCATCGAGATCGAGCAGGTTCGTGAACGACAGCTCCTTTCCTTGCCGCAGCGTCGCCGCACCGAGCCCTTGTGGCGGATCGATGGCGTACCACGCGGCCGCCTGATGCGGGTTCTCGCCGTATCGCAACTGTCCGATCTTGTTCGACGCGATGACGAGCGACGGAGGAAACGCGCTGCCCGCGCCGCGCGCGAGCTGGCCGTTCGTCACCGCGATCGTCCCCAACGTCGAGGCGATCTGTGAGTCGTACATGCCCGTATGCGCAAACGCCTTGCGCGCGAGCTCGAACCGGAAGGCGAGCGACGGCCCACCGGGTTCGTCGAGGTGACGCAACACGTCGCCGTAGTCGGTCGGCGAGACGACCACGAGGACGTGCTCGAAGTTCTTCGCCGCCGCCCTGACGAGACTCGGGCCGCCGATATCGATCTCCTCGATCAGCGCGCCCACGGTCGTGTCCGGATTGGCAGCCGCGGCAGCGAACGGGTACAGGTTGACGACGACCAGGTCGATCATCGCGATGCCGTGCTCTGCAGCCGCATCGAGATCGCCGGGCAGCGATCGACGCGCGAGAATTCCGCCGTGGATGCGCGGGTGCAGCGTCTTCACTCGCCCGCCCATCATCTCGGGTACGCCCGTGACCTCAGCCACTGAGAGCACGGTCAATCCATCGCGCTCGAGCGTGGCGGCCGTTCCACCTGTCGAGATGAGCTCGTACCCTCGCTCGACCAGGCCACGGCCGAGCTCGACGAGGCCCGTCTTATCGGAGACGCTGATCAGAGCTCTGGGCATGGGCGATCTGCGTGCATTCTGGAGCAATCTCGACGATTTCTGGTCATCCGTGCTTGACACGTCTGTAACACATGCATAGGATAAGCTTGCGTTTGAGGGGTGTTCCCCAGGCGTCGAAGTCGAGGCCGCGTTAGCACTCGCGGTCTTTTTTTTGTGCCTCAAAGCTCATCAACAGCTTTGACAAGCACGCGATAGAGTCGGGCCGCTGCACCAGGCAGCAGAGCTCGGCCCAGCAAGTAGGAAGAACAGCGATGCGCATCACAGGCAAGGTCAAGTGGTTCAACAATGCCAAAGGTTACGGGTTCATCGAACGCGAGGGAGGCAGCGACGTGTTCGTGCATTACTCCGCAATCAGCGGCAATGGCTTCCGATCGCTGGAGGAAGGACAAGCGGTCGAGTTCGAGATCGTCGACGGCCCAAAAGGACCGCAGGCCGGGAACGTCACCAAACCCTGAGCCACTCACGACCTGCCCGGCGCCGCCTTTCACGGCGCCGGGCGCTACGCCCGGTTCTTCCGCTCCACTCCTCCCGTTCCTCTCTCTCAGCTCTTCTGATTCTTTACGCCTTTCGCGGTGAACGTGACTTTGCCGTCTTTCAGCGCGACGCGAAACGCGACCTCGGGATTGCCCTTCTCCTTCATCGAACTGACCTGCGACTTGATCAGATCGGCGAACTTCTGAAACGGAATCGCGTCCTGCCCGGCACTGCGGCGCGCCGCGGTCAGGCTCTTGTGCAGCTCGCGCACCTTGTCGAGCTCCTGTGACGGATCCGAGAACGTCGTCACATTGACGACGCCGTCCTCGGGCTTCGCTTTCGGCGCCGCAACCGACCGCGCCTGCGCGAACGGACCCGGACGCCCCTCCTCACGTGCCCGCAGCGCGCGATCCCACAGATCGGTGTTCGTCGAGAATCGTCCCTGGAGCGTGTTGAACTTGAATTTCTGCCCGTAGTTGCTGATGTGCATCCGGTCGATCCGCTTGACGTGTCCCTCGACCCGCTTGCGCGATTCCCACGGCGGACGCGGCGTACGGCCGGCGAAGTACATGTTGGTCTACGACGAACGATTTCGCATGTTCGCGTCGGTGCAACATCGCACACGGGCTAATCGGCATCGTAGCATCGTCGCCGTACTCTGCGCACGCTGCGCGATACTTCGTACGAGCAAAAGCTGTGAGAGGCGACGCGCAACCTTTCGGTAGATGGTCGCCCTATACTTCATGTATTACAACTTCGGCGCGTGCATCAGACTATTCGTGCTGACTCCAGTGATGGAAACCGGAATCGCCAATCATGTCTGGAGCATCGATGAAATCGTGGTGGGGCTGGTCGGATGACTCGCTCGAAGGAACTGCGACGCATCAACGCAGCCATCGAAAATCGGAACGAGAACGAGCTACGGTGGGCCCTGGCTCAATGTGAACTGCGGAAACAATGGCAGGATGGCCACAGTCATTCCTGGTACCGGATAGAGAAGCGAATCCGCGAACTACTGGCCGAAATCGACAGTCCGTCAAACTGACCCCTACCTGGAGCCGGGCCAATGATCCGGCGTGAAGGTGGATGGTTGTTGGCGTGCGCGCTGGCTGCGACACTCTACTGCTGGCTTGTCAACGAGTATGGCCTTAGCGCAGCTCCGTTCTTCACGATGGCATTCTACGTAGTCTCTGGCATTGTCCGCCTGATCGTTCACTTCGCTATACGACTCTCGCGTTAACCGCCCCTCTCAGCCCTTCTGATTCTTGACGCCTTTCGCGGTGAAC
>Ga0209382_10005167_pt1 | contig 17051 bp, 15 predicted proteins | sample SoiMetdeltSBSDD5_FD_187599 | JGI IMG/M metagenome (GOLD analysis project Ga0209382, IMG submission 187599) | Bulk soil microbial communities from a Populus tree surrounding site in Tennessee, USA - Soil MetaG P. deltoides SBSDD5 (SPAdes) (version 2) | ecosystem: Environmental > Terrestrial >...
TCTCGGAGCAGTCGGGGCTGGCCGCGCTCAGGTACGTCGAGCGCGCCACGCGCCTCGCTCTCGCGGGGCAGGTCGCCGCCGTGGTCACCCTGCCGATCAATAAGGAGGCGACTCGGCTCAGCGAGGCCGGCTTCACCGGCCACACGGAATACATCGCGGGCCTGTGCGGGAAGGACAGGTACACGCTCATGCTCGCGTCGGAGAAGGCCATCGTGACGCACGTCTCGACGCATGTCTCGCTCCGCGAGGCGATCGAGAACGTCAGGCGGGAGAGAGTCTACGATGTCATCCGGCTGACGCACGAGGTGCTGCCCAGGCTCCGACCGACGAGCCGGATCGCGGTCGCGGGGCTCAACCCGCACGCGGGCGAGAACGGGGCCTTCGGCCACGAGGACCTGGCCGAGGTCAAGCCCGCGGTCGAGCGGGCGCGGGCCGAGGGGGTCGACGCCGCGGGGCCGTTCCCGCCGGACACGGTCTTCCTCGACCTGCTCAAAGGGCGCTACGACGCAGTCGTCTGCATGTATCACGACCAGGGGCACATCCCGATGAAGGTGCTCGACTTCGAGGGCGGGATCAACGTCACGCTCGGGCTGCCGATCGTCAGGACCTCGGTCGATCACGGGACGGCCTTCGACATCGCCTACCGCGGCGTGGCCTTCACGGGCAGCCTGCGCGACGCCTGCGCGCTGGCGGTCAAACTCGGGCGCTAAGCTCTCCAGGAGGACTTCGACTTCCGAGCCTCATCAAGCGGTCAGCGGTCGGCTTTCAGCACTCAGCTTGGCTCGCGTGGCCGGGGCTGCGCTCTTTCCGTTAAGGGCTGCCGGCCGACCGCCGAAAGCTGAGTGCTGACCGCCAGTTTTCCTATTGGCCGCAGGCCGCCGATCGTTTATGATGTGCCGCGTCCGACCCCCGGATTAAATTTGGAGCGTCGCGTTATTACCTTTGACACTACTGCCCCGGTTGCCCTAGGCTTGTCGCGTCAAAATAGCTTTCTTTTGTGTGCTCAGGGCTTAGCCTCACACTGGCCCCCTCACAACCCGCGCCGATCTGGGGATGAGCTACGCCGCTGTCAGGCTTACCGCAAGCACTTCAATAACTCTTGAAGAAATAGCCGGCATCGAGGATGTTACCGATATGATCACACCACCAGCGAAGAAGCTTTTTGTCTTGACCTGGGGCCTGGCTCTCGGCCTGGCCGCCCTGCTCTGGCAGGCGCCGGGGTTGGGCCGGGCCGCCCAGGCCCAGGCGCGCGCCGTGCGCGTCGTCGAGACGACATTCAACCGCGGGGCGGACAACGGCCTGAGCATCGAGCTCATCGCGCAGGGCAACGAGAACACCGTCGAATTCAGTCTCGCCTTCGACCCGAGTCAGTTCAATTTCGTCCGGGCGGCCGCCGGGAGCGGAGCCCTGGGCGCGACTTTCGTCGTCAACGCGAGCCAGGTGGGGGCGGGGCGCGTCGGCATCTCGCTCGCCCTGCCCGCCGGGCAGACCTTCGCTGCCGGCACGCACCAGATCGCGGTGCTGACCTTCTCGGTGCCCTCCAACGGCAACACCAACTCGACCGTCCTGAGCTTCATCGACCAGCCGGTGCCGCGCTCCATCCTCGATGCCAGCGCGGTCCCGGTGACGCCGGCCCCGGCCTTCACCCAGGGCGCCGTGACGCTCAACCCGCCGGTTAACCTGGTGCCGGTGATCAGCAGCCTCAACCCGAGCTCGGCGCTCACCGGCAGCGCATCGTTCACACTGACGATCAACGGGCTGAACTTCGTCAACGGCTCGGTGGTGCGCTGGAACGGGCAGGACCGCGCGACGACCTTCGTCAGCGCGACGCAGCTGACGGCCTTCATCCCGGCCACCGACCTGCTGACGACCGACCCGGCGACCGTCGTCGTCGTCGCCCCGCCGCCGGGTGGCGGGACTTCCAACGCGGTCAGCTTCACGATCAACAACCCGGCCCCGACGATCAGCAGCTACAGCCCCGGCTCGGCGCAGACCGGGGGGCCCGCCTTTACGCTCCTCGTCACGGGCACGAATTTCGTCCCGGGCGCGGTGGTCCGCTTTAACGGCAATACGCGGGTGACCAGCTTTCTCTCGGCGACGCAGCTCTCGGCCCAGATCCTCGCTTCGGACGTCGCCACGGCGGGGACGTATAACCTCTCGGTCGCCAACCCGGCGCCCGGCGGCGGCGTTTCGAATGTCGTCGGCTTCCCGGTCGTCGACCCGAACCCGCTGCCCCGGGTCTCGGGCCTCAACCCGAACTTCGCCGCGGCCGGCAGCCCGGAGGTGACGATCTCAGTCCTCGGGACGCGCTTCGTCAGCAACTCGACGGCGCGCGTCAACGGGGCCGCGCGGGTGACAACCTTTGTCTCCGAGTCCGAGCTGCGCGTGACGCTCACGGCCGCGGACCTGGCGGCTGAAGGGACGCTCAACATCAGCGTCAACAACCCGTCGCCCGGCGGCGGCAACTCCAACGTCGCGCCCTTCTCGGTGACCTCGCCTTCGAATCCGGAGCCGACGCTCGCCAGCGTCAGCCCGAATCCGGTGACCGTCGGCGGGCCGGCCTTCGCGCTCGCGGTCACAGGGACCAACTTCGCCCCGACCTCGATCGTGCGCGTCAACGGCGCAGACCGGCCGACGACCTTCGTCAGCACGACGCAACTGACCGCGCAGATCCCGGCGACGGACATCGCCTTCCTGGGCACGGTCAACATCACGGTCTTCTCGCCGGCCCCCGGCGGCGGCACGTCCAACGCCGTGACCCTTGCAGTGACCAACCCGCTGCCGCAGTTGACGAGTCTCAGCCCGAACGCCGTCCCGCCGGGCGGGGGCAACTTCACCCTCACGGTCAACGGGACGAACTTCGTCCCGAGCGCTACGGTGTTGGTCAACGGCAACCAGCGCTTCACCTCCTTCGTCAGCAGCACTCAACTGACGGCGGTCGTCCTCCGGGAGGATATCGCCAACCCGGGCACGGCACTGATCTCGGTCCTCACGCCGGCCCCCGGCGGCGGCATCTCTAACGAACTGCAGCTCGCGATCGGGACGCCGCCGGTGGGCTTCGAGGGCGACGTCTCGCCGCGCCCCAACGGCAACAACAACGGCACGGTGACCGTCGCCGACTGGGTGCAAGTCGGGCGCTTCGCGGCCGGGCTCCCGCCGGACAGGCCGGAGGTGCCGGCGGTCGGCAGCGAATTCCAGCGGGCCGACTGCGCGCCGCGCAGCACGCTGGGCAACGGCAGCATCTCGATTGCCGATTGGGTGCAAGCCGGGCGCTACGCCGCGGTGCTTGACCCGGCGACCGCCGCGGGCGGGCCCATCGGGCCCAACCCGGGGCTGACCGAAATCTCGGCGGGCGAGCGGGCCGGGGCGCAGTTCGCCCTCCCGGGCGAGGCGCGGTCGGTGCGCGCCTCGGCCGGCGACGAAGGGGCGGTGACAGTCGAGCTCGAGGCGCGGGGGGACGAGAACGCGCTCGGCTTCAGCCTCGTCTTCGACCCGACGCGGTTCCGCTTCGTCTCGGCGCGGGCCGGCGACGGCGCGCGCGGTGCGTCCCTCAACGTCAACGACCGCCAGGCGGCGCGCGGCAGGCTCGGCTTCGCGCTCGCGCTCCCGGCCGGCCAGACGCTGGCCGCTGGGCCGCAGCAGGTCGTCGTCGTGACGCTCGCGCCGCTCTCGGGCGGCGGGGCGGTGGCCGCAGTCGGCTTCGGCGATCTGCCGATCGCGCGCGAGGTGGTCGACGCCGAGGCCCGCGTCCTGACCTCCGCGTGGGCCGCGGGCGCGCGCCCGCTCGCCGTGGCCTCGGCTGCGAGCTTCGGCGGCGACGCCGTGGCGCTCGGCTCGATCGCCACGGCCTTCGGGACCGAGCTGGCCGGGGCGACGGAGTCCGCCGGCGCGGGCGCGGCGCTGCCGACCCGACTCGCCGGGACGACGGTCAGCCTCAAGGACGGCGCGGGCAACGAGCGACTCGCCCCGCTCTTCTTCGTCTCGCCGCGTCAGGTCAACTACCTCATCCCCGACGGGCTCGCTGCGGGCGTGGCGAGCGTCACGATCCGGAGCCCTGAGGGCGGCATCGCGCTCGGCGCGATCGAGATTGTGGCGAGCGCGCCGGGGCTCTTCGCGGCCAACGCGGGGGGGCGTGGCGTCGCCGCGGCGGTCGCGTTCCGGCGCGGGGACAATGGCTCGACGCGCTACGAGGCGGTCGCCGACTACGATGCCGGGCGTGGCGAGTTCGTCGCGCGCCCGCTTGAGGCGGACGGCGAGGTCTTCCTCATCCTCTTCGGCACCGGTTTCCGGTTCGGGGGTGAAGTCAAGGTGCGGATCGACGGTGCCGAGGTGCCGGTCGAGTTCGCGGGCGCGCAGCCCGATTTCGCCGGGCTCGATCAGGCCAACGTGCGGCTCCCGCGCTCGCTCGCCGGGCGTGGCGAGGTGGATGTCGTAGTCACGGCCGACGGCAAGGCTTCAAACCCAGTGAGGATCTCGGTCAAGTAAGAAAATAGCCCACGGATGACACGGATTTAACGGATTAACACGGATCAGACATCCGTGTTAATCCGTTAAATCCGTGTCATCCGTGGGCTATGCCTCACCCGCTATCGGGCCTGATGCCATGACCTCATCCGAGACGCCGCTCTCGAACTGGCGGAAGTTCTCGCGGAAGAGTCGGGCCAGGTGGCGCGCCTTCTCGTCGTAGGCCGTCGCGCTCTTCCACGTATTGCGCGGCTTGAGGACTTCGTCCGGCACGCCGGGGCAGGCCGCCGGCACGCGGACGCCGAAGACGGGGTCGGGCTCGGTCGCCACCCCGGTGAGCGCCCCGCTGAGCGCCGCCCGCACCATGGCCCGCGTATAGCCGATCTTCATCCGCTGCCCGTCGCCGTAGGGACCCCCTGACCAGCCCGTGTTGACCAGCCAGCAATCGGCCCCATGCCTGGCGATCCGTTCGCGCAGCAGCTCGGCGTAGACGCCTGGGTGGTGAACCATGAACGGGGCGCCGAAGCAGGTCGAGAAGGTCGCCACCGGCTCCTTCCCGAGGCCCTTTTCGGTCCCCGCGACCTTCGCCGTGTAACCCGAGATGAAGTGATACATGGCCTGCTCCGGCGTCAGCCTGGCGATCGGCGGGAGCACACCGAAGGCATCGGCCGTGAGCATGATGATGTTCCGCGGGTGGCCGCCGAGCCCCGATGGGACGTGGTTCGAGATGTGCGAGAGCGGGTAGCCGGCGCGCGTGTTCTCGGTCAGCGACCCATCGCTCAAATCCAGCCGCCGCGTCACCGGGTCCATGACAACGTTCTCGATCACCGTGCCGAAACGGCGTGTGCAGGCGTAAATCTCCGGCTCCGCCTCCGCCGAGAGGTTGATTACCTTCGCGTAGCAGCCGCCCTCGAAGTTGAAGACCCCGCGGTCCGACCAGCCGTGCTCGTCGTCGCCGATGAGCCGCCGCTCGGGGTCCGCCGAGAGCGTCGTCTTGCCGGTCCCCGAGAGGCCGAAGAAGATCGCCGTGTCGCCCGCAGCCCCCATGTTCGCCGAGCAGTGCATCGAGAGCACGCCGCGCAGCGGGAGCAGATAGTTGAGCAGCGTGAAGATCGATTTCTTCGTCTCGCCCGCGTAGCTCGTCCCGCCGATGAGGATCAGCCGCCGCCCGAAATCCATAAGGATGAAGGTCGGCGACTTCGTCCCGTCGACCTCGGGGTCGGCCTCGAAGTTGGCGACGTTGATGACCGTGAACTCGGGCACGTGGCCGCTGACCGCACCCCAGTCGGGGCGCACGAACATGTTGCGCGCGAAGAGGCTGTGCCAGGCTAGCTCGGTGATCACGCGGATCGGGACGCGGTACTCGGGGTCCGCCCCGACGAAGCAGTCCTGGACGTAGAGGTCCCGCCCCTCGAGGTAGGAGCGCACGCGCCCGAGTAGCCGGTCGAACTTCTCCCGCTCGAAGGGGCGGTTGACCGCGCCCCACCAGACGTGCTTTTCCGAGGCCGGCTCGCGGACGACGAACTTGTCGTTCGGCGAGCGCCCCGTGTGCTGCCCCGTGTTGACCACCAGCGGCCCGAGATGCGCGATCGCTCCCTCCTCCCGCCGCACGGCGTGCTCGTAGAGCTCGGCCGTCGTCAGGTTCCAGTAGACCTGACGCAGGTTCTCGATCCCGTGATTGTCGAGTCCGTAAGAACTGGGGTTCCACCCCGTCTGGCGCATGATGGCCGCTCCTTAAGCTAAGATCATTTATACTTTTTATCGCCCCATAACGGGACCAAGAAGCATAGCCAAAAAGGGGCGGCTTGTCGAGGAAGCCGGATCACCGTTTACGCGGACGGGCGGTCTTCACTAGAATGGATGGGCTCTAGAGAGACTTTCCGAGAAAGAGGTGGATCAGCTATGAAACGTATCGCGCTCATCAGTCTGCTGGCCTGCTTGCTCGCCGCGCCTGGCCTCGCCCAGGAGAAGAAGGGCGGGCACGAGGGGCACCATGGCGCCGAGCACGGCAAGCATAAGTTCAAGGTCGCCGAGGTTGAGAAATTCCACGACCTCCTGGCCCCGATCTGGCACGAGCAGTACCCGGCCAAGGAGTGGGCCAAGATCCGCGCGCAGGCCGGCGAACTCGTCAGGCGCAAGGACGCCGTCATGAAAGCCGAGCTCGGGGTCAAGACGGAGAACGAGGCGAAGGTCGGCGAGCTCCGCGCCAAGTTCGGGGCCTCGGTCGACCGCCTTGCCGGGCTCGCCAAGCAGGGGCCCGACGAGGAGTTGCAGAAGGCCGTCGCCGAGATGCACGAGGCCTTCGAGAATTTCTTCGACGCGATCCGGTAATATGGCCCACGCATGACACGGATTGGACGGATGGTTACGGATCAGAAATCCGTGAACATCCGTTAAAGCCGTGTCATCCATGGACTCGCTTGCTCCCATGCCCAAAGCCGCCAGCACCGCTACCCGCCGCCGCGTGCGCACCCTCCTGCTCGCCTTCGCGACGGTCTTCCTCTTCGCCCTGCTCTTCGTCCAGGCGGCCTTCAACACGCTCGAGTGGGTCGTCCCGACCTCGGCGGGGGAGACCCTCATCCTCTACGCCCTCTCGACGATCAACTTCACCGCCTTCCTGGTCCTGCTCATGGTGCTCGTGCGCAACCTCATCAAGCTGCGCCGCGAGCGCCGCGAGATGAAGCTCGGCGCGCGCTTCAAGACGCGGCTCGTCGCCTTCTTCATCGCCCTCTCGCTGCTCCCCGTGATTTTCCTCTTCTTCGCCACCACGGGGCTCATCAACCGCAGCATCGAGAAATGGTTCAGCCTCCCGGCCGAGGAAATTTTGAGCAACATGTGGCAGATCCAAAAGGTCTATTTGAACGGGGAGCGGGAGGGGCTGCGGCACACCGCGGTGACGCTCGGGCGGCTCCTCGCCCGCGCCGGCGCGGCGGAGGCTGACCCGACGCTCGCCGCCGAGGCGGAGAATCAGGATCTCCTCCTCGCCCGGCTCTACGGGGCTGACGGCAGGCTCCTCGCGGAGCAGGCGGGGGCGGAGGCCGCCTCGCTCAACGACCAGTTTCAGGCGGCCTGGGAGGAGGCCCGCCGGGCCGCGGCGCGGGGCGCGGAGTTCTCGGCCGAGGTGCGCGCCGGGGAGGGGGAGATTTACCTCGTTGCCGGCGCCCCGGTCCCGGGCGCGGGGGCGGTGGTCATCGCGCAGCGGGTCTCGCCAGAGTTGGCTGAGCGCGTCATCAAAGTCAACCAGCAGCAGGGCGAGTACGACCGGCTCAAGAATAACAAGAAGGCCTACCGTTACAACGCGCTGCTCGTGCTCGCGCTGATCACGCTGCTGGTCCTCTTCATCGCGACTTGGATGGCGCTCTACGTGGCGCGGAGCATCGCCGTCCCGGTGCAGCAGCTGGCGCAGGCGACCAAGCGGGTCAAGGGCGGCGACCTCAGCTACCGCGCCGACGTCGTCGGCGACGACGAGCTGGCGGCGCTCGCGCTCTCGTTCAACGAGATGACGGCCGAGATCTCGGCGAGCCGGCGCGAGCTACAGCAAAGCAACGGGGCGCTCGACGAGCGACGGCGCTACATCGAGGCCGTGCTCCAGAGCCTCTCGGCGGGGGTCATCTCGCTCGATGAGCAGCACCGGGTGACGACGATCAACGCGGCGGCCGCGCGGCTGCTGCGGATCGAGGGGGCTCCCGCGGCGGGGGCCGCGCTCGAAGGGCTGCTCCCCGAGGGGCAGCGCGAGGAGCTGCGGCGGCTGGTCCGCCGCGCAGCGCGACTGCGGTCGGTGACGCGCGAGGTCCACTTCCAGCTCGCCAACCAGGCCAAGCTCGACGCTGCCGTGACGGTGACGGCGCTCCACGACCCGCAGGGGCAGTGGCGCGGGACGGTGATCGTCATCGAGGATCTGACCGAGCTCATCGAGGCGCAGCGGCGCGCCGCCTGGAGCGAGGTCGCCCGGCGCATGGCGCACGAAATCAAGAACCCGCTGACGCCGATCCGGCTCTCGGCCGAGCGGCTGGCGAAGAACCTGCTCAACGGCCGGGCGGGGCGCGGGCGGCTCGAGGCGCGCGAGGCGGAGCTGGTGCGCGAATGCACGGAGATGATCGGGGCCGAGGTGGCGACGCTCCAGCGCATGGTCGACGAGTTCTCGAGCTTCGCCCGGCTGCCGAGCGCCAAGCTCGCCGCCGCCTCGCTCAACGAGATAGTCGCCGGCGCGCTCCGGCTCTACGACGAGCGCCTCGATGGCATCCGGCTCGAGAGCCGCCTCGCGCCGGGGCTCCCGCCGGTGCTCGCCGACAGCGAGCAGATCAAGCGGGCGCTCGTCAACCTCATCGACAACGCGGCCGAGGCGCTCGGCGAGGTCGAGGGCGAGCGCCGCATCCTGGTTGAGACGCGCGAGGACGCCGAGCGCGAGACGGTCGAGCTCCTCGTCGCCGACACCGGGCCGGGCATCCCCGCCCCGGACCGCGAGCGCATCTTCGGCCCCTACTTTTCGACGCGCAAGCGCGGCACCGGGCTCGGGCTGCCGATCGTCAGCCACATCGTCGCCGAGCACCAGGGCCGCGTCCGCGTCGAGGCCAACCTCCCGCGTGGCGCACGCTTCGTCATCGAGCTGCCGACAGCAGCGGTCAGCGGTCAGCTGTCAGCGGTCAGCTCTGACCTCAATTCAGAACCGCAATTTCCGGGGGGGGGCTCTGGCTGATCGCTGACCGCTGACCGCTCAATAAATATGGCCCATTCAGTACTCATCGTTGACGACGAGCCGGGCATCCGGCAGGCGCTCGCCGGGGTGCTCGAGGACGAGGGGTTCAGCGTCGCCGCGGTGGCGAGCGGCGAGCTGGCGCTGCGCGCCTTCGAGCAGCGGCTCTACGCCTGCGTCCTGCTCGACGTCTGGCTGCCCGGGATCGACGGGCTCGAGACGCTCGCCCGCCTGCGGGCCGCCTACCCGGACGTGGCCGTGGTCATGATCAGCGGGCACGGCAACATCGAGACGGCGGTGCGCGCGACCAAGCTCGGGGCCTTCGACTTCATCGAGAAGCCGCTCTCGCTCGAGAAGACCGTCCTCGCGGTCAAGAACGCCCTCCGCCAGCGCGAGCTCGAGACCGCCAACCTCGAGCTGCGCGCCAAGCTCGAGCGCGACTACGCCATGGTCGGCGACTCGGTCCCGATGCGCGCCCTGCGCCAGCAGATCAGCTTCGCCGCGCCGACGGGCGGGCGCGTCCTGATCTACGGCGAATCGGGGACGGGCAAGGAGCTGGTCGCGCGCGCGCTCCACGCCGGGTCACGCCGCGCCGGCCGGCCGTTCGTCGAGGTCAACTGCGCGGCGATCCCCGAGGAGCTCATTGAGAGCGAGCTCTTCGGCCACGTCAGGGGAGCCTTCACCGGCGCGACCCAGGCCAAGCGGGGGAAGTTCGAGCGGGCCGACGGCGCGACGATCTTCCTCGACGAAGTCGGCGACATGACCCTCAAGACTCAATCGAAGGTCCTCCGCGCGCTCGAGGAGCAGCGCTTCGAGGCGGTCGGGTCCGAGACGACGATCACGGTCGACGCGCGCGTCATCGCCGCGACCAACAAGCGGCTCGAGGCCGAGATCGAGCGCGGGGCCTTCCGCGCCGACCTCTTCTACCGCCTCAACGTCGTCCCCTTCGAGATCCCGCCGCTGCGCGAGCGGCTCGAGGACGTCCCGCCCCTGGTCGAGCACTTCAACCGCGAGTTCTCGCTGGCCAACAAGCGGGCGCCGAAATTGTTCTGCCCCTCGGCCTTCGAGCGCCTCCAGAGTTACGCCTGGCCCGGCAACGTCCGCGAGCTACGCAACACGGTCGAGCGCGTGATCATCATGCACGCCGCCCCCGAGGTCGAGGCCGACGACCTGCCGATCCTCAGCGGCGAGGCCCCCCCGGCGGCGAGCTACAACTTCGACTCCTACCGCGCGGCCGCCGAAGCCTACGAGCGCGAGTACATCCAGCGGAAGCTGGCCGAGGCCGAGGGCAACGTCACCCGCACGGCCGAGCTCATGGGCATCGACCGGAGCCACCTCTATCGCCGCCTCAAGGCGCTCGGGATTCTCGCCCGGCCTTGACGGAGCGCCGGACTAACGTGTTTTCTTCCGGTGTCTGCTTAGATGGCCGCGCCGTAGAGGCTCGCGGTGGTAGTCAGAATGAAATCGAAGAGGAGGTTCGACGGCCACGCCGCCGACCAGTCGCGCGCCCCGGCCGAATCCATGGTCACCTCGGCCACGACCAGGAATACCGAGGCGACCAGAAATCTGCTGAGGAATCTGTATCGGAGGTCAGGACTCCCGGCCGACGCGTCGAGTCTTTGAACTAGTCGTCTCACCCTTGGATCGCTCCCGCCTCATCCCCGAGCAGCTCGATGAGCCTGCTCACCCGCCGCGCCTCCGCCGTGCCCTCGGCGCCCGACTGCGACGAGACGAGCTGCGCGAGTAAGTCGTTGAGGGCCGCGCGGTAGACCCCCGCGGCCTGCCGCGCGGCCTCGGCCGCCTCGCCCGGCGCCGGCCCTCGGCCCTGCCGTTCCACGGCGTCGACGTAGGCCCCCCACGCCCGGGAGAACCCGCTGGCGGCACGGATGGCCCGCAACCTCAATTCGGGTTGATGAGCGCCAGCCACTGCCTGGGCGGTCATAACTCCCACCTCCAGAGATCGTCAAATATGTCGCGCGCGTCTTCGAGACTGCTGCTTGATGCGATAGCCACACGGCCTCCGTTCCCGCGATTGCTTGCGGTTGCTGGGGAGTAACCAGTGACGTCATCGCGGCAGAGAGGATTCAGTGGCGAGACAGCGAGACCGATTAGTCAGTTGACCCAATGGGAGTCGCATCCATCATGCGCCTCCCGAGGCCGGCGCACAAGTCGGGGAGGTCAGGTGGGCGGTCGCGGGCGCGGGTGGCACCGGTGGGGCGAGAGGGCACGGGCGAACTATGTCGGGGCGGCCTTGCATGGCACTTAGTGTATCTGGTACTCAGACCAGAGTGTGCTGCTGAGACTGACATCTGTTGTGAATGCCCGACTTGGCGTCATTTGTGATTGCGGAGTTTGATTCTTTGTGTGCCTATAGTGTGCCAACCTCCCCAAAACAGGCTTTTTCGAGCTTCTCAGCCGCCCCTTGTTGCATCGTTGGCAGGACATGGCTGTACACATCGAGGGTCATCTTCACACTGGTGTGCCCGAGCCGCTCGGAGACAATCGTGGGATTCTCGCCGGCCGCAAGTAACAGCGTCGCGCAACTGTGCCGAAGGTCGTAGAGCCGCACACTCAGCGGGAGGCCGGCTTTGCGCAGCACCCTCACCATAAACGTCCGCGCACGCATCGGGTCGAGCGGGTTGCCGGTGGAGCTGGTGAAGACAAAGCCGTGATCCGCGTAAGAGGCTCCCAGCTTCATTCGCTTTTCCAACTGCCGCCTCCTGTGCTCGGACAGTATTTTCACTGTCGATTTCGGCAAGGGAACGGAACGCTTGCTGCTGGGGGTCTTCGTCTCCCCGAAATACCACCCGCCGCCGGCTCTGCGCTGTATCGTCCGGCGCACCGTCACAGTGCCGCGTTCAAGGTTTAAGTCATCCCAGGTCAGGCCGAGATACTCGCCCGGCCGAAGTCCGCTGGTTAAGGCAAGGGCGAAGAGGGCCTCGTGCTCATCGCCGATCGCGGCCCTGAGGAATATCGCGGCCTCATCGCTTTATGATCTGCCCTGCCAATTATTTTCCCCTGCGAGCTAGTGTGGATAAAACCGTCCAAACCGGCCAACAAAAGTGCAAGTCGCTGAAACCATTGGGTAAACTGCTGGCCGGTTTTCCCAAAACCCCGTTATTTCCGGCCAAGAAACCGGCCAATTTTGGCCGGTTTCTTCATTTACTTGCCTCGCTTCTTGCGCGCCCGCTGGGGTCGGCCTGAGCAAAATTCTTACGGGGTCGGAACAATGCTTAGTTGTTGGGCCAGGACGCCCAGATGCTGCAGTGCCCCCCGTTATCCGTACCCTTGATATCTTGTTGGATACCAGAATAAGCCGCATTCATCAGAGCCCGCGGGGCAAAGTGTAATTTGCCATTTGAGCCGGTGATGAAGGCCTTGCCGAAATGGTCCTGGCTCAGTCCGTGCCCGGATTCGTGTAACGCTACCGTCTCGACATCAATGTTCCCATTGATGCGCCAGGTGAAGAAATTGTTGTACAGGATTTCCCGGAAGGCGACGTCAAACTTTTTGTTATTGTCAATATCGGTCGGTTGCCCGCTGGGAGGTGAGATGAAGATGAACGTGAAGGTTGTGGCGATAACGTTGTTCGAAAGCAACCCGGCGGGGAGCCAGCCGGCGTGAGTGATGTCGGCAAAGATGAACGGCGATCCGCCAAGTCCGCTGAGAAATTCAACCACCCCAATGTCAAGTCCGGGAATATCGGGCACCTTCGTAATCGGAATGGTTGAACACTTCACGCTGTCCCATGTCGTCATTGCGCGATCAATTGCGGCGGTTGTTTGCGCAACTGAGAGCCCGTCTACCGCACCTTCCGCCTGATCAACAATATATGAAATGTTGGTGCGCCCGCCTCTCCGCGGATCGCCAGGGACGAAATGGGAATCCAACTGTTTGTTACCCCGGTCCTTGAATAGCAACGTCTGTCCCACTTCACCTGAATCACCCGAAGTCAGATACTCGGCATATTCCACTCGGTAATCAGCGCCATTGGTCTCCAGGCTCGCATTCGCCTGAATCATCAAATCCATGATCTGTTGGCTCGGGGATTGTGCTTGAGGCGTTGGCTGTTTTGATTCAGCGGAATTGATTGGGGGCAACACGAGTGCCGCGATCAAACTGGCTGACAGAGCTAAACGAATAGTCTTGTGCCTCATGCGGTTTAATCCTTTCTAGCCTGTACAGGCTATTAGTTTTGCATCGTTGTTAATACTAATTGTATTCACCCTCTCACTCCGCCCCTTTGCTTTTTAATGAGGCGCGCCCTAGCCGGTTCGGCCTTCACATCTGGTGGCCGCCTCTTTTGAAGTGGACTGAAGCCTTCAATGTCCGAGCGCGTGATCACACAGTGGAGCCGCGGGTGTGTTTTTTCTTGACCGCGCCTTTGAACGCCCCTCGCTTCAGCCTAACCAGCACCGTGGTGTAGGCGACGCCCATCTCTTCGGCGACCTGGCTTACAGTGAGCATCTCTTCCCGCGGCATGGCAGCACCTGGCCTTACATGTCGCGCGACACGAGGGCCTTTATCTCCCCCCTCTATCTTGTGCGCCGCCTACGTTCTAGACCGGCTTCGCATTCCGGGCTTTTGCCTTCTTGGCCGCGGCTTTAGACTCGGCGGCCTTAACTTTGGCTCTTTCCTTGGCAATCTTGCGCTCGGCCTTAGCCCTTCCCGCCTCGACGTCGGCGGCCCTCTTGGATTTAACCGCCTTCGCCTGAGCGTCGGCGGCCGCGGCCTTGAGAGGCTGATTTAATATCTCTCTCCTCTCGGCCTCGGTCAGTCGCTTGATCTCGCCGGCCAGCTCGGCGCGGAAAAACTCAAACGCCTCCTCCCGCTCTTCGCGGGCACCCAAGCGGGCGGGGCCGAAACGATCGAAGGCTTGGCGAGCCGAAACCGTATCCTGGTAAACATCTACATACTCGTCCGCGCTCACGCCGCCGGGTCGCATTACTTCCGGGGCCGCTTTGCGCGCCGCCCGCCGGAGCCTGTCTTTCAATTCCTCATTCATTTCGGCCTCCCGTCTGCGGAATCTTGTTCATAGTTATGCCCCCCGTTCGCGGCGTCATGGCTTCTACACCCACTCGCGCAAATCATCCTGCTTGAGGTTCCACCCGCGCCCGCATAACTTCGTCGGTTTCGCCGGTCGCGATTCGCCGATTAATCGTCGTGACGCTCTGGTCGAGTACCCAGGCGTAGCTGGTAACTTCGGCGCTGTTGTAATTAGGCGCGCCCGAGATCGGCGCGATCGGGTGCTCGTGATCAGTGTAGACCTCGCCCTGATCATCACGGTGCTTGAGCAGCGCGTGCTTAATGTCGGGGCCGAATTCCGTGGACATGATGCGCAGGCCCCAGCCACCGCGGCTGGGAACGTCTGACTCGGCGAGGATCGGTATTTCTGGGCCACGGGCGTCTGCGACTTGGCGGGCGGCCTCGGCCAGTGCGCGCTTGAATGCCCCCGGATCACCCATCTGCGGTTCCCTTTCTTACCTCTCGCCCCCCGGCAGTACCGGTTTAAAAATCTGGTCAAGCTGGCGCTCGATTCGGCCGACGCGCTCGTTCAAGCCGGCGACTTCGACGCGGACGGTCCCGATCTGACCCGAGAGGTCGGCGCGCACGGCCTCGAGCTTGGCGTCGAAGCGTTTCCCGAGGTCGTCGATCTGGCGCGTCACGGCCTGCTGGTTGAGCCACGAAGCGGCAAAGATGCTCAGGATGAATGCTGCGCCGGCGACGATTACAGTCAGGGTTGTCGGGTTCACTTGGCGGCCCCCTTCCTGGCGGGCGCTTGTGTCTTCCGTCCCCGCTTTGGGCGTTCCATATTCAAAGCGGCCTCCGGGATTTCCCAATACTCGCCCCTCTGGTCTGACTGTTTTACCGCACCGGGCACAATTCCTTGGTCAAGCCAGCTTATTACTGTTGGGTAAGAGGCCCCGATTTCCCGCGCGAACTGTACGGCCGTCAACATCCGCCCCTTTCTCTTCATGGTGCATACTTATACACCCCTGTTAATCTTTCCCGCAAGCTAGTGTCGACGACTCTTGAAGGTCGCAGGAGGTGTGCCGGGCAGGACCCAAAATATGGGGGCGGGCTCGCGAGGCCCGCCCGCCCTCAAAAATCGAGTTGTCTCTTATCTATCAGTTAGCCGCCTGACCGTAGCTTGCCTCTACGCTCTCCAACTTCACGGCGTCCCTCTTCATTTCCAGCCCCCGCTGGTCATCCCAAAGCCACGGCACAATCAACTAATATCAGTACCGACCGCGGGCAAACTGGCGGTAGCCCTCGGCATAACCCCGGGCAAACCCTTCGCGGTAAGCTGCGTTGCCCTCGCGGTAATGCTGGGAATTGCTCGGAGTAGGGGTCCGGTTCGTCTTGGCGTCCTTTTGGCCTCGGTCGAGTCCGTCCCGATAACCCTTCTGCACTTCGCCATTATTGTACCGGCCGTTGTTAGTACCATATGACCCGTTGTTGCCATATGACCTATTGCGGTCACGCCCCTGGTTCCATCCCCAATCTCGTCCATTGTCCTGGCGCTGCTGTCGCTGCCACTCTTCCCGGCGTTGCCGCTCGCGCTCACGCTCTAAGCGATCGTCTCTGCGGTCCTGGCCATAGCGCCAATCTTGTGCCTGGACGGCAGAGAGGCTTGAGAGGCCAGGAGCAACAACAAATCCTATCGAGAGAGCAAGTGCCAAAGTGTACTTTTTAAGACCTTGATAGTTCATGTTCCCCCTTTTTCGATCAACCTGCTTTAACAGCATTTGTATTTCCATCCCGCCTAAGGGTAAGCACATGTCATACCAGAGAGCATATATGTTCTCGATCAGTCATAAACCCTTAGAAATAGCCCACTTCTATTGCCGGGCTGTAAGCTTGCCGACAGGGAGGCGAAGTCTGGGCATACGTTCCAGTATGGTCGCGAACCCTTTGAGGTAGTTCTTGTGCACCAGGCAGCCACTTAAATAAGTCATAAGCGGGATCGCCAGATCACCCAATTGAACGAAGCCGAGCAATTCATCGGGTAGTTGTCGAGCCTCGACGTGACCCGCCGTCGCGTGTAGCCATCAAAGGGCACGTCAGGTTCGACAGCCACTACCCCACCTTCCAGGCACATCACTGTCGCCTTTGCGCCGCGTAGTGATCGCTCCGAAATGGCGCTGAGATGGATAATGGGGCGGGCTCTCGCGGGCTCGCCCTTTTGCATTTTGTATGGGCGGTGGCATTGTTAATCGCGACTCCGGCGCAAAGCTTCTGGGGGTTGAAGTGTGAGCCGACTGTGGCGCGTCGGGACAATGGTATGTGAGGGGAGTTATGACGCGAAAGAAATCCAAAGGTATAAGCAGGACGCTCGCGGGATTTTCGCACCGGATCATGGTCTGGGCAGGCAGTTCCTGGGCATTCACCATCGCCTTGGGCGTGGTCGTAATCTGGGCGGTCACGGGGCCAGTCTTCGGCTTCTCAGACACGTGGCAGCTGGTCATTAACACGGGGACCACAATCGTGACCTTCCTGATGGTCTTTCTCATCCAGCGGGCGCAAAACAAGGACGCGCTCGCGCTGCACTTAAAGCTCAACGAAATCGTGGCCGCGTTGGAAGGGGCTAGCAACCGGCTGATCGACGTCGAAAGCCTCAGCGAAGAAGAAGTGCAGACTCTGCACAAGCACTACGGGAAGCTCGCGGAGATGGCTAAGCGTGAGAGCAACCTCGGGCAGTCGCACTCGATCGAGGAGGCGGAAACTCGCCACAGAACCAAGGAGCGGAGCAAGGGGCGCGCTCGGAAATCATAGCCGGATTTTTATTTCCGGGCGAGTGCGATACCGGACGGATGGTCAGCGAGCGTAGGTCTAGAATGTGACTCGGCATGCAGTGCTGGGGAGAGACGGCGTGCCGGGGGCGGGCGCACCA
>Ga0209382_10005170_pt1 | contig 17047 bp, 11 predicted proteins | sample SoiMetdeltSBSDD5_FD_187599 | JGI IMG/M metagenome (GOLD analysis project Ga0209382, IMG submission 187599) | Bulk soil microbial communities from a Populus tree surrounding site in Tennessee, USA - Soil MetaG P. deltoides SBSDD5 (SPAdes) (version 2) | ecosystem: Environmental > Terrestrial >...
GATGCCGCGGGCAATGTCCTGACCCAGAAGGATCCCAACGGCAAGGTCACACGGTTTACCTATGACGAGGCTGGGCGTCAGGTCCAGGCCCAGACCGAGACGGTCTCCATCGAAGAGAACGGCACGGTGACGACTGCGCCCATCGTGACGAGGGTGGGTTACGAGACCTTCGGTGGGGTGGTAGAGCAGCGCGACGGGAGGGGTCTGGTAGCTCGGATCGAGCGGGACGCCAACGGTCAGGTGACCAAGCAGATCACGCCTGCCTACACCGCGCCGGGTTCGTCAACGCCGGTAACGATGACCGTGGAAACGGTCTACAACAGCATGGGTCGGGTCGATCATGTGATCGATCCGTTGGGGCGCAACACCTTCTATACCTATGACCAGTTCGGTAACGTGAAGACGGTCAAGACCCCGGATCTCGGGGTGACTACCTACACCTACCATCCGGACAACGCGCCGGCGTCGGTGACCGACCCGACCGGCGCCCGGAACGAGGCCACCCATGACTATCTGGGCCGCCCGGTCACGAGGACCCAGCTGGTCCGCCGAGCCGGACAGCCGACAGAGGCACTGACATCGACATATGTCTACTATGCGCAGTCGGGGTGGCTGCAGAAGGTGGTCTCACCGGAGGCGTCGCGTGGGCAGACCGTGTACGAGTACAACAACCTTGGTGAGGTCATCAAAGCCACCGACCCGGCCAGCAACGCCACGCTGTTCTCGTATGACTTCGCAGGTCGCAACACTCTTACGACGCTGCCTGACGGGTCGAAGCGGAAGACGATCCTGGATCCGGCAGGGCGGGCAGTGGCGCAACAGGAACTCAGCCCCACCGACGCAGTCCTACGGTCGACGTCAGTAACGTATGACGGCAACGGCAACGTGCTCACGGCAAAGGATGCCCGCGGCACGGTTTCCACGTTCGCCTACGACGCGGTCAACCGGGTTACCCAGACCACGCAGCCCATCTCGGCGACCGACTCGATCGTGACATCGTTCGGGTACAACGCCAACGGGCAACGCACCCGGTTCACCGATGGGCGCGGCGGCATCTTCCGGACCACGTTCAACACCTGGAACCTGCCCGAATCGGAGATCGACGCCGACAGCGCCGCCTTCACCACCGTCTACGACACCGCCGGGCGGGTGGACAGGACGTTGATGCCGGGCGGGGTGAGCCAAACCTTCTCCTATGACGACATGGACAACGTCACCCGAGTCGTCGGTGCCGGAGCCGAGGCCGCGACGGCGGACAGGGTGTTCGACTACGACGACGCCGGCCGGGTCACGTCGCTGTCCGGCCCCGGCGGCACCAACACACTGTCCTATGACGACAGAGGGCTGCTCACCTCGGTCACCGGGCCGTCGGGCAACTCCTCCTACACCTACACGCCGGACAGCCTGTTGGCCTCACGCACCGATGCGGCCGGCACCACCACCTACAACTATGACCCAAGTGGCCGGCTCAGGACCGTCGGCAACATCACCGCCGGACTGGACCTGCTCTACGACTACAACAACCTGTCGCAGGTGCGCCAGATCACCTATGGCAGCAACCAGAACCGGCGGGTGTTCGGCTACGACAACCTGCACCGGCTGCAAACCGACGAGCTGAAGACCTCTGCCGGCACGTCGATCGCGAAGATCACCTACGGGTGGGATCTCAACGACAACGAGACCTCCAAGACCACGGTCGGTTTCGCCGGGGCGTCGGCCAACACCTACACCTACGACTGGTCCGACCGGCTCACCTCCTGGAACTCCACCGTCTACGCCTATGACAAGTCGGGCAACCGGACGCAGGCCGGCGGCAGGACCTTCACCTACAGCCCCGCCAACCGCCTACAGACCAGCTCTGATGGCACCACCTACGAATACACGGCCCGCGGCACGCTGCGGCGCACCACCGTCGGCACGGTGATCCTGGAAACCCAGAGCGACGCCTTCGACCAGGTCATCCGGCAGTACTCGACACTCACCCAATACAGCGACTACACCTATGACGGTTTGGGGCGGGTGCTGCAGGCCGGGTTCGCTTACACCGGCACCGGCAACGATCTGGCCAAGGACACTGGCGCCACCTATGTGCGCGGTCCCGGCGGCGGCCTGGTCGGCTCCAAGACCGGTGCCAACTCCACCTACTCCTGGACCGATCTGCACACCGACGTGGTCGGCCAGTTCACCGCCGCCGTCACCGCCCTGAACGGGTCGACCACCTACGAGCCGTTCGGGAAAGTCAATGCCACCAACGGGATGCAGGGCAGCCTCGGGTACCAGTCGGAATGGACCGACAACCAAACCAAGCGGGTCAACATGCACGCCCGCTGGTACAACCCCGACACCGGCCAGTTCGACACCCGCGACACCGTCAACGTCCCCAACCGCTTCAACTACGTCAACAATAGCCCGCTCACCTCCACCGATCCCACCGGCCACATCGTCAAGAACGACGATCCGTACTGCACGGGCGGCGTGATGCGCGGCGAGCGCATGTGCGAAAGCGATTGGAATTCCCGAGCGTACGGTGAATATCGTCGTCAGATTCGCGCCAGGGCCCGCGAGGCAGAAGAACGCGCCCGCATAACCGCTCTGCGTAAGGGCCTGCCCGACTGCATGAAGAAGGAGAAGAAGGTCAGGGGCCGGCCGATCGAGGAGATCAGCGGTTGCGACGGCGCGATTAAGCAATGCGCTCAGCCAAACGGCTCGCGATTCAAGCGATACGAAGATAGCCAGGTCAAGACTCTCAAGCATTGCACCACCGTCGAGGTCAGACCGGATGGGTCGTGTTCCATAAATGGCTTCGACTTCGGCAATGAATCCTCGCCGTGCCATGACCCCTATCTGGTAGCCAAGAACATCGACAACTACGCCGGTAATCTCGGCGGGTATATGCCGGACGGACAACCCGGCAACAAGCATCACCTCACCGCGATCATGTTGAACCAAGCTGTAGTTGGCGCCGAAGCCCAGCGTGCCAACGAGAAGACAGCCAAATGCCAAGCCGACTGGTGGTGCCGCAACTCCACCACAATCGGCAACATCGTCGACGTCGTAGTTTCGGTGATTGTCTTCGCCGGATGCACGGCAGCCACCGGCGGCGCGGGCGTGTTGGTTTGCGGAGTGGTCGCTGCGACCGTTGGAGGCTTCACGGGTGAGCTGGCAGCTGGCAAAGCCGAAGGGCTCGCTTGGAACGATAAGAACCTCTACTACAGGGCCGCTGAGCGAGCGCTTGCCAACGGTGCCATGGCGCTTGTTGGGGGAGGAGCGCTAAGTGCCATAGCCAGACCGCTCGCGTCCCTCAGTGGACGGCTCTTGGCTACTAACGCTGGCCGATCCGTCTCCGGCGCGGGTCTTAGGATGGCCGAAACACGGGTGGGCCAGGCGATCACAAGCTCGAAGGGTCAGTGCCTCCTGTCTGTGGGCACAGACCTCGGCCTTGGGCTGGCGACGGCTGGACGTAGCTTCGATCCATCGACCAAGGTCCTCATGGCCGATGGGAGAACCGTAGCCATCGGCGCGCTCAAAGCCGGGGACAAAGTGGCCGCCACCAATCCCGACGGTGGTCAAACGACTGGCGAGGCAGTAACTGCGGTCCATCTCAACTTCGACCGGGACCTCGTTGATGTGAATGTCAGTCAAGAACCGCTGGCCCAAAAGGCAGAGACAGGCGAAGGCCGCGGTGACCGAAGCACCCGTGGCCCAACCGCGACCGTCCACACGACCGCCAACCACCCATTCTGGGACGCCACCACGAGGCGCTGGACCAACGCCGAAGACCTGAAGTCCAACGAGTCCACACTCCTGGCTCCCGACGGCCAACTGCTGCACGTGACTGCGGTGGCCCCCGTGGCTGGCTTCAAATCCATGCGCGACCTGACCGTCGCTAACGTCCACATCTACTACATCTTGGCGGGTAAAACGCCGGTCCTCGTTCACAACTGCGGAACTGGGGCGAGCCAGCAGCAAACTCGGTTGTGGGTGGCTGGGCGGCCCGGAGTGGATAACACGCCGCAAGACTTTCTTCCAATGAATTCCTGGATACGACAGGGCGGAAATCTGCAACAAGGAAATCACACCTTTGTCGTCATGCCGGGAGGGTCAGTGCGGGCATTCCACGAAAGTATTTGGAATGTCGCGGATGGTGCCGGTCATGCGAGCCTCTCACGTGGGAAACCTGTGGCTATGGCAGGAACTTTTGACGTCGATTCAAACGGGAACATCATCCGATTCGACAACTTCTCGGGGCACTATCAGCCGCAAGGTCCAGGGCTTGAAGCTATTGCACGTGATGCACTGGGCAGAAATGGATTCGATCTAAGCAAAGCACAGTGGGATCCATTCGACTTCAATTAGATCAATAATGCGAGTCGGTTGGGTTCTCAATGCAGCCGCATGAGGATTGTTTGGGAACCCTTCCGACGCCAGATCAGGAACGGTAACTCACGCGACTCGATCCCACGGGCTGCTCTGTTGTGGGATCTACCAGGGACAACAGTTGCATCTAAGGATGCAGGTAAGCACCGAACCTCGCTCGAATGAATCGCCAATGCTCAGTCAGTCGAAGCCTCGGATGCTTCGGGGCTTCGACGTTTGTGGTGAGCGCTCACTGATGCCTTGAGATTGCGCGCATTTTCAACCAAGCCTTGAACCTGTTCTGGAGCCAAGAAGCTTGCAGCAGCGACTAGTTGGCCTATTTCTTCATTCGCCAAATAGGCTTTGGCTCGGCCTGGATTGGGCTCTCCCGAAATGCCAGCAATGACACGTAGATCAGCAGGGTCCATCTGCAACACTGGCGCGATGTCTTCGAGGATATCGGCCTGTGGCTGAATCCTCCCGCTGAGGAGCTGATTGATTGTCGATTCGGCACGCGCAGACGCTCGGCTAACGGCCCTTGGTGACAGGCGGCGATTGTCCATCAGGCCGCGCAGGATCTCGGCGAACTCCCGACTCATTCCCACAGACTACCGTTGTCATTGGCATAGATGCACTACGAGCCGCCATATCGATTCGATCGGCGGGATCGCACCACTACCGAACGTATTGATGCCACTCCATTGTGCTCTGGTGGTCGTGGTTGTGCGTCCCGGTTGATGTCAAAACTGATGTCAGATACTTGGTACGACAGTAGATGCATCGATGTCTTGCTGGCGGGCATGGTGGGGCGCGGGTGGCGACGTTTGGACGCGATCGCGGGGCGGCCGACTCGGCGTGAGGGTTTGGCTTGCCCGGTGCCTCGGCGCGTCAGCGTCGTGGCGTCGATCCCCGGAACCCATTGCGGCGCTTGCCCAACGAGGGGATCGTCACGGCCTTTGCCCCGGTTCGTGGTGCTTCAAGATTCATGCTTGGCCGTTGCGTGGGTGCGTGCGCGCGGGCCGAAGGTATAGCGCGCGCGTGCGTCCGGCGTAGCCGGGCGCGCTCTTGATATCAGGTGAAGCAGTTTGTAGCCAGCCGGGCCGACCGACGCTGACGGCGATCTATTTCTTGGTGCTGCGTCGGCGTGCTGGTTTGGGTGACTCGTCGTCGGCGGGCGGCTGTGCGGGGGGTGCTGGGGGCGGGCCAGCCTTGGCGGCGAGTTCGGCTTCGTATTTGGCGATCTCGTCTGCGAGGTCGCGCCGCTGGCCTTCGATGATGGCGTGGATCAGGCCGAGTTCGGCTTGATCCTGTATAGACGTTTTGAGCCAGCCAGCGATCTTGGATAGCGGCGGGTGTCTATTTGGATGCTTTGCGGACGCGTGGGGTCACATGCCGGGCGCGGCCTCCGCGCTGTCGTCGTCCTGCGTCGTTGGCTCTGGGGCGGTCAGTGAATGGGCGCCTGTCATTTGACGCCTCGCCGAGCCCGGGGCCGTATCCTGTTCGCGGCCGGTAGACTGCGCGTGGAGGGAGGTTGCGGATCATGTCACGTCACTACGTCACCAACGCGCCGGTGCTGGATCGCACGGTCAGCCGGGCGGTCGTCGTCGTAGACGATCTGACGCGCCTGCACGGGCCTTCCGCCGGCGTGGTCACCCTACCGATCACCCTGAACTGGACGCCACGCAAGCATTACGACCTGGCCAGCGAAGCCGCTCAACGATCCCTGTACCAGGTGGTGCTCCGTGAAGCACATGCCGAGGACGAGATCGAGACCTACCTGAATGCGGACCTGCTGCGCCGGCTGTGGGGCTCGCTCACCCTGCCCCGAGCCGTCCGCGAGTTCTGGGAAGCCCAGCACCCGATCCTCGCTGGCTGAGCTGAGACCCGCCTGTGTCGTTCACGCCGTTCCAACACCTCATCGCCCAGCTCACCCTGGAGGCCATCGCCGATCTCGGCTTCGCGCTCGGTGGTGGACAAGCCCTGCACGCCCACGGGCTCGGAGACCGACTCTCCCTCGATCTAGATTTCTACGTCACTAGATTCGATCAGGAGCTATTCGACCGCGCCGAGACAGCCACCCTGGCCGCACTGCGCGCACGCGGCTACACCGCGCAGGTTGGCCACTCCGATACCTGGCTGCGCCAGATCCTTGTCAACGACCCTGCCACCGGGGAACAGGTGGTGCTCGACCTAGGACAGGATTACCGGCAGAACCCGCCCATCGTGATCGCCGGCCTCGGCCCTGTCATCGACCTGCCCGACGCCGCCGCCTCCAAAGCCCGAGCCCTCAACGACCGCCGAGCCGCCCGCGACTACCTTGACATCCACGCCCTGCTCAGCGGCGCACCCTGGACACCCGCCCGCCTGTTCACGACCCTGCGCGACAACCTGCGACCCACCATCACCGTCGGCGAGTTCGCAGCAGACCTCGCCGCCGCAGGACAGCAGGACACTGAGGACTACCATGCCTACGGACTTACCGACGCCGATATCGCCCGCCTCGCCGCCAACTTCACCGTATGGGCGGCCGAACTGGGAACGGAAGACATCGCCGACTCTGATTGAGAGTTCGAGGATCATCGTTGAGGTGACCCGAGTCACCGGCGGCGTGCGCTCATGTTGCTGTCATCCCTGAAAGGGCTGCGTAAGTCAAGACTGGGTTTTGATGTGTTTTGATGTGTTTCTGATCGGGTTCCCGGGCAGGCTGGAGTACCGCGCCTGTCGATGGCGGTGTTGAGGCGTCTCAATAGGTTGTGTGGGGCCGTATTCTCCATTGTCTGATGTGGACGGTGGGGCAAGCCTTGTCTGGTTGCCGGTCATCCCTTCGCCACTGGTTGGTGGCATGGAGTGGTACGGCCGAGGCCGGGTCGGGGTCAATCACAACGTGTCGACCGCGCCGTGGCGGGGGTCAGACAGCAAGCGGCCTCGCGGTCCGGCCTCGTCCAGATCATGCTCATCCTGGTTCCTTTGTCAGGCAACGGATGTGCCCATCACGTAGCCCGTAGAAGACCAGGGTGAGCAGCTTACGGGCGCAGGCGACCTTGGCGATGTTGCCGCCGCGCCGCGCGCCGATGCGGGCCCGTGTCTGGGCCAGGTGCGGTGCCCGGCTCTTCTGCGCTGCTTCCACGCAGGCCCAGCCCACCAGCTTGGAGCCCTGTTTCGTGATGCGCCCGCGGTGGACCTTGATATCGGACTCGCGGTGCCGTGGGGTCAACCCGGCCCAGGCGCACAGCTGTTCGGGCCGGCTGAACCGGGTGACATCGCCGATCTCGGCGACCAGGACGGCCGCCATGATGGGGCCGATACCGGGGATTGCCTGGATGGCCTGCCAGCCGCGATGGGTGACCAGACGAGCGCTGATCTGCTTGGCGAAGGCGTCGATCTCAAAGGTGAGCCCATCGATGATGCGCCGCAATGACATGATCCGGGCTTGGTAGGCGGCAGGCAGCCGCAGCTCATCGAGCAGCCGGATACCGGCGGCGCCGAACAGATCAACCGCAACGTCAGCCTGAAGGGAGGGGTCGCCCCGGCCCGGAAATACCTGCCGGAGCTCCTCCACGACGGCCTCGACAGGAGCCTCGACCCTTCCCGGTCTTCGATCGCACGGCGGCGCCGCCAGAGGGTACCCGATGGATATGCCGCGATGGACGACCGCTCCGCGTTGAAAGTGCTGGTGCTACCTTGACTCCCGTGGAGGAAACCGATCAGGCCATTGTGGCGGCGCTTACGGCGGACGGGCGTCTGTCCTATACGGACCTGGCGACGAAGGTAGGGCTGTCGGTATCGGCGGCGCATCAGCGCGTCCGCCGGCTGGAGCAGCGCGGGATCATCACCGGCTACGGTGCGAAGGTCGATTATGAGGCGATCGGGTTGCCGCTGACCGCTTTCGTGGCGATCCGGCCGTTCGACCCGGCACAGGCGGACGACGCGCCCGAGCGGCTCGCGCACCTTCCCGAGATCGAGTCGTGTTTCTCGGTCGCGGGCGAGGATTTCTACATCCTTCTTGTGCGCGTGGCCTCCCCGACCGACCTCGAGCGCCTGCTTGGTGAGATCCGCACGACGGCCAACGTCACCACCCGTACCACGGTCGTGCTCTCCACACCGTTCGAGCAGCGGCCGCCCAAAATATGAGGAAAATGCACGCGATAGCGGTGGCCGTCTACATCCTCGGCGCCGTCTACGTCACCCAGAACCTTTGGGCCCCAAACCAGGTGACGCTCAGCAACGAGCGAGACTACGCCTTCTTCCAGTTCGTGCTGTCACACGCCGCGCACAACCTCACCGACAACCCGCTGTTCAACGGTCAGCTGAACGCCCCGCAAGGGGTGAACATGATGGCCAACACCTCCATGCTGGGCATGTCGATCCCTCTGGCGCCGCTCACCCTCCTGGCCGGCCCGCAGGTCTCCTTCATCGCCGCCCTGATCATCGCCCTTGCCGGCACCGCGACCGCCTGGTACTACTTCTTCCTGCGCCACATCACGACCAACACCTGGCTGGCCCTGATCGGCGGCGCCTTCTGCGGATTTTCACCGGCCATGATCAGCCACGCCAACGCGCACCCCAACATCTCGGCGCAGTTCATGGTGCCGCTGATTATCTCCCAAGTGTTGCGCATCAAGGAGAATCCGAGGCGCCACGGCATCATCCTCGGACTGATGATTGTCTATCAGCTCTTCATCAACGAGGAGATCCTGCTCTACACCGCCCTGGCCTGCGCCATCCTGGCCGCGACCGTCCTGCTCTCCCGCAGGCTGGAGATAACGCCCTACCTGAAGGGCCTTGGCATCGCCGCCGCCATCAGCATCGCCGTCATGGTCTACCCGCTCTGGTTCCAGTTCTTCGGGCCGCAGCATTACACCGGCCCGTTCTGGTGGGCCGAAGGGTACGGCATCGACCTGGCCACATACACGGCCTACCCGACCCGCTCCCTCGCCGGTGATCCGGCGGTCACCGACCCGCTCGGCTCCAGCCCGACCGAGCAAAACGCCTTCTACGGCTGGCCGCTGTGCCTCTTGAGCATCGGCCTGGGGGTCGCGTTTTGGCGCATCCTGGCGGTGCGCGTGGCACTCGTGATCGGCCTGATCCTGGCCGCCCTGTCCCTCGGTTCCAGCATTAAGATCAATAACATTGAGACGGGGGTACCGGGTCCCTGGGCCCTGGTCAGCAACCTACCCCTATTCGACTCGATCATTGTGACCCGCATCGGCATGGAGGTCGCCCCCGCGATCGCCGTCATCCTCGTCATGGCCGCCGAAAAGCTTACGGCGAAGTCCCTAACGACCGCCTTCATCGCGGGCGCGACGGCGGCCATCGCGCTCGTCCCGCTCATCCCTACCCCGCTGCCCACCACCGACCACGCGCCCGTCCCGGCCTTCTTCACCGAGGGCACGTGGCGCAGCCACGTCAAAGACGGCACCATCGTGCCCGTCCCGCCCGACGTCTGGTCCAACGACAGCCTCCACTGGGTTGTCGCCACGGACATGCAGGCTCGCATCGCCGACGGCTACTTCATCGGTCCGGCCAGCGAGGCCGATCCGGTCGCCAATTTCGGGCCCTCCCATCGCCCCACCGGCCACATGTTCCGCCACGTCGCCGCGACCGGGGAGACGATCGCCGTCACTGACGCGATCCGCCACCAGTTCGAGATCGACCTGATCTACTGGCGGGCGGACCTACTCGTGCTCTCCCGCACCCACAACCGCGACCAACTCCGCACCCTCATCGACGATCTTACCGGCACTCCCGCCGCCGAAGTAAATGGTGTCCTCATCTGGGACGTCCACGGGATGCGTCAGGAAGCGTTCCAGCGCAACAGCACCGGCGTCTCCCTCTCGTAACCGAGGACGCTGACGGTCCCGGTCTCCAGCCGGAACAACTTGCCGTGCTGCGGGTGCAGGCCCAACCACCTGGCGGTCAGCACTCTGAGCATGTGCGCGTGGCCCACCAACGCCACGTCGCCGCTCGGCAGCATCGCACGCACCCGTTCCAGGACCCTGTCGGCCCGGACGCCAACGTCCTCGGCCGTCTCCCCGCCCGGCGAGTCGTCGTGCCACACCGACCAGCCCGGCCGTTCCTGCCTGATCTCCGCCGTCGTCCTGCCCTCATACGCGCCGTAGTTCCATTCCAGCAGGTCGTCGTCGGTCGCGGTCACGGTCAGCCCGGCCAGCTCGGCGCTGTGAAGCGAGCGGCGCAGCGGGCTGGACAGCACGGCGGCGAACGCGCGTGACGCCAGCAGCTCGCCCAGGTGGACGGACTGCCGCTCACCCTCCGGGGTCAGGTCAAGGTCGGTGTAGGAAGTGTGCCGCCCGGCGGCGCTCCACTCGGTCTGCCCGTGCCGCACCAGGACGATCTCCCTCATACCGCCCATGATTCCATGGTTGAGGGTTCGCGCTACCGTCGTCCTATGCAAATGACTTGCCCGAAATGCCAAGGCGCGATGCGCGCTTACGAGCGCAACGGCGTCACCGTTGACCAGTGCACCGAGTGCCGCGGGATCTTCCTCGACCGCGGTGAGCTGGAAAAATTGACCACCGCCGAGAACGCATGGCATGGCGGCTCGCCGCCGCCGCCGCAACAGCAGCAGCAGCAGCACTACCAGCAGCCTCATCAGCAGCCGCACTATCAGCAGGACTACTCGTACGGCGGTTATCACCACAAGAAGAAGAAGAAGGAGAGTTTCTTCGAGGAGCTTTTTGATTAGTGGGTACCCAGGGGGCGGTGCCCAAGGCGACCAACGTCTAGGATTTTGCGTATGCCTTGGACCGCCCCCGAAGTCTCCCGCGACTCGACCCTCAGAATCGGCGGCGAGCGGGAGATCCTGCAGAGCTGGCTCGACTTTCACCGCAAGACCCTGCTGCACAAGTGTGCCGGGCTCACGGCCGACCAGCTCAAGCTGGCCAGCGCGCCCCCCTCCAATCTCACGCTGCTCGGCCTGGTGCGGCACATGGCCGATGTCGAGCGCTGGTGGTTCCGGATCAACTCGGCGGGTGAGCACCTCGACCACCTCTACTGGACCGAATCCGGCGAGGAGCGCGACTTCGAGGACGTCGCCGGCGCGGACGCCGAGAAGGACTACGAGACCTACCTCAACGAGATCAAGCTCGCCGACGAGGCGCTCTCGGCTGTCCCGTTCGAGCACACCTTCATCCACCCTCACCGCCACAACGAGATAAGCGTGCGCTGGGTCTACGTTCATATGGTCGAGGAGTATGCGCGGCACAACGGCCACGCCGACCTGATCCGCGAGCGCATCGACGGCGCGACCGGCGACTGACCCGTCCAGGGCAGGACTTCGGTGCGGCGCGGCGCGACTTCGGCACCGTGCCGGTCACGCTTTCCTTGTTGGGTACCGTCTTCGGCGCAGTCATGCCGACAAGTTAGCTACATCTCGGCTTTGCGCCAGAACGTCTGGCCGGACGGCGGCAGCGTGTCGATCGGGTCGTAGTAGGCGTAGCGTTTGGACAGCGCCTCAGGATCGCTCTCCTCGATGGACGTCCGGTAGTTCTTCGTCCAGTACGAGATCCCGTGCTCGCGGTCGTACTCGGTGACCATGTGCACCCAGCGCTTGCCGACGAACGGCACGTCGCAGACGATGCGTGGGGTGGCGTAGCCGGGCAGGTACCCCATGATGTCATGTTGCAGCTCCTGTGCCTGCCACACCGCCACGCGCCAGTGCTCCGAGTTGGGGATCATGTCGCACATGTAGAAGTAGTAAGGCAGGATCCCGGCCTCGCCCTGCAGCGCGAAGCACAGGTCCAGCAAGGCTTCCGGGGTGGCGTTGACCCCGCGCATCAGGACGCCCTGGTTGCGCACATCCCGCACGCCCACCTCGAGCGCCGTCTTGGCGGCGCGTGCCACCAGCGGGGTCAGCGAGTTGGCGTGGTTGACGTGGGTGTGGATGGCCAGGTTGACCCCGCGGCGGCGGGCGGTGCGAGCGACGCGCTCCAGGCCCTCCACCACCTCCGGCTGCAGCCAGTGTTGCGGCAGGCCCATCAAAGCCTTGGTGGCCAAGCGGATGTCGCGGATCGTCTCGATGTCGAGCAGGCGCATCAGGTATCCCTCAAGGCCTTTCCAAGGGATGTTGGCCACGTCGCCGCCGGAGACGACGACGTCGCGCACGCCCGGGTGCGCCTTCAGGTAGGTGATGTGCGCGTCGTAGCGGTCCACCGGTTTCAGCTCGAGCTTGAGTTTCTCGATGACCGGCGTCGAGTTGCCGACGAGATCCATGCGGGTGCAGTGGCCGCAGTACTGCGGGCAGGTGGACAGCAGCTCCGCCAGAACCTTTGTGGGGTACCGGTGGGTCAGCCCCTCGGCGACCCACATGTCGTGCTCGTGAAGCGAGTCGCGGCTGGCGTGCGGGTGCGAGGCCCAGTCGTCGAGGCGGTCGGAGGCCACCGGGATCATGTACCGCCGGACGGGATCGGCGTAAAAAGCCTCGGTGGTCACCTCGTCGCGCACCATTGTGTTGATCATCTGTGGTGGCACGAGCATCGACATGGTCGCATGTTCGCGCTGGTCCTTCTCGAGGTCGGCGTAGAACTCCTCGCCGATGAGGTCGCCGAGGACGGCGCGCAGCTGCCTGACGTTCTTGACGCAGTGCACGCGCTGCCACTGGGCGGACTCCCATTGGGCGCGGGTGACGTCGCGCCAGCCGGGGAAGCGGGTCCAGTCCGGCTCCACGAGCTCGGCCCGGCGGTACTCATACGGCTGCACGTTCATACCACCCTCTCAGTCGAAGATCTGTTCGCACACGATAGTGGAAGTTATCCTGTCTACAAACTATTCTGCCGTAGAATTTATCGTCTCACACTGGAGTTGCCGTAAAATGCGAACTTCGCCGATCGGTCTGCACCGGGTAGTCAGCCCGGTCGGGGTGCTGCCCCAGGCGGCCGAACAGCTCGACAACCGCCCCACGATCGGCGAGGACGAGGTGCGCGTGGCCGTCGAGCGGCTCAACCTCGACGCGGCCAGCTTCCGCCAGCTGTTCACCAAGCACGGCACGGGCGAGGGCGTCCGCGCCGAGGTGCTGGAGATCGTGGCGCGCCGGGGCAAGATGCACAATCCGGTGACCGGCAGCGGCGGCATGCTCATCGGCCGGGTCGAGGCGGTCGGTCCCGCCTCGCCGTTGGGCCTGCGCGCCGGTGACCGCATCGCCACCCTCGTCTCCCTCACGCTCACCCCGCTGGCGATCACGGATGGGCTCAAGCACTGGGACGGGCTCTCCGAGCAGGTGCCGTGCGAGGGGCACGCCATCCTGTACGCCCGCTCGATCGCCGCCGTGCTGCCCGCCGATCTCGATCCGGAGCTGGCGCTGGCGGTGATGGACGTCTGCGGCGCCCCCGCCCTGACCGCTCGCGTGGTCAAGCCGGGGCGGTCGGTGGCGGTGATCGGGGCGGCGGGCAAGAGCGGGTGCCTTTCGCTTGCGGCCGCCCGGCGTGCCGGCGCGAGCCGGATCGTCGGCGTGGTGCCCAACTCGAAGGAGGCGGATCTGCTGCGCGCCTCGGAGCTGGCCGACGAGGTGACGATCGCCGATGCTCGCAACCCGGTGGCGCTGGCCGAGGCGATCGGCGACCCGGTGGAGGTGACGGTGGTTTGCGTGGACGTCCCGGGCTGCGAGCACGGCGCGATCCTGGCCACGGCCCAGGGCGGCACCATCATCTTCTTCAGCATGGCGACGAGCTTCCCGGCGGCGGCGCTAGGCGCCGAGGGCCTGGCGGCCGACGTCACGATGTTGATCGGCAACGGGTTCGTCCCCGGGCACGCTTCGTTCGCGCTGGATCTTGTGCGCGAGGTCCCGGCGGTGCGGGCGATGTTCCTGGCACGGCTCCAAGCACACTAAAGCCATGACTTCCGCTGGAGTGCTTTACAGGTGCGGCGAGGTCCGCACCCCGTCGGTGCCGATCGCCACCGCCATGCTCGTGCGCGACGGCAAGGTCGAGTGGCTGGGAGATGAGGAGCCCCCCAGCGCCGATGTCACCGTCGACCTCGGCGACGCCCTGGTGACCCCGGCCTTCGTCGATGCCCACGTGCACGCCACCGACACCGGGCTGGCACGGCTCGGCCTGGACCTGTCGGGCGTGCGGTCGGCGGCGCAGCTGCTCGACGCGGTGGCCTCCTTCGCCCGCCATCGAGAAGGCATTCTGCTCGGCCATGGTTTCGATGAATCGACATGGGGTAATGATCAGACTCCGCCGTCGAGCGCCGAGCTGGACCGGGCCGCGGGCGGGCGCAGCCTCTACCTGTCGCAGGCATCGATCCACTCGGCGCTCGTCACCAGCGACCTGCTGGCGCTCGCGGCCGGTTCTCCCGGCTATGACGAGAGCGGCTGGGTGCGCCGTGATGCCCACCATGTGGTACGGGAAGCGGCGTTCAGCAGGATCACCGAGGAGCAGCGGGACGCGGCGCAGACCGAGGCGCTGCGCGTGGCGGCGTCGCTGGGCATCGCGGCGGTGCACGAGTGCGGCGGGCCGGGAACGTCGAGCGAGGACGACTTTACCGCGCTGCTTGGCAAGTCGGGCAAGGGTTTGCCCGAGGTCTACGGTTTCTGGGGCGAGCTGATGGGTGCGGCCAAGGCGCGGGAGTTGGGTGCCGTGGGAGCCGGGGGCGACCTGTATGCCGATGGGGCCTTGGGATCGCGCACGGCGCACGTGCGCGAGTCCTATCTGGACGGCGATCGGGGCTGCGGGCACGGGTATGTCACCGCCGAACAGGTCACCGAGCATCTGATCGACTGCGGCAGGCACCGGATGCAGGGCGGCTTTCACGCCATCGGCGACGCGGCTATCGGTACCCTCCTCAAAGGTTTTAAAAAGGCAGCGGAAAAGGTTGGCGTTGAAGCGATCCGGGCCGCCGGCCACCGCATCGAGCACGCCGAGATCATGGACAAGGAGCTCATCGCGGGTTTCGTCGAGTACGGCATCTTCGCCAGCATGCAGCCCGCCTTCGACCGCCTGTGGGGCGGCGAGCATCAGATGTACGCGCAGCGGCTCGGCGTCAAGCGCAGCCTGGCGAGCAATCCGATGGGGCAGATGCACAACACCGGCGTCTCGCTTGCTTTCGGCTCGGACTCGCCGGTGACGCCGCTCGATCCGTGGGGCAGCGTGCGCGCGGCGATGTGGCACTTCAACCCGGCGCAGCGGATGACGCTGGCCGCCGCGTTCGCCGCGCACACGCGGGGTGGATGGCGCGCCGTGCACCGCGACGACGAGGGCGTGCTGGTGCCGGGCGCCCCGGCCACCTTCGCGGTGTGGCACACCCCGTCGGGCCGCGTCGGGAGCCTGCCTTCGCTTGAGCAGCAAGATGATTTACCACGCTGCCTGCGCACCGTCCTACGTGGAGAGACAATCTATGAGCTCGAGTAACAAGCTGAACCTTGATCGCCGGCTGGTGCGCCGGGCACGCGACCTTGCCCGGCGCGCCGGGAAGCCGGTCGTGGAGTTGGCGCGCAGCCACACGACGGTGAGCGTCGAGCGGGCGGTGCTGCGGTTGGCCGGGGTCACCGGGGCCGACCCCGACGGCATCCCATGGGTGAACCGGCTGGTGGATCAGGTGCGTGCCGATGTGGGGCTGGGGCATGGGGTGGCCCTGCCGGTGTTCAATGCGTTGGAGCCGTCCGGTGTGGATGATCTGACGCTGCTGGCGCAGAAGGCCGCGGCCGGGTCGGTGCGCTTCAGCATGCCGAGCGGGGCGGCGCTGACCCGTGCCCGCAAGGCTTCCCGGGCTTCTGTCTCGCGTGGCATCCGGGCCATCGACAAGAACCGGGCCACTCGCGACCGGCTGATCCGCCGGTACGGCGACCCGAAGCAGCGGCCGTGGATCTACCTGATCGTGGCGACGGGGGACATCTACGAGGACATCCCGCAGGCGCAGGCGGCGGCTCGGGCCGGGGCGGACGTGATCGCGGTGATCCGCTCGACCGGCCAGTCGCTGCTCGACTACGTGCCGGAGGGGGCGACCAGGGAAGGCTTCGCCGGAACCTATGCGACGCAGGAGAACTTCCGGCTGATGCGGGAGGCGCTCGACGAGTCGTCCCGTGAGCTTGGACGCTATGTCCGCCTGACCAACTACGCCTCCGGGCTGTGCATGCCCGAGATCGCGACGCTGGCCGGCCTGCAGCGGCTGGACATGATGCTCAACGACTCCATGTACGGCATCCTCTTCCGCGACATCAACCCGATCAGAACCTTTGTGGACCAGCGGTTCTCGCGGCAGATCCACGCGCGGGCCGGCATCATCATCAACACCGGTGAGGACAACTACCTGACGACCGCTGACGCGGTCGATGCCGCCCACACGGTGACAGTCTCCCAGCTGCTCAACGAGTACTTCGCGCACGAGGCCGGCCTGGAGGACTGGCAGCTCGGCCTCGGGCACGCCTTTGAGATCAATCCGGACATCCCCGAGTCCTTCCGGCTGGAGCTGGCGCATGCCCTGCTCGCCCGCGAGCTCTTCCCCGACGCGCCGCTGAAATGGATGCCGCCCACCAAGCACATGACCGGCGACGTGTTCCGCGGCAACCTGCTCGACGGCTTCTTCAACCTCGCCGGCGCCATGACCGGCCAGGGCATCCTGCTCGTCGGCATGATGACCGAGGCCGTGGTCACCCCGTGGCTGTCCGACCGCGACATCGCCCTGCAGAACGTGCGCTACGTCCTCAACGCCTGCGGCGGCCTGCACGAGGACTTCGTGC
>Ga0209382_10005172_pt1 | contig 17045 bp, 12 predicted proteins | sample SoiMetdeltSBSDD5_FD_187599 | JGI IMG/M metagenome (GOLD analysis project Ga0209382, IMG submission 187599) | Bulk soil microbial communities from a Populus tree surrounding site in Tennessee, USA - Soil MetaG P. deltoides SBSDD5 (SPAdes) (version 2) | ecosystem: Environmental > Terrestrial >...
CCAAATACCCTCGCGTACCACGCCTGGATCACCGGGATGTCGGCTTGCGGCGGATAGAGATGAATGTGATCCATGCTGACCGGTCCCGGCAGCGACGGATCGCCAAAGACCTCCACGCGAATCGCGCTATCGGGAGCGTAGACATATCCCTGATTGGGATTCGTCTCACCGACGTCGAACTTCACACCCGCCGCCTTCCAGCGCGCACGCACGGCGGCCAGGTCCTTGTAGACGAATCCAAAGTGATTCGCGATCGATCCTGCGGACGGACCGGTCGCTTCGCCCTGGCGAAGCATGATGAAGATGCCGGGAAACTGAATCAGCGTCAGTGGTCCGTTCGACACCAACGTTCCACCAAGCATCGTCGTCCAGAACTCCTTCTGGGCATCGACGTTCTTCACCACGAGGTGGAGGTGTCCGAGCGCCACGCCAATGTCGTTCGGAGGCGCCAGTTGCGCCAGGGCCGGAGTCGACGAAAAAGCCAGGCACCCGACGAGGACGAGCAATCGCATGTTCATAGTGACCTCGCGTCCAGGTTGCGCGTCAACGGCTGGCGTAAGGCTACACGAAATGTGCATTTGACTCGATCGCTGCCGGAGCGCATTGCCGCCATATGGCGATCACGGCCAACTTGACCGAGTCAGCCGGCGTCTAACGACACGGATTTGATCGATGGCTGCGCTGATGCTCGAGGTGCGTTACGCGTGGCGGCGGTGGATTGCGCGCCCTGGCCTCGCGGTGACGGTCGTACTCACGCTTGGCCTCGGGATTGGTGCGAGAAGGGGAGACGTTCGAGTCAGTGGCCACGTGGCAGCGCGCTAGACCGGTCGCGCTTGCCGGCGCCACAGACGACGTGGCGCACGCCTTCAACGTGTCGTCGGATCGCTGCCACGACTCGCACATCATGACCCGCGGCCTTTGCCAGCGCGGCGATTCGAAACGCTTCAGTGCACGTCTCCAGAATCACTCGAGCGGCGGGTCGACCTCGGAGCAAGGCGACCAGTCGGCCCGTGCGCCAGCGCCACTCGCCCACGATCTCCCCATCAGTCGAGCGAATACAGACTTGACTCTCCTTGCTACCGAGGTCGATGCCGATGTGCTCCATTTGTCAGCCTCCATGCGGCCAGTATCAGCGACCGCGTGTAGAGGCCGGCCACTTCATCCTTTCTGATCAAGTCCACGGATCGACATCACAACTCCAACGGACGAAGAAACTAAGGACCAAGGACTAAGCACCAAGGCCGCGCGATACGGTGCTGACAGCGCGCTAGTTGCGCGCGTCCCCGTGTTCGATCAGAATGACGGGGCGTAGACCAGACTGGCAGCACCGCCCAACGGTGCGCGAGGTAACGAAATGCGTTCACTCCTCAAACCGATCTCCATCTGGGTTCTCGTGTCAGCCGTCACGCTTACAGTGAGCACCACGATGGCGGGGCAAGGCCAGGCGCCAGCGCCGGCAGCCGGCCAGGGACGAGGACGCGCCGCGGGCCCGCCGCCACCCCCGCCCGAGCCGCAGGCCGGTCACCCGTCAGGCAAGCTGGTCATCTGGGGCGACGTCGCAAGCTTCGATGTGCCAGCCTCTTTGCCGACGCACTGCATTCTCACCAGCCGCTTCAAGCGCGGTCAGCGCCTGGGTATCCGCATGACGGCCATCGATGGCGGCACCGGCGAAACCGAAAACACGGCGGTGCTCGTCGCGCACATCAAGTACGCGGGCCAAACGATCGACGTGCCGATGCGCTGGCGCGGCCAGGGTGGATTTCCGGCATCGGAATACCCACGACAGCCTTCGGAGATGTGGACAGGCGTCTGGGTCGTGCCAATGGACGCGCAACCCGCGACGTTGAGCTACACCGTCACCGCCACCGATCGCTTCGGCCGCACGGCTACTTTTTCGCCGTTCATCAACCTGGCCGCGCAGATCACGATCGTCGAATAGTCTCGCGATCTCCACGGCGGGTCTAAAGACTCGCCGCTGCACCGTTCGCAACGCTCGGCGTCGTTGCTGCCTCGCAAAGCAGCCGCAGCAGCCGGTCGGGATCGAGGCCACGCCAGCCAGTCTCGCGAAACACGCGTATCTTCAGCTCGCCCGCCGAGCGGTTTGGTGAGCCTGCCGAGAGGCGGGCCCTGGCCTCATCGAGCGTGCGCGTCAGAAATGCCTCATCCGTCCGTCGATCAATCACGATAGCGATTCGGTCCGATGGAACGACATTCAGCAACTCGCCGACTTCGTATGTACACCCCGCGTTCACGGGCGAGAAGCCGCGAAGATCCATGAGCACAACGTCGCTCGCCGCTGCCAGGCGGCCAAACACCGTGCGCCAGGCATGATCGCGACAGATGAAGTCGGTGATGCGATACCGGCCGTCATGATCCGGGTGTGTATCGAGCTGGCCCAACGCACGTTCAACGGAATCGCTGCTGTCGAGAAACCGGTCGCCGAGACGGCGCCTGAGGAAGTCGAGAAACTCGTGTGGCTCCACCGTTGACGATGCCAGGTCGGGTCCGGCAATGAGCTGCACGCTGCCAATGTGCCGCCAGCGAGTCGTGAACCGATCGAATAGTCTGCGGCTTCTGCGACCGAGGGCGAAGACTCGCAGCACCAACAAGCGAGGGCCGCCTTCATCAACCGCGGCCCGGCGCCGGAGAAGCCAGAAGCCTGCAACAGTCAGCGCCGAGAACACCAGGAACGCGAACAGGCCGGCGGTGATCCAGCGGGAATCGCCGAATGCAAACGCCGCCGATTGGATGCCGGCAAATATGAGCCACAACGCCGACATCGCGATCGTCTGATCGCTGGTGCGCTTGCGCCCATACCACGAGGCGACGAGACGCAGCATGAACCATCCAGCCACCGGGCCGCCGGCACCGAGCAGAAAGACGCCTCCGAGAAACAGGAATGCCACTCCCGCATTGTCGAGGGATCGCGGACTGGGCGTGCCGGCGTTTTCAACCGTCGTTGACAAAGCGACAATAAACAGCAGCGCGAACCCGACAATCGTAAGCACGGCGCCAACGAGCGGTGCGACCGCGTGGATGCGACGGGCACGCACGACCAGGCCGACAAAGGTGGCGCCGACGTTTGCGAGGAAGATGCCGAGGAGAAACCATCGTGTGGACGGTACGGCGGTGCCGAACAGAAACACGGCAAAGTAGGCGAAGACAACCAATACCTGCCAACGCGGGCGACGTGGCGGATCAATCAGGAGAGCCGTCAGCACGGCAGGCCACGCGAAACCGACCGTGTAGGCTAACCACGACGCGGGCGAGAGCGTACGCGATTGCACGCCCATTGCCATCGCCATCAGGCCCGCGTAGACGAGACCTGCTGCGACGTAGACGACGACTGTTGCCTTCATGCCGCGACGGAAGCGCTCGTAAAGCACACCACCGACCGCCAGCGCTGCGTCCGTGTCTTGGTCCGCCGACCGGACAACAAGGGCGACTCCGCCCGGTGTCGTCGCTGATCGCGCCTCGGGGGCAGTCGATGGCGGCCGTGTGGATCGTTGTCCGCGCATCGCACCGACAACGGCCCGGCGATACAGCGCCAGCAGGACCTCGGAAATCGCCAGCGTCAGCCAGGGGATGAGCAGGACGCCGAGCAGCATCAGCGCCGTAATCCCCGACGCTTCTGGGCCCTGGGACTCGATCACGCCTTCACCAGCCGACCTTGCTCCCCTTGTTCTGCTCGTCCAGCCACGTCTTGAGCGGCGCGAAATAGTCCGTGATCGCCTTGGCGTCGAGTTGGCGTTCGCCCGTCAGCGCCTCCAGCGCTTCCGGCCACGGTTTCGATACACCCATGGCCAGGACGGTCTTCAGCCGCTTGCCGGCCTCGGTGCTGCCATAGATCGAGCAGCGATGAAGCGGGGTCGTGCAGCCGGCGACTTGCGAAAGCGCGCGATGAAACTGGAACTGCAGCACGTAGGACAAGAAGTAGCGCGCGTACGGAACGTTCGCGGGCACGTGGTATTTGGCGCCAGGATCGAAGAACTCCTCACCCCGCGCCGACGGCGCTCGTACTCCTTGATACCGCTCACGGAGCTCCCACCATGCGGCATTGTAGCGCTCGGGCGAAACCTGTCCGCTGAAGACCTGCCATCGCCACTGGTCGATAACGAGGCTGAACGGCAGGAAGGCAATCTTGTCGAGCGCCTGCCGCAGCAGCAGAGGGATGTCACCTGAAGCATCGGGCGCTTTATCGAGCAAGCCGATCTTGACGAGATATTCCGGCGTGACCGAGAGGCCGATGGTGTCGCCAACGGCTTCATGGAAGCCGTCATTGGCGCTGTCGCGGAAGATCATCGGCTGCGCGCGGTTGTACTCGCGCGCGTAAAAGTCGTGTCCGAGCTCGTGATGGATCACCGTGAAGTCTTCCGCCGTCTGGTCGATGCACATCTTGATGCGCACGTCTTCCATGTTGTCGACGTACCACGCGCTCGCATGACAGACCACCTCGCGATCGGTGGGTTTCACGAACAGCGATCGCTCCCAGAATGTCTTCGGCAACGGATCAAATCCAATCGAGGTGAAGAAGCGTTCCCCCGTGTGGACCATGTCGACCGGCGTGACTTTGCGCGCCTTCAGAATCGTGTCCAGCGAGTAGCCGTGCGTCCGGCCAGGAGGCGAGACGATGTCGAAGATGTTCGCCCAATCCTGGGCCCAGATATTGCCCAGCAGGTACGCCGGGATCGGCCCATCAGCCGGAACGACATCGCCGTACTTCTGGTGCAGTCTCGACCGCACGTAGGTGTGCAACGACAGATACAGCGGTTCCAGTTGCTCCCACAGCCGATCGAGCTCCTTGGCGAATTCGTCGGCTGGCATGTCATAGCGCGAGCGCCACATCGCTCCCGTATCGGCGAAGCCAAGCTCCTTCGCGCCTTTGTTCGACAACTCGACGAACTTCACGTAGTCCTTCTTGAACGGCGGCGAGATCGTGTGCCAGCCTTCCCACACCTCGCGCAGACGGGCGGGATTGCGATCCTTGGCGAGCAGCTCGGTGATCTCCTCGACATCCAGGCAGGTCTCGGTACTGCCTTCACCCGCCCGGCAATACTTGCCGCGACCGTAAGCCCCGTTCATCGACGTCACCAGCTTCGCCAGCTCCGCCGACTCATTCGGATCTGACGGCGACGCCATCGTGATCGAGTTCTTGAGCACCGTCAGTTGCCGCTGCTGCACCGGCGTCGCGCTTTGCGCGTTGAAGGTGGCGGCGCGCTTGGCAAAGCCGGTAATGGCGTTCATCAGCGATTCGCTGGCGCGAGCGGCGATCGCTTCCGTGTCGGGCGTGATGTAGGTCTCTTGCGTCCAGCCGGCTTGGTTGGCCTCATTGCTGAGACGAAGAAGCGTCGCATCCGCATCGTCAAGGAATGTCTTGAGATCGGTGCTCGGCGCACCGCCTGCCGGCTCGGCGGCGCGACACGCGATGACGGCAATCGACAGCAGCATCGTGAGCGCGAGACGTGAATAGATCAGCATGAGCGAAATGATATGGCGGCCGTGACTGCTTCTTTGCATCCGAAAAATTGCTGACACGCTCGAGTTCGATGCTGGTGAATCCGCGCGATACTTCGTCGTGTGAGAGCTCCCCGCAACCCGGTTCCAACAGGCTACTCCCATGATGTCGAACATTGCGAAGCTGATGCGTGGCAATTCGCGCATGACCGCGGGCGCCGCGGCCCTTGCACTGACCCTGGGCGCAGGCCTGGCGACGGTGCTTGGCCAGGAGGAGGAAGAACGCAACCTTCCGATTGAACAGACTCACAGCGTCAACGACGCACCAGCACCGGTACCGAATGCCGTCTTCGGCAGCGGTCCGGCCCTCCGACCCGGCGACCGCATCTGTACGACCGCGACGCAGTTTGCGAACAACGTCGATACCGATTGCGAGAAGAGTGGGCCCTCCAACGAAACCTCAATCGCCGTCAATCCCACCGACGAGAACAACATGATCGGCGGCGCCAACGATTACCAGCTGGCCATCAATCCTGGCGGCCGCGTCAGTCAAAGCATCCACTCGCGCGCGCATGTCACGTTTGACGGTGGTCGCACGTGGTCGGAATATCCAATCGCCTTCGGCGGAACGTATCAGGCGACCGGTGATCCGGCGGTCGCGTTCGATGCTGCCGGTCGCGCGTACTACGCAACGCTCGGCTTCAGGTTCGTTGGACCTACCAACGCATTGAACCCGGACATCCTCGTCGCAAATTCAGCGGACGGAGGTCAGACCTGGAGTTCTGTCCGCGTGGCGGCCGGAAGCGGAAATTTCGGCAGCGTTGGCGATCTGCTTGACAAGGAGTACATCGCCGCCTGGGGCAACGGCAATGCCATCGTCACGTACGGCAAGTTCCGGCTCGCGCAACATGGTGCGTTCAGTAGCGCGAGAATCTACAGCTCGGTGACGCACGACGGAGGCGCCACGTGGTCGACGCCGCAGGTGATTTCAGGCAATCTCGATCAGGCATTCGTCTCGGTTCCAACCGTCGCCGCAGATGGGCGGATCTATGTGGCCTTCCTCAACACGACGAACCTGCAGAACGGGCGTGACGACTACGAGGTCGTCGAGGTGAGCCCGGCGACCGGCGCTCGCGTGTTCGGTCCGGTGAAGGTCGCCACGGTGATCGACGGCTTCACCGACTATCCCCTCGCGTTCGGTAGCCAGACGTATCACGACAGCCTGTTCCGCTCGTGGGCGGCGGGCAACATCACGGCGGACCCGACGAACGCAGCGCATCTGGCAGTCGTCTGGTCCGACATGCGTAACAGCACGGTCCCGGCGCCCGCGAATCCGTACGCGGCGGTCACCAACTCCGATGTCATCGTGAGCCAGTCGTTCGACCGAGGGCGCACGTGGTCCGCTCCCGCGGCACTGACCCGAACGGGTGATCAGTTCCAGCCGTGGGGTGCGTATGACAGGACGGGGTCCCTGCGCATTGGTCTCTTCGACCGCTTCTACGACCCACTGAACCACCAGTACGGCTACAGTCTCGCCACTGAAACGGGCGTCGGCGCGCTCACGTTCACGACCACGCAGTTGACCACCGCGCTGTCCGAACCGACGAAAGATAACCGATGGTTTGCGGCGACGCTCAATCCCGCGTTTCCGTTCGCGACAGCGTTCATCGGCGATTACTCGAACATCGCAGCCAGGCCCTCGGGCGGAATCGTGGCGTACTGGACCGACCTGCGCCTGCAGGCCTGCTTCGGTACGCGTTGCGGACACGGACAGGACGCATTCTTTGCGACGGCGCCCTGAGTATCTGATGCTGAAATGGCTCAACTCCCAACATCCAACTTCCGACTCGCAAAAGCACCTGATGGACATTGGGAAATGGAATACAAGTTGCTCTTCAACAGCGCATGGGTATTCGAAAACAGTTGAGCCAATATGCCAATCGCCGGTTGACCCGCCGGCTCTACCGTACGATGCCGTGGATAGGCGGCGTGCTCGCGCTCGTCACGCTGGGTCAAGCCGTTCGTCGCAAGGGACTGCTCGGAGGCACGGTTGATACGGCGCTCGATTTCATCCCGTTTGTCAGTGGCGCGAAGAATCTGGCCGAGATGGGTCGCGGTCGAGACCTGATTCCGGACAAGGCGCGTCGGCCGTAAGATCTCGTGTCCGCCTTCCGGGACCCGTCATAACCGGCCGCGGTCGTGTGCAAACGATCTCTCTACTCGTCGGCTCTTGGACTAGAGTTGTGCGATGCGTGATTTGACTCGGGGAGAGCGTGACGAATCCGAGGTCAGGAACCGCTATCACGCGATCACGCTCACGCTCGCGCAAGAACGAGTGACCGAGGGTCGGCCACTTCGTGACGTCCTCATGAGGGTCACCGAGACCGTCGCCGAAGCGCTGCAGGTCCAGCGCGTCAGCGTGTGGTTCTTCCTCGACGAGCGGCGATCCATTCGCTGCGACTATCTGTACCAGCCCGACCGAGGGAACGTATACGAGGGCGCCATCCTTCACGCTCGTGATTTCCCTGAGTACTTCAAAGTGTTGACGAGTCGCCGTGTCGTGCGATTCGTTGATCGCACGGGCGACCCGATGTCCGAGGAGCTGCGCCACTCGTACCTGGGCCCGCTGGGCATCACGGCCATGCTCGACGCGCCGGTTTATCAAGGTGGTGAGGTCGTCGGCATCCTGTGCCATGAGTATCTCGTCCATCCTCGAGAGTGGACCGATCCGGAGTGCGAGTTCGCAGCGTCGGTCGGCGACATCGTCGCGCGTCTCTACGTCGAAGCCTCGCAGCTGCGCGCTGAAAGCCAACTCCGAATCCAGGAATCGCGTCTGACCGAACTGCAACAGCTCGCCGAACTGGGCCGTTTTGCCTCCGGAGTCGCTCACGACGTCAACAACGTGCTTGGCGCCGTCTTCTCTTATGTCGAACTCCTCACCAGCACCGCCGCCGACGATTCGGAAGTGAGCAAACTCGGGGAAGAGCTGACGGCCATCGTCGAGCGCGGACGAGACCTCACGCAGACCCTGCTGACACTCGGACGCGCGAACGCCGATCGCCCGAGCGTGATCAGCCCGGCGGATCTCCTCAACACATCGCTCGCGTTGCTTCGCGGGGCGGCGGGACCGCAGGTGCGTGTGCAGACGTCCGTCGGCGCCCACGTCAGTCGTGTCCTGATCGATCCGCTTCAACTCGAGCGCGCGGTTCTCAATCTGGTGGTCAACGCGCGCGATGCCATGCCGCGCGGCGGCGTGATCACGGTGGAACTTCGCGAAGAGACGATCGGCCTGAATCCCGAACACGGGAGCACGTTCGTCGTGCTCGAGGTGATCGATACCGGCACCGGAATGGACAAGACCACCCGCGATCACATGTTCGAGACGTACTTCACGACGAAGGGCTCCAAGGGCAAAGGACTGGGCCTCGCAATCGTCAACCAGGTCGTCACGCTGGCCGGCGGTTTCATCCAGGTGGACAGCGAACCAGGAGAGGGCACGCGAGTGCGGTTGTATCTGCCGAGGATCGCGGCCGACGAATACGCGGCGACCTGATCGGAACGCCGGTGAGGTCCGGCTCAAGCCGGACACCTCGTCGTCGCGTCAGGCGATTGACATATCCCCGACGTCGGGCACCCAGTGACCCGCGGCGCGCTTCTGTTGATAGCGTCGTACGAGGTCACCAGCGAGCGTCGCGCTGATCTCGCCATGCTCGAAGAACGATGCGTAGTGGTCCTCTGCTAACGCGCCTCGAGCCTCCTGGCTTGCGCGGTACGCCAACTGCCTGGCGGCCGTAAAACGCGTGGCGGGAAGCGCCGGCGCCGCCATCTCCGCAGTCTCTACCCAATTCCCGGGATTGGCGCCGAGCTCCGACGCCAGCAATGTCGTCAGCCTCGCCGCGCTCGAGTCGAAGTCCGTCTTGGGGAACGTCACTCTTCCTACCGTCACCTCGTGCCCACTCTCCCAGGCCTTCGTCAGATCCACCAGCGACGTGTCGTTCTCGTTGCGGAAGCGAATCCATCGCAGGTCGAATTCCAGCGCACCGGCGCTCTGACGCGCGCGCCAGTCATCGGTTAAATGAGTCGGTCCGCGCGTGGCGCCCGGTCGTGGCCGCACGTCCTCGGTCGGGACAAACGTGAACTTGCCAAGCACATCACGGGCTCGCACGATCCCGGTCCAGTACTGCTGATATGCGGTCGATGACCGTAGCGTGCGGAACGTCTGCGAGGTCACGTGCAGGGCAATGGTTGCGGCTCTGTGTCGCGCGTGTCTGACCAGGCCCGCCACCAGCTTGGCTTGAGAGCCGAGCTGATCCTCGGCGCTCGACGCGTCGGCAGTCGCCTTGAGGAGCGCGAGGAATTCTTCAGGCGTATCCGTTGGCGACGTTGGATCGTTGATCGTGACGAAATCGACTCGCCGTCCAGACGCCGTGCGAAACGCGACCATGAGCCCAAGGAAGTCCGCATTGGTTTCAGCGTGCGGACACCCAAGGCCGGTCGACATCCGGCCGATACCGATCCTCGGCGGCGACGAGCGCTGGAAGACGCCGAGCCCGTCGAGTTCTGGCGGCAGGGACTCGGCAATGGTCAGCAGAACTTTCGAGCCCGCGAGTTGCTGCTGGTGCGCTCCCCGGTCGGGCATCGTCAGTTGCGGATGATTGCGCACCAGCCCGCGCTGCACATCGGGAATCTGACGCGCAATCGCCTCGAGCGCTCGTCGCTCCTCGGGCGTGGGATCAAAGAAAGTCGGCATGAAGATCGTCCTTTCTACCTCGACGCGCTGTGCCGTGCCGCGTCATGGCTCTCCGCCGATCACCAGCGAGATTGCGGTACCCGGACGCTGTCGCGTGCCCGAGGCGGGATCTTGCGCAAGCACCAGATCCGTCTCCGGCCTGCTGGCCGGCCTCACGCTGACATCGCCGACGATGAAGCCACGCCGGACGATTCGATCGCGGGCCACTTCGCTCGAGAGCCCGATGAGCGGGGGCACCTCTGGATCCTGCGGAACCTTTGCCTCACTCCTGGGTTTCTGCGGCTGACGCACGATTTCCGGCTTGGCGACCGCGGCAGCTGCAACAACCAAATCGATCCGCGTTCCGAGACCCACGCGCTCGCCCGCGGCAGGACGCTGTGTCGTGATCGTCCCCACAGCATCACCTCCGGGCGTTTCCTTGACGTTGCCGATCACCAATCCCACTCGTTCGAGTTGCGCGCGTGCCTCGCCGAGTGTTTCGCCAACGAGCAGCGGCACGTAAGCGCCATCGCTTTCCGGCGCGGGGACGCTCGATTCCTGGGGCGCCGCAACCGGGGCTTTTTCGATTGGTGTCTGTTCGGTGCCGCCGGACTCCGCCGGCGACGCCGGCATGATCCGCCAAGCCAGTACTCCCGTGATCGCAGCCGCGATAATCGCGAGCGCAATCGTCCACACCGCGACGCGCCGGCGCTGCGGCATCGCTGATGGCCCCAGGAAAAGCGGCTCGCGCTCGAACGAATCGAGACTCGGCTCGACCACCTGTGGCGCCGCCACGGCCACCGGACTGGGGCCGCGCGTCCTCGGCTGCATGAGCATCGTGACTGACTGGAGGAACTGCTCGAACTTCGGATCGCCGACGCCGCCGTCCCACGCCGTCAGGTCCGTGGCCTGGATGCGTCTGAACTCGAGTGGAATGGTCACCTCCTCGAGGAACGCCTGGATGAGGATGCCTCGGAGCATGCCTTCGGCCGCCTCCGCGCGCACCCAATGAGAAGCGAGCGCCGCCTTCGACCACAAAACGACGACGCATGAGGCTTTCTCGAGTGCGTCCTCGATGACAAAAGTTTTGCCCGGGGGAATCGTCCGATCCCACCAGACCGTCCACCCCTGTCCAGTGAGTGCTCGTGCGATGAGCGCCGCTTTCGCATCGTCCTCGCGAGCGTAAGTGAGAAAAACGTTAGACATCGAGCTGCGGGTGTATCTCGCTTGGTAACACGGCAATCAGAATTCCAGCAAGCTCAACTGGCCATGAGGATCGTCCTTTCCCCGTCGACGTGCGGCACGTGCAGGATCAGGGTCCGCCGACGACGAGCGAGACGGGAGTACCTGGAGGTTGCAGGGTCCCCGCCGCGGGATCCTGCGCGATGACGAGATCGATTTCAGATTTGCTCGCCGGTTTCACGCTGACGCGGCCGACGCTCAGACCGCGACGCGCAATCCGATCGCGGGCCACGTCGACCGCGAGTCCGGTCAATGAAGGCACTTCTGGATTTTGCGGCACGCGAGTTTCGATCTTTGGTTTCGCCGGCGGGCGAACAGGCTCCGGCTTCGCCACAGGTGGAGAAGCGGTCGCGTTTACGTCGATGGGTGTGGCTGGCCCCGCGGCGGGAGGATGCACATCGGCTGGCGCTTCCGGCGGGCTCGGTTCGGTGGACGGAGCCGCCGGCGCTTCTTGTCGTTTCTGCGTGCTGTCAGCAACATCGGCGCGAGGTGACGATGTGATCCGCCATGCCGCCAGGCCCACGATCGCCGCCACAATGATCGCGATCGCGATTGACCACGTCGCGAGATGCCGGCGCGGCGATACGGCTGGCGGCGCGTGGAATAGAGGAGGCGTGCGCTCGAACGTATCGAAACTCGGCTCGGGATTCTGGTGTCGCACCTTGCCGCCGACGGGGGCGATCGTCGTCGGTTGCATCAGCATCGAGATCGACTGAAGGAACTGCTCGAACTTCGGATCGTCGCTGCTCCCACTCCATGATCTGAGGTTCGCGGCCTGGATGCGCCTGAACTCGAGCGGAGTCTTCACATCCTCGAGGTACGCGGGGACGAGAATGCCGCGGCGCATGCCTTCGGCGGCCTCGGCACGCACCCAATGCGAAGCGATCGCGGCCTTGGACCACAGGACAACAACGCACCCGGCGTCGTCGAGCGCGTCTTCGATGACGTCGTCAAACGTTCTGCCCGGAGGAATTGTCCGGTCCCACCAGACCTTCCACCCTTGTGCAGTGAGGGCGTGTGCGATGAGCGCCGCCTTCGCACCGTCCTCGCGGGCGTAACTCAGGAAAACGTTGGCCATTGCGGCGCCCTAAGTATCTCGCTTGGATCGCCCGACAATCCAGATTTCCGCCAAGCTCAACCATACGAGTCGAGAGGAGCACACTCTGTCATTGGTTAACGCGCTCCATCGCGTGTGTGAACGCTGGCCCTGCCGTTAACGCGCTCGGTTGCGGTACTCGGCGCTGTTCCGAAGCTCGCGCTCCAATTCCTCGCGCGACATCTTCTTGCGGAAGACCGCATCGACGTACCCCTGGCTACCGGCGTCGGGTTCCCGCTTGAGGACCGTCATGTAGGCCTGGCGCACGACCTCCTCCGCTTTCGCTCGAGTCATCGTGGTCCGCTCGCGGTACTCCTGGCTCTTCCTCAAATCCTCCCGAACTTCCTGTTCAGTCCAGCCGTCGTCGATGACGTGACTACGGTAGATGCGCATGCCCGCCGGATCCGGATCCCGTTCGAGGATGTCCTGATACGCGCGCTGAACGATCAACTCGGGGTTCTGCGATCCGGATCGGCCGCCGGACGAGCCGCCACCGAACGATCGGCCTTCAGTGCGGATCGACGAGATCGCATCGTCGAAGCCCTGGTCCTCGAGATCGTGAACACTGGAACGGAGTCGCAGCGACTCGCCGCGGAAACGGGTGTCGCGGTAGACCCTGACGTCGGCTCTGCCGAAGATTCGAATCGACGATATGCGGTCATTGGCACCGGATGGCATGGAGTCGAGGCTGTCACCGGACTCGACGCAGAAGAATCGGCCGCGATACTGAGTGTCTTCGTAGAAGCACGCTCCATCTCGGGGTGGCGGCGCGCTGCCCTGGGCACTCGCGACCGACGAGGCTGCGAGCACTGCGAAACTCATTGAGGCAATCATCATCCTGGCGGACATGTCATCGCTCCTGTTCGTAACGCCCATGGCGTTGTCAGCACAGGTTGCAAGTGACAGGCCAGTGGACAAGGCAGGCACGGGACGCGGATGCACATTCAGGCACAAAGATACCGTCACCATGGGAGGAACGTTGGCTTGCCATCCGAAGCTTGGGGCTTTGTGGACCAGCCCACCTCCGCGCTATGCGCTACGGTGGGCATCCTTCGCCTCCGATCACGAGCGAAGGATGGAAGTGGTCCGTCCCCCCCAAGCACTAGCGTAGAATCCCCCTTACACACATCCGCAACAGAGGCCATTATGGGCACTCTCCACCGATCACTGGTCCTCGCAATCGTCCTCCTTGCCCGCGCGGGATTGCCTGCGCAACAGACAGCGCCAGCCGCACAGCCCACGTTTACGTATGCGGAGATGGAGGCACTTCTGCTGAAGGGGACCGTCAGCAATAGCCGTAACGCCGGAAAGGGTGTCACCGGCTCGACGCGCGTGACGCTCTCTGACGGAAAGATCACTCACGACGCGCAGGTGCAGGCAGTCGACATCTATAAGAGCGTCTTCAACGCCGGCAAAGCGTCGGAAGTGAATTTCCGGGACACGTATCGTTACAACATTGCCGGCTATCGGGTCGCCCGTCTGATCGGGCTCAACACCGTGCCGATGTCGGTTGAACGGGACATCAATGGCACGAAGGCCGCGGTGACCTGGTGGGTCGATGACGTGATGATGGACGAAGACGGGCGGATCAAGAAGAAGACAGTGGGACCGAATGCGCTGCGCTACGCCAACCAAATCCAGATGATGAAGATCTGGGACGAGCTGATTCAGAACAAGGACCGGAACCGCGGCAACCTGTTGTGGACCAGCGATTGGACGCTGTGGCTGATCGATCACACGCGAGCCTTCAGGCTCGACAAGAAGTTGCAGAACCCGGAGAACCTGACGCGCTGCGAGCGCGGTCTGCTCGACGGCCTGCGACAGATGACAGCCGAATCGCTGGCCAAAGCAGTCGGCGACTCCCTCAGCGAGTCCGAGCAGGAAGCCCTCATGGCGCGACGGGATCTGCTCGTGCAGCATTTCGATGAGCGGATCGCCAAGCTCGGGGACGGCATCCTCTTCACGCACTAGGCAGGTTCTCTTGGCGCGCTTTGCGCGCTGGGCTACTCCGACGACATCGCGGGTCGATCTCTTCCGCCGACTTGCGCTGTGCATGTCACTCAAGCGAGGGCGCCTTCATGCATCGACGATTCGGCTTGGCTGGTATCACGGTGACGTCAGTAGTTCTTGCGGCTTCGTCGGCATTCGGTCAGACACCACCGACGTGCGCGCAATTGAATACGGACCCCGCCTACGGTCTGCAGGGAAACCCGGTCGTCATTCAACATTCGACGACGCTCGTTCCGGCTGCTGGCGCGAACCCCGCGTACTGCCGTGTGGATTTCGTCGTTTCAGAACGCGGCGGACCGGAGTCCGGCTACGCGGTGGGTGAAATTCAGCGCATTGGGCTGCGCGTAGGGCTGCCTGCGAACAGTTCCGACGGCGGCACCGGTGGCGGCGCCGCGGGACAGGGCGCGTGGAACGGCAAGGTCCGCAATCTTGGCGGCGGCGGTCTGGTTGGCGCGGTTGGGAACGTGACGGCTGCGACCAACGCCCGTTATGTCGGCTCCTCCACCGACAGCGGTCATGCGGGCAACGATCCGAGCTTTGGCGTGATCCAGGCCACGCACGAACTCAATCTCGGGACGATCGAGGACTTCTTCAGCGAGAGTCTGCGCCTGCAGTATCAATGGGCGCTGCGGTTGACTGAGAGCTACTACCTCAAACCGGCGTCCCGCAACTATTGGGATGGCTGTTCGACCGGAGGACGCCAAGGCCTCGTTCTCGCCTCGAAGTACGGCAATGACTTCGATGGCTTCCTCATCGGCGCGCCGCATACAAACCACACCAGAAACTCTTCGGGCGGATCGTTTCGTCAATGGGCCAACAAGGATCTGGCCGGCGGATCGGTGACTGATGCGAAGTTCGCGAACACGATCGACAGGCTCGTCGCCGCGTGCGACGGTCTCGACGGAGTGGTCGATGGCCTGTTGAGCGAACCGCGCGCGTGCAAAGCGAGCGCGAAGCTCAATGTGTGCGGCGAGCCTGGTGCCGCGGCGGCACCAAATTGCCTGACCCCACTCGAGGCGGATGTCGTCGACATCGCGCTCGACGGCAGCCGGAACGATCTGGGAAAGCGGGTATGGTTCCCGTCCGGACGGGCAACCGATCTGAGTCTCGCGCTTCCCTCCAACGGCCAGGGCGGAAACGGCATCTTTGCGTGGGCGCACAAGGATCTGGACTTCGACTGGCGGACCGGGCCGCGATCGGATTGGGATGATCTCGTTCAGCTCGCCACGAATACATTCGCTGACTACATCGACATGGGCACGCCCGATCTGTCCCTGGCCAGGAACAATGGCGCGAAGATCGTGATGTGGCACGGACTGGCGGACAACCAGATCTCGTTTCAATCGAACATCTATTACTTCAGCAAGGTGCTCGACTTTTACGGCGGCGACGCCAACGTGTCGCCGTGGTTCCGCTTCTTTCTCGCACCCGGCGTTGCCCACTGTGGTGGAGGTGCCGGCCCACAGCCGCAGAACCTGTTCAACACGCTGGTCGCCTGGGCCGAAGGAGGTCCCGCCCCCGATTCGATCCTTTCATCGGGGGGCGGCCGCACGCGTCCACTGTGTCCATTCCCGCAGACCGCCATCTACGACGGCACGGGAAATCCAAACCTCGCCGCCAGCTTCAGCTGCGGCGGAAACATTCAGACGAAGGAAGCCAAGTGCGACGGGCTGATCACGAAATTCAAACACGAGGCAGAGGCCGGGCTCGAGCCATTGGGAGGTGAGGACGACGTCAGTTGCGGTCTCGCCTCCCTGCCGGCGACGACGGCAGCGTTGTCGCCGGGGGCGATGAATGGTTGGTACCGCAATCCGCTCGTGACGCTGAATGCCAGCGATCAGGATGGAGACCTCGATCGCATCGAATACCGCCTTGAAGCAGCCAGCGGATGGACTTCATACGGCGGTCCCTTCACGGTGACTGGCGACGGAGATCACACCCTGCACTACAGGGCGGTGGACAAGTTGGGCCATTTGGAAGCCGCCAAAACACTGTCGTTCAAGATCGACGCGACGGCTCCGGTGCTCGCGGGCCTGCCCGAGTCCTGCGTGATCTGGCCCCCGAATGACCGGATGATCGCCGTCGCGACGATTGCCGCGTCTGACAGCCTTTCAGGCGTCGCGCCCGCTTCCCTCGTCATCGCCGTCAACAGCAACGAGCCGATCAATCAAACGGACGTAAGAATCAACGGCGTCGCCGTACAGGTGCGCGCGAACCGGCTGGGAAGCGGCAACGGGCGCATCTACAACATCACCGCGGAGGCGGCCGATCTCGCTGGGAACATAGTGACCGCTGAATCGGCTTGCGTCGTGCCGCACGATCAAGCCGGTAAGTAGAGGCGGCTACATCGTCGACATCGTCGCCGACATGAGCTTGCCGCGCAGCGCGCGGGCGAATCGTCTCCTTCCGCGCCAGTCGGTCGTGTAGGCGAGGATCTCTTCGAGCTCCAGCAGGCGCGCCACGTACGCGTCGAATGGCCTCGGCGGCGACGGCGACGTGATCTCTTCAGCCCGC
>Ga0209382_10005173_pt1 | contig 17044 bp, 7 predicted proteins | sample SoiMetdeltSBSDD5_FD_187599 | JGI IMG/M metagenome (GOLD analysis project Ga0209382, IMG submission 187599) | Bulk soil microbial communities from a Populus tree surrounding site in Tennessee, USA - Soil MetaG P. deltoides SBSDD5 (SPAdes) (version 2) | ecosystem: Environmental > Terrestrial >...
GTTCGGACGCGCTCTGCACGCGCAGTCGCCGAGCATCTGCTCCGAGTTGAGCAAGAGAGCATGGGGCTTTCATCCCGGTCAGCGGATGCACTGCTTCCGGTGGCTCAGAAGATATTGCATTTGGTTTCAGAGGTTGGACCTTTACCATGATGGCTAACCCTGCGCCGCACCGATCCCAGCCATCGCGCTCTGGTCACACCGCGTGGACTCTCGCGAACCGGGTGGGTGAATTCGAGTCGTTATGCGTAGGCGGAAGCTATACATCCTCATCGCCATTCTTGTCTGCCTGAGCGCATACGCGGCGGTTTTTGCGATCTGGTGGGGCAATTGTCCGCGCAATGCACGCAGCATTGGCGACAGGACTGTTTGGATTGTGGAGTGCCATTCAAGGAACGTCCCCTTAGATGGCTTAGGTGGAGAGTACCTCTGGTATCCTGCATTTTGGACTTTGCAGCACGTGTTCGGCTATCGTGCTGTCGGATTTGCGGTTGGGCAGGAGGAAGATGTTGTGTACTGGGTGCGGAATCCACCGGCTGAGTGGCTCAGGATGCCTTAGGACCGATCCGCAGTGTGGCCACACAGCGGACGGCGCTGGCGATGGCGGTCAGGAATGACAAGACCGAGCGGCGTTTTTCAGGACTCCTGGCACGGCTATGGAATCAACGTGACGAGTTCGCCAACCGGTTTCAGGCGTTACTGGCCGTTATCCTGGTCCCGCATCAGCCAGGCCCGGTGCCGTTTGCGCTCGGTTCTCAACAGCTTATCCACCCGTTGGGCTTCGACGCCGCTGAGCAGGAAGCTCGGAGGGAGAACCTGCTCGCAGACCCCGCACTGGCGGTGACGGCGCGTATAGACGAGGGAACTACAATGCGGGCAACGCTGCTCACGCGGCTCCACGCCGAGGCGGCGCAATAGATACTGGTCACCGTGCGAAATCGGAAGGAACTGGATTTCGCTGTCCTCACCCCGTTCAATTGTCAATTTTGTGGCACTCATAGTGTCTGCCATCAAGAACCCGACCGGTGGTTACAAGTTGCAATCTGTATTTGTAATGGGAACCGACGTGTGCCGTCGCGAGCGGCAAACCTGAAGCCGCTTTGCGCCTCACAGAGCCGAGGCGGTGTGCACACGCGTCTTGCGGTCGGGTAGGAGTCGAACCTCTGTGAACTTCCAAGACGCCAGTCCGTGGCGTTTGAACACACAGCCGAAGGCTGGATCGTCAGAGGTTCTGTGAGTAAGCGTAATCAGGTAGCGGTTGGCACTTTCATACTGCGCGGCAACATCGTAATCGTCAGCGTTTGGTTCGCCATGTTGCACCCTGTCGATCTCCCAAGCTTCATCAATAGTGTATCCAGCCGCCCAGCGAAGCAAAACCTTGCCCATTGTGCCATAGACTTGTGTCTTCGGGCTGTCATCATTGGTGAGGGCCTCCACGGTCTGGTCGGTGTACCTGGCGACTCCACGTCTCATCGCGTCCTTGGGCGACTCACCACACAGCATCGAAATTACGGAGTCAGGAGTAAAGGTGCCTTCGGCCAATCCGCTCGCGAGTTGCTCAGCAAGGGGGCTAAACAGCCGGTCGATAAAACCGTTAGGATTCTCCTTTGACACTTCGCGTCGAACTAAATCGAGCGCGCACCTGCGCAAACTGTCCGCCAATGCCGGAGCGTCCACATAATCTGCGATTGTGTCGCGGTCGCGTCGATCTATCGCCGATGCCAACGCACGCATACTGTTCCGCGGCGAGCAGTAAGTCCGGTTCAGATAGAGCGCCACGCCACCGAGAATTAGCAGGCAGAGTCCCGCCATTCCAACCAGGCGGATCATCCGCCGCGAGGTCATCGGCTGTCGGTAATCGTTTTGCCGTCGCGTGGCATCCAGAAGCTTTGGCGGAATGACAGCAGTGGAGCCAACTGGGATTATAGGAGGGGTGGCCATACTGTCTTCTGATTGTCGTTGCGGTTGTTGTGCTCTTGCCTCGTCTTGAAAAGGTGTTCCCAACTAGACGACCGACAGGTCTGCTTATTCAGCACGACCTAAGCATTTGCTGTCACCATGCGAGGGATAGGCTAACCTACGGCAGGGTGCGCCAGGACTTCGGCTGCAACCAGGATCGCACCGCTAAAACGGGCAGCGAAACAACAGGCCAAAGAGATTGTGGGACGAAAAAATCGAGAATTTGACATTGCGATGGGCGCAGCCCAGTTCGTCGCGCTCGTGGCCATCGCTGCCATATTCATTCCCGCCGCCCGGCAGATGCTCCTAAGCCTAGGTGTGATCGTCTTGGGATTGGTGGCTCTTGCCGGGATCATCGCGTTGGGCGTCCTCCTCATCCGCCGCTCAGACCCAAATTCCCCGGATTCGAGCAGCACCGGCACCACTCTCGATGCTGCCCTGCCATCCGGCTCAGCCACCACCGAGCCGAAGTCCCCCCAGACGACGGCTGAACTCCTCGAACGGCTGCGCACCATCGACTGGTTCCAGTTTGAGAAGGTGGTCGGCCTGGTCTATCGCAAGCTCGGCTACAGTGTGACCAGGCGCGGTGGTGCGAATCCTGATGGCGGCATCGACCTCGTGATCGAGAAGGACGGCCAGCGAACTGCGGTCCAGTGCAAGCAATGGAAGACCTGGAACGTCGGGGTGAAGGCGGTGCGGGAATTCCTGGGGGCGCTGACGGACGCTGGCATCCAGAAAGGCATTTTCATCACGCTGCGCGGCTACACTGGAGAGGCAAACCAGTTGGCCGAGAAGCACGGCATTGAGATTGTGAATGAGACTGGCCTGGTGAGAATGCTCGACGCAACGAATGCCAGGTTCGACGCCGAAACGCTGGCCATCCTGTGCGACACGCGAAAATTCTGTCCCAAGTGCGAGAGCGAGATGGTCCTGCGTACGGCCGGTAGGGGCAGCAACGCTGGTTCGCAGTTTTGGGGTTGCTCCTCGTACCCGAAGTGCCGGTACACTATACCTGGTTGAGGTCGTTTTCCGTCACAACTGCGTCCCTCGCGTTTCCTCGGATCGGCGTGCCAGCGATGGATACCCACGCTCGGGCTTCGCGGTAAATGGTTTAAGTTTGACAGACCCGCAGAAAAGGATGTCGATTGCCTTCGGTCTTGATGACCACGATCAGCATTCGGAAAACCAAACTGCCTTCGACACCAGGAAAGGAGCGAAACCTATGAAGTGGTTCAATTACCGTGTAGCCAGCGTCCTTGCTGCGCTGGTTGTTCCACGTTTGGTTGGTGCGGATGTCGTTGTCCTGACGCACGGAACGGTCATCCGAGGCAACATATTGCAACAAACCCCAGATTCCGTGGTGATGCGATCTGATTACGGCATCCTCACTTTTGCCAGGCCGACTATTAAGCAGGTTTCCAAGGATCGACAGCGTCCATCGCCAGAAAAGCATAAAAGCAGTGATAGTTTGCCATCGTGGGACAGGATCGTGGATCACTTGGCTGAGCAAAAATGGGCGACGGGCCTACGGCAGATTCCAGCGACCGTAATTGATAAGGGTGTTCTGCGTCACGTCCCGTACATGTCGTTCCAATGTGGGACCGATTACGAAGTTAACATCTATGGTGACCCGGACGATCCCGCTGGCTTTGAGATCGGAATTCATCGCAGCTTGCTGGATAAGAAATCGCCCCAGGACAGATGTGTTCAATTCGTCAAAGACCTCTTGCCGAGTAACGCCGCGAAAGAGGCTGTGGTAAGGCTGAACCGAAAGCAGGGGACCACTTCGCTCAACGAGCTTACCCTGGAGGTCACGCCGCCGACGGCAGAGGATTCCTACGGGGGATGGTGGGTATCCGCATATTATGACAACAAGCTTGCATCGGCCCGCGCATCCGAGCCTGAGTTGGCTGAGATTACGGTGCCAAAATCCCAGGTCGATAAGGTTTCAGTCGCTGCGAATTCTGCTGCTCCTGCGACTGCCACATCCAGTTCTCAATGGTCAACAAGCGATCTGCGATTGGCGCGTCCGACGCCGAGTCGCCAAACTGGTTCTGCCTCGACGGGTGAGGTCTATGTTCGCGGCTATCATCGCAAGGACGGCACCTATGTCAGCCCTCATACGCGCAGCAGACCTCGCCGCTGAATTCGTGCGGGCGCGAAGGAGTCGTAGGTCTAGAAGGCGAGAAAGACACGACGTGGTTGTCCACGTCATTGCGCTTCACGATGGCCCGGCGTCTTCTTGATCTGCAACCGTCAACTTGCCGAGGTCCTCATTGGTCAACCAAGAGGGAGGTTCTATCCGGCCCAGGCTGGCATCACCACGCACGTCCATCCTTCCGCCCTGTCGAGCCACGAACGCCGCGATGCGTTCCGGCTTCTGCCCAAATTCTGACACACCATCCCGTTTGAACGGAATGTCCAGAATGTAGGTGTCGATAGAATCGGACTCACGGCGACGGGTGCGCTGCGTGTAGGCCGCTACGTCAACCGTTTCAACCGTGGGCAGACACGAGAATAGAAGGGCCGCAAGATAGATGCACTGGCCGATCACAACGTGAGCGTAGTCCTCGTTCTGATCCCGCCTGGTGCGGCGTACTTCCTTGATCTCGCCGCTCTTTAACACTTTCCTGTCCTTTGTTGGAATCACGTCCTCGATTTCCGGCAGGTCAACGTGGAGATAAATGGACGCCGCATCCTGCAAAAACACATCACAGTTGGTGTCGAACGGAAAATCGAGGTTACCGATCAACTCACCCGCGACGCTATGGATTTCCTCCAGATCAGCCGCCAGAAGCTTTTGCAGAGAGACTACACGCGTCTCTTCTTCCTGGTTCCATTCATTTCTTTCGCGCTCAATCCGCGCCTGGTGCTGCCGACATGCAGCTTCATAGACCTCTTGAAACTGCGCCTGGCGCGTCGACCAAAGAGCCGGAAAGTCAGCTTCCGCCCGCTTGCGTGCGAAGTATTGAGGCAAGAAACGATAGCGCCACTGCTGTTTGAACCGGCTAACCAGATCGGACATCAGCGAAACCCGGTGCAGTTCCCAGTTAGGTTCCACGGGTGGCGGAAAATCGGCTTCGTAATCAACTTTGTTCAGTGCATCGTGGAACTCCTCTTCTGTCGGGATGATCGGCAGCGGTTTCCAGTGGTTTAGCACCTTCGCATACTTGTCGTCCTCCTCGGTGACATGGCTCTGAGATTTTTCCACCTGTTCCAGCCGCTCCAGTTCTCGGACCTTCGCATCCAGTTGACGTTGAGACAGCTTTCTGCCGGTGTGGGGATCGCAAAGAATGAAACGACCGTCATCACGGTAACGTTTGAGTTCGGCCAGCGACAAAGACAACCTCTGTCCGCCTTCATGCAGGAGCCTGCTGGCTGACGCAGGTACTCCGCCGCCTACTTTTTGACGAAACGAGAGTCCGGTGCCAGGGATGCCTGTCGTCGTGTAAATCCCTCTCGGTGAGAAGTTGATTCGTGCGCCTGGCACTCCAGCCGACAGCGACAAGCCTCCTCCGCTTAAATTGAGGTTCAAACCTGGGAGGATGCGGATTCGTCTACTGAAGCGGAAACCCATAACTCTCGCTTGTCGTCTATCTTAATAACCGATCCAACGTGGCGCGCAAGCATTGTTGTTTGCAGTGCCGGAACCTTCTCTTGCAGCGCCTCCACGGTTCCGTTTGTCCGAAAGGCGGCGATGAGCATGATCCGGCATTTCTGCGCGACAAACAATTGCTCTTACGGTGCCAGCAGTGCGCGATAGAACCTGTGCGTCAAACTGGACGACTCAGTGTCCGTGAAATTCCACGTGTTCGCGGTCAGCGTGTTCGTTGCGATAGGGTTCCAACTCATCAAATCCGACGACGCTTGCACAATGATTCGCTGGCCTGCGGAACCCTGGACGGTAAACTGAGTTTGACCGGTTACACGAGCCACGGAGGTCAGCGTCGGTGCATTGACGGACGACTTGATGGTGAGCAACTCCGGCGCGTAGAGATAGCGGCTCCGGCCAGCCGCAGTGATCTTCCCATACAAGGCGTACGTGCCCGGCGTGGTCGTGGGATTTGCAGCCCAAGCGATCGTACCGGTGTTGACCGAATTGGTTCCTGAACCGGGAAGCGGCGTCTGATGGATTTCGACGGCATTGCCGTTCAGCGGATTGAGGTCGTTGTCCAGGAAGACCTGAAGATTGGCGGTATTGGATTCGTTCACTCCATACTGGTAGTAGAGCTTCATCACGTTGGTTTCGCCGACAGTCACAGTGTTGGTTCCGACGAGATTGAGCTTGATGATGTTTGGCCAGGAGCCGTTGTTTAATGCGAGCGCGTAACGGTTGGAGCCAAGTCCCGCGCCGAGGTCCCAAATCTTATTGTTCCCATCCCGGATTCTTCCCGTGCCTGCGCCAGCCGGTTCGTCGGTGGTGAGCCGGTCCCCACGTCCGATGAGGCTCCAATGGAATCCGGCACTGACTCCACCCGTTTCATAGGTCGTCCACCAGAGTTGGCGCTCTGCTGCGGTGATGTTGGCCCCGGTGTCCGTGGTGGGAGTCACCAGATCAATGGTGCCATGATACCAGAGATGCACGTCGCTGTGTGCCTGGCCGTAGCCACCGGACAGCAGATTGCCCAGATAGCGATTGTACGCGCCCAGGATCGGCTCGCCGCTGGGGTCGGTCCCGAATAGGGAGGAGTTCTCCTGGTAGTAGTTGTCCGCGAACAAAACGTTCACGTAGGCGCGGGCCGAAGCATCTACTGTGAAAAGGAAAGGCGTTTCGTCGAAGCCATCGTTATTCAGCGGGTGCGGGTCCAGGGTCGTCAGATGATCGACCCACACGCCCTGAGCGCCGAGCAGGCGCGTAACCTCGCACATCAATGATCCGCCCCGACTGTGCCCGACCAGATGTAGGGGAAGCTCGGCCAGTGCCCGGCCCCCCAATTCGGGAAGAAAGTTGGTCGACAACAGGGCCGAGGCAACGGAGGGAGCGATCTCAGTGGTGCTGTAGGGAGCGCCGGTGAAAATGCCGCCTGCCAATGGCGACCAATCGAGTGCCATGATGATTTCGCCAGACTCAGCGTTGGTCGCGGCGACCCCACCGATGCGGCGTTGCGCGGGAAACCAGTCTCCTTGGGTGTTCTCAACGAAATAGATTTCGTAGAAGGCGAAGTTTGTGCCCGGAAAGCGGTAATAGTCGGGAATCTTCAGCGCCATCGGGATGATCCACTCATCCACATTTCCGGCGAAGCCGTGCGTGATGACGGTTACTGTCGCACCCCGTACCGGTTGGATGGATGCGGCCCCGATTGCGAGAGCAGCGAGCAGGGCTTTCAGCGCATGTTCACTTACGCTGCGAGCGCGATCAACGCACGGGCACAGGTCATTATCGAAATGCCGAACTGGTTCGTTCATCCCTGATTTGAACCGATTATCAACAACGGTGGACGCGTGTTCAACGCAAATAAGCCTGGCCTGAAAAACGGCTCGGCTTTGTGTGGGAGTCTGCGCTCTTTTGCGGCTTTCCGGTGAGGCGGTAGCAGTGTAATTCTGGAACACAAATGTCTTTTGGGATCACTTTTACGGCGAAGAACATTTTGAACCGGGACGGTCGGCTGACCGAAGTCACCGCCGAGCTTGGGAGAATCAATCGAACGGCGGCGCTTGAGTGGTGTGTGGAACACAGCCGCCGAAATCATCTCCTACTGGCGGCCCATGTCTCGTGGCAGAATACCAAGGCCGAGTTTGAAGGGCTTATCAACGCCATAATGCCACCAGAGCACCATCAGCGTGCTCGACAGGTATTCGGTGAGGCTGGCTTCATTTCGCCGTTCTCGGAAGACGGTCTGGTTGCCCTAATTGGGATGGTTTGCCGGTACTGTGCCGTGTCGGGTGGGGATTGCTTGGACGGTGTCGAAGGAAGATGGCGGCTGTTCCAAGTCCTGCTTGCATTTCAAGGTTTGATCCTGCCGGAGGAATTACTGGAACCAATGAGCACTGCACAAGGACAGCAGCTTAAAAAACTTCTAAAGGCGCAGTTCCCTTACGTGACACGTGTGACTCTCTCCGCGATATGCCAGCAAAACAGGTGGAGCTACGATTTGGGCCGGTTGCACGCGATTGTTACCGTGCCGGATGTTGGCGCTAGTCTGGCGGCCAAATGCAAGGGCATGACGGTCGCCGACTGGTTCGAGAAGCGTTTGGGGATTCCATCAGGGGATTACGAGGTCATAGCCAATGTTCATTTCGGCGCAGCGACGTATTCAGCCGACTTTGAAGTATTGCCAACGCAGTCTCCTTCACTGGCTCCTTCGATCCAAAAGTTGCTCGCACCCTCGGCAGTAACGCCGGAAGAGATTGTTCAGTCCATGCCCCCACCGTCGTCACTGCTGGAAGTTATCAATCACGCCGAGCCGCTGTTGATTCGGCCCCTGCTTAGGAACGAAAACCGCTACTTGGTTACGTCTCTTTCCAACTTTTTCAACAAGTCTCATCGAGGGCTACCGTACCTCGCTTTGGAAGCCCGAAAGATAACGAGCGGCGACAGCAAAGCTGACTCGCGGGCTGAGTTTGGCGCTATTTTCCAAGGGTACATCTTCTGGTTGGTGACGCAGTGGTTCAAAGGAAGCTCCGTACAAGTCATCACAGAATACTGGACGAGAGGGTACGGATTACTCGATCCGAAGGGCGAACCCTATGAGAAAGACCTGCTTCTGATCGCTGACGGCACAGCGTACGTTTTCGAGATCAAGGCATCCGTTCCCAGTCTCGGCCTTCGGCGCGGCGGTGACATAGCAGACTACAAGGAAGCGTTCAAGGAAGTCACAATACAGGCTTACCAAGCTGCCCAAGCGTTGACCGGAGAAAGGGCTTATTACGACCGAGAATTGACGAAGCCGATTCCATCAGTTGAACAGGTGTATCCGTGCGCCATCGGTTATGGGTTCAATCCATTACGCTTCCCGTACAGCGATTTCTTTCAGGAGGCGTTGGAGTTCGATCTGAAGTGTTCGGTCTTCCGCAGGTTTTCCAAGATCGGACCAATGCAATATTTCGACGTTCAGCAAATTGAGATGTGGGATGATCTGTTTGATCTGCCCGCGCAAGCCGCTCAGTTGTTCGACGCCATCCGTCGTCGCGCAGACGATGTCCTACTCCGCAATGAACCGTCGCTGCCCGACGCCAAGTTTCGGCCCGACTATCAGTCGCGACCTGGCATTGTTCGCAGCATGACGGATCGCGCCGAGAAGGAAACTTCAAATCGACTGAAAGGACTCACTTTGAGCCGGTCGGCCTGGCCGAAAACATTTAAGGAAGCATTTTGCGACCGGTTCAATTGTCCGCCTGAGCGGTACGAGGAGCGGGTCTTCTGGCGCTGCTTGCACCGTCACGCAATTCCGGTCGCAATCCTGATTCACTGGATCAATCCCGAAGTGTTCCGCGAGGACTTCGATCTGATCCATGAGATCGGCGGCATGAATGACCCACTCCTGTTCCGGGGCGAATTGGACTACTTTCATGGCCGCAACGTCCGGCACGACGGCTGGCTACGGCGCTATCTGCGGATGCGTGTGTCGGGCAGACGCATGCTGAAATTGAAGGACGCCCTGTTCAGCGATGTTCCTCAGTGAAAGGCCAGCGTGGCGCTGGAACGGTCTTTCAGGTTATCGGGGACGGACTGACCGGAAGTTTCAGGCCCTAGACAACCGATTTGTCTCTTCGATGTTTGAACAACTTCAGCATCGTCCCCGTCGAAGGTGCGATCCTCAGTTCTACCGGGCGACAGACGATCATGGATTGGTCATCCCAACAGGCAAATCAGATCATCGAGCAGTTCTGGCAAGGCGGCGCTGCTCGCTGCCCTGACGACAGCGGACCATTGCGCCTTCGACTCCAGCGGCGACTCGGCGGGGACTACGGGCTTTCTGCCGGATGTCCTGTGTGTGGCCGGACCAAGGAGTTAAGGCGCGGTGATGATCCGAGACGAGCCGCTTTCAGGCCCTGGACAGCGGTCGAAATGGAGGCGCTACGCCAGGCAGCGATGCGGAGCGGCAGCGCGAACTGTCAGGTGTGCGAGGCCGCCGTTGAAATTCAGTCGACACCGGCGAGTTCTATACCCTCGCTCATCCGCTGTTTCCGGTGCGGCAATTCCAACCAGTGGCATCAAACGTTGCCTCGATGATCGGTCGCTCTCGGATTCCGCCGTCGCCGGGTTCTGGATGATTCCTGTTTTATCAACGATTCCTCCATGTTGGTGTGCGACGGAGCTATTCTTTAGTGTCCTCACAGTTGTTTAAGCTCCGACACATCCTTTAGCTTTAGGTCGGTATATCCGAGCTTTTTGACATTATCGCTAAATTCCTGTTCTGACAATGGACCCAGTCGATTCGTGTGAGCCAAGTCCATTATCCAGAAATCGAACTTTCCAGGCACGGGGACCGGAAACGCATCTCCTTGAAAATCCCCTCGGACTTTCAGGTGCTGCTGCTTTGCCAAGATAGCACGAGCATTCCAAGCGATCTGAACAACTTTCGCGGGAACTCGAAGCTCCGACATGCCGGAGACATGGTAAACTTCGATCACATCAGATGACTCACGACGTAGGCGGTACCCACCGGTTAGCGCCATGTCGAAATCACCGAGTAGAGGATCACGGGAACAGCCACAGAAGAGAACCGCGATGATTAATACACCGAGACATCGGGGACGCCTCACGGTTCTACCATCCGTACTAATTCTCATAAAACGCGGGGCTGTTCTGAACGCCCATTCCCTTCCATTGGATTTCTCGATCCTTAGACGACTGTTTCACGGGAGCAAGCTCACTGTTTATTGTGAAGGATTTTCCATTTACAAAGCTCCTAACTCCAAAGACTAGAGAGTTACGAAGCCAATAGCCATCCTTGTGGTGCTCAAAATTGTAAAAATCGTGATACCTCATCGTCCCTTCAAATGACCAATCATTCGGAGAACCTTTCAGGGTTCCAGTCACGTAAGCGGAGAACTGCCCTAATGTGGCCCCTTCGGTTGCAACTAGAGACATGCGCATATCTCGGACATGAACAGGTCCGCTGGCCAACTGTTGGCGAAGCGTATCGAAGTCATCCATTCGGAGGATGCTTGGCCGACTATCGCTCGGTGGAGCCACCGCTCCAACCTCGACCATTTCGTCAAGTGTAAGTGCAATAGGGGTGCCCTGTCCACTCATGTAGTGGCGCATGAGCTTCCTGCCTAACGGACCATGCGTAAACAAGGCAATGAATACGGACTGACGAGCAGGTTTGATCGCGTAAGTCGTACCTGCGGCAACTATTCCCACAATGCCAACACCCACGGTAATTTCAGTCAGAGTGTAGTTACCACTTGGATCGGTGCTGTTGACGGGATCATCCCCCGCGTAGAGGTACTTGTGTAGCGACAGCGGGTCTTCGCGGTTCCCCTCAAAGGTATCCATCGTCGTGAACCTGCCGTTCGCTGGATTCATCAGGCGGGCACGGAGATAGTAAAAGCCCAGATCGTTGTCCAGTTGCTCACCCGTGTAGAGGTAAACCGTTGAGGGCGTCGCGTTGGATGCAATCAGTGTTCCAAAGGCGTCGTAGGCGTAGCTTTCCGCAATGCTCCCCGTATTGTTGAGCAGGAACCGGGTGCTACCCAAACCGTCGTAGCCGAAGAAATGCACTGTGCCGCTCGACGCCTGGCGCTGGCTGATAAGATCAAGACCGTAAGTGTAAACGCGACTCAGCGTGGTTGCGCCTCCCCCACCGGCTACTGTGGACTCCTCCACCACCTGCGCGTAGGCGGTCGGATTGACCGTGCTCACCAGGTACAGATTTGTGGATGTGCTGGTGATCTTTTTCACCCGATTGCCGTCGCCGTCATAAACGATCACCACGGCACCACTGTTCGCGTTCGTCAGCCGGTTTGCCCAATCGTAGAGGTAGATGTTCGCCCCGTTCGTCCGGGTATTCCCGTTGGCATCGAAATACGGATTGGCATTGTTAGTGACGCTGTCGTTATCCAGCCAGTCGTTAACATCAAAGGTGTTGTTCACCGCGCCCAAGCTGCCCAGGGTTCCCGTCCGGCTCGTCCGGTTGCCCACGTCGTCATAGACGTAGCCAAGATTGCCGGTCGGAGAGGCATTTGTGACGACTTCACTGGTCAGCCGATAAAGGCTGTCGTATCCCCAAGTATTGGTGCGAATGGTACCGCCGACATTGTCCGATAGCATCGTCCGGTTTCCTGCCGGGCCAAGCTTGTAGGTGAAATCGCCGCGCTGACTACCGGTAAGTTTCCAGGTCAGGTTCGTTAGCCGATTGAGTGAATCGTACTCCCAATGATTGGTGATTCCGCTTGGATACTTGAGGGTCTTGAGATTTCCCACGCCATCGAACGTGTAGGCTGTGTTCTTGGTGCCACTCAGCCGGTTGTCGATGGCATTGGTCAGCCGGTTCAAGGCGTCATACTCGTAACCGACGGAGACACCGTTGGCCGTCGTAGACACGAGATTCGTCAGATTTCCGTTCAGATCGTACGAGTGATGCAGCGTGCCCTGCGGGGTGGTGTTAGTCCTGAGCCGGTCGCGATCATCGTAGATGTAGCCATACGATCCGCTGGCATCGGTCATGTTCGTCCGCAGGCCAGTCTTGGAATAGAGGTAGCTGACAAGAACTGCTCCGTTGGTTGTGGATTTGCTCAACAACCGATTCATCGAGTCATAAGCATTGGTGACGACGATCTGATTGAAGTTCGTATGCCGGATCAAATTTCCGACAGCATCATAAACGAGCCACTCTGCCTGAGCACCTGGCACAATTCGCTTCGTGCGGCGTCCCAACGCATCGTATTCAAACTTGGTGCTCCGGTTGAGCGCATCCACTTGGTTGGTGAGATTGCCGACCTCGTCGTACTGATAAGAATTCGTTTTGCTAAGCGCGTTGACGACGTTGGTCAGGCGACTGAGAGGATCGTACGCAAACTTGTTGATGTTCGTTGCCTGATCGGTCTCCGCGATACGCCGACCGAGAGGATCATATTGCGTCACGAGCTTCGAGCCGTCCTGGAAGGTGACGTTGGTCCGGCGATTGAGCGCGTCGTAGAAATAGGAATTCGTCCGGTTTAGACTATCGACCATGTTCGTCTGGTTGCCAGCAGCGTCGTAGGCAAAGGACGTGATGTTCGTGAGAACGGTGCCTACGGCGTTGGTCACCGCGACACGCCGTCCTGCCGCGTCGTAATTGAAGCCGGTGATTGTTCCGCGAGCGTCGATGGTCTGAAAGACGCGACTTGCGGCATCGTAAACCGTCACATTGCTGCTGACATTGTCCGCGAAAATCGTGGCGGTGAGTCTTCCGAGGGAATCGAAGACCGACGTGTTCGTGCGCCCGGCGCGGTCAAAGGTGTTAGTGCGCCTGCCCTCGGCATCATAAACATACCGCTCGAATGTGGTATCCGGGTAAGTGACGTTCGTGAGATTGCCGCGAGCGTCGTAGAGGTAGGCGTTGGTGCGACCGAGCTTGTCGATGGTCGCCTGCTGCCTGCCGATGAGATTGTACACAACGAAGTTGGTCTTGCCATCCGGCTCGATGGTCTGGACGACGCGGTTCTGGCCGTCATAAACATAAGTCGTTACGTCGTCAGTTGGACTCTGGCTGGCCAGCGTGCGCTTGACGCTCTGCGTCTTTCGGTTGTTGCTGTCGTCGTACGTGTAGGCGGTTCGGCTCAATTCCGTCGTGCCGCTGAAGACGGCAACATTGGTCAAGTTACCGAACTGGTCGTACTTGTTTGTTGTGATCGTTCCGAGGGAATCGGTCTCGGAAATCAAGCGTCCCAGGCCGTCGTACAGGTAAGTGTTCGTTGAGAGCGCGGTCACCACACTGAGCAGATTGTCCGTGTTGTTGTCGTAACTGTTGGTCGTCGTCTTGCCCAGGCCGTCCACGCTGGTGAGCACCTGACCTTTGGGGTTGTAGGTGAAAGTATTAGTTTGAAGCTCGCCGACGACGCTTTGCAGCAGGAAGCTGTTCGTGTCGAACACGAATCGGTTGGTCTGAATTCCGCCGATCACTTCGCTCGTCTTGTTATTGAGATCATCGTAGGCAAACGCGCTGACGACACTGAGGGCGTTCGTGATCGTGGTGACGTTCCCGCGACTGTCGTAAACGAATGTGTTCGTCTTTCCGAGCCGATCCACGATCTGCTCGATCTTGTTCGTCAGATTGTGGACGTACGTGATCGTGTTTCCGTTGGCGTCGATGTTCTTAGTCAGCCGCCCGCCGTCGTCGTATTCATTGCGCGTAATCGGATTGCCGATGGCATCGTCGATGGCCGTAATAAAATGCGGAAATTTCGCGTGGTCGTAATGATAGGCGTTTGTCGCGTACGAACCAGCGGTTCGATCCACGAGCTTAAGCACGCGGATGAGATTGCCAGTGTCCTCGTTGTAAACGTATTTCACTACCGGTATCCCGCCGCTTCCACCAATCGGATCATGAATCGCCGTAATGCGGTTCTTCGTATCGCGCTCAAACCAGACCGTGCGCGTGGCGCTAGTGCTCCCCGGAGGGTAATGGGCAATGTCGCCGGGGTTGATGACGATGATGTCGCCGGTGCGCTGTTCGATTTTGCTGACACGTGGCTTGTTCGGATGGGGCTGGATATAGGAGATGACGAACTGCTCCCCAAAATATCCGACCTCGTCCTGATAAACATACGTGGGCGAACTCTGGCCGGGCAGGTCGCGGGTGATCTCGTATTTCGTGCCGTCCTGCATGGTCAGGATGAATTTCGGGAAATCAAACGCCTCCATCGGCGTGAACAATCCCCCGGCCTGCCAGACGGGTCCGAATCCCCACAACGGGATGAGGCTATTGTCACCGATGCTGGTGTGGGTGGCCGGGACGGGCGTACTCAGTGTGGCAAAGACTCCCGGCGCTGAAATCCACTGCGCATCCACGCAACCGGGACAGACTTCCCCGGACGTGGTCTGGCCGTAGGTGAACCGGAAGGTGGTGCGCGTGCCACCGGGCAGGGTGAGCGTGACGTTGCGCCCGCCGCCAACGCGCAGGTCGAGGTCAAGGCCGGTCTTGTCCAGCGGATCATCGGCGTCCAGGGCAGTGATGGCAGGCACGACATGGCGATCTTCGTCGATCACCACGTCCATGTCGTTGATCGCATAGGTCCAGTTGAAGCCGAAATCGCCTTCGACCGGATTGAAGGAATCATAGGTGCGGACGACCGTGAGCGGGATGCCGTTGACCGGGATCACCACGTCCTGCTCGCTAAAGGTGAAGCGACCCACTTTTAGTTCCGTGTCGAGCGAGACGCGGACGATGGCGTTGGTTTGCTCGCCGCCGCCCCGGACCCAGACGACGAGGTCGTAGATGCCGTTGGGGATAGCCGTCAAATCGAGGATGCCGAACGAATCGTTGGTGATCGCGCCGACGCGGAAGCTTTGGCCAGCGATCAGTGAGGGTGTGACGTTGGCAAAAGGCTCGTTGGGATCGTCGGGTCGATAGAGGAACACTCCGTAGGCATCGTCGGTGTTGTCGGGATCGTAAGCGGTGCCTCTCAGATCGAACAGACCCTCGCGGATCGCCGGATAGACGACCGATTCAAATCCGTGATGGTTGGTGATCGTAGTGACGAGATTGGAGATGCCCGCTACGGGCAGGTCGCTGGCGACGGTACTGAACACCGTGATGTCGACCGGGGCCGACGTGTTAGTGTGGCCCTGATTGTCCGTGGCAACGGCGGTGAGGGTGTAGAAGCCGACGTTCAGTGAACTTACCGAGAACGAGAACGTGTTGCTGCTCGTGGGCGTGACCTGGGAACCCCACTGGACGTTGTTCGTGTACAGCTTCACGTTGGAAACGGTGCCGTCGTAATCCAGCGTGGTGCCGCTGACGATGAGTGGGGTCTGGAGTGGGTTCGCGGTGCGCAGGCCGTCGGGGGGAGTAGCGATCTGGACGGTCGGTAAGGCCCGGACGATGATTGTGGCGTGGCCGGTGTTGGTGCCGTTGGTATCGGCCACGTCGTAGCTGATGAAGTTCGTGCCAAAACTGTAGGGATTGACCTGATAGAGGAGATTCGTAGCTTCGTAACCGATTCTGACCGAGCCAATGCGCAGGGTCGTGAAGGGATTGGCCCATTTGTTCACGCCGACGATGCGCAACGCCCCGCCGCTCGTGACATCGTTCGCCAGAACATTGAGGTTCGTGGCAACTCCGGTGGAAAAGACATAAAAGGTATCGTTAGTCGCTGACGGGCCAGTCGCCGCTTTGACGGTGAAATTGACCGGCGCTGACGAGGCCGAATTGGTCTGGCTGTCCGTGGCGACAGCCGTCACGGTATACGAACCGGGCGTGTAGTCGTTCGTGGTCAACTGCCACGGTGATTGCGTTATCTCTCCCAAGAGGAAGCCATTGCGGTAGAAATTAACCTGGACCGTGTTGGTGCTCGCTGACGCGATAATGGTGACGTTCGTTCCTGTGATGATGTCGCCTTCATCAGGATCGGTGATCTGAACCGATGGACCGGTGGTTGGACACTCAGAGACCCCGACGACCCACCGGGCGAGATCGTAACTCGGAAGACCACCAGCCCGCATGAACGATCCAGCGACGATTACATCATAGCCCGCCGCGTTGCTCCGCTCCCTAATCGCAACGGTGTGCGCGTGGGCGAATCGAACATTATTCGTGACTTGGTCATGCCGACTGAGGCCGCCGTCCAAACCCGACCACGACCAGATTTTGGTGGTTTCGTCCCAAACCGCCCGCGCTACATAGTTGGCGGTGACGGGCGTGTCTCCGTTCCATGCCTTCGTGAAATCGCCCGCGACGTAGAGTTCGTTCCCGCGAGCCGCGATTGCATCCACGCGGTTGGTCGCCTCGGCTGAATGCCACAAATCATCGAAAGTGCCATCGCTGACGCTATTGTTGATGGTGCTCCAGGTATTCCCGTCCCAGCACGCGATACAGTTGGCGTTGGTCAGCCCGCCCGCCGTGGTGAAGTCGCCGCCGACAAAGAGTCTGTCATTGTGCGCCGTCAACGCCATGACACGTCCGTTGACGCCGCTGCCCACGTTGGTCCAGGTGCTGCC
>Ga0209382_10005174_pt1 | contig 17043 bp, 16 predicted proteins | sample SoiMetdeltSBSDD5_FD_187599 | JGI IMG/M metagenome (GOLD analysis project Ga0209382, IMG submission 187599) | Bulk soil microbial communities from a Populus tree surrounding site in Tennessee, USA - Soil MetaG P. deltoides SBSDD5 (SPAdes) (version 2) | ecosystem: Environmental > Terrestrial >...
TCAAGCGTCGCCAGTTCTTGCTCGATCGCCTCGCGGCTGTGTAGCGGCAGTTCTGGCAACCGCGTGCCGAGTTGCAGACGAGCTTCAACGCCGAACAGATCCGCTCCGGGCAGCCTGGCCGGCCACTTCCACGGAAACAGATATGTCCCGATGCTGGAGCCAGTCCGCCGTCAGCCGGTCTTCGTGATCGGTCCATTCACACCCCTCGGAGCCGTTGTGATTCCACGGGGGCGACTTCAACGCAACGGTCGTCAGCGTAAACTCGTTGAAGCCAAGGACACCCGCCCAATCGGGCGCGAGCCGAAGCGCAGTAATCGCGTTAGCGAGGACCGCCTTGGGCATACCTCTTGCGGTCGTGAGCAGCTTGGAGCGCCAGTCTTTAATCTCCCCCTGGCCCACGATCTCAGAGTCCGCGAACGGCTTGGCGGTGTCGATTGCTAGCTGGATTTGTTCTCGGGTGGCCCCTTCGGAGATCCAGTCGCTCACGTCTTTGCCGATCGGCACGCGCGCCACCCCGACCCGTGCAGCCTTCCCCGCGAGAGAGCGAGCGACCTTTAGGACGTGCGCCTCGCCTGCTTCGTCGTTATCAGGGAAGACCCACCACCTGTTTACCGGCGAGTTGCTCGCTATATTCCGGAAGCCACTTCCCGGCTCCCATCGGATTGCATGTAGCAATGAAACCGAGCTTTATAAGGTTGAGAGCATCCTTCTCTCCTTCTGTCACCAGAACGACATCCGCCCGCGTTAACGTCGGCAGCCGGAACAAGACACGCCTTACCCCGTGTAGATTCCAAATCCAACTACCGTGACCGTCGGGGCGGCGCTGGCTGAACTCTTTCGGATCGTGGCGCACGCACTGAAACAGGAGTTCGCCGTACTCGTCCTCATAGTTGTACGTGCTGACGATTGGGCCTCTCCGCCGCTGCTCGGCCCTGCCTGCGATCGAACGAGCCTCGGCCGCGGCTTCGGGGAACGGTGCCCCGCTCAACTCCATCTCGAAGTCGAATAGCGACCCGCCCCGACCGCACTTTGAATGGCAGAACCAGGCGCCGGTTTCGGAATTCACGGCAAAGGAATCATGCTGCCCGCAATGAATCGGGCAGGGACCGCGCCACTCCTTGCCCACTTGTCTGATCTTTGGGGCGCGCGTTTGGTAGAAACGTGAAATCTCGATCGGTGAGAACGGCTCCGGCATCGGCCGAACCGCGCCAACGGTGGTCATCCGGCCACCTCTGTTGGGTGCGGCGGGCACCAAACGGACGGGCGAAATGCATCACCGCGAGGCGCCTTTAGGGTCCGTCTAGCAGCTTCGAAACTGGCCGTGTGACTGAAAGTGTGACTTGATTTGGTGTTTGTGGAACTTCTGGTATTTCTGCGCCTTCGTAACGTGTATAACTTGTGTGCTTTCAGTACCCTACGGGAGAACAAGTCCCCCTCTCCGCACCATTTTTAAATCAATGACATAGAGGCCGCCCTGAAAGAGACGGCTTTTTTTGATTCTCCGATTGCAACGGTCTCTGCAACGGTTTCCATGCAAGAATTCAGGCATGCCACGAAGCTCGTATGTGTTCCGGCACGATTTTTCAGCGAGGAGATATCTGGTACGTGGCCTTCCCTGAATTGCATTCGGCGGGTCTTTAAGGCCGCCTGAAGTACAGACGCCAGGGGCGCGTCTAGCGTGAAGATAGCGCGACATAGCCAAGAGCAGATCAAGCTGATGGCGGCAAATTTAGGAAGCTATCCAGGGAGGAAGCACACCTTGCACAATCCGTCGGCGCTGCTAATCTGAAGAGTCACACCGCACTAGATCTTTCTCCTGAGCAGAACAATGCAAATCCCATCCCACGTCGCGCGCCCTGTCCGGTAGGGCGGTGAACTTTTCATCGCGACAATTCCGAGATTGCTCGAGTCAAGCTGGAAGCGAGTCTGGAGGTATTGACGGACGAGGATCGCACGACCGCGGGAGAGCCGAAGCTGGTCCGCTGTACGGCCGCTGCAATAGCCCTCAACTACTAGGGGAAGCTCAACAATGGAATCGGCATATTCCGTTAGAGTGCTATACAAGAGCTCTCTCCCGGGCGCGGAGAGCTCTTCCTGGCCATTCGGGCCGGCCTGGAACAGCTCAGATCCCGATAACCATAAACGATAGTTGGTGCTGCTGGTGAAGGCGGAATCCCGCCGGTACTGTTCCGGCGAAATCCGTTCCAGGTTGTAATAGCCCCTGCGCCGAAAAAAACCCCGAAGCAGGAAGTTGTGTTTCAGAGCTTCCGTATCGTCCGCAAGGTTCGAAGTCGCCACATTTACATTTGCGAGAGATTCCCGGATGTTCGCTCCGGCGCTCATACCTTGACGGTCAGGCTGGTTGATCTCGGAGATCATCTGATTTACTTGCCGCGCGCTTTCATTCAGGCTGGCGATCACGTCGTTGGCTTTCTTCGGGATTTGCTGCGAGTTCAAATCCGAGACCAGAGCATCCACTTGGTGTGAGGCATGGTTGAGATCGACCGTCGCTTGCTGCGCGTTTTTGATAACACCACGGATCTCACCTTCCAGCGTCTGGTCCCGAAGCAACATGCCAGCGGGGCCATGGCCCGCTTTCACTCCGGCTACGATGTCGGCGACGTTCGAAGCCGTTGTGGTGACGTTGAGACGGAACTGGTTCGCGAACTCGTCATCGCGCAGCAGCATGCCGGCGGCGCCACGGCCTTGTTTAAGACCGACGGCAATGTCATTCACATTGGAGACGGCCGATGTGACGCTTTCGAGCGTACCCCCGATTTTGCCGCCAACCTCTTTCAACATTGCCTGGGCATCGTTAAGCAGGAGGTTCCCGCGTACCAGCAATTCGGAAATCTCGGTCGGCTCCCGGCTAGGAATTGTCGCAAGAGCAGACGCTTGAAGCCCCTTAGCGCTTCCTGGCCGCACCGCGAGATACGTGCTGCCGACAACTCCTTCCGTGTCCACAGTAACGACCGAGTCGGTTCTGACCAACCCTCGCAACCTGGCGCTGATCCTCCAGCGGACGCGAAAACGCGAAGGTGGAGAATCAGGCGCAATAATTCCGATCACTTCTCCCGCATCCATTCCGCCGACGCGGACTTTAGCGCCATTGGACAGGCCGGCCAGATTTCCGAACTCGGAGTAGTACTCCACGTGTTGTCCGAATGTCTGACGCCGGTCGCCGATCAGAAACATACCGATTCCGAAGAGCAGGAGGCCCCCGATTACAAATAGACCGACACTTACATTCTTGTTGCGCATTACCGGTTATCCTGAGATCAAGTTGCGTGCGACATCACTCTCGCTGCCTTCGACTTCTGCTACCGTACCGTGGGCCACGAGTTTTCCTTGGTCGAGGACAGCAACCCGGTCGGCCACCCGTCTAGCGCCGTGCACGTCATGTGTCACAACAATTAAAGTAGTGCTGTGCTCCGTCTTCTGCCCCAACAGCAGCTCGTCTATTTCGGATGCGGTGATGCGATCGAGCCCGCTGCTCGGCTCATCGGCAAGCAGAATCCTGGGTTCGAGCACAAGCGCGCGAGCGAGGCCCGCGCGTTTTCGCATCCCGCCTGAGAGTTCCGAAGGCATTTTCGACTTATCGCCGGCCAGACCGACCTGGCTCAGAACTCTGTCCACTACGAAATCGATTTCAGCCGGTGTCTTGTGCGTCAGGCGCTCGAGAGGCAGGGCCAGATTCTCGTAGAGGGTAAGTGAATCAAAGAGCGCCGCGTCCTGGAAGAGTAGCCCCATCTTCCGGCGTATCCTGGATAATTCGGCGCCGTTCAGTTGCGTGACCTCGTCGTCGTCTATCCGAATCTTTCCCGTATCCGGTTTCAGCAGCGAGATGATGAGCTTCAGGGTGACACTCTTGCCGGTTCCGCTCCGTCCGAGAATGCAGAGAGCTTCCCCGGCCCGAACGGTCAGTGATACATCAGTCAAGACCTGCTTAGGCCCAAACGATTTCGAAACGTGATCGAACACTACTGCCGGAGGAGGGGCATCCGTCATAGGGCGCTCTCCGGAAATACGAAGAAGATTAACTTGATCAGCAGTATGTCCAGGAGAATGATCAGCAATGAAGAAATCACGACACTGTTTGTGGCCGCTCGCCCCACTCCCTGTGCGCCCTCATTTGTTGTGTAACCAAAGAAGCTGGAAACAGTGCCGATGGTGAAACCAAAGATGCACGTCTTGAAGGTCGGAGGCCAGAAATTCGACCACTCAAAGCCTGAGAAAGCGCGGAACAGATAGAGTTGTGGGGACAGCTGCGACGTTGCGTATTCCGAGAAAAGACCTCCGAGCAGGCCCGAGAAGTCCATGAACAGCGTCAAAATCGGAAGCGCCAACGTACAGGCGACGATGCGGGGTACCACCAGAAATTTGAAAGAGTCGATGGAGAGCGATTCGAGGGCGTCAATCTGTTCTGTGGCCCGCATATCGGCCAGGACCGCGCCAATGCCGGAGCCCACGCGGCCTGCAACCAGCAGCCCGGTCACCAGTGGACCAATTTCGAGGATGAACGCAAGCGCTTGTACTGTCGGGATCACGGCGGTAGCGCCGAAAGTGACCAAAGTACTGCGCGTGTGGAGAGTCATGACAGCCCCAAGCGCGAAGCCGGAAGCAATCACGAGCGTTAGAGACTTAGATCCGACCTCGGCGAGTTGCCGTACGATCTGGGCGCCTTCGAGCGGGGGGCGGAACGAGTCGATTGCCGCACGAAGTCCAAAGAGACTCACTCTTCCCGTAATTTCGAACACATTGGTCATCTGCGCCACGCAGCCATAGTCCCAGACATCTGCAAACCGGCTCCTTGAATCACAAATCGAAAAGGCGAGACAAACGCCCAGCGGTGGTCCCGCCTGAAAATGCAGACGCCTGAGTGAATAGGATTAACGCTCTCCGAACCGGAACACGACACCGCCGGAATAACGGATATCGTTCTGATGGCTGCCAAAGCCCCTCGTGCTGTCGATCTGAGTCATGACGTACTCAGCCTGGATCGGCTTCGACCGAGGAGGTATCGAGATCGTTCCAGACGTACGCACCCCCGAAAAGGAACTGAACGTAGGGCGTCAGGCGCGAGTGGCGCCAACTGAACCGCGGGCCGAACATGTAGGTGAGCAACCGGGTCATTGATCCTGGTGTTGGCATAGCCGCCGAAGTCCGCCACCAGGCCGACCACGTTGTTGATGTTATACGCCAACGATCCGGAGCCACCGCTACCCGTGCGCTGCCGATCCTCGTTGGCTGAGTTCACGTGTAACCAGGAATAATTCAAACCAACTTCATAGCGCGGTGTTAGTTCCTGCGTGCTCAGCACCGCGCCGGATGCCAGAACTGCTGCTAAAGCGAACTGCACTGCTTTCATAAATGTCGTCTATCTCCCTTTTTGAGCGTCCACCAAAGTTTGCTTATGGCGCATTGACCCCCAACGCTCCGGACGACAGGCCTGTTTTGACCACGGCTCCGGTACGGTGAGACCGTTCTCATCAATCAAGACGAGCGTTGCAGAGTTTTTATTGGCCTTTGGGTCACGTCAAATGGACTTCGTATCACCGGACGCCTAGAGACCAGGTGTGCGACCTACCGCCTGTTGGAGTTCCGCCCAAGCCAGCAAGTATCCCAAACCCGCTTGGAGAAAGTCGGCTTGCGCCAGGTAGCTGGCGGCTGTGGCCTGCCTTCTCTCCGAAACGAGAATCACCCCCTGGCTTCTCTGATTCTCGGCCAGCCGCTCACTCTCCTGCCGCAACTTCACCACCTGGTTAGCAACCTGAACCATGCTCCGCGTCCGTTCCACCTTGTTGTAGCTGCGCTGGATGGCGACGGCGACCTCCTCCTGAAGCCGGTGCAGGTTTTCTTCCGCCTGGGCGAGTTGCGCTTGGCGCTCGCGCACCGACGCCCGGCGTTTGCCGAAGTCGAAGATGTCCCAACTGAGGTTCACGCCAAAAGTGCCAAAGTTGTGAACCAGGAACGGCACGCCGTTCTGGTAGCTGTGTCGCGCAAAAGCGGTTACGTCCGGGATGTAAGCCGTTTCGGCGGCCGCCACCGCCGCTTTCGCCTTCCGGACGCTCTCCTCGGCAGACCTGATTTCCGGGTTCTCCGCCCATGCGGTCTTCACGTATTGCTCGCACCGCTGGAGGTCCACGTTTTGCTGAACGGCGGGATCGAGCACCAACTGTGTGTCGAGTGGAAGTCCGAGCAGATCGTTCAATTCCGCCGTCAGGTCGGATAGCTGCAGTTCCGCCGTGAGGACGGCTTGCTGACCCTGCAGCAAGCCGGCGCGCCCGTCGATGGCCGCGAGTTTCAGCGCGCTGCCATTGCGGATGTCGTCTTCACTCTCCCTAAGCCGCTCGCCGGCGTATGCCGTCTGTTGCTCAGCCGCCTGCCTTTGCAGGCGGGCGATCAAAATGCCGTAATACAGCGTATGCGCCTGGAGCGCCACTTGGTTCTCAGCTTTCTTCACGTCGTTGCGCGACTTCGCAACGTCCGCCGCTACGATGCGATTCTGGTGGTGAACCCGAATCAGTTGCGTGAGCGGCTGCGTGAGCATGGTGCCGCTTGACATAAAGGTCTTCTGGCCTTGGCCCAGCGAGATTCCTTGTGCTGGGACCGCCGTCCCGCTCACGACCCCGAACGCTCCCGCCGGTATCCCGACCTGCTGCAGCTCTGTGATGTGCAACGCGTTTGACTGGTTGGTCAGCGTCGGGAAATACGCGGAATGCTCGCCCGCCTTCTTCTGCTCGTTTTCGGTCACTTTCAGCCGCGCGATCTTGAGCGCGCGGTTTTGCGCGATGGCCAGGTGAACTGCGTCGGTGAGACTAAGGTGGCGCGGCTCGGCCGCAAACTGCGGCGCTGCGCCTAAGGCGCTCAGTCCCACGACAGTCAGCGCGCGATACCAGGCGAAGAGTTTCATTACATTTTCCTCAAATCCTTGTAGCTGTATTTGGCGGGCCGAAGGCAAAGCATCAGCATCAGGTAAGCCACAACCATCCAACAGACGACAATGAATCCGTCCGCAATCGCCAGCGTGTAGGCTTGGGCTTGTACCTGCCGGCTCAAAATTCCGATCGCGCGATTTTGCGCTTCGTCCGGTCCCGCCGAACCGGGCAGGAGGCCCGCCGCAAGCATTTGCAGCCGTTCGTCGGTCAACCAGTTGTCGAACTGCACGTGAAGCCCGAGCAGGTTGGAGTGAAACTTCTCGCGCTGCGCGATGGTGTGACCCATGAACGAGGCGCCCACTTGGCCGCCGAAGAGGCGGATGCAGTGCAAGAATCCGGAGTACGTCGCCGCCGCGGTGGCATTCGTCAGCGCCCCCAGTTCGAGACCTTCCAGAACGAGGTTCGCCAGCAAGCCGATGAAGGAACAGGCAAACCCGCAAGAGAGCAGCAACTCGACTGTCTCAAAACTATCCCCGGTCCATGAGCTGTCCACCTGGGCGAATGCCCAGCAACCAGCCGCGACAATTGCCAGTCCCAACGCCAGGATCACCCGTGAGTGCGTCTGAATCACGATTACCGCTACGATCCACACCACCGCGAACAGGGGCAACGCCACCCAGGCTAGAGTGCGACCGGTCTCCAGCGGCCGGTATTGTTGAATGTTGGCCAAAAAGGCGGGGACCAGCATTGCGGTCGCGAGCAATACAAAACGGAACGTGAAAATGGAAAGCGCGAGCACCACGACGTTGCGCCTGAACACAAACGAGAGATCGAGGAGGGGATTCGGCAGCAGCATGCGCCGTACGAGCGCCGCCAATAACAGGAAAGCTCCGCCGGCGAGCATAGCGACGATCACCCCTGAGTTCAGCCAGTCCAGCCGCTCTCCCTGGTCCAGCGCGCCATACACCAGCGCCAGTCCGAGGCTGAAGTAGGCAAACCCGCGCCAACTCAGCTTGGTGTCACTCGCCGGGCGCCGTGGAATCCCGAAGTACACAAGAACCCCCATCAATGGCGTGACCACCGCCGCCGTCCAGAAGATCCAATGCCAGGAAAGATGCTCGATGTACCAACCTTCGATCAACGAAGAGATGTTGGTGACGAATACAATATCCGCCGCATATGCCGCTATGCCGAAGATAATCAGCCGCCTCGGCAATGAGAACAGAACGAACGTCATGGTGAGCGAATAAAAGGTGCCCGATGTTACTCCCGCAACCACAATCAGCGCCAGCATGGAGCCATAGTTAGGCGCGAACGGCAACAGAACCGACGCCACCGCGAAAATTGCAGCACAGGGAAGCAGAATCCGCCGGGGGCCGAAGCAGGAACTCAGGAACACGACGAAGCAGCCGCTGAACATTATGCCCATGTTCAGCGCTGTCGGAAGCCAGGACGCCTCATCGAAGTCAAAGCCCATGGCCCCGCGCAAATCCGGAAGCCCGACGCTGAGCAGTCGCCCGTTTAGGGTCGCTACCCCAGCCCCCAAGAAAACTCCTAAGATTCCCAACCACGGGTTGGTGACCAGTTTGGACCCGCCGCCTTGCAATGGCGCGTGCGCAGTGTTGGTGGCGGTCGCGTTCACAGCAAACCTTCCATCACCGTGCGCTGTCTTGGGTGCGGACGGTCGCGATCACGGACATGCCGGGGCGCAACCGGCCGGCGGCTGGCTGGTCCCGATCCAACACGATCTTCACGGGTACCCGCTGCACGATCTTGGTGAAATTGCCAGTGGCATTGTCCGGAGGCAGTAGCGCGAACTGCGATCCGCTGGCAGGAGACAACTGATCGACCTTGCCCTTGAAAACGACGCCCGGGAAAGCGTCGACACGGAGTTCGGCCGGGTCTGCCGGACGGATGTGGCGCACCTGCGTCTCCTTGTAATTCGCCTGCACCCAGACGTTACTCTGGACCAGCGAAAGGACCTGTGTGCCCGGGCTGACCAGTTGGCCGGCGCGGACTTTACGTTCGCTTACGATTCCATCCTCAGGGGCGGCGATTCGCGTGTAGCCCAGATTTGTCTGCGACAGCATCAGCGAAGCCCTCTTCGCGTGCAAATCGGCGTGGAGCAGCAGTTCCTGCGAATCCAGCACGGCGTGTTGGCGTTTTTGCGCTTCCAGTTCGGACTTGCTGCTGGCCAGCCGCGCATGGGCCCGCACAAGGTCGGCCTGCCGGCTGGCCCGTTGGGCCTCCGTTGCAGACAAATCCGCCTCTCGACTTCCCAGTTGTCCTCGATAGCGCTCCTCATCCGCCACAACCTGCTCCAGCTTTTGCCGGGTGGCGGATTCCGACGCGATCAATGCTTCCTGGCGGCGCCGTTCCAGAAGGGTCCGCTGCACATCCGCCCTGGTTGCCTCGATTCCACTGCGAGCGTTCGCAATGGACGAATTCGCGGCAACGATTCCTGCCTCGGCCGCCACGACATCGGCTTCCGCCGCGCGAATTCCGTCGGCGGCTTGTGCGATTCGCGCCTCCTGTAGCTCTTTCTGCCGGCGGTTATTGATGAGCGCATCTTCGGCGGCCGTCACGGCAGCCACTGCCTGCTGTACCTGGGCGCGAAAATCGTCGTCCTGCAACTGCACCAGCAGGTCTCCCGCCTTGACCGCCTGGTAGTCGGCGACTGCGACTCTCGCGACCAGACCGGCCACTTTGGTGCTCAGCGGAGTGAGGTCGGCGCGAACGTTTGCGTCGTCAGTCTTCTGCTCGACTCGCTCGCTTGTCCAAGTATGCCAATTCCCGGCAATCAGGATAACGATTCCGCCGGCCATCAGCAGAATGATCACTGGCACGACGATCTGTTTCAAGCGCTGCACCCAGCGCTGGCGCTTCTCAGTAGGATTCGTTTTGTCCGGCATCTCAGAATGTCCCGTTCAACCGACCCATGGACTTCCGTACTCCCGAAGGAAGGTTCCCAGGCTCTCAAGAAAGAGGAGTGGACCGAGAAGCGTTTTATTGGCCATTGCTGCGCTCAGGGCGATTCAGCGACCACCAGCGTCTGGCATCTGCCTGTGTCCATTCCGGCACATCGGCGCACGCCGCCAGAAGCGCCTCCAACTCGGCTGCGGTCTGGGGACGATCCTCGGGCTTTTTTTCAAGGCAGCTCATCACGACCCGTTCCAGGGAGGGCGGAATCGGCAACTCAGCTCGGTGCGACGGCGGCTCAGGCTTCTGCTCGATGTGTGCAAGGGCCATGGAGATCGCGGATGAGGCATGGAAGACCAGCGACCCGGTCAGCAGGTAATACGCCACGCAGCCGAGGGTGTAAATGTCGGCGCGCGCATCGATATCCTCCTCCCCCCGAGCCTGTTCGGGCGCCATGAAAGCGGGTGTGCCGAGGCTCTCGGCTTGGGCGGTGAGCCTTGATTCCCCGTAGTTGTACAGCGCCTTAACCAGGCCGAAGTCGAGGAGCTTGACGAAGTCGGCCCTTTTGCCCATTCGGCAGATGAACATGTTCCCGGGCTTCACATCACGGTGAACCATACCCGCGGCGTGAGCTTCTTCCAGAGATTCGCAAGCTTGCCGCAGAATCGAGATTACTCTTCCCGCCGGCTGCGGCCCGTGCTGCTCCACGAGTGTCTCTGCGTCCAACCCATCGAGTAACTCCATGACATAGTACAAAGAGCCGTCATCGGAGCGGCCAAAATCGTAAAGCTCAACGGTATGCGGCGAGCGCAAGGTTGCCATTGCAGCCGCTTCCAGTTCGAAACGCCGATGGATTTGGCGCCACCCAGGCGAATCAGGTTCGGTGAGGAGGCCAGGGTGCACGAGTTTCACGGCGGCATCGCGCCGCAGAAGCTTGTGGCTAGCGCGCCATACCTCCCCCATACCGCCGCGCCCCAGCATGGTTTCGAGGTGATAACTGCCGAGGTCTTGAGCGCGGCTCAACTCCCGCTGCATCTGGTGGAGCCGCGTGCTGATGAACGGCGTCCAGGCGGCCATGAAGAAGACTACCAGCGAGTGGCTGGCCAGCTGGTTCCCCGATGCCGGCGGATAGCCCAGAATTCGCGCCGCCAACAGATGCGCGCAGGGAAGCATCGCGGCGGAAAGGAACGCCGCAGTGACACTCTTCCAGGGCCGGCTGGGAACCACCATCACCCAAACGGCGATCCAGCCGCCGACTGCCGTGGATCTTCCCAGTGCGGCGTTCGACCAGTGGATCGAGTTTTCGATCAGGCCCAAGGCCAGTGCCCCAGTCACTTCAAAGACCAGCCCTAGGTTCAGCAAAAGCCGGGGCGAACAAACGTTGGACCGCTGCAGGGCGGCCAAGCCCGCGGATGACAGCACCAGAAAGAGGGCACTCAGGCGAAACAGCGGCGTCCGGTGTGACGCCAGTTCGGGTTGGAGGAGACTCTGCAGCAGGGCAATTCCCAAGACGGTCACGGCCGTGAGGATCGCCAGAGTACCGATGCGGCGCGCGCCTTCCTGCGCGACATCGTTCTCCAATCGGTCACCGCGGGGCGTGCTGTGAGGGGCAAACCGCTCTCCGGCGCGGCGCAGAAACCCGCCTGGCCCGGGACGGGTCATGGTTTTGGTTAACTGCGTCTCCGCGGGCGCCATCGCCTAGCGGTCGATTCCGACCAACTCGATTCGTGAGTTCGCTCGTCGTAAGTAGACAGTGAGCGCGCCGGGACAGGCCTCTCTGGATCCCACACGACAGCTAATGGTCGCCGCCAAATATTGCGTCCCGGCCGGCGGAAGCGGCAGCGCCAGTCCGCTCGCGCCCGTAATCGGGATACGCTCCTGCCGGCTGTTGTCGAACACGGACCATTCGACGCGGTAATCGCGCGCCTCCGTCACTCCGTACCGGACGCCCAGATCGTCGAACGCCAGCCGTCCGCCTTCGAGGCGAAACCGGTCGAGCGGAAGCACGCGAGCGAACCAGGCGTCGATGAGCTTCTTCCGGCGTTCGATCAGGCAATCGGCAATCCACGCTTCCGCCCGCGGGTCGCTATACTTACCCGTGCGGACGATTGCGCGAATCTCATCCTCCGTAAAGGCCGCTACCTGTTTCGCCGCCCAGAACGCGTCGGCGTCGTCCATCATAAGGAACGCCGGATTCGGGTAAAACGATTTCCAGGACAGTGGCTCGAAGGACCGCGAATCAAACAGCCCGACACCCATGAGCTTCGGGTAGTCGGCGCGAGCCCATCGCGGCGGAATAAACCCGAGCGTCATCAGCCCCTTCGCGGTCCCGACCTGGTCGATGACGTACCGGTGTCCGATCCAGGGTTCTTTCGGGGCATATCCCGCGCTGCCGAGGATGGACCCGAAGTCGAGCAGGTAGTGTTTCAGATACCGGCGCCCGCCTTCCTCCACGAGCGCGTCCATCGTGTTGATCGAGCGCGAATCGTGGTGGTTCAGCCACGCGCTGAACACGGCGAGGCCACGCAGCATGCGGCGGTCCTCGTGGGGAACAGTGTCGTTTGGATCGTCGGTGCGGACGCCGCGGTAGCTGAACGGTCCGACCACTTCGCCGCCGATCCAGCGGCTGGCCGCTGCGCGATACATGCCGTTTGCCGATTTGCGCTGGCCGGATAGAAGCTCGCTCAAGACGTGTTCGGTTAGCGGACGCTTTCGGCCTTCGGGATCGCGATACTCGACGCCGGCCGGGATGATGAGGTTCTCGCGGCGGAAAAACACGACATAGTTCTCGGGGGTGTTATAACCGAGCGCATAGAAGAACTTGCTGCCGATCACGTCCGCGGCGGAGCATAGCTCGGGATGCTGCGGTGGATCGAGCTTGAGCATGTACCGGCTTCCGTTCCGGTCTTCGATGATGAAGCCCGGCGTCACGCCGTCGGTCTTGGCGCCGACGATTCGCCAGGAGTCGCCCGGGCTGGGGGGCGTGGAGTTTCCGGGGCCGCGCTCCAATTCGGCGATCGACAAGCGCCGGAACGCGTGGCGGTTGGTGTACCAGGCGTTGTCCGGGACTTCGCCGAGAGTGTTCACGTCGAGCGCTCGCCGCGGGGAGCGGCGGGCTTCCCGGCCCTCCCGGCGAGGCGTGACGTAGCTATTCTCCAGAAAGGAGTAAAGATCGTCGATCTTGCGGATTGCAACCTCTTTTACCGTATGCGGCACGGGCTCCCGCGCCAGTGGATCGTCCTCGTAAAACCGCGGCTGAGCGAAAACTGGCGCGACGGCCAGGATCAATATAAGTTGTTTGCGCGAAACCATAGCTGAAACCCCTCATGGCTGAAACCAGTGTCGAAGGTGAACAACGTGTGCGTCCGATATCTCAAACGAAACCCGAAACCGACATCGCTCTCGAGCGAGTGCAAGTTCCATTGCGACCAGCGGTCGAAGACCTTTCCCGCATCGGTGAACGCGACCAGATCGAGAATGGGCGACAGCTGCCATCGATGCTCCGCAGTTACGAGAACCGAGTTGGCTCCGTAAAACCGCCACGGGCGATAACCACGGAGCGAGTCCGAGCCTCCCAACGTCGGCTGTAAGTAGAACGGCACGCGCTGCGAGCTCCTCGTGTTAGTCAGCGACGAGGCGCCGCGCACGGTGAACACCCGCGTCCGATTGAAGAGCGAAACGTGCTGCGCGGCGGCCAAATCGAGCCGAAAGAAGCTGGAATTGGTCGAATCGCGGTCCAAAAACCGCACATATTGGGCGGAATAGCGCCCGCCGGAGGTCGGGTTGGACGTGCGGTCGCGCCAGTCGAATTCGACGAAGCCGCCTCCCCGGAGGAAGTTCGCCTGCTTGTCGATTCCGGGCGCGACGGCCGGTCCGAACTGCTGTTCGCTGGAAATGTACCGGGACGCATGCCCCGGACCCACATTGACCATCAGATACGAGCCGATCGCGCCGACGCGGAGACCACGGAACGGACGAATGCCGGGCCGTAGCTCGAGGTTCGTGTCCTCCATACGATAGTTGCTGCGCCCCGTCTTTTCGGAGTCGGCGCCCGGGCCGTAGTACGCCATTTCGGAGATGTTGCGATGAACGGCGGAGAAATCCGCGAACACCCGGCCGCCCAACAGGCTGGGCAGTCCGACATCGACGCGGCCCAGATAGGATTGGTTTGTCGAGGCGCGCGCGGCCACGCTGAACGTAAGACGGCCGTCGAGCAAGTCCCTGCGGCGATACAGGGGACCGAGAGCAAACCCGTTGCCTGCCGCAATCGGACCGACACTGACGCCGAATCCGTTGACGTCTCCAGACAGGAGCCTGACGACGAGACTGTTCTCGGCCCAGACCAGTCGCCGCTCCGCCTGTGGTTGCGTCTCCGGCTTCAGCCGCGTTTCCTTCTCCGCGCGCTCCGACTCGATCAGATCGCTGCGCAGTTGGGCGCGAGCAGCCCCGATAGCTAGTATGCAGCCCATAGCGGCCGCCAGTTTGCATCTTGTCATCTCTTCCCTCCAGCGAAGAGAGCGCCGCCCTCTTCTTTGCCTGCCCGCTCAAAACCGGACCGAGGCGCGCGATTGTACTTGCGCCTGGGCAAACTCGCTCCAGCCGCACAAGGCGAACCCAGGAGCTACTAATTCCAAACCAGTCATAAGTGTGTCCCCAGCTGTCGCCGCGTTTCGCCAGCGTCGTGACTACCCTCAGTTCATAGGAGGCTTGCCGGAACGGATTTATTGCTGGAGGCGACCAGTAATTTAGGCCGCCTTGCGATTATCGTTCAGGCCTGTCTTCAGATACGGCGCCAGTTTCTTCTGTGCGTTAAACACCCGCCACAGCACGGTGCCGATCGGGACCGCGAGGGCGGCAGCAATTTCGTGGTATTCCCACTGTTCGATGAAACGGAGCCTCATTAGTTCCTGTTCACGGGAATTCAGGAAGGCTGTCCAACGTCGGAACTCAAACGCTGGCGTTGCCGCAGGCGTGTGGTTGGCGGCTAGTCGATCAGCGATGTCTGTCAAATCGACTGTTTGCACCTCCGCCGCCCGCTTTCTGTAATAGTGGGAGAGAGCGTTGCGTGCGATTTTGAAGAGCCATGCACGAAACAACTTGCGCTCGCGAAGTTGTGAAGCTTTTAAGTGAACGGTCAACATCACCTCCTGCGCCAGATCTTCGGCCACAGCAGCTCCACACCCTCGGGTTCGGAAGAAAGCAAGGAGTTGTGGTGTAAAGACTCTGAAGAGATCGGCGTAGGAACGCTCGTTTGGAACATCAAAGAACCGTTCCGTCACGCTTTCTTCATGCTTGTATCTGTCAATTGCGATGGATTCGTTGTTCATTAAGGGTTCCGCGTCGGTGACGCGCACCCCTTTTAAGGCACTCTCGAACCCAACTCCTGGCGAAAGCCGGATGTCTCGTGTTCTGAGCGGCTTGTGATGTCCTAGCATGCGCCTCGAGAGCTCCCTGCCGCATGGATTTCCGACTCCTAGTGTCTCGATTTCCGACTCTTCAGCGTCCGATCTGCTGGACCTACGGTCGGGCTGATACAGTTGGTCTATCGTCGACCGGAAGGACCCCGGTGACGAGGCCACTGGGTTCGCAGTGACGGCAATTGCATCTGAAGTCTTATTCGCAATCGCGCGTCGATGTGTCCGCTAGGCAGCTAGAGTGTCGGAAACGTTCATTAGGAGTAACTCTCCTCAAGCGCCGGGAACGTCCCTGCTTTCACAGCCTGGTCAAAACTTGCCAGGGCCTCCAGAACGCACTGCTCGCCGTCGAGGAAGGGGCGCGCAAATTTCGGACGAAAATCCCTGTTCATGCCGAGCAGATCCTGAAGGACCAATATCTGTCCATCGCATCCCGCGCCCGCGCCAATGCCGATCGTCGGAATTCGAAGGCCGGCGCTGATATCTCGCGCGAGGTTTGCCGGCACACACTCGAGCACAATCGCGAAAGCGCCAAGCTCTTCAAGAGCGGTGGCCTGACGGACGATATTTTGCCCCGAGTCCCTGCTTCTCCCCTGGACTCGAAAGCCTCCGTAGGCATGCACGGATTGAGGCTGCAGCCCGATGTGGCCCATCACAGGTATACCGCTCTGGACCATTCGTTGAACTACATCTTCATGTCCGTCCACGCCCTCGAGCTTGACGGCGTGTGCGCCGGCGACCATCAGGGTCGATGCCGAGTCGAGAGCCGCAGCCAACCCTTTTCGGAAAGAAAGAAACGGCATGTCCGCGACGATGAATTTGCCCGCTGCGCCGCGCACGACCGCCTCCGTGTGGAGGCGCATCAATTCCGTACTGGCTGAAAGCGTCGAAGGATGTCCTTGCATCACCATCGCCGCGCTGTCGCCGACGAGAATTCCGTCAATTGGACTCTTCGACAGAAGACGGGCAAACGTGTAGTCGTAACATGTCACCATCGAAAGCTTGCGCCCCTCAGCTTTTGCGCGCAGAAAGTCTATGTTGCTCACGGCTCACCTCGTCGCGGGAGTTGAAGGGGCTAGCGCTGCTCCGTCTGAAGGGAGAGCGACTCCGAATCCTCCGACCTATGCAGTTACTGGCCCGACGGAGCGCTGGGCGCCGGCCCAATAGCGCTCGCGCAGGAGGCGTTTCAGTATTTTTCCAGAGCCGCTTTTCGGCAAATCCGTCTCGGAGAACTCCACATGGCGAGGAACCTTGTAATTTGCCAGGCTCTGTCGACAGTGGCGGATCAAAGCGTCCACAGTGAGTTGCATGCCCGGCTTCAAAACGACGCACGCTGCCACTACTTCTCCCCACTGCGGATCTGGCATACCGAAAACTGCCACCTCCCGCACAGCTGGCTGGTTGAGAATAACGGCCTCAACCTCACCGGAATATACATTCTCGCCGCCCGTGACGATCATGTCTTTTTGCCGATCAAGCAAGTAAAAAAATCCATCGCGGTCTTGATAGCCGATGTCTCCAGTGCGAAAGAAGCCGTTTCTAAAGGCGGCCGCAGTTTCCGGTTCGTTGTTCCAGTATCCACGCATCACGATAGAACCACGAGCCACCAGCTCACCTCTTTTACCGGTCTCGAGTGGGTTGCCTGATTCGTCTGTAACCTGAACTTCGATACCGGGGCAAGGTCGTCCGCAAGACGTGAGGTGATCATCTGTGTGTTCATTGTCCTGCAGGCCCGTGAGAAATCCTGTCTCGCTGAGGCCATATACCTGAACGAGCTTGGCGTTAGGCAGAAACCTTCGAGTCCGACGGATAAGCTCCGGCGCCATTGGCGA
>Ga0209382_10005175_pt1 | contig 17034 bp, 9 predicted proteins | sample SoiMetdeltSBSDD5_FD_187599 | JGI IMG/M metagenome (GOLD analysis project Ga0209382, IMG submission 187599) | Bulk soil microbial communities from a Populus tree surrounding site in Tennessee, USA - Soil MetaG P. deltoides SBSDD5 (SPAdes) (version 2) | ecosystem: Environmental > Terrestrial >...
CGGGACCGAGTACGCGCTGGAAGGCAGCGTCTTCATCGCGGGCGCGGCGGTGCAGTGGCTGCGCGACGGGTTGAACATCATCGGTAACGCCGCCGAGACTGAGGCCCTCGCCACTTCGGTCAACGACAACCACGGGGTCTATTTCGTCCCGGCGTTCGTCGGCCTCGGCGCGCCCTACTGGGACGCGGACGCGCGCGGCGCGATCGTCGGACTGACGCGCGGCGCGACCAGGGCGCACATAGCCCGCGCCGCGATCGAAGCGATGGCCTACCAGACGCGCGACGTGGTCGATTGCATGCAGACGGATTCCGGCATCAGGGCGAAAGAGCTTCGCGTCGACGGCGGCGCGACGCGCAACGACTTCCTCTGCCAGTTCCAGGCCGACATTTTGGGCATCCCGGTCGTGCGCCCGGTGGTCACCGAAACGACCGCGCTCGGCGCGGCTTACCTGGCCGGCCTTGCCGTCAACTTCTGGAAGAGCGAAAAAGAGATCTCCGGGCAATGGCGCGAGGAGAAACGCTTCGAGCCGCGAATGAGGAAGGGCGAGCGCGAGCGCTTGTATGAAGGATGGAAGGAGGCAGTGGCGCGGGCGCGAAGCTGATAAATCAAAAGAGAATTTCAAACATCCATGAATGGCCCGAATAGTTAGAGCGTGTCAGCGAAAATTCTCCGCCAGCGTAATGTCGCTGTTTACCTGATCCATCTGCGTCCAGAGTAGCCAGCGGCCGTCCGGCGAAATAGTTAGGCCGGAAATTTCCGGCGGGAGCGGCTTCTCAAGCGTGGCGGCTGTAGTCACGCTGTTCGTGGCGAAACTGTAAAACTCGATCAACGGGCGTTCCGCCGCCTCCGCCGTGACGAACCAGACGCCCTGCGGTGTGACTGCCCATTGGCGGGTCAATCCTGCCTGATGATGATCGAGCACGAGCGTCTCTTCGCCGCCAGCGACCGGGATGCGCCAGATACCCGATTCACCGCGCCCTTTGGCGTAATAGAGATATTGGCCATCAGGCGATTCCACGTTGTCGAACCCGCCCTGCCTAGTAACTTGCACAGCCTGTCCGCCCCCGGATGACGCTTTCGCTGACATCTTCCAGATCTGCAGGCCGCCGCTACGATTCGAGCAAAAGTAGATCCATTGCCCGTCGCGCGACCAACTCGGCACAATGTCTTCGGAGGGCTCGGCCGTCAACCGGCGCGGATTTCCACCTTCGACGTTGACGACGTAAATGTCGGCGCTGTCTTCCGCGCGCGCATCGAAGACGATCTGTCGCCCGTCCGGCGACCAGCGTGGCGAACCCGTAATCAGATGATTGAATGATGTCAGCGGCGCCGCGTTCTGGCCATCGCTGTCGCAGACCCAGATTTCCCAACTCCCTCCGCGGTTGGAGGCAAAAGCGATTTTCCGACCGTCCGGGGAGAACTGTGGGCTGCAGTCTTGTCTGGTGGAAGAGATCAGCGTCTTTGCCGGCTGTTTCGATGTTGTCGTCCCGGCCAGTTCGAGCTGCCAGACTTTGGTGTTAGCAATCGTCTGCGACCAGGCGATCCGATTGCGTCGTCGCGAGATGGCAAAGCTGGTCAAGTCTGTTCCGGCAGACTCTACCAAAGCGGGCGCTCCGCCAGCGGCCGGAATTCTCCACAAGCTGGAAAAACCGCTTCCGCTGCGGTTCGACAGAAACAGGATTTCGCGCCCATCCGGCATCCAGGCCAATTTCCTAATCGTCGCGTTGTCGAAAGTCAGCCTTCGCGGCGCGTCGCCCGCCAACGACGCCAGGTACAGATCGCTGGCGCCTCCGCTGCCGTAGCGGACGAAGGCAATCGTTTTGCCATCCGGCGAGAACGCCGCGTTACCATCGCCGTTAACTCCGGCGGGCGGCGTCGTGATGCGCCGTTTTTCGCCGGATTCGGGCGACAACAGAAAGAGGCCGACGGGGTTCTGGGACGAAGTAGTATCCGAAATCGCTAGCCATTTGCTGTCCGGCGACCAGTCGGAGGCATGCAAGATAGTTGACTTGAACCGGCGCGTGATTTCTCTGCGCTCAGCGATCTTCCGTTCCGGCCCGCCCAGCGGAGAGATCAGGCGCAATTCAACGCTTTCCCCCGTAACGCGCGTGAAGGCGATGGCGCCGCCGTCTGGCGCCCAAAGTGGATTAATGTCTTCAGCCGGATTTGTCGTCAAGCGCAACAACGCTTCCGTCCCGACCTGTTTGACATAAATGTCCGAGTTATCGCCCTTTTCTCCGTCCCAGGCGAAAACGATCTGGTTGCCGTCGGGCGAGAAGGACGGCTGCGTTTCCCTGCCTACAAAACTGGTGAAAGGGGTAATTTTCAGGAGCGGTAAAGCGGAAGAACGTTTGAAAACGATGAACCAAACGACGGTGCTGATGAGCGCGCCCAACGCGAGAAAGAGGATTGGCTGCGCCCAGCGTCTGCTCCCGCGCCTGTGTGGCTGCGACGGCGGCGCCATTGACTGTGGCGCCGCGTCGGCGGATGACTGCGCTTTCTCCGAAATCAACTCGTTCGGAAAGCCCGTCGATATTTTTCGCACCTCGGGCAAGAAACGGTAGCCGCGCTTGGGCACGGTCTCGATAAAACGCTCGCCGGCTGCGCCCTCACCCAGCGCCTTGCGGATCAGCGCGATGTTCGAAGAGAGGTTGGATTCCTCGACAAAGCTGTCGGGCCAGACCGCTTTGAACAACTCCTCTTTTTCCAGCAACCGTCCGTGATGTTCGACCAGCGTCAAGAGCAGATCGAAAGCCTTCGGCGTGAGCGAAATGGCTTGTCCGTCCCGCAACAACTGGCGTTCCCCGGCGTCCAGCCGGAATGAACCGAATTCGTATAAATGCTTTGGTTGTTCACTTATAGCCATTCCAGGAATTCTCCAGGAAATTTCCAGGAAATTTCCCGCGCTTTTTCCGATGCGCTCACAGGATTTTGCCGCGGCGCCTACTTATTGTCAGCCATGCAATGAGACGCAGAAAGCTAAGCTTTTGACCGGCTCTTTGTGTTCCCGGGTGGGGCGCGGCAAGCCCGCCTCATTCTCAACCCGCAAATTTTAACTGTAAACGTTGGACGACCTCTATGGGTTAACAGGGATTCGTGTGTCCATTGGTTGGTCGCGCAGAGGAGTCTACGGCAAAAGGAGAACTCATGTTCTGGCCAATTATCGGTCGGCTCGCGTGCATTGTAGCTGTTTCTTTCAGTCAGGCGACGGCCGGCGCCGCACGGGCCCACTGCGAAGACGAGATAGAACTGGCGCTCGCCGCAATCGGCTCGGGGCCGGCTGAGGAAATGAAAAGCCGTCTTATCAGCGAACGCATCACCGTGTTTGATGACTCGTTACGCGCCCAGGCGGTTGCCGCGCTCCCTGCTTCCTTGCGCAGCCAACGAATTACACAGGGCAAGCTCTTAGACCGCGTCGAGGCGATCTTCAACCAGGTCCTCCGGCTGCACGGCAGGAGCGGTAAGCTAGTGTTGTTCCTCTACCGGAATGATCTTCCCTCGGCAGTGCTTTGGAGGGGCTGTGTGGTGGTCGTCTCCGACGGCTTGGCCGAACCTATGTACGATGATGAATTGGCTGGCGTCCTCGCGCACGAGTTGAGCCACTCATATTTTGAAGATGAGATGGCGGAGGGGCGACGCGCTCAGAACGCCTTTGCTATGAGAGTGGTCGAACTGAAGTGTGATGGGGTCGCCATCCTTTCCTTGAAGTTGTTGGGGCGCAACCCGGCTGGTTACGTGAGGGGACTGCGAAGACTTCAACTAATCACTAAAAGAAAAGGTTTGTCGGACGCCGTCTTCCAGTCTCATCCGACATTGGTCGCACGTATGAAATTCTCACAACGCTACATCGAGTCACTGAAATGAGCGACGGCGCTCAATGCATACTCGGGCCTCAACTATTATTTACGCCATTCAAGCGGAAACATCGCGCCCGCCTTGTCCGGCGGCAATTCGAATCCGGCCATCGCCGCCGCGCGCGCCAACACGGGGTCGCGTTTGGCCGCCAGGTCGGCGGCGGTCGGGAGCAGCAATTCATCGGGCGTCACGCCCACGCGTTCCAGGCTTTTGCCGTCGGACATGATCACGTCGGCGTTGGTAATGCTCGCGCCGTAAATGACGCCTGAGCCTTCTCCCAGAAGACGGCCGAATGCGCGGGACTGCATGACGGCGCCAGCCGTGCGGTCGCCGATTACCACGCCGCGTTTTTCAAGCTGAACGACACGGGCGAAGATTTCCGCCGCCGACGCCGATCTGCTGTCAACCAGGACGATAAGCTTACCTTTGAAATTGCGGTCTCTGTGCGGCTGCGACGTCTGCGGCCTCATTTCCTTGCGGCCTTTGAGGTCGGCGATCTTCAACTCCTTGTCGAAGAAATAGCCCGTGAACCATTCAAGGGTCTTGACGTAGCCGCCGGGATTGCCGCGCAGATCGAGGATCAGCGCCTCATGCTTTCTGGCCTTGCGCATCACGTCCTCAACCCCTTGCTCAGTGGCTTCGAAACTTGGCATCTTCCAGATGAACAGGTTGTCGTCGACCTCGACATAGCGTTGGCGATTCAAGCGGTCCTCTTCTTCCAATTCGCGCCATAGATCCCAGAAATCTCCGCCGCCGCCGGATATATCCAGCAACACCTTGCCTTGTTTAACGTTTGCCATAACGTCCGACTGGCGCTGCTGCCCGTCAGGGCTTTGCAGAACCACGCGCAAGCCGGGCTGCGGTCTGAGCGCGTAGAACATATAGGTCAGCTTCCATAGCGCCTCACGCGAGGGCTGGAAGCCGTGGAGCGAAAGAACCTGATCGCCGACCTTGACGCCTTTCTTCTCCGCGTCGCTGCCGGGTTTGACGGCGCTGACAAAGACCTTGTCGCCTACGGCCTGCATTTGCCATCCATACTCGGTGCGGTTGGCGCGGCTCGGCGGCAGGAAGAACGTGTGCGAATCGTTGAGATCGAGCAGCGCCTGCCCGATGATTCCGAACACATGGCCGACCGATTCCGCCTCTTTTATTTTTTCGTCGGCGGTCTTGAACCGGGCTTCGACGTCCATCCCGTGGAAGTCCGGGTCGTAGTATTCTTTCTTCAGCTCGTCTTTTATGACTTTGAGCATGGCCCGCCCGCGTTCGCGCTGAAAGTTGAGGTCAGGTTGCGCTTGGGTCGTCGTCAGCCATAAAGCGAGCGGGCTGAGAAACGATAGAGAAACGAAGAACACGAGCGCCCGCGCGCGAAGTTGTCGGAAGTGAATTCTGGCTTTCATACAAGGCTCCTCATTTCAATTCAAAGTAGTTGGACCGGGAATCGAAGGGTCATCAGGAACCCGGGCTACAGGGTGATTAACGATCTATTTGCGCCATTCGACCGGGAACATCGCGCCCGCCTTGTCGGGCGGCAATTCGAATCCGACCATCGCCGCCGCGCGCGCCAACACAGGATCGCGTTTGGCCGCCATGTCGGCGGCGGTCGGGAGCAGCAATTCGTCAGGCGTCACGCCGACGCCTTCCAGGCTCTTGCCGTCGGACATGATCACGTCGGCGTTGGTGACGCTCACGCCGTAAAAGATCACGGTGTCCATTCCGATCTGGTGATCGAAGGTTCGCGATTGCATCACCGCGCCCGCCGTGCGATCGCCGATGACCGCGCCGCGTTTTTCGAGCTGAATGACGCGGGCGAAAATTTCGGCGGCCGAGCCTGATTTGCTGTCGACGAGCACGACCAGCTTGCCTTTAAAATTTCCGCCTCCGTGCGGTTTGGACTTCTGGGGCTTCATCTCCTTGCGGCCTTTGAGGTCGGCGATCTTGATCTCGTTGTCGAAGAAATAGCCCGCGAACCATTCCAGGGTTTTGACGTAACCGCCGGGATTTCCGCGCAGATCGAGGATCAGCGCCTCGCGCTTTCTCGCCTTGCCCATCATTACGTCAACCTCGCCTTCTTCGACCGCGAAGTCGGGCATCTTCCAGATCAGCAGTTTGTCGCTCGCCTCCACGAAACGCTGCCGGTTGAGACGGTCTTCGTCTTCCGCTTCACGTATCAGGTCGTTGATGTCCTGACCGGTCAGATCCTTCACCAACTTGCCCTGCTTGACCTTCGCCATCACGTCCAACTGGCGCTGCTCCCCTTCGGGGCTTCGCAGGAGCAGGCGGAGGCCGGGCTGCGGTCTGAGCGTGTAGAACATATAGACCATCTTCCACAACTCTTCGCGCGTAGGCTCGAAGCCGCCGACTGAGAGAACCTGATCGCCGGTCTTGAGGCCCTTCTTTTCGGCGTCGCTGCCGGGTTTGATCGCGCTGACGAAGACCTTGTCGCCGAACGCCTGCATCTGCCACCCATACTCGGTGCGGTTGGCGCGTCCCGGCGGCAGAAAGAAGGTGTGGGAATCATTGAGGTCGATCAGCGCCTGCGCGATGATCCCGAATATCTGCCCTACTGACGCCGCTTCTTTCATCTTCGCGTCGGCGGCGCTGAATCGCGCTTCGACGTCCATCCCATGGAAGCCCATGTCGTAGTAATTCTTCTTCAGGTCGTCTTTGACGATTCTGAGCATGACCCGCCCGCGTTCGCGCTCAAAGTTGAGATCGGGTTGCGCCAGGGCTGACTGTAGCGCCCGAGGAGCGATCAGGCAGAGACCGGCGATTAACACTGTGGCAAAAGTGAGTGATGCGCCAAAAGTCTTCATAGCTTATTTCTCCAGTTTTCAGGCCCTTGGATATTTCGAAAGCCCGCCACTGAAATGAGCGAACCAGGAGTTTCAAGTAAAAATACGGTCTTGCTGAAGCTATAAAGCGCCGTTATATTGCCACAAAACTGTACGGCTGCAAGCCTAATTACGGTTCCGACAAATGATTATGAAAATCAATAGACGGATACTATTTAAGCCCGGGCTCTTGGTCTCGCTTGCGAGTCTTTTTCTCGCGCTGCCCTATGCGCCCGCCCGTCAAGAAGCGATCAAAGTTACCTTCACCGACGCGACTAAATCCGCCGGCATCGACTTCGTCAACAAGTCTTCTTCCGAAAAGAAATACATCGTCGAGAGTATGGGCGGCGGCGTGGCGATGTTCGATTTCGACAACGACGGCCGGCTCGACATCTATCTGGTCAATTCGTACACGGTCGATGCGGCGCTCGCAAAAAAGCCGCGCCCGCCCGCCGCGCTCTACCGCAATCTTGGCAATGGGAAATTTGAAGACGTGGCCGCGAAGGCCGGGGTCGCCGACCCCGGATGGGCGATGGGCGTGAGCGTCGCCGATTACGACAACGACGGCTATGACGACCTTTACGTGACCTGCTTCGGCCCCGACAAGCTCTATCACAATCGCGGGAATGGGACATTTGAAGATGTGACGGCGAAAGCGGGCGTCAGCGACGCGCGATTCTCGACCGGCGCGGCATGGGGCGATTACGACCGCGACGGAGACCTCGACCTGTTCGTGACCAACTACGTCGATTTCAAACTGGACGACCTGCCGCAGTTCGGCAAAGGCGCGTTGTGCCAGTACCGCGCCATCGCAGTGCAGTGCGGCCCGCGCGGTCTGCCGGGCGCCGGCGACGCGCTCTATCGCAACAATGGTGACGGGACCTTCACCGACGTTTCGAAACAGGCCAAGGTGGACGATCCGAAAGGCTATTACGGGCTGGGCGTGACCTGGACGGACTTCGACGATGACGGTTGGCCCGACGTCTTCGTGGCCAACGACGCGACGCCGAATTACGCTTACCGGAACAACCACGACGGCACGTTCACTGAGATGGGGTTTATGCTCGGAGTGGCGGTTGACGAAAACGGCGTCGAGCAGGGCAGCATGGGCGTCTCCATCGGAGATTACGACCGCGACGGGCGGCTCGATCTGGTCGTCACCAACTTCGCGGACCAATACAACACGATCTACCGCAAAGGCCCCGACGGCGCGTTCACCGACGTGTCGCGCGCCACGAAGACCGCCGACGTGAGCCTGCCTTTCGTCGGCTGGGGAGTGAAATTCTTCGATTACGACAACGACGGGTGGCTGGATCTGCTGGTAGTCAACGGCCACGTCTACCCGCAGGTCGAGGGCGCTTTTCCGGGCGGGGAGTACGCCCAGCGCAAGCTCTTTTACCGCAACTTGCGCGACGGGACTTTCGCCGAGATCGGACTGTCAATTCCGGCCCTGGCCGAGAGGCGCGCGTCGCGCGGCGCCGCGTTCGGAGACTACGACGAAGACGGAGACGTCGACGTGATCGTCAATGAAATAGCCGGCGCGCCCACGCTGCTCCGCAACGACGGCGGATCGAAGGCCGGCCATTGGATAAGTTTGAAGTTGCAGGGGACGAAATCGAACCGCAACGCCGTCGGCGCGCGCGTCGAACTCAAGGCCGGAGGCTTGACGCAGGTCGATGAAGTCCGCGCGGGCGATAGCTACATCTCGCATTCCGATTGGCGGCTGCATTTCGGCCTCGGCGCGGCGACGACGGTCGACGAGATCACGGTTCGTTGGCCCGGCGGCGCGGTTGAAAAATTGACAAAAGTAAAAGCCGATCAGGTCGTCAGGATTGTTGAGCGCAAATAACATTAACAGCGACTATCTCGTCTCGTCCTGGAACACCGTCTGCCTTATTTATATTGATATGACAAGCTTGCTGAAGCTGCAGGTTTGTATTTATTCAATCTAAAATAATGTGGAGGTGTGTTATGGGAATCTTTGACAAGATGTTCGGGCGCGGAGCGGACAACGCCGCTCCGGGTAGCGAGCAGAAGTTCAACCAACTTAAGCAGAAATATCAGTCGGTGCTCAACTCGATCGAGCAACAGAACGTGAGGCTGCAAAACCTGCACGTAGAAAACGACAAATTGTTCATCAGAGGCACGGCCCCGTCCGAGCAGGCCAAGAACGCGGTCTGGGATCAGATCAAGCTGGTCGACCCGAACTACAGTGACCTCACGGCCGACATCACTGTTGAAGCGCCTCAGCAACGGGCCGCGGCCGTAGGAGGCGCCGAGACTGGCGGTCAAACATATACCGTCAAATCCGGCGACACGCTCTCGAAAATCAGCCAGCAGTTTTACGGCAGCTCGAACGAATACATGCGCATCTATTACGCCAACCGCGATAAGCTCTCTGACCCTGACAAGATTCAGCCAGGGCAGCAGTTGGTTATTCCTTCTGAATAACGGGCTTATGCCTTATTTCATATGCCATATTTCAGGTGAAATATGGCATATGAAATACGCTACGGTTTCGGCGTGCGGGAACGGTCTTTCTGCAGTTGCTCTGATTTGATGCGTTCCACCTCGGCGAATTCGCGCGCGGCGTCTTCACGTCTTCCGAGCCGTTGATAAACGCGAGCCAGCGTATAGCGCGCCTCCTGATCGGCGGGTTTTTTCGCGGCGGCGAACTCGAGCGGTTTTACGGCTTCGGCGATCTTGCCTTGTTTAAAGAGAATCCTGCCCAGCAGCGCGTTGGCTTCGGGCGATTGCGGATCGAGTTTGAGCGCGGCTTCTACGCGATCTCGCGCCGAGTCGGTGTTACCGTCCTTTTCCAGCGCGTCGGCCAGATAATACAAGGTCGTGAAATCCTGCGGGCTGCGTTTGGCTTCTTCCTCGAAGGACGCGACCGCCTCTTTGTTGTGGCCGAGTTGATGATGGGCCAGCCCCGTCGAAAAATGCAGGCGAGGCAGATCGGGGTTGAGTTTGGCCGCCGACTGCAATTCTTCCAGAGCTTTCTCGAACTCCTGATCGCGCAGGAACGCCTGACCTTGCAGCAGGTGGAGCGCGGGACGGCCTTCGGGGAAGGCCGCCAGACGTTCGAGCGTGGCGCGAAAGCCCGGTTTGCCCAGACGCAGGTAAGCCAGGCCGAGGCTGTAAAGCACAGCCGCGTCCGGCGGGGCGGCGTCGAGCGTCTGTTCGAGCTGCTTAACGGCCTCCTCATCTCGCCCTAGCGCGGAGAGCGAGAGGCCGTAAAGCTGGCGCGCCTGCGTCACATCGGGCTTCTGTTCTAAAAGACGTTGAAAGGCGGCTACGGCCTGATCGAACTTTCCGGCGCGGTAATAGGCGATGCCGAGGTTGAGCAGGATCGGGGCGGAGTGCGGCGCGAGCTTGAGCGCGGATTCGTAAGCGGCCACGGCCTCATCGTATCTGCCCAGCCGCGCCAGCACGACGCCCAGATTGGCCTGGGCCTCAAGGTAATCCGGCTTGATCGCGAGCGCGGCGCGATATTCGGCGGCGGCTTCGTCAAGCTTGCCTTGCTGCTGAAGCTCGACGGCGCGGTTAAATTTCACGGTCGCGTCTTGCGCCTGTTGAAACGCGACCAGCGCCACAATAATGAATGTCAGAATGATTTGACTCACAGTTCGATTCTACATCGCGCAATCGCCGCGCGGCAAAAGATGATGAAATTCGCCCCTGGGTACGCATCGCTTCCAGCGTGCAGTCTCGGGCGTTAGACACATTGATCGGAAGTGGCCCCCCAGAGTGGCCTTGCTGGCTTTGATCGCTTATGACTTACGAGCGAGGGCGCCTGGTTCCAATCACGCTGCGGTCCTCCAATAGATCGACCATCCACCACTGCACGCTGGAAGCGATGCGTACCCAGGGGATCGCTTTCTTGCAACGTCCCAAATGATCAAACAACTTGTGGTTCGGCGCCTACGTAGCGGCGGATCAATTTTGATTTTTTGCGCCCTTGGCGCGGGCCCGCCAATCGGATTCCATCTTTCGCAAGTCGGCGGCGTCCGCCGCGTCGGGTTTCAAGGTCAAATACCGGCGGATCGAGTCGGCGGCCTCCTTGAACTTCTGTTCGTGAGCGAAGACTTCGGCCAGATAAACGTGGGCGCGCGCTGAGCTCTCCGGTCCCAGCTTCAATGCTTCCTCCAAACACTGTTTGGCCGGCTCGTAGCGGCTGAGCGAAAGGTTGGCGTATCCGAGCAGCAGCAGGGTCAGAGGGACTTTCGGCTCAATCACGAACGCACGCTCCAAGTTGCTCACCGCCGGTTCGAACTGCTTCTGCTGGATCTGGCAATAGCCGAGGCCGCGCAGCGCGGGGACGTATTTGTCGTTGAGTCGCAGCGCCAGCTCGAAATCGGCGGCGGCCTCGGTCAATTTGCCGCCCCCCATCAAGAGATTGGCGCGTTCGGTCAGCGCCTGAAAATATTCCGGGTAGAGTTCGACGGCTTGATTGAACGCGGCGAGCGCCTTATCGCTCTGATTCTCCTTCTGCAGTTTCACTCCTTGATCATAGGCCTTGCGCGCCGCTTTGGGGATGTTTTGCGCCGCTTCGGCCACGCTCACCGTGCCGGGCTTGGCCTCGCGTTTGTCGCTGTGCAGAGGCAGACGCAGGTAGACGTCAATCTGCACGCGATTGGAAAACGCTCGCGTGCTGTCCGATTCGGCCCGCTCGCTGTACTGTTCGGGGACGTCCGGGTTTGTGGCCGAGACCTGATAACGCCCTGCGCTCACGCCGCGAATTTCGTAACGCCCGTAATCGTCGGTCATGATCTCGCGTTTCAATCCGCTGGACATTTCGAGCTTGACCATGACGCGCGACGCCGGTTTGCCGTCTGGCAGACTGACGCGGCCAAAGACAGTGATGTTGCCCTGCCCCACGGCTGTGGCGATTAATGCAGGGCAAATCGAGAGCGCGAGTAATACTGTCAGGCCTGCCGCGCCGCGCCAACTTTTCAAGAATTGTGAGTTCGCCATACACCTCCTCTACGTAGTAACGACTTTAGTCGTTACACGTAACGACTAAAGTCGTTACTACGTGGCGCGTTTTCATTGTTTCAGGGAGTGGCTAAACAACATGGGGCCCACTCAGAAAAACGGGGGCTGCAAACGTGTTGCAACCCCCGTGAATGGCTTATTGCAGTCGCAGTTTGCGGTTAGAAGTAAATCTTGACCGCCAACTGAATCCGCCTGTTGCTAGAGACAAAGTCCGGTTGTCCGCTGTACTCGCCCACAGCGCGGCCCAGACGGCCGGTTCCAGGCGAGCAGGTCGGACAACCGTTACGCAGGTTGCGGATCGTGTTGACCGAGCCGGCCTGCTTCGGTCCGTACTGACTGAAGTCTGTGATGTCCCAGGTCAACCCCGTACTGATGTTGTCGAATTGCGCATGGTTGAAGGCGTTGAACATCTCCAGGCGCAATTGGATGTAACGTTGACCGTCTCCGCCGAGCGGGAAGCTCTTGAAGAAAGACAGGTCGGTGACGTTGATGCCGGGCCGCCGGACGAGCGTGCGCGGCTGCGGACCGGGGTTGATGTTCGGAAGACTGAGCTTCGTGATGTCGAGCGAAGACCCGCCTTGCGACGCCCCACCGTTGACGTCGGGTTGCGGGTTGCCTGTGACGACCAGACGCGGGCCTTCCGTCCACGAACCTGAGACACGCTGGTTAATGTCGGTGTTCGGAATACCGAAGCCGAGTTCGGTCGGCACGCCCGATTGGAAGGTGGTGATGCCGGTCACCTGCCAGTTGTTCACGACGCCCTTTATAAGAAAGTTGTTGGCTTTGAGCTTCGGAAGGTCCCACAAATAGTTGATGACCAGGTTGTGGGTGCGGTCGAAGCTGAGCACCCGATAGTCAAAACAACGTGAGCAGATGATGTTGATGAAGTTGCCTTCGACGTCAGAGGCCGTGCCCAGCGCCTTCGACCAGGTGTAGGCCGCGCCGAGACTCAACCCCTGCCTGAACCGCCGCTGCACTGTGGCTTGCAGTGAATGGTAGTTTGACGAGCCGCCGAAGGTTTTGAAATCTATCGTGTTGTAGCCTGGGTAACGGCGCAGGAAGTCGGCGGGCAGCGCCTTCGATCCGTCGAAATTCACCCCGGCGTCCTTGTAAGCCTGCGCGATGCTCGAATCTGCGTTCCCGACGCCGCCCGAGAATCGCGACGGGTCTTGCGCGGCTTTGGTGAAGAGGAAGCCGTAAGGAATCGCGTTGAGGTTGATGTCTTCCGGCAGATGGCGCGATAGCGTGCCGACATAGCCGATACTCAAGACCGTGTCGAAGCCTAGGTCATGTTGCACTTGCAGGCTGAAGCTTTGCACGTTCGAGATGTGGCCGCCGAAATCGGCGCCGCGAATCGTGCCCAGCGTCCCGAGCGCCGGTATCCCCGTCACCGGGTCACGCGGGATATTCGAGCCCCCGCCGCTGGCGACAGTCTCGAGGGCGCCGAAATCGAAACGCGGGTTGACGAAGGTCGGCGGTTGCTCGACCGACGGGAAGACCACGTTGTTGCCCGATACTCGGTCGTAACCGATGCGGTAACCGCCGCGTATAACCGTCTTCTGATCACCGAACAAATCGTAGGCGAAGCCTAAGGCCGGGCCGTATTGGATGCCGCGATTCTGGAAGCCGCCTCGGTCAATGTCAACGTCTGGGCGCCGAATACCGTTGAAAGGATCGCCGGAACCCGGCACGACGCGCCCAATGACAAGACCCTCAAAGGTGTTGCCCATCGCCGGAGTGACCCCTTGCGCCAACAGTATTGGGTCAATGGCGCGGCGATTGGTACAACTGCCAGATGTGTTGAAGGCGAGGCAGACCGGCGTGAACAGCCGCACCGCTTTAGCCGGGTTGTAACTCTTCGGATCGAAGTAGCCTCCCTGCAGCCGTTGATCATATTGTGGCTGAATCAAGTTGAAGCGCAGTCCGTAATCGAGCGTCAACTTCCTGTTGACTTTCCAGTTGTCCTGCAAATACCACTCGACGTTGGTCGAACGATACTGGCCTTGATAGATGCCAGTCGTCGGCTGGTTCAGGTTGTCGAAGTTACCGAGCAGCGCATTGGCATACGGATGCCCCGTGTTACCTTGGGTGTTGCTCGTGTTGTTGCTGAAGTTGATGCTCATCGAATTGCCCGCCGCCTGATCCTTGCGGCTGCGGTTGATGTAAATGCCGGCCTTCGCCGTGTGCGTGCCCAGGACCTTGCTGACGTTGTCATAAAAGTCGAACGTTGTGTTCGAGTTCTTGTAGGGGAACTGCGAATAGCCGTTCGTGCCGGCAAAGTTTTGATTCGTAATGCCGCCGAAGCCGATGTTGATGAACTGCGGCGCCGGATACGGGAATGGCGTCTGCCAGGTGAAGCCGAAGCCCTTGTAAGTCGCCGCGTCCGCATTGGTCGGATCAAGTGTCAGGTTGTTCTGGCTGCCGCCGAAGACGAACTCGTTAGTCAGCGTCGGCGAGAGTGTCGTGGTCAGGTTGTACGTGCCGTTGAAGGCCGGAGCCTGTTTGAAGTTAAGCACGTCGATCGGCACCTGATTGTTGCCGCCCGTCCAACCCAGGCCGTACGGCAGAAGCTGTTGGTCGGCGTCGCGCGTGTAGCGCACGTACATGCGAGTGTTCTCGCTCAGGTTGTAATCGAAGCGGAGGTTGTATTCCTTACGCGGATAACCGGCGCTGAATTGCGATTGGTGATTGAAGCGCGCTCCGCTCGGACTATTGGCGAGCGGGAAATTCTCGAATTTGTTGAAGTACTTCAAAATCGACTGACCGTTACTCGAGAACCCGATGAAATTAGGATTTTGGGGATTGAGGCAGAGCACGTTCGCAGTCAGCCCGTCGCATCCCATAACCTGCGCTCCGGTCTTCGGATTGCGGATGGTGATTGGGTTGCCGTTACCGTCTTTGGTGTTGCGGAAATCACCATTTACTTCCGCCGCCGTCGGCACTCGCGATTGGCGCGCGCTGCTCGGCAGTAACTGCTCCTGCCACTCCTGCGAGAAGAAGAAGAAGAGGCGTTCTTTCAGGTACTTGCTGCCGATCTTCGGCGCCCAGACCGGGCCGCCGATGTTGTAGCCCTGGTAGTTGTAACGATAGAAGTTGCGCTGCAATCCGTCCGCGTTGTTCTGGAAGCTGTTGGAGTTGAACTGTTCGTGGCGGTGGAAGTAATACCCCGTGCCGTGAAATTGGCTCGTGCCGCTCTTGGTCAGCACCTTGATGTCGCCACCCGCCGAACGCCCGTACTCGGCTTGATATGCGGAAGACAGAATCTTGAACTCGGCGATGTTGTCGAGCGCCAGCGCGATGTGCTGTGTGCCGTTCGACCCGGTGTCGACGTTTGTCGTGCCGTCAATCGTCAAGTTGTGCTGATTGGCGCGCGTGCCGTTGATGTTGAACCCGCCCAAGCCGCCAGGACCCGCCGTCTGCGCGTTGACGAAGCTGACTACTCCCGGCGTGAGCTTGACCAGGTCCAGATAGTTGCGCCCGTTGAGCGAGAGGTTGCGCACCTGTTCGCCGCTGATGGTCTGGCTTATTTCGCCGCTCTCGGTCTTGACCAACAACTGCGCGGCGTCGGCCGTCACTTCGACGGTGTTTTCGATGCCGCCGACTTCGAGCGCTATGACGCCCGTCGATTGGCGGTCCGCGATGTTGAGTATGATTCCCGATTTAACGGTCTTCTTGAAACCGGTGGCCTCAACAGTCACGGTGTAGGTTCCGGGCGGAACCGTGGAGAAAGAGAAGGTTCCTTCAGAGTTCGTCTTGGTTTCGAGTTGAAACCCTTTGCTGGGGTCGCTGACCGTCACTTTCGCGCCTGCGAGCACCCCGCCGTTGGAGTCCTGCACGATTCCGCTAAGGCTGCCGGTGTTCTGCGCGAAGGCGGAAACGGCCAGCAATAGCGCCAACGACAAGAGCATAGGCGTCTTCTTGCGAAGCGAGTTGATACGCATAATTATCTCCCTGTCAGGTTAAACGCGAGCCGGAATGGCTGCGCATCGGGTTGAATCGCCACGCCGCTCGGGCCAACCAGGATCCAGTAGGGCTGACGCGACGCGGAATCCGAATTCGAATTATTTCTTCGCTTTATCTGTCTCTTTGAGCAGAAACTGTTCAGGTATGCCTATTATCCCAGCAGCGAATCTTCCATTAACCGCGCGGATTATCAAATTCATTGGACATGCTGTCAAGCAAATTTGTTCGAGGGGCCAACAAATGCTCTCCCCTAGCATTGTTGCTTGAGACGCATGGCATGTTATGACCTTCCTGCGTCCGATTGATGGATTATGGTTGCCCGCATCGGGCAGACAACCACTCAAGACCAAGCCCAACTATTTTGAAATCAGAAATTGTGGAGGAATCGTTAGTCCCAGCGTCTTCCAGCAAGCCAGTGGATTTTGAATTTTGGTGATAGTTTGAACTGCGTCAGCGAGCGGATTATCGGCCTGTTCCATCAAACTGTCAAGATTTGGTCAAGCCATTTGGATATTCGTTCCGCCGACCATCCATTTTTGTCAGTGTTCGGATCATCGGCTACAATCCAGGCGTCTTCACAATACCAGGAGGATGTAAATCTTCGCCTAAGTTGGTTTGCCGTTTATGCGAATGATTCGGCAATCGTAGCGTAACGCGCTACAGTTTGCGCCGCTTTGTTCAATATCTCGCAACTTTTAGGCTATCTTACAGCGGCTCGGATCAGACCCGGACTTCTGATCAATTTTGGCGCGCCCAGATTCCAAATCAGAAAACTCGTCATCTGAAATGTGGTGAAAAGGAGCTTCCAATGACTTCACGTCGTGAATTTCTCTATTCAGTTTCCGCGATAACGGCGGCGCCGTTTATCGAATCCGTCGCCAAGTCCGCTATGAAGAGCTACGGCATCGCCTACACGTCTTTCCCGATCCGAATGCGCCAGGCGCGCGAAGCGGCGGGTGGCCCGGGCAATCAAGGCCCGGCAATCACGGCGGAAAAATTCATTGACCTCTGCCAAAGCTTCGGCGGGGACGGATGCCAGATGGATTTTTCGCAACTGGCCTCGACCGACGCCGAGTATTTGAAACGCGTTCGCGCGCAGTTCGAAGCGAAGGGGATGTTCATGGAACTGGCCGTGAGGGCGAGGGCGTTGGAGAGCGAAGAGGAGGTCGCGAAGATCGCGGCGGCGGCTCATCAGTTGGGCGTTTCGCGGCTGCGTGTGGCCTGCTTGAGCGGGCGGCGTTACGAAGACTTCCACGAGATGGCCAAGTGGAAAGAGTTCGCCGCGCAGTGGCAAAAGACGCTCGAAAAAGCCGAGCCGATGTTGAAAAAACACAAACTGCTGGTCGGCGTCGAAAACCACAAGGACTGGCTGGCGGACGAACAGGTC